>Ga0070734_10000633_pt1 | contig 66424 bp, 61 predicted proteins | sample Coa_R1_8_FD_66444 | JGI IMG/M metagenome (GOLD analysis project Ga0070734, IMG submission 66444) | Surface soil microbial communities from Centralia Pennsylvania, which are recovering from an underground coalmine fire - Coalmine... | ecosystem: Environmental > Terrestrial > Soil > Unclassified ...
CCCGCCTGCTACTGTGTGGCTGAGGAAGGAAAATCGCATGTCCACTCAATCGCAAATCGACGCCAACCGTCGCAATGCTGCTTTATCGACCGGTCCTGTTACGGAATCCGGACTCGCCGTGTCCCGCTTTAATGCTTTAAAAACGGGCATCCACGCCAAATCCCAGGTCATCCCCGGCGAGGACCCCGCCGAGCTCGAACAACTCGCCGCCGGCTACCACCAGCAGTTCCAGCCGGCCACTCCCGAGCAGCGCTTCCTGGTCGATACCTTGGTCAACGCCGATTGGCTGCTCCGGCGATACCACAAAGTGGAAGCCCAGCTTTGGGCTCTCGCGTCCGAGGATCCCAACCCCACCGATAACCTCGCCGAAATCTTCGAGCGCCGCCAGAAAGCCTTCTCGCTCGTTCACCGCAAGATCGCCGCCCTGGAGCGCTCCTATTACCGTGCGCACAAGGAATTGAAGGAAGCGCAGGCGCCCGCGGACAACGCAAAAGCCATGTCCAGCGAGGAGCGCATCGCGGCGCTGGCTTCGTTCTGTGCTCCTCCAAACGGGTTGATCCCCGTACGCGGCGGCGCCATCCTCGAAACCCGTCCGCCCCTCGAAAATCCCGCCCTGCGCCTCTGAACCGGCGCTCGAACGCACCGAAAGGAGGATAAATCAGCCGCGTCGCGCCACCCATCCCGCCGCCATACGGTACCGTCGCCGTCCGTGTGTGCCTGCCCCGGCCGCCCTACCGTGCGGCAACTGCCGTGTTCGCTGCCGGCAGCCGCACGCAGAAGCGCGCACCCTGGCCGGTTTCCGATTCCACCCAGATGGCGCCCCCGTGGTCCTGTACCGTCTGGCGCGAGAGCGCCAGCCCTAAGCCCAGGCCGTTGCGCTTGCCCGCGCTTACGAACGGTTGAAACAGCTTGGCGCGGATTTCGGGCGCAATCCCCGGACCGTTATCTTGCACCTCAATCCGTACGTTCCCCTCTTCTTCGAACGCGGAAATGCGGACTTCGCCGCCCTCCGGCATGGCTTCCAGGGCGTTGCTGATGAGGTTCAGGAACATGCGCTCCATGCGGCTGCGTTCCAGTGGGAGCTCGATTTCGGGGGGAATCGCCAGCGCCAATCGCACGTGCTGCGCCTCCGCTTGCCCTTCCACCGCGTCGCATGCCGCCGAGATTACCTCGCGCAGCCGGCATACCTCCGCCGTCCGTCCTTTTCGGCGCGAGACGTCCAGCAATTCCTGTAGCAGTTCCTGGATGCGCCGCGAGGCATTGTAAATGTTGGCCGCCAGCCGCTTCACGTGCCCCGGTGGAAGTTCCCGATCGACCAGCATTTCCGATCCGCCGTAAATGGCCGCCAGGGGATTGCGCAAGTCGTGCACGATGGAGGCCGAGAGTCTCCCGATCGTGGCAATGCGTTCCTGTTGGATGACGTCCTCCCGGGCTTGCCGGATCGAGGCGCACATCGTATTGAAGGTGCGCGCCAGCCGCCCCATCTCATCCTGGCTCTGCACTTCCACCGAGATGGCATAGTTCTGCCGCGCCACTTCCGCGGCCGCCACATCGAGCTGCTTCACCGGTTCCACAATGCGGCGCGCCAGCAGGTAGGTGAGGCCCAGCCCGGCCGAGACCGCCACCAGCCAAAGCAGGATGATGTTGGTGTAGAGAGCGGAAGCGCGCTGATCCGCCATCTCGAACGAGCGTAATATGAGGAGTTGCCCCAACTCGTTGCCCATGATGTCCAGCAGTGGAGAGGTGACATAGGCGTAATCCGTGACGCCGTCGTTAATCCGGTCCGTGGGGCGGGCGTGCGACAGGCTGGCAACGGCCGCCGCCGTTGCGCGCGGGTTGAGCGTCGAGGCGATCACATGGCCCGCAGTGAGGAACAGGAATTCGCTGCCGCCGGTAGCCTTCTGCAGGTTCTGCGCCACCCCGGCATCTACGTGATATCCGGCCACCAGCACATTCAACAATCCCTGGCCCTGCGTGGATTGGACGTACACCGGCGTGACCGAAACCTGGTACAACTCACCGTCTTGCTGGAAGAAGCCGGAAGTCTGTTGCGGAAAGCGGGCTCCCGCCATCCTCACCACGTCCATTTCCTTCTCGCTCGATAACGGAGTGGCGCCGCCCAGCGAAGCGATCACCTTCCCGCGCGGGTCGGTCACCAGGAAAATCGCCGAGGCGTCGGATACTTTCGACCACAACTCGCCGGCGCTGTCGCGGATGGTGGCTTGGTCGTTGGTGCTGAAAGCCGCGCGCACGTCCGACATGGTGCTCAGAATCCGGCTCACCGAGGAAAGCAGGTCGGCCCGCGAATTCCAGTATGACGTGTACGATTGCAGGCTCTGCCGCGCCGCCTCGTTCAGGCTGTCCGACATGGCGCGCGAGATGTTGTGGAGCACGATCTGGCCGATGATGGCGAATAGCACGGTCACCGCCACAGAGGTGGAGAGCCAAATCTTCCACAACAGCGGCAGGCGGGAAAACCAACGCATCATTTGGGCGCCCCAGGGTACGTCTCGCCTTCGATCACGGGCGGGTATTCTTTGCCGTATTTGTTGAGGTGCTGGGCTGGCAGGAAGCCGGTCTCGGAAATAGAGATCAGGGGCAGCGTCAGGCCGTTTTCTGGAACCGTGATGCGCCGCTCCAGGGCTTTCAGGTTCTCGGGCACGGCGCGTTCGTAAAACAGCCGCAACTGATACTCGCCGGCCGGCACTCCCTCGATGATGTACTTTCCCGAGGCCGGCGTGAGCACGTACCAGGGCGTGGCCATCACCGCGATAATAGCGCTCATGGTGGGGTGAATGTTGCAGAACACCCGCACAATGCCCGGCTGTTTGAACACCACGATGCGGCTCTTCCCCGGAGGATAGAGCCCCACATCGAACGGCATGCCGCTGAAATTGGAAAACGCATTGTGAAAGATAGGATCGAAATTCGGGAAATCCACCGCGGTCCCCAGCGGGACCACGATCACGTGCGGCGTGAAACGCTTCTCCCGTTGGATCATTTGCACGCGTTGCGGCGCGGGCGGAGTGGGGACCGCGCTATTATCGGCCGGCTCCAACCAGAGCACCACTCCGGTGTAGTCCCTGTGTTTGCGAACCGCGGCGTCGCGCGAATTGGTGATCTCCACCTCGCCTGTCACCACGGCGCCCCAGGACGCCCCGCAGGCCAGGCTAAAACAGATAAGCGAGCGCCAGGTCATAGTGATTGTTGATCCGCGTGCCCTGCCCCAGGTAAACCGTGCGCAGCTGGGTGGTTTCCCAGCCCACCAGCACGTTCGGCGCGACGCGAAAGTACAGGTTGCCGCCGTATATCAGGTTCTTGGCGATGCTGCCGGATACCAGATCGGAATTGCGGTCGTCCTGCTGCCCGGAAAAGAGATGGAAATCCAGCCGCGGCAGAGCGTGCACCGTAAGCTGTGCCCATCCGCCGCGGCTATGAACCGGCTCTGCCTGGCCGGCATCCACATCGAAGCCCTGGCGGATGCCGCCCGTCCCCAGCATGGCCACGTTTTGGCCCTGATAATAGAAGCCGGTCAATTCCAGCGGGCGCACGGGGTTGAAGAACCAGTCCAGCGAAAACAGGTCCGAGGGTATGGACACTCCCGCAAAATGGGTCGTGCTGGCATGAAAACCAGGAGCGATTTCCAGGCGGCGCTCGTCGTCGAACTTATGATAGAACTCGAACCGTCCCTCCCACCCCGGCCGAAACGCTTCCGGGTTTCCGGTCGCCTGCCCGCCTGGATATGGGCCGACCTCGCGCGTCTCCATCACGCCCGTGGCGGCTCTCAAGCCCGTCTGGCTGGACAAGGAAAAGTCCTGCTGGAACTTCACCTGCGGCACCCACAGCCATAAATTCCCCGCTCCGGCCAAGGGCGAAACCGCCACCTGCGCCAGCGAACTCGGCTCTCGGGGATTGAAGATGGGCTTCTCGACGCCCGCCAGCACGCTGCGCGACGCCCAGTCGATCTCGATCGATCCGGTGCGCAGCCGCATCGTCTGGCTCAGAGGCGCGCTGCCGGAAGCAAAATCCATGTACACGGAGCCGTGGACAGTTCCACCCCAAATCGCTTGCGGCCCGCGAAATTCGAGGCCGAGGATGGTTTGGCGGACGGTCGCCCCGGCGTGTCCCGGGCCCGGCGCGAAGGCAAACGTGGGATAGTCCGAGCCGCCGCTTTGGTGGGAGTCCAAAAACGAATTGAAGAGCGCCATCCCGGTCAGGCGGATGGGCAACTTTTGCGAGCTTTCCACTTTCGATTGTGCCTGCTCCTCGATGCGGTGTTCGGCGATATCCAGCCGTTGCTCTACCGGAGCTGTGGGCGCCTGCGCCTGTTCCGTGGTGGGCGGTGGCGTAGCAGGCGTCGCACCCTGCACCGCCGCCAATTCGCCCCGTAAAGACCGGATCTCCTCAAGCAGTTCCTGGTTCTGCGCTTCCAATTGGTCCAGCCGTTGGAGAATCCGGGTGAGTTCGGGAGAAGTCTGGGCGTGCAGGAGAACCGTGAGCAGAAGCGGGGCGGGAAGTAGCCTAAGAGCTCGTGTCATTGAGAAGTTGCTCCAGTTTGCGCCGCACCTGGGCGGGTGAAAACGGTTTGGGAAAATAGGCGTCTACCTTCATTCCAGCCATCCGCTCGGGAGTGTCCGGGTCGGTGTCCGCGCTTACCACGATGATCGGCAAGGTAGAGGTCCGCTGGTTTTCGCGGATGCGGCGGATCAATTCGAAACCATCCATCCGCGGCATGTTCAGATCCGTAATGATCGCCTGAACTTCCGATTGGGGATCGTCCACAATGCGCCAGGCTTCCAAACCGGAACTGGCCATTTGCACCGAAACACCCGGCATGCCGAGCAGCATCATCTCCATGGTGGCGGCGCTGTTGACGGAATCTTCCACGATCAGAACCATGCGCGTAGATTCCTGGGATACCTGCGGACTCATTTGGTCATTTTCTCCCATGGCCGATATCCAGGAACGTTAACCCTCGGGTAAAACCTGTAAATTCATGTGGCACAAGCCTCTGCCTTGTGCTTAGGCCGGCAGGCCTGTTCGCCTTATGGTACAAACCGGTAACCCACTCCATGAACCGTCAGGAAGTGGCGCGGCGTGTTCGGGTCGGGCTCCAGTTTTTGCCGGAGTTTCACCACGTGAGCGTCTACGGTCCGGGTGTTGGGGAAGAACTCGTAACCCCAGACCGAGTTTAGAATAAGGTCGCGCGTCAAGGGCTTGTCGGGGTTATGCAGAAAGAAACAAAGCAGGTTGTATTCGGCGGGAGTGAATCGTAGCTCTTCCCCCTTGCGCAGCACGACGCGCCGTTCAAAATCGATCTCGGTTTCGCCGAAATGCGCCACTTTGCGGCCGTCGGGGGCCGCGCGGCGCAGTACGGCGCGGATACGGGCCATCAGTTCCCGCGTGCCAAAAGGTTTCACCACGTAATCGTCGGCGCCGATCTCCAGCAGTAGCACCTTGTCGAGTTCTTCGCCAACCGCGCTCAGGACGATGATTGGGGTGGTGACGTGCGCCGCGCGCAGTTGCTTGCAGATCTCCGTGCCGCTCATCCCGGGTAGCCGCAAATCGACGAGTACTAAATCTGGTTTACTAGTGATAGCGCGGTTGAACCCGGTGCGGCCGTCGGCTTCCAGGACGGCCCGAAAACCCTCCTGTTCCAGCATTACTCCAATGGTGTCGCGCAGGCTCTCATCGTCATCAATCACGAGGATCGTCTGCATGCTTTTCGAGTACCCGCTTAGTACTCGATTGTACCGGATTCGACGGATGTAGTTGAGGGCGAATGATATACTGGGCGCGAAGCCCAAAAGGGTGCAAAGAAACAAAAAATGCGAGTAACAGTAATAGGAACAGGGTATGTAGGCAGCGTGACTGGAGCGTGCCTTTCTTACTTGGGACACCATGTCACGTGCGTGGATACCGACCAGGCGAAGATCGCCAAATGGAAGGCCGGTGAGTCCCCGATTTACGAACCATACCTGGACGAATTGATCGCGCTGGCATCGCGGCTCGGAGGGATCGAATTCACCACCGAGCTGGCGGACGCCGCCCGAGATAGCGATGTAATTTTCATCGCCGTTGGTACGCCTCCGCTTCCTAACGGAGCCGCCAACCTGAGCTACCTGGAAGCCGCGGCGCGCAGCATCGGAGCCGCCATGGACGGGTCGCGATTCCGCGTGGTGGTGAACAAATCGACCGTGCCAGTGGGCAGCGGCAATCTGGTGGAGACGCTGGTGCGCGAAGGCATCTGCGAAACCCATCCGGAAGAACGCAGCCGCATCCACTTTGGCGTGGCCAGCAACCCCGAATTTCTCCGCGAAGGGTGTGCGGTTTCCGATTCGCTCTTTCCCGATCGCATCGTAGTCGGCGCCTCCGACGAGCAGACCCTGCGCATCATGAAAGAACTCTACCGGCCGGTGGTCGATCAGGCCTTCAATCCGCCGCCGCTGGTGCCGCGTCCCGCCGGCATTTCGAAAGTGCCGCTGGTGGCCACATCGCTCACCAGCGCCGAGATGATCAAGTACGCCGCCAATGCGTTCCTCACCGTGAAGATCGGCTTCGCGAATGAGATGGCGAACATTTGCGAACGCGTAGGCGCGGAAGCTACCGAAGTCATGCAGGGTATCGGCCTGGATTCGCGCATCGGCGCCAAGTTCCTGAACGCCGGCGTGGGCTGGGGCGGAAGCTGCTTCGGAAAAGACGTGCAGGCATTGCTGCAAACCGCCGGGGAATATGGCTACTCCAGCCGGTTGCTGCAGGCATCCATGGAGGTCAACGTCGCCCAGCGCCAGATGGTCATTCAAAAGCTGCAGGAAAAGCTCTACATCCTGAAGGGCCGCACCATCGGGTTGCTGGGGCTGGCTTTTAAACCGGACACCGACGACTTGCGCGACGCTCCGGCGCTGTACATTGCCGAAAGGCTGATGCAGATGGGCGCTCGCGTGAAGGCGTATGACCCTATCGCCATGAATGCGTGCCGCCAATTCCATCCGGACTTGAAGATCCGGTACTGCGAGTCGCCGCGCGAAGTGGCCGAGGATTCCGACGCGCTTGTGGTGGTCACGGAGTGGGACGAGTTCCGCAACCTTCGGCTCGAGGATCTGGCCGACGTGATGGCCAAGCCCGTCCTGGTGGATGGCCGCAACGTGTTCCAGCCGGAAGCTGCGATCGCTGCCGGATTCGACTATACCGGAATGGGCCGCGGCCCGCGCCGCCGCGCGGAGAACCACAATCGCGAGGCGCGGCACGAAGCTTCCGTCGCTATTTAACTTTGTGTGACTGCTCCCGTATGGCGGTGCCCAACGACTGGCCGAGCACTTGAGCGCCGCCAATTACGCTTCCGGTGACCGAAACGCGCGAACCGCTGGAAGGCACGCCCGTCCGGGACACCACATAGATTTTCCCGGTGCCGTCGTCGAGTTGATAACCGCCCGTCCCCAGAAGCCCGACGGAAGTGGTCACCGTGCCATCCACGTGTACTGTGCGGTTGTAGAACCGGCTGGGATCCTGATTGATGCGCGCAATGCTAGTGGGCGCGCAACCTGCCAGTAATAGTGCGGCGGCCAGCGCCGCCATGGCAACAATCGTCCGTCTCATGTGTCCTCAGCTTGCCTGACGCGGCGGCGCGATACTCCGTTTCCGGATATGCTATCTTTCGGCTGGAACGTGCGACGCGCTATTTACGGCCTGTTTGCCGCCGCGTTGGTGGCGGCTTGCGCCCCGGCGGCCGATTGGGACCGGGCCCGGAGCGCGCATTTCGATGTGTACTCGCAAGCGGGTCCTCAAACCGCGCGGCCCCTTCTCATCTGGTTCGAGCAGCTTCGCGCCTTTTTCGAGCAGCAGACCGGTTTCAAACTGGGTGGCTGGCCGCCGCTCCGTGTAATCGCTTTCCGTTCGACCGCGGATTATGAGCCGTACCGGCTGCGGCCCACTGCGGACGCCTACTACGTCGGAACCGAGAGCCGGAACTACATCGTGATGCCGAATTCCACCGACCTGCGTGTGGCGGCCCACGAGTATTGGCATTTCGTCGAACACGCTGGAGCGCTCCAATTGCCGCCTTGGCTCAACGAGGGGCTGGCCGACCTGTTCGCTTCCGTTCGGCTCGGAGAGCGCGGCGCGCCGCCGGCGCAGATCGAGAGCTATTACCGCACGTTGCGGACACAGGAGGCGATTCCGCTGGCGGCGCTGTTTGCCACCACTGCAGAATCGCCTTTGCGCGCGGAACGCCGCAGTTCCGATCTGTTTTACGCGCAATGCTGGGCGGTGACGGCAATGCTTATGCGGTCGCCGGAATATAGCGGGCGCTTTGTGCCATTTGTAGCGGCGCTGTTGTCGGGCGCGCCGGTGGAGCAGGCGCTGGTACGCATTTACGCGAAGCCGCTCGATGCGGTGGAGCGCGACTTGCATAGATGGGTGGAGCAGCGCCAATTTACGCCGATGGAGTTCCACGCGGTGCTGCCCGATTCCGGCTCGATCGAGGAATCCGCAGTTTCGGCCTTCGCGGCGCGCTCTTTGATCGCCGAAATGACGGCGGCTAGCGGGAAGTGGGACCATGCCGAAACGCTTTACCGCGAGCTGGCGCAGGAAGCCCCGAACGATGGCGGCATCACGGGCGCGCTGGCAACCATAGCGCTGCAAAAAGGCGATCCCGATACGGCGCGCCGCCTTTGGGGGCAAGCTCTCAAGCAAGGTATTTCCGACGCGGATGCGTGCTATCGCTATGCCGTACTCGCCCAGAATGCGCGGATGCCTGCCCAAGATGCGCGTCCGGCGTTGGAGCGGGCCGTCGCGCTCTATCCTCACTTCGATAATGCCCTCTACAGCCTGGCGCTGCTGGAAAGCGCCGCCGGGGAATATGAAGCTGAGGTCAAGCACCTTCGCGCCATAGGCGCGATCGCTCCGCAACGCCAGTACGCCTATTGGATTGGGATGGCGTTCGCGTTGAACCAGCTCGGCGGGGGCAAAGAGGCCAAAATGGCGGCCGAGGAGGCCAAACTCCACGCCGCCACCGACGAACAGCGCGGCTACGCGACCCAGCTTGGCGTCCTCGCCGTGACCGATCCTGTGGTGCAGTTTACCCAGGATGCCGATGGTACCCGCCACGTGGTAACCACGCGGGCGCGGCGGGACGGACCGGAATGGAATCCCTTCATCGAGCCTGGCGACCAGATCCGCCGCGTGGAAGGCTACCTCCGCGAAATCAAATGCGAGAGCATCACGACATTTGTCGTGTCGGCTTCGGCCGCAACTTTGCGTCTTTCCGTGCCGGATCCGCTGCACGTCCAGATGCGCAACGCGCCGCCGGAGTTCACCTGCGGCCCGCAGCCGAAAACACCGGTAATCGCCGTCTACGCCGTTTCGGATGCAGCGAGCGGTCTGCTCCGCGGCCTGGAATTTCGCTAGCGTGTCACAAACTGTTCGGGGCAGGCGTTAATTGAAGGATGCACGCCCGAGCGGAATCGAGGCGGCCATGGCGAACCAGACTTGGATCAGGCTGAGGAGTTCTAGGGACATCGCGCTGGCGCTGGCCGGAGCGATTACGGTCAGCTTGTTGGACGCCCAAGCTCCTGTCCCGGCTCGCCCGTCGTTTGAGGTGGCATCGGTCAAAGTCAGCAAAACCGAGGGCGCTGAGACGCAGAATTGGGGTCCGCAGGAAATCTATCTCGGCCGGGCCGGTCTGCTCACCATCATTGCCGAGGCATACCAGACGCCGTACACCCGAATTTCAGCCCCAAAGGATTCTGCGAGCCAGCGAGTTCTTCGAACGCAATATGACATTGCCGCGAAGTCTGCCCATCCGGCGGCAAAGTCCGAGCTTCTCCTGATGCTTCAATCCTTGTTCGAAGACCGGTTCAAGCTGGCCATCCATCATGAATCGAAGACCGAGGATGTGTACAAACTGGTGGTTGCGAAGGGGAGTCCAAAGTTGGAACTTTCCAAAACGGATGGCCCTGCTTCCGGAACCTCGATCCCCGGCAGCTATTCATTCAAGAATATCGAGATGTGGCGTTTCTGCGCGATCTTGAGCGGTAGAATGGCACGGCCTGTGGTCGATCAGACCAACCTCAATGGAGTTTACGATTTTACTCTCAAGCTGGATACGCAGGGCATTTCCAGTCCAGATCCGGATCTCCAGACGAAAACATCGGATTGGTCATATTCTTCCGTTTTTACCGATATTCAAAAACAGCTTGGCCTGCAATTAGTATCCGGGAAGGCGCCGGTGGATTATCTGGTAATAGACCGCGTCGAGAGCCCCTCCGAAAACTAGCGGACGGGCCTGCACCACTGCTGGAACGGCCCCGTTGAGCAGACTGCCCACCATAAACTAAGCCGCTGAAGCCGCAGTTTTTTCCGCGCCACTTTTCGCTTGACACTCACGTTACGTGATCCCCGAGAATAGAAACGGCATGAGGCACAAGCGATGGCTTACACCGTTAAACAATTGGCTGTAATGTCGGGCGTCACCGTGAGGACACTTCACTTTTACGACGAAATGGCGCTGTTAAAGCCCGCCTACACCGCGGCGAACGGCTACAGAATCTACGAAGAGCCGCAATTGCTAATCCTTCAACAAATCCTCTTTTACCGAGAGCTGGGTTTTGAGCTGAGGCGCATCCACGAAATCCTGAGCCAACGCAAATTCGAAAAGATCGCGGCTCTCCAGTCGCACCGGCAGGTTCTCGAAAAGAACGTCACGCGGACTCGCACTCTGATTGAAACCATCGATAAAACCATCAGCCACTTGAAAGGAACAAAGAAGATGAAAAGTGAGGAGCTGTTTATGGGCTTCAAAATCGGCGCGGGAAAAGACCGTTTCAATGATGGGCTCAATCGCAACGGCACGACGATTGATTGCAAGGTGTCGGGAAAGGACACGGGTGGCGCCATGTGTGTTCTGGAGGTGAACGATACCGGATGGCCGCGCCACGTCAACCGAGACCAGGACGAATGGATTTACGTCGTTGAGGGCGAGGTGGAGTTGGAGATTGGTAAGAATCGCTTCCACCTCGGGCCTCATGACTCCATGTTCATTCCACGGAATATAGAGCACACGTGGGGAGGCAACTCAGCAAAGATCATCAATACCTACCAACCAGCCGGCAAAATCGAGGAGTTCTTTCAGGTGCTGGCCAAATTGAAAGACGTGCCGACGCGCGAGCAGGCGATTGAGAAAAGGATCACCGCCGAACAGAAAGATGTATTGAAGCGGGTGTTCGATGCCCACGGCATGACTGTGACTGGCGCAGGGCTCGAAGTTGCTCCCGATGGAGAGTAGCATCTGCGCAAGCATCGCGGCGCCGATTCTACCCGCGGTCATGATTCAATGAGAACTTGGCTCCCGAAAGCAATCTGGCAGAACGGCTGGCGGCTGTGCGCGAGCGGATCTTCCGCGCAGCGGAGCGAGTCCACCGCGATCCGGCGGCGATTCTGCTGCTGGCTGTGACCAAGGTGTTTCCAGCCGATGCCATTCGCGAAGCTCATGCGCTCGGGCTGCGTGAATTTGGCGAAAATTACGTACAGGAGTTCGAAGGGAAGGCGCCCGCCGTGCGCGGGCTGGAAGGAGCGTGCTTTCACCTGATCGGCCACCTGCAATCGAACAAATCGAAGCGGGCGGCGGAGCTGTTCGACACCATTCAGACGGTTGACTCCAGCAAACTGGCGCGGCGTCTGAACGAAACCGGCCGTGTGCTGGATGTGATGCTAGAGGTGAAGCTTTCGGAGGAGCAGGCCAAGAGTGGCGCCGCCCCCGAAGAATTGCCGGAGCTGATCGCGGGCGTGCAGGGTTGTGCCCACCTGCGCCTGCTGGGTCTCATGACGATGCCCCCGTGGTCGGATAATCCGGAAGCCTCCCGGCCGTATTTCCAGCGGCTGCGCGAACTGGCGCAACGGCACCAACTCCCGCAGCTTTCTATGGGCATGTCGCACGATTTGGAAGTCGCCATCGAAGAAGGGTCCACCTGCGTACGGGTCGGGACCGCTCTGTTCGGTAAGCGTCCGAAGCCGTGACCGCCGGGTTCTATTCTCCTCTGCCGCCGGCGCGATCCGGCGTGGCCGATTATGCTGCCACGCTGCTCACGGCCTTGCGGGCTCACGGGCGTGTGGAGGTAGCGCCGCGCCACTGCGATGTGGCGCTGTACCATCTGGGCAATAATGCGCTACACGCCGGGATTTACCGGCAAGCCCTCGCAAATCCGGGGGTGGTGGTGCTGCACGATGCCGTTCTGCATCATTTTCTGCTGGGGCAGCTCGATCGCGAGACCTACATCGAGGAGTTCGCGTATAACTATGGCGATTGGAACCGCGGCCTGGCTGAGGAACTTTGGCGGGGCCGAGCGGCGTCCGGAGCGGATGAGCGCTACTTCCAATTCCCCATGCTCAGGCGCGTGGCCGAACGGGCGCGAGCGGTAGTGGTGCATAACCGGGCAGCGGCGAGCGCGGTACGCCTGCACGCGCCCCATACACAGGTCGTCGAAATACCGCATTTCTATCAGCCGCCGGAACTGCCCGCAGAAGCGCAGGTGCTGCGCTATCGGGAAAAACTGGGCCTCGGCGCCGCGCGGTTTGTCTTTGGAGTCTTCGGGTACCTGCGCGAATCCAAGCGGCTATGGAGCGTGCTGGATGCTTTTCAAGCGGTCCGCGACCGGTCCTGTTTATTGGTGGCGGGGAGATTCGTCTCAGCCGATCTGGAGCGCGCCTTGGACCCGCTGCTCGCGCAGCCCGGCATTGTGCGCGTCCCTTTTCTTCCGGTGGACGAATTCTGGATGGCGGCTTGCGCGGTGGATGCCTGCATCAACCTGAGAGATCCCGCCGCTGGTGAGACTTCCGGGATCAGCATCCGCCTAATGGGCATCGGAAAACCGGTGCTGATGACTGAATCCGGCGAGTGCGCGGCTTTTCCCGAGGATGGGGCGATTCGCATCCCGGCAGGTTTGGCAGAACGGGAGTCGCTGCGGCAGCATATCGTTCTGCTAACATCATTACCTGAGGTGGCCCGTGCCATAGGCGAGCGGGGAGCCGGGCACATCCGGGAGCACCACCAAATCGGGGCAGTCGCCAGGCAGTATTGGGAAACGTTGTGCGCCTACCGTGGGTAATGCTGTGGTGTTGCGCGGGGTTCGGAGCCGCGCCGCAAGGAATCGTCCGGCAGATGCGGGTACCGGTTCCGATGCGGGATGGGGTGCGTCTCTCCGCGAACGTGTTCCTTCCGGCGGAGTACGGGCGCCGGCCGGCGATCCTGGTGCGCACTCCCTACGGAAAAGGTTCCGATCTCATTCCTAACTACCGCGCGTTTGTGGACCGCGGTTATGCGGTGATCGTCGAGGATGTGCGCGGGCGGTACGAGTCCGAAGGAGTCTTCGATCCCCTTCGCGAAGAACCGCAGGATGGTGACGACACGATCAACTGGATTGCCCGGCAGCCGTGGTCGAACGGCAAAGTTGGAATGATTGGCGGATCGTACCTGGGTATCGCCCAATGGAAGGCAGCGTTGCGCGACAACCCGCACCTGAAGGCGATCTTCCCGGTGGTTTCGGGCGACGACGATTACCGCGACCGGTTTTTCTCCACCGGCGGCGCGATCAAGCTCGCCCACCGGTTGGAATGGCTGGCGGAGAACGTGAAGGCGCAGGGCTACCAGCCGGACTTCAACCGGTTCATCTGGCACCTTCCGTTGCGCAGCGCCGATATATCCGCCACCGGCCACACGGTGGAATCCTACGCCCAAGCCATGGAGCACCCGGCTTTCGATTCTTTCTGGCAGTCGATCAGCGTGCGCGAGCACCTGGATGAGGTCCGCATACCGGTGTTTGCGGTGGGCGGGTGGTATGACAATTACGCCGAGAGCGACTTGGATGCCTACGCCGCACTGCACAAAACCTCCGGCGTGAACCGAGTTTTGATCGGTCCGTGGCCGCACAATATGTCCTACAAGTTCCCGCAGGCCGATTTCGGGCCCTCCGCGGCCATTCCGGTGCGCCGGCTGCAACTGGCGTGGTTCGACCAATGGCTGATGGGGAAGGATTCGGCGCTGCTCTCTTCGCCCCCCGTACAGGTATTTGTAATGGGCGCGGACCAGTGGCGCGAGGAACGGGAATGGCCGCCGGCCGAGGCGCGGCCGAAAGCGCTCTATCTGGACAGCAACGGCCATGCGAATTCCGCTGAAGGGGACGGCTCGCTCCATTCGCGCCCGTCTTTGCGCGACGCCGAGGACCTGTTCACGTATGATCCGCACGACCCTGTACCCACGCGGGGCGGGGCGGTCTGCTGCAACCCGCAAGTGTTTCCTTGGGGGCCTTTGGATCAGCGGGAGGTGGAAAAGCGCGACGACGTGTTAGTGTATTCGACCCCTCCGCTGCGCACCGGCCTGGAGGTTCTGGGCCCGGTGAAGGCGGTCTTATATGTGGCCACGAGCGCCCGGGATACCGATTTCACAGCCAAGTTGGTGGATGTGTTTCCCGATGGCCAAGCGCGCATTCTAACGGATGGCATCCTCCGGCTGCGTTACCGCGAGTCGCTGGAGCGCTCCGTGCCGGCTCAGCCCGGGCAGGTTTACGAGATCACCATCGATGCCGGCGTGACGGGCAACGTTTTCGAGAAGGGCCATCGCCTGCGCCTGGAGATTTCCAGCAGCAATTTTCCAAAATTCGACCGCAACCCGAACACCGGCGGACGAATCGCCGACGAAACACGGCTACTCAAGGCCAATCAGGTGGTGTACCACGGCCGCGAGCACCCTTCGCGGCTGGAACTGCTGGTGATCCCCGAGGGCAAATGAGTTTGACTTGGGTGCCACCCGCGCGCTATTTTTGCATCTAGAGCCCTCCATCGGCGCGGTAGCCAAGTGGTAAGGCCAAGGTCTGCAAAACCTTTATTCGTCGGTTCGATTCCGACCCGCGCCTCCAAAAGTTTTCAGCAACACTGGGCGGGCGTGACTGGGGAATCCGGTCTCGCCATAAAAGGATTCCGGCGAGAATCGGCTATGAATCGCGATAATTGACCGGAGGATTCCGGGTTGACCCTGCAGAACCCCAACTTCCCCTGATTCCGCTTTTACCTTCCGAAAAACCGGCCCGCTTCCGGACCCAGTGAACCGTCAGGAAAGCGGCGCCGCGGGAGCGGGGGTACCGGCAATCCGAATCGCTCATGCCAGCTCCGCCAAAGTTCTGTCGTGAAGAGGCCTGCTGGCGCATTTTCGAGAACCTTCCTGAATTCTTCTTCCGGCACAAACTGCTGAACCACTGCCAGGTCAGCCGGAGAGCCGTAAACCATAACGTGCGATAGAAAGGTCGGCAAATCGGCGACTGTTTCCCCCGGCTTGTCGTACCAAACCACGTTCCGCGCCACCTGAATTAATTCGGGTGGATAGGGAGAGGTAAGGGTCAGTCATCGCACCAGTCCTCCTAGATTGAGACCGCGCCGGGGATGCAGAACTGGGAGTTTAGTACATCGTCTAAGAAGTTCGGTAACGTTTTCTGCTGACCGCTCCCTGGCGGTCGCGGCTCGGAAAGCACTTGCCTCTCGAGCCGCGATTGTAGTTCCGTGACACGTGATCGAATTTATGAAAGTGCATACTTAGACTAAATCCATGCCTTGAGCCCAGCGAGTCAAATCGTTCCGCGATCCGAGAGCACACCCGGGGTCTTCCCCGCGGTTTAGCGTATCGAGGCCACCGAAAAATGCAATCTTGACCAAGCCGTCTCGATCCACGAATGCTTCCAGGTTATCGCGCTTACGTTGCAGCCAGGCGTCAGAAAGTGAGCGATCCATACTGGACCCGCGATACTGAGCATTTCATCTGATGAATCGAGCCCATTCCCGGGCTGCAGCTGCCGTCAGGCTCTTCAGGTCCGCCAGCAATTCCGCGTTGGGAACCGTTTTGAAGTTGAAGCACGTCTTGCCCTGCATGCGCTTCTTCAGTTCTGGCGAAATCTCTTTTTCCAACATCGCGGACATGTAAAGCGGCATCAGGTGAAAGCTCACGTAAGCTTTGCCTTGCTTAACCGCGCCAAACCACATTGGCTGGCCCTTGTGCTGTGGAAACGGAGAAGGGCCTCTGGTAACCAGCGAGTACTCCGTGGCCGTATCCTTCTGCACTGCCAGATGGAGCGCTTGTTCCGCCATTACCGGCTTCAAAGTAGCAAAGATTTCGGCGAAGTCGGCCGCCATGGTGCCGAGTATACCGTCCTGGTTGACGCGGCAGCGAAAACCGGAGTAGACTTGCTCAGTTTCACTCGCAAATCATAAAGCTACATAGGGGGTGGGGGCGTGCGTTCGCTGCGTGTTTTTCTATCGTTAGTCGTGTGGACTCTGGCGGCTCTTGCGCAGAGCGATCGCGGAACCATCACCGGGACAGTTTCCGACCCGGCCGGGGCCGTGGTGGCCGGCGCGCCCATTCAGGCTAAGCAACTGGAGACCGGCGGCGTTTTTCAAGCCGCAACTTCGGCCACAGGCAATTACACGATCGCCGAGTTGCCGCCGGGCACCTACGAGCTCTCGGTTACGGTGCCGGGATTCAAGAAATATGTCCGGCAGGGCTTGACCGTGCAGGTCACCCAGACCTTGCGCATCGATCCCGTACTCGAAGTGGGGGCGGCGACGGAATCCGTCACGGTCACCGGAGCCGCTCCCCTGCTAAAGACGGAAAGCGGCGAGCTCAGCCATAATGTCACCACCGAGCGGCTCGATGACCTTCCGGTGGGCGCCATTGGCAGCGTCCGCAATATGCTGACCGAGACTCAATTGATCCCGGGGGCGCTTTACGCGCCAGGCTCGGTTCGCATCAACGGGTCTCCCACCAATTCGCAAGCCACCCGGATTGAGGGCCAGGATGCGACCTATGGTCTCGGCCAACTCCTTACCTCGTCCACGCAACCCAGCGTGGATGCCATCCAGGAGGTCTCCGTACAAACCAGCAATTTCGCCGCGGAATACGGGCAGGGCGGCGGCGGCTTCTACAACATCACCATGCGATCGGGCACCAACCAGGTCCACGGAAGCGCCTACGATTATTTCGCCAACGAAGCACTCAACTCCTACGGAGCGTTCACCCATACCCGCGGATTGTTCCGCCGGAACGACTACGGCTTCACAATCGGCGGTCCGGTGTGGCTTCCCAAGCTGTATAACGGCCGCGACCGTACCTTTTTCTTTTTCGCGTTTGAAGGCCTGCCCATCAGCACCTTGAACACCACGACGTACGACACGGTCCCACTGGCCGCTTACCGTACGGGCGATTTCAGCGGAATCTTGGGTAAACAACAGTTGTCCACCGATGTGCTGGGCCGGCCGATTTTTGCGAACGAGATTTATGATCCCGCTACCCAACAGACGGTAAACGGGAATATCGTGCGCGACCCATTCCCCAACAACATCATTCCGCAAGCCCGTTTCGATCCCGTGGCGGCGAAGATTCAAGCCATGATCCCAATGCCGAATCAGCCCGGCTTCGTGAGCAACGGTCTCTACCCGTTTCACACCGACAACGAGAACTGGATTCCTTCGGTGAAGATGGATCATTACCTGAATGCGAAAAACAAGCTGAGTATCTTCTTCTCCTGGACGCACACGGGCTCTCATTTTTCTCCCGGCGCTCCTTTTGGCGGCGGGGCGGAAGGCTTTCCTCAACCCATCTCGGAAGCCTCGCAATCGGCTTTCGATGGCCGCAGGTACACCGTGAGTTACGACGTCACCGTCAAGCCGACCCTCCTGCTGCATTTGGGCGCGGGCTATCAGGATTCTTTCCTGAACATGCCGCCGGAAACCACTCCATACAACGTCACGCAGCAGTTGGGTTTGACGGGGCCGTTCACGCCCGTGACGTTCCCGCAATTCTCCGGGCTGTTTAACGCTTTCGGCGGCGTCAAGAACATGGGCGACATCTTCGGCGGAGAGCAGAATACGCTCTTGCAAAAGCCCACTGCCGTAGCCAGCCTGACCTGGGTGAAGAATAACCACACCTACAAATTTGGCGCCGAGATGCGCATTCAGGGCTACCCCAATTTCAACAATATCGGCACGAATGGAACCTATGCCTTCAGCGCGGCGGAGACGGCCCTCCCATACCTCAACACCACCACAGTGGGCGGCCAGACCATTGGGTTTCCATATGCAAGTTTTCTCTTGGGTTTGGTCGATAACGGAAATATCAGGGTTCCGGCGGTGGCCCGTCTGGGAAATTCGCAGTGGGGCTTCTATGCGCAGGACACCTGGAAAGTAACCCGCAGGTTCACGTTGGATTACGGCCTGCGCTACGACTACTCGACCTATCAGAAAGAGCAGTACGGCCGGCTTCCGAATTTCTCCGCGACCACACCCGACCCGAGCGCGGGCGGGCTCCCCGGCACCGCGATTTATGAGGGTTCCGGACCGGGCCAGTGTGGCTGCAGCTTCGCTCACAATTATCCGTATGCCTTTGGACCGCGGCTCGGCCTTGCCTACCAGATCGACTCCAAGACCGTCCTCCGGGCGGGATTCGGCATCATTTACGACGGCACTGCCAATAACAACATCCTGACGCGCAGTGTAACCTCCTCGAACCCGTTCGCTTCGCCGGCATTCGCCCAGCCGGCCATGACGCTGGCGGGCGGCGTTCCCTTTACGTATGCGCAAATTCAGTGGCCGAATTTCAGCCCGGGCTATTACCCCATTAAAGGGTCCCTGAGCGGTCCTCCCTTCGTTATCGATCCGAATGCCGGCCGTCCGGCGCGCCAGTATCAATGGAGCATCGGACTACAGCGTGAAATCTTCCGAAATCTGCTGGTGGAGGCCGCGTACGTTGGGAATCGCGGCATCTGGTGGCCCGCCGGCCTGCTCGTCAATTACAACGCGAATACGCCGGCTTCGCTGGCCGCTTTTGGGCTCAACATCAACAGCGCGGCCGATCGCACGTTGCTGAATTCGCCCATCGGTTCGGCGGCCGTGGTGGCCCGCGGCTTCACGCTTCCGTACGCGGGGTTCCCCGCAACAGCGACCCTGGCGCAGGCGCTGCGGCCTTTCCCGCAGTTCAATTCCGGCCTCTCGCCCACTTGGGCGCCGCTCGGGGACACCTGGTACAACTCGCTGCAGGTGAAGGCGACCAAGCGGCTTTCCTACGGCCTCGACTTCACGTACGCGTTCACTTTTCAAAAGTCTTTGAACATCGGCGCCGAGTCTGATGGCAGCGGAGGCGGGCAAGTCAACGACGTGTTCAACCGCTCCCAGAACAAGATTCTCTCCGCCATGGACCAGAGGTTCTCGAACGTCATTGCCTTCAACTACACGCTCCCCAAATGGGGCGGCAACAAGGTGCTGTCCAGCGTAGTGAAGGATTGGCAGGTTGGCGCCATTCTCAACTACTCGAGCGGGTTGCCGATCCTCTCTCCGCTGGCCCAGAACAATCTCAGCACGCTGCTCTTCCGGGGAACTTTTTCCAACCGCGTGCCAGGCGGGCCTCTGTTTACGCACGATCTCAACTGCCGCTGCTTCGATCCGAACACCACGTTCGTACTGAATCCGGCGGCGTGGGTGGATCCTCCCGCCGGCCAGTGGGGCACGGCCGCCCCGTACTATAGCGATTACCGCCAGGAGCGCCATCCGTCGGAGGCCATGAGCTTGGGCCGCCTGTTCCGAATCAAGGAGAGAGCCAGCTTGAGCCTTCGGGCCGAGTTTACGAATGTCTTCAATAGGACTGTGCTGCCCGCCCCCAGTTCGAGCAACGCGCTAGCAGTCCAAACCACGAGTGGCGGCCGGGCGACGGGCGGCTTCGGCTGGATCAGCACGGCCGGCGCCGGGGCGCCTCGCACCGGACAGATCGTCGCGCGCTTCCGCTTTTAAGGGGCTTTATGCCTCGGCAAAGAGTTTGCAGCGAACCGCTCCGTAATCGTCGCGGCTCGGAACCGGGTTGCCGCGCGCCCGCGATCCTCGGCATTTTGCTGGCTTGCTGGGCGCCGGCCGTTGCGCAGAGTTCCGAACCGACTAGCGCGGACGCTCAGTACAGCCTGGGCATCCAGTATTGGTACGGAAACGGAGTCCCGCAATCGTATCCGGAAGCCTTGCGGTGGTTTCTGAAGGCGGCGGAGCAAGGGTTCACCGATGCCCAATACCGCGCAGCGCAGATGTATGAGATCGGCCAGGGCGTGGCAGCCGATTACGCCCAGGCGGCGAACTGGTATCGCAAGGCTGCCGAGGCTGGCGTTGCCTTGGCGCAGTACAATCTCGGAACCATGTACGTTGCCGGCCGGGGTGTCCCGCACGATTACGCGGAAGCTGCCAAATGGTTCGGTAAGGCCGCCAGCCAAGGCGTCGCCATGGCGCAGTATAACCTCGGCATCGCATATCGCGAGGGACAGGGAGTAACGCAAGACGCCAAGGAGGCCCTCCGATGGTTCCAGCTAGCCGCGGAACAAGGCGATGCTCCGGCGCAATTCAGCTTAGGCATGGCGTACGCCGGCGGCCAAGGCATTCCCAAAAACATGGCGGAAGCCGTGACCTGGTTTCGCAAAGCAGCGGATCAAGACTATGCTCTGGCGGAACTCAATTTGGGAGTCTTATATGCGCTCGGCGAGGGCGTGGGGCAGGACTACACGCAGGCCGCCGAGTGGTATCGCCGGGCGGCGGAATCCGGATTGAGCCAAGCCCAGGATGACCTTAAGACTCTTGGCAATGCCGGTATCGCCGCAGCTCAAGACGTGCTGGGGATGATTTACGAGAATGGATGGGGCACTCCGAAAAGCGCAACGGATGCAGTCCTTTGGTACCGTAAAGCTGCCGAGCAGGGCCATGCTTTCGCGCAACAGGCGCCTACCCTGAGCGACGACGACCTGGACAAGACTCTACAATTAAAGGACACTCTTTATGAGCGAGCCCAAACACGACGACAAGCCCCACATGACACGGACGGTTCATCCACACATGGACGACAACTTCTTCCCGAACTTCCGAAAACTCCTGGCGGCTCACCAGAAGGGCCCGAAAGCCTTCGCGGAGGCGTTCAGGGAGATATTCCCTCCTTCCAGCGAACCGCCCCAGCAAAAGTAGCGATCACCAACCTCGCGCAAGCCATCCGGGACCTTTTCCCCAGGGCTGGTCCGCGAGTCAATTACAGCGGGATCGGCGCCACGGCCAAGTTCCTGCCCGGCTCAAATCTCCACCAGTTAGAGAAAGCCTCGGCCGATACCCACACCAAAGCGCTGCGCGCCGCCGGCGCCCGCGTCGCCGATGATCTTGGCCAGGGCCTGGCGGTCGGCGATGCGTTCGCGCGAGGCGCGGTCGGCCGCGCGGCTCAGTTCCACCTCGGGCGGATGTACGCCGCGGGACTAGGTGTTGCAAAAAACGACACCGCCGCGCGGGATTGGCTTAGTAAAGCCGCGGCGCAGGGCTTCTCAGAGGAACGCGCGAACCCTAAGAACACACCTAAGTAGTAGTCGCACAGCCGACGAATTCCATTTTGCGGAGAGCGCGGCGCGCATGGACGCGCGCCGCCAATGAAAAGCCGGACGATTTATGCTACCCGTTTGCGCCTAAGGGCCGCTAGCCCCAGTCCGCCGGCCACGAGCAGGATGGTGGAAGGCTCCGGAACGCTACTGCCCGGACCCGGCGAGCCGCCCACGCCCGTCACCGTAAGGCTGGTACTGGGGGCTTCCTCCAGGCTGAAATACGCTGTACCGCCATGGGCAGCGACTCCAGGACTGAAGTTCACGGTTCCTGACCCGGAGTTCGTAACGGTGAAGGTCGAGGTTGGCCCCTGATAATCTTGCGGGTCTGTGCCGCCTTTCTGGCTGCTCGAGCAGTAACTGCTGCCCGTGAACGTGAAGGTGCAGATCCCGTCCGCATCGAACCCAAAGATATTGCCGCCGCCCAGCGTCAACGAGTTGATCACCAGACTGCTGTTATTCACCACGCCGACCAGGTTATCCTCCGAGCCATCATAGGGACTGGAATCCGGAATGGTGATGGTACTGCTGCCACTCACCCCTATCGTTATTACCGTGTTGCAACCTGTGGCCGCTGCATCCGGACTGTGGGTGAACGGTGTACTGCCGGTCCCGCCGGGGCAAATGCTTCCCGCCGAAAGCGAAGCAGCCGTGAACGCGGCAAATGCTGCCGCGAGTAAACATCGTGCTACACACATAGCCTTTTACTCCTCCGTTTGGTTCTTGCGGAAGAATCCGCAGAATTGCCGGTATTTGTGGAGTGGCGCGTTCGGTCCGCCTTAGAGATTAATCGCAACGGCGTTTTATTACTGTCCGATTACAACCGAATGGACGGGCCAGAGTAATCTCCCGCCCGCGGTGGCGCGCTCTGTGTCTGCTAGAGGACACGGGCTGGCGGCGTTCTGCTACTTTTCCGCGGTTACCAGGATTGTTTCGAAATAGGGTGGTTCTTCTTCGCGGTGTACGATTGCCGTTTCCAGCCTCTGGAAGCCCGCCGATTTCAGGTACTGTTCCAGTTCCAGTTCGGTGAAGCCGAGCCAGAGGTCGGCATACATCTCGCGCGCTTCTTCGAAATGATGACGGTTCAGGTCCAGAATGGCGATGCGGCCCCCGGGTTTCAGAATGCGCCATGCTTCCGCGATGGCGCGCTCCGGGTGGCGGGCATGATGCAGCGCCTGGCTGAGAAATGCCAGATCCACCGTGCCGTCCGGGATGGGCACGTGTTCCAGATCGCCCAGGCGGTATTCCAGGTTGGCAATCCCGTGCTTCTTTGCCAACTCGGAGCCAAACTCGACCATCTTTTCGGAGTTGTCGATGGCAATCACTTTCTCGGCTCGCTGCGCCATCAACTGGGAAATGGTCCCTTCCCCTGCGCCGAGGTCGGCAATCACCAGGGGTGGCAACAGTTTGAGTAGCGCCTCGGCGATGCCCTTCCACGACCGTCCGGGTACATATTGGCGCCCGAAGCGGCCCGCCAGTTCGTCGAAATAACGCCGCATTTTGTCCGTGCGCTTGTGCAGCACTAATCGGAGGGCTTCGCGGTCCTGCGAGGTCTCCGGTACCTCCGAGGCGGCGCGGCGTAGCAATTCCATCACTTCCAGGGGAGCGCTGAGCCGGTAGAACGCGTTCTTGCCCGTGCGGCGGTCGTCTACCAGGCCGGCCTGCTTCAATTGGGCCAAGTTGGTTGAAATCTGGCTTTGGCCTTTGCCTAGAATCTCCTGCAGTTCGGCAACAGAAAGCTCCTCCTGCTCCAATAAGAGCAGCAAACGCAAGCGGTTAGGATCGGCTGCCAAGCGCAGGGATTTGAGGATTGACGCCATGAATGCGAATAGTCTAATATCAATCTATCAAGATTTATTGATACGAGGAATATAGATGGGTACTGCAACGCTGAATCAGACCGTCACCGATTTCAAAGTAGCCGATCTGGCGCTGGCCGACTGGGGCCGCAAGGAAATCTCTATTGCCGAGCACGAAATGCCCGGCCTCATGGCGATCCGGCGCAAATATGCGAAGGAAAAGCCGCTCGCGGGCGTGCGCATCACCGGGTCGTTGCACATGACGATCCAGACCGCGGTCCTGATCGAGACCCTCAACGATCTGGGCGCATCGGTCCGTTGGGCAAGCTGCAATATCTTCTCCACGCAGGATCATGCCGCAGCCGGCATTGCCGCCGCCGGCATCCCGGTGTTCGCGTGGAAGGGCGAAACGTTGGAAGACTACTGGTGGTGCACTTACCAGGCGTTAAGCCATCCGGGTGGCAAAGGGCCTCAGTTGATTGTGGATGACGGCGGCGATGCGACCCTGCTCATTCATAAAGGATACGAACTGGAAAACGGCAGCGACTGGGTGAACAGTCCATCCGGCAGCCACGAAGAGACGGTTATTAAAAACCTGCTGAAGCAGATCCACGCGGAGAATCCCAAGCGCTGGCACGAGATTGTGAAGGAATGGCGTGGCGTTTCCGAAGAGACCACTACCGGCGTGCATCGCCTGTACAAGATGCAGGAAGCCGGCACGCTGCTGGTGCCCGCCATCAACGTGAACGATTCCGTTACGAAATCCAAGTTCGACAACCTATACGGTTGCCGCGAATCGCTGGCCGACGGCATTAAGCGCGCCACCGACGTGATGGTGGCCGGCAAGGTCGCCGTGGTTTGCGGTTATGGTGATGTGGGCAAAGGTTCCGCGCACTCGCTGCGGGGGATGGGCGCGCGTGTAGTCGTCACCGAAATCGACCCGATTAATGCGCTGCAGGCCGCCATGGAAGGCTTCGAAGTCACGACCATCGAAGACACGCTAGGCCGCGGCGATATTTACGTCACCTGCACCGGCAACCTGGACATCATCACGCTGGAGCACATGCAGAAGATGAAGGACCAGGCGATCGTCTGCAATATCGGCCACTTCGACAATGAAATCCAGATGGACCGGCTGAACGGCTCCAACGCTAAGAAGACCAACATCAAGCCTCAGGTCGACATGTACACTTTCCCGAACGGCAACAGCCTCTTTGTTCTGGCGGAAGGGCGACTGGTGAACCTGGGCTGCGCTACGGGACACCCCAGCTTCGTGATGAGCAACAGCTTCTCCAACCAGACGCTGGCGCAGATCGATCTCTGGAAGAACAAGGACACGTACAAGGCGGGCGTCTACACGCTGCCTAAGAAACTGGACGAAGAAGTAGCCCGTCTCCACTTGGAGAAGATCGGCGTCAAGCTGACGACGCTTTCGCCGCGCCAGGCGGAGTACCTGGGAGTGGCGGTCGAAGGGCCGTACAAGCCGGATCACTACCGGTATTAAGATTTAGGTTCAACCCTGCAGGGAGGATAACTTGGCAGAAACGCAAAAGTACTTATTCACTTCGGAATCGGTCACGGAAGGCCATCCGGATAAAATCGCCGATCAGATTTCAGACGCAGTGCTCGATGCCGTGCTCGCGGAGGATCCCACGGGCCGCGTAGCGTGCGAAACGCTGGTGACCACCGGCACCATTATTGTCGCCGGCGAAATCACAACGAAGACTCATCTGGATGTCCCGAAGATCGCGCGCGGCACGGTCGAATACGTTGGCTACAACGACGCCAGCTACGGCTTCGATTGCCACACCTGTGGCGTACACAATCTGATCCAAACGCAGTCGCCCGATATCGCCATGGGCGTGGATACTGGCGGGGCTGGCGACCAGGGCCTCATGTTCGGGTATGCCTGCGATGAAACGGAAGAGCTCATGCCTCTGCCGATCGAAATGGCGCACAAGCTGGTGCAGCGCCTTTCGAACGCGCGGCGCGAGGGTATCCTGGAATTCCTTCGCCCGGACGGCAAGAGCCAGGTTTCGGTAGAGTACGTCAACAACAAGCCGAAGCGCATCGAGGCAGTGGTGATTTCGACGCAGCATGCGCCTGAGGTGAGCACGGAAGAACTCCGCAAAGAGGTCAAGAAGCATATCATCGATGCGATCGTGCCCCAGAATATGGTCGATTCGCAGACCAAGTATCACATCAATCCGACCGGCCGTTTCGTAGTCGGCGGACCGCACGGCGATACTGGCCTAACTGGCCGCAAGATCATCGTGGATACCTATGGCGGCATGGGCCGGCATGGCGGTGGCGCGTTCTCCGGCAAAGACCCATCGAAGGTGGACCGCTCGGCTTGCTACATGGCGCGCTATATCGCCAAGAACCTGGTGGCGGCCAAGCTGGCGACGCGCTGCGAAGTGCAGTTGGCATACGCGATCGGCGTGGCCGAGCCGGTTTCCGTCACGGTGAACACCTTCGGCACCGGATCGATTGCTGACGAGCGTTTCACCGATCTGGTGCGCCAGAACTTCAAGCTGACGCCGCGCGGAATCATCGAAACGCTGCAACTGCGGCGCCCGATTTACCGCAAGACGGCTGCCTTCGGCCACTTCGGCCGCAAGGAAGACACCTTCTCCTGGGAAGCCACGGACAAGGCGCAGGCCCTCAAGGATCAAGCGGGAGTCGCCAGCGCGGCGGCCCGGTAGTTCCGAAGTTCCGCAGTGTCCACGGGGCAGGGGTAATACCCTGCCCCGGTTTATTTTGGGGAGTTCCGATGGCACAGGGTTTCGTTTACATTCTCGTCTCTCCTCACAGCGATTACATCAAGATCGGTGGCACTGAGGTCACGCTCTCCGACAGAATTCGCGACATCAATGCGAATGAGTCCTACGCGGCACATGGCCGTTGGCAGATCTCCGACTTTCTGCATGTAACCGACTGGCAGCTCGTCGAAGGCAGCTTGCACCGGCATTTCGAGGACCGGCAAATTCGGGATGTGCCCGGCACCCGCGAACTTTTCGGTGTTCCCCCGCATGAAGCACGAGAGGCGCCGAGAAAGACAGACGCGGCACTCAGGGTAAATAATGAAACGACTGCTTCTGCTTTTCATAACGTCGATCTCAAGCTGTACCTGAATCAGTTATTTCAACTCTCCGGATTGTTCGCACACCTCGATATACAAGGCTCCTGGACGCTGTCGATCCTGCCGTCAACCTCAACTGGGGGTAGGTGGTTTACACTTAACATTGGACCGCACGAAGTCGCGTTCAGCACTCGCAAATCGACTGATCAGAAATTTTCTCATTGTCTAATTCTCGACCGCCTGATATTGGATTATCCAGAAGCAATCATTTGGGCTGGTCAACGAGATGGTGTGGTTGAGAAAGCAACTTACGCCTCGGCTGAGCACGCGGTTGGGATCAGTTTTCGCGAAGATTTTGCTAGTGCCGAGAAGTTTCTCAAGCTTCCCGGAGTTCGTCGACCGATCGTGGCATATTGGTCGGATGGTCTAGCCGATTTGCGAGAACGGAATGTAAAGAGCACTTATGCCCGCTTTCACTCATACGATGCCGTGGCTGATTTGCTTGAATACAGCCGCGCGACGGCAAAGGCAGCGGTACCGTAACGGCAGGATGGAATCCAGGCATCTATCCGGAACCTGCAGCTATGTCGCGCCACGGCCTCCCCGATAATCGTGAGCTTCTGGGCAACGGCATAGCACAGCATCTCGTTGCCGAGGAAGTCGGCTCGCAGTCGCGATCCAGTCCAGTGCTTCCAGAATGTCGGTGAGGCGTTGCTGGTCACGCCGCATAGACGCGCCGTGCCTCGGCTAGCACGGCGGGCCGAATGAGCGGCTTCAAAGCGGGCTTGACGGCTATATCGACACGCCGGCCGAGCAAGGCGCTGAGCTCACGAATCATAGCCGCAACGCCCAGCAAACCAGGGCGGGCGGCAGGCAGGAAATCAACCAGAAAATCGACGTCGCTGTCCGGACGCATCTCACCGCGCGCGACCGAGCCGAAAACCGCCAATTCGCTGACTTGATAGCGACGGCAGATATCTGCAATCTCGGCCTCAGGAAGCTGGATACCAGCAGCGATGGTCATGTCCAATGTTCGCGACCCATTGTCTCTCTCTGCAACAAGTATGACCAGGGCCTGTACGGGTAGACCGGGCCAGTCCTGACTCAATCACCGCGAGGCGTTGCGAAACTACGCCGGTAGGCGAGCGGCGTTGTGCCGGTCATTTTAGCGAAGTGCTGCCGAAAGACGGATGCGGAACGAAATCCGGACTGCGCTGCTACCTCCTCAACGGAAAAGCCGGTGGTTTCCAAAAGTTGCTGCGCACGACGCACACGGGCAGCAGAAACCCATTGCGCTGGCGTCATACCCACTCGTTCGAGAAGCGCCGGCTCAAGGTTCTCGTGCTCATGCCCGCGTGGTCCGCGATCCGGGGCAGAGAGAGTTCCTGATCGAGGTTTTGAGTCATCCAGCGGGTGAGCGGGCCCGTCGCAGAACCGTCATTGAGTGTAGGCGGTTCATAAACGATGAATTGGGCCTGTCCCCCGGCGCGTTCCAATGGCATGACCGCCAGCCGCGCGGTTCGCGCAGCAATCTCCGCGCCGAGATCCCGTCGAACCAAGTGGAGGCAGAGGTCCAATCCAGCCGCGGCGCCGGCTGAGGTGAGAATCATGCCGTTGTCCACATAGAGGACGTCCGGATTCACTTTGATCGCGGGGTAACGCCGAGCCAATTCCTCAGCAGCGCGCCAGTGCGTGGTCGCCTCCAGACCGTTTAGCGCTCCGGCACGCGCCATCACGAAAGCTCCGGAGCAGATCGAGGCGACACGAGCTCCGCGTGCGATCGCGCATTCCAACGCTCGGATTAAACTTCCGCGGCACCGGACGATCGATGCAGTCAATACCCGGCACAACGACTGTGCCGGCGCGCTGCACGGAGGCGAGCCGCCATGGGACGTCCAGGCTCAGATGCTCAGATCTGACCTTCCGCCGCAGCCCGCAGATTCGCACTTCGTATGGTAGCCGCCCTTGAGAATCGCGGACCCTGCCGAAGATGTCGCACGGGGTAGCGAGGTCGCTTAATACCACGCCGTCAAAAGCCAGTACAGCAACAACATGGCGCCCCTCTCCGGGTGCCCGGCGATTTGGCGCAAATCCTGCGAACGTTGTCTTTTAGCCACTGGTTCTATTGTGATGCAATCCGTAGGCTGGTGACCGGGAGGATGGATGAGATGTCTGGCCTGCAGATGCTTTCGGCTGCTAACTTTTATCGCCCCGCGATTGGGGCACTCTGTTTTGTGCTCATCATGTCGCGCGTTCCGGAACCGATGCGTCGAACTTTCAACGCCGTACTGGTGGCCGGAACCTGCGGCACTTACCTGAACGGCGGGTTTGGGATTTGGGAGCTGATCTACCCCATGATCGCAATACCGGTGGTCTATCTCGCCCTCCGATCGTACCGGTTGATCGGGGTCGCTTGGCTGATGCATGCTGCCTGGGATCTGCCTCATTACTTATGGGGGAATCCAATTTGGCCCTTCCTCCGAACCTCCTCCTGGGGGTGTCTGATCTTCGATACGTTGATCGCCATCTGGTTCTTTGCCGGCGCACCCGTACTGGCCCGGCGTGGAGTTGCGCGGAAGGCGGCGATCTCCGGTCTCGCAGCGCCGCAGTCGTGACGGCCGGAAAGGTTCGTGGCAGGCAGAGTCAAGTCTGCCGGATCACACCCGTGCAACACTGAAGTAGTATGCCTGCGGAGCCAGTCACGCTGATCTTGCGGGAGTTCGCGGCGGGGGATAAGAGCGCTCTGGACCGGCTGATGCCTCTCGTGTACGCGGAACTGCGCAGGCTGGCGGACCGGCAATTGAGCCGCGAGCGGACGGGACACACGCTCCAGCCCACGGCCCTCGTAAACGAGGCTTACATCAGGCTAACCGGTCAGGACCAGCCGGACTACCGCTCACGGGCACATTTTCTCGGCGTGGCGTCGCGGCTGATGCGACAGATATTGATTGACCACGCGCGCGCCCGGTCAGCCGGGAAACGGGGCGGCGGAGCGGTGAATTATTCCCTGGAAGAGACCTTCGACACGCCGCTGGAGCAGCCGGCGGCCATTCTGACGGTCGATGACGCCTTGGAAGCCTTGGAGCGACAGGATGCGCGCAAGGCCCGGCTGATCGAAATGCGATTCTTCGGTGGTCTGACGGCCGAAGAATCGGCCGAGGCGCTCGACTTACCCGTGGAGAAAGTCCGGGGCGAACTACGGCTGGCCCAAGCCTGGCTGCAGCGCGAACTGAACCGGACGTCCAGCACACCAAAAAATTCCTAAAAAACAGCAGCGATTTTCCGCATTACCTGTTACGAGGACAAGTTCGATCGGTCCCCACTAAGGAACACCGGGCAGTCGCCCGCCAAATTCGGAGGAATCCGGCAAGGAACCGCGTCAGTTAGGGCATGCCGGGCGCCGACACCGGGTAAGCACAAGGAGAAGAGGGATGAAGATTACTGCGCGATTTGTGAGTAGCATTGGGGCGGCGCTGGGAGTGGCTGGGATGCTGGCGCTGATGGCGCCAAAAGCCGTCCATGCTGTTACGGCGGCATTGGTTCAGGTGGCGAACCCGCCGTCCAGTCCAGTGCCGAACCAGGATGTGGATCAACCGGCCCGGCACCCGTTTGTGCTGTCATGCCAGACCTTGATCAGCAACGAGGGGCTCTGCACTACGAGGTCGGTGCCTCCCAATTCGGAGTTCGTGATCCAGGCCGCCAGCGTGGCCTTGTTTGGGGCCGCGGGGGTCGTAGACTTTGCCTCATCGGAAGGCGGGGTAACCCAGACTACGTTCCTGCCGATGTCCGTACAACCTCCGGGCCTAGACTTCGTCAGCACGGTTCCGGTGGCGGCATACGCGGATTCCAATACCCAGGTGACCTGCACCGGCGTGTTGGGGCAAGGCGCAAACTCAGCCCAAATGAATTGCACATTTAACGGATATCTGATCTCGCTGCCGTAGGGCGGAGCATTCGAGGAGGAACTATGACGAGGATTATGTTTGGTCTACTAATGTGCCTTGCGTTGCGGGCGGACACGATGTCATTCACGGGAAGCCTGGCTACGCCCGAGAGCGTGTTGGAGCATACGTTCACGTTAACCGCGGCGAGCGATGTGTTCGTCCAGACCTGGGGATTCGGCGGGAGCACGAATGCCTTCGGAACAGCGATTCCGGCCGGCGGGTTTGACCCGCTGGTGGCGCTCTTTTCGGGTCCGCCCGCAAGCGCGACCATTCTCACCGACAGCCTAGGGAATGCGATCGCCGGCGCCGACACGCTCACCAGCTTTATCGGGAACTGCCCCCCCGCCGGCACGGTGACGATCGGGACGGGAACGGGAAGTGACGTGTGCGGCGATGTGTTCCTGGATGCGCCGGCGCTCGCGCCGGGAACCTATACCCTGCTGCTCAGCGATGCCGACTATATTCCAGTAGCCGTCAATCCCGGGCCGCCAGTGTCCAACCTGCTTTCCGACGGATTTACAGACCTGACGGGCGGGGTGTTTCAAACCTGCAATTTGACCTCGGATGGGACGTTCTGCATTACGCCGGCGAACAATTACGCGGTCGATTTGATATTGTCCCCGCAGGCGGCGCCGGAGCCGGGTTTCCTTTGGCTGATCGCGGCCCTCCTCGCCGTCTTGGCGCCGACTGTCTACAGAAGAAAACGAGCAGTGTAGGCTTCACGCCTCCTAATGGTTAGGAATTCCAAGAAATGAGGAAAATATGAAACTGACAAAAAGATGGCTGTGGGGGATTGGCGGGGCAGCAGCCCTTGCCATCACTTCCAACCTGCTCGCTCCCAAGGCAGCGCATGCGGTAGCCGCAGCGCTGGTTCAGGTAGTGAACACGCGCTCGGCGCCGGTGCCCAACCAAGACGTCGATCAACCAGGCAGGCACCCCTTTCCGTTGTACTGCCAAAACTGCGGAATCAACACGTGCCTCACACCGGCGGTACCTGCCAATACGGAGTTCGTGATTCAAGCTTTTATGTGGGCGGGTCTCAGGCGCCCGACTTGCTTTCCGTCACAACAACAATCGCCGGAGTGCCAACGCAATTCAATCTGACGTATACGCATCAGGGCCCAACCGTATGGGTGGCTACTCAACCGGTGACTATGTATGCGGACGGCAACACCCAACCTCTGTGCTTGGTAAATTCGAACTTCAATTCTCAGATATTGAGTTGCACGTTGGTGGGGTACCTGGTCTCGTTGCCGTGAAGAAGCTGAAGAGGCGTGAAAGTGGGCGCCGCAATAAAGGGAGAGCCGCGGCCTAGAAAAACGGGCGGCCACCACATCTCACACCTGACGCATAATCAATACTGCTTCGTATGAAGTCCGAGGATTGGGATCACATTGAGCGGCTGTTTCTGCGGGCGGCGGACCTGGCGGCCGCGGAACAGCGGAAGTTTCTGGATGAGGCTTGCCAAGGCGATGCCGAATTGCGCGCGGAAGTGGAATCGCTGCTGCGAGCGGATAGTAAAAACGGAGCGGGAATTGCGGCGGCGGTAGACACGGAGGCGGTACTGCTGCTGGACGCACCGGCTTGCGGAGAACATTTGGGACCCTACCGCCTGCTGCGGGAGATCGGGCGCGGAGGGATCGGGGCCGTTTATTTAGCAGCCCGGGATGACGAACAGTACCAGAAACACGTGGCCATTAAGCTGGTGAAGCGGGGGATGGACAGCGATCAGGTGCTGGCCCGCTTCCGCTACGAGCGGCAGATCCTGGCGAACCTCGACCATCCCTATATTGCACGGCTGCTGGACGGCGGCACTACTACGGAAGGGCGGCCCTTTTTCGTAATGGAGTACATCGAAGGGAAGCCGGTCAACGAATACTGCCGGAGCGAAGGGCTGGACGTCCGGGCGCGGTGCCGGCTATTTCTGAACATTTGTGAAGCCGTGGCGTACGCGCATCGCAGCCTGGTGGTGCACCGGGATCTGAAGCCGGGCAACATTCTGGTGACGGCCCAAGGTACGCCCAAGCTATTGGACTTCGGGCTGGCCAAGTTGCTGGGCGCGGACGCGCAAGGCGGGCAAACGACGGTGGTTCTGGAGCGGCCGTTCACGCCGGAGTACGCCAGCCCGGAACAGGTGCGGGGCCTTCCCATGACGACGGCGACGGATGTCTATTCGCTGGGGGCCGTGCTGTACGAACTGCTGACCGGGCAGAAGCCGCACCGGATCGGCTCCTACACCCAGCCGGAAGTGGAACGCGCTGTCTGCGACACCGAAGTGGCGCGGCCCGGTTCGGTGGCGCGGGGAGTGGATGCGGACCTGGACAACATCGTGCTCCACGCCATGCGCAAGGAGCCGGACCGGCGGTACCCCTCGGTGGAGCAATTCGCCGAAGACATCCGGCGGCACCTGGATGGCAGGCCAGTGGCGGCACGGGGAGATTCCTATTGGTATCGGATGCGGAAGCAGATCCGGCGTCACCGCTGGGAAGTGGGCGCGGGGGCGCTGGTGTTTGCAAGCCTGCTGGCGGCCACCATCGTGTCGGAGGGACAAGCGCGGCGGGCGGCAATCGAATCGCAGCGGGCGGGAAGCGAATCGCGCCGAGCCGAGCAGAGGCTTTCCGAGCTGCTGGATCTCGCCAATCGGACGCTGTTCGACATACACAACGCCATCGCGCCGCTTCCGGGAGCGCTGGCGGCGCGGCGGGCGATAGTGAAGACGACGCTGGATTACCTGGAACGGCTGGAACAGGAAGGCGGCGCGGACGAGCGTATCCGCCGGGGATTGAGCGATGCTTATTACCGGGTGGGAGAGATTCAAGGGGACATCTACGGTCCCAGCCTGGAAGATTTCGAGGGCGCCGGACGAAGCTGGAAAAAAGCGGAGGCGCTGCTGACGCCTTTGTATCGCGCACGGAGCGATGATCCGGGCCTGATGCTGCGCTGGCTCAAAATAAAGAGAGGCCAAGCCGATTTGATTGACAGCACAGGACAGCGCGACCGGGCCACCGCCGCGTTTGAGAGCTTGCTGCCGGTGGCGCACCGATTGGGGGAGATGCGGCCATGGGACGAGGAGGCGGCCAAGCAAGAGGCGGAAATTGACGGGCGCCTGGCGAATGATCTGCAATACGGGCAGACCGACCGAGCGTTGGAATTTGCAGATCGGCAGATTAAGCGCCTGGAGGCCCTGATTGAGCGCTTCGGCGGAAGGAACTTCCCCACGGCGGATCTGAAAGCGGAATTGGGGAGCGGGCTCGCAGTGGCCGCCTCGGCCGCTACGTTCAGGGGGGATTTGGAAGGGGCAGCCGGGCGGTACCGCCAGTCGATTGAGTTGCGCGAGGCGCTGTTGGCGGCTGAGCCGAACAACGCAACGCTAGAACGGAACCTGATGGTTGCCTATGGAAACTACGCGAGCATACTGGGAATGCCGTGGCTGCCCAACTTGGGACGAGCGGGTGAGGCTCGGGCAGCGTGCGCCAAGGCGGTGGAGATGGCGCGGCGGCTGGCGAGCGCCGACCCGCAGGACGTCACGGCGCGGATAGACCTGGCCGCGGCGCTGTCGCGGCTGGGCAGCATCCAACCGCGGCCTGGAGGAGAAAGCGAATCGCTGGCGCGGTTGGAAGAGGCCATCGCGATTTCAGATCCGCTCGTCCGCGCGAACCCGAAAGCCGCATCGATGGCGATCCATCTTGTGCTGGCGCGGATTTATGCCGGTTACCGGCTGGAGGCCCTGGGGCGAGGCGACGAGGCCGAGGAGCAATTTCGGCAATCGTTGGCGGAGGCGGAACCGCACGCCGCGTCAGGGTATTCGACCATGATCGTGCACGCGCTGACGGCTGAAGAAGCCTTGGCCATGCTTTACGCTTCGCGTGGCGAGCGGCAGCAAGCCCGGAGCTTTGCGCAGCGGGCGTTGGCGCGCGCGCAGAAATATCTTGCGGCAGCCGCGCAGGATGATAGCCGAACGGCCCGCTTAGCCCAGGCGTATTTCGTGGTCGGTTCCGTCGAGGCGAAATTCGCGAATTGGGATGTCGCGGGGGAGCCGGCCCAAGCGGCTGCTGCCAACTGGCGCCTGGTGCGCAACCCCGGCGTGCGGGCAACACATCGCCAGGCGATTCGCGACACGGACGCGTTGCTGGAACAAATTCGCGCTACTCATCCATGAAGCTGACACGCGCGATGGCCTGATCTGCGCTCGTCTAACTCGCCGCCCACAATCGATACTGCGAACTCCACGCTGCCAAGAGAATGCGCTTCTTTTGACCATTTCGGATCTGCTACCCTTTTAATAAGTGTATACTTGAACTCGGCTCGGACAAACAGCACTTCCTCGAAGAAGTAGGTGAAGTGTATGTGCAAATTGTCAACAGTCCGGGTTCTGTTGTTTAGCTGCATATGGGTGGCCGGGACGCTTTCCGGCCAGCCCCGTATTGCACCCGATGGTGTTCTCAATCATGCCTCCTAAGGCAGGTATGGTGTATTCAACGGATCAATTGTGCAAGGCTCGATCATCGCTGTGTTGGGTGAGGGGCTTGGGCCAAATGTCTCTACAGCAATTTCGGCCAGCGGTTTTCCGATACAAACGGAGCTTGCCGGCGTATCGATCCAGGTAACGGTAGCGGGGAATACGGTGCAAGCGCTGCCGCTCTATGTGAGCCAGCGCCAGATCGGAGCTTTGCTTCCCTCCGCGATTCCAACGGGAAGCGGAACTCTGACCGTGACGTTTAATGGCCAGACGAGTGAGCCGGCGCCCGTATCCGTGGTCAAACGGAACTTCGGAATTTTCACAGTGAATCGCGCCGGCACTGGTCCAGCCCTTCTCCAGAATGCCGGCCCGGATCGGGCGCTTAATTCCGTCTTGAATTCTGCCAAACCGGGCGAAACAGTCACACTTTACGGTACTGGCTTAGGCCCTGTTTCCGGCGAAGAAGAAAAACGCGCCCAGCCCGGAGATCTTGGCATCCCTGTGACCGTGTACGTCGGAAACGAGTCGGCTGAGGTTCTCTACGCCGGCCGTGCCGGCGAGGAATGCTGCGGCATTGACACCGAGCGGGTTCAGCATTCCCGCTGGAATCGATCAGATCGTGTTCAAAGTCCCGGACGCTGTGGCAGGCTGTTATGTTCCGGTGGGCGTTGTCGAGGGCGCCTATAGCGTGTTCTACACCAATCGTCTCGAGGATGAAGGCGTGCTCAGCAATCATGCCACAATCTCGATTTCCCCGTCCGGTGGGATCTGCAATGATCCGACAGGGCTCAGTGGCGTGGAATTGGATCTTTTGCAGAAGAACGCGCACCCGCATATTGGGGTGGTCACGCTGAGCCGAGCCTTTCCGTTGGACAGTTCGCTCACAGCAAACGAAGTAGCGGTGGCGGGGTTTCGGAGGTACGATGCCGCCAGCCTGCTCGCCTTTGGCTGCCACAAGTGCCGTCCGAAGTGCTTCCGAAAGACCCTCTACAGCCGGCAAAGACAAATGCCGGGCCGGTGCTTACCTTGGCGGGCCCAAACGGAACAGTTCCCTTGGTGCGCGACGAATCGGGCCAATACCGGGCTGTCCTGGCGAGTGGGTCGCCTAGAACACAGATCGATTACCTGGTGGCTGGCAACTATAGCATCGATAACGGCGACGGAGGCCCGGATGTTGGGCCGTTCCGTCTCGATTTCGTCGTCCCGAGCCCCATCATCTGGGCTAACCGGGCGGCTTTCCTACGCGCTACCCCACTCACCTTCACCTGGTCGGGAGGCGACCCCGACAGTTATGTCGTAATGTCTTCCCTGTTCGCGAACAACTACACGAGCAATCAGGTTCTTTGTGTCGCGGAGAACCGCGCCGGCCGCCTTACCGTACCCGCAGTCCTGTTTCGCGGGCTTACGGGAACGATGGTGGGCGGTGACTTCGGCAATCAGCCGTTTGTGCTGTCAATCGGAACTCTGGCAGCTCCAGGCCGATTCTCGGCGAGAGATCTGGATATTGGCCTGGTGACTTCGATTGTTTTGACCAATGCGCTATATGACGTGGCCACTCCGGTTTACCACTGACGTCAGGCCCCCACGATCGCCGCGTGCATGCCGCCGGTAGTCAGATTTTTGACGAAGTCGCTTTCCACGAAATCGTGTGGGAAGCCCATCTCGATCTTGCTCACCTCGTCCAGTTTCTGGAGGTGGCCAGCCGTCAGGTTGACGTTCGCGGCCGCGAGGTTGTCCTCCAGTTGCGGAATGCGGCGCGCGCCGATGATGGGAATGGTCTGCTTCGCCAGAAGCCACGCGATGGCTACCTGCGCAGGCGAACCGCCGAGTTCTGCCGCCACGTTCTGCACGGTTTTGGTGATGGCCGTTTTGCGATCGTCCATGTTATAGCGCTGCTGCATCATCGGCGACGTAAAGCGCGCATCACCGGCCTTCGCCAAGCCGGCCGAATACTTCCCGGTCAAGATGCCGCCCGCCAGAGGCGACCACGCGGTGATGCCCATACCGAGAGCGCGTGCCATGGGGATCAAATCGCGCTCCACGGTGCGCTGCATGAGGCTGTATTCGATCTGAATGTTAACCAGCGGCGCCCAGGCGCGCAGTTCGGCCAGCGTCTGGCCGCGCGCTACCAGCCACGCGGGCATATCGGATATTGCGGGATATAGGACTTTGCCTTGGCGCACCAGATCGTCGAAGGCGCGCATGACCTCTTCGATGGGAGTCATGCGATCCCAGATGTGCAGCAAGTAGAGATCGATATAGTCTGTACGCAACCGCTTCAGGCTGGCCTCCACCGCCTGCATCATGCTCTTGCGGTGGTTCCCGCCGGCGTTCGGATCCTTCTTACCTTCAACCGGCATGGCATTGGTGTACTTGGTGGCGAGCACGATTTCTTCGCGATGGCCCTGCATAAATTCGCCGAGGAACGTCTCGCTCGTGCCCATCGTGTACACGTTGGCCGTGTCGATGAAATTGCCGCCACCCTCGCGGAAGCGATCGTAAATTTTACGGCTTTCTTCTTTCGGAGATCCCCAGCCCCAGTCCTCGCCGAAGGTCATGGTTCCGAGGCATAGTTCGGATACTCGCAGTCCGCTGTTTCCCAGTAATCGATAGCGCATGCCTCTCAGGATAGCGAAGCGCCACCTTTGCGGGGTATGCGGAGATCTCCCTTTATTCCCAGACGCGTTTGGGCACGCCCCGGTCGCGATCCTGTACCCGGTCGTACAGGTAAAACGTGGAAACCGTTCCCAGCGACTCGTTATACAAGCTTTTTAGCCCGAGGCTTTCCTTGAGGTCTTCTTCGAAATCGTGGAGGGCCTTCAGTTCGTCGGCCAGCGCTGGTTTCGTTTTCCCCGATTTGGTTCGGAAGAACTTCTGATACCCGCCATCCACCAGCAGCCCAAGCTCATTGCCTAGTACGATGCCGGCCCGCTCCGAAATGTGCACGCCGCCCTCGCGTTCGCTGATGTCGACCCCGCAACTGCCGCGGCTGACCCGAACGGCGCCGGCCTGTAACGGCGTCACCGTGAACCCGATGGTCTTCAACTGGTCCAGGCGCTCTTGAAAAGTCGGAGTCTTGGGGCGCTCTCTGCGGAAAAACATAAGTTCTATTCTAGCGTGCCGCTGGCGCATTCCGGGTCAAAATACTCCATAAAGATTGCGGAGGGTCCCACCGATAAGACAGGTATGCGGGACAGGCGCGCGGAAATTCGCATGATGTGCGCAGACCTACTGGAGGTTTGCTGGAAAGATGTTGGCGGGAAAAGATGCAAAGCTCAGGCGGTTCTGGAAGATATCTCGCCATCGGGAGCCTGCCTGCAATTGGAAACCCCGGTTCCCCTAGGTGTGGCACTATCGTGGCACTCTCCCAAGAAGGAGTTTCACGGAACCGTTCGCTATTGCTCCTACCGCGAAATCGGCTATTTTGTGGGGGTCGCGTTTGACCAGGCCTCCCGCTGGTCGAAGAAGGAATTCAAACCGCAGCACTACCTAGACCTGCCCCGGTTGCTATCGTCGAGAGCCCGCTAGCGGCTTCCCGGAAACTTCCGCTTCGTCGTCGCGCAGAGCCTCGCGGCGGCTCCAGCTTGCCCGGAGGAAATCCCGGTTCATCCGCCCGATCACTTCGAGCTTGATCTCCTTCGGGCAAACCGCTTCGCACTCCCCGATGTTGGTACAGCTCCCGAACATCTCCTGGCGCGCTTGGGCCACCATAGCAACCACGCGCCGCTCGCGCTCCGGCTGGCCCTGTGGCAGTAGGCCGAGATGCGCAATCTTCGCACCCATGAACAGTGAGGCTGAGGCATTCGGGCACATGGCCACGCAGGCCCCGCAGCCGATACAGGCCGCTGCGTCCATGGCGCGGTCCGAGTTCTCTTTCGGGACCAGGATGGCGTTGCCATCTGGCGCGCTTCCCGTCGCCACCGAAATAAAACCGCCCGCCGCGATCAGCCGGTCAAAGGCGCTGCGGTTCACTACCAAGTCCTTGACGATTGGAAATGCGCGCGCCCGCCATGGCTCCAGATACAACTCCTGGCCATCGCGAAAATGCCTCATATGAAGCTGGCAGATGGTCGTGCCGCGCACCGGGCCGTGCGCCACTCCGTTGATCATGAAGCCGCACATACCGCAAATCCCTTCGCGGCAATCATGGTCGAACGCCACCGGCTCCTGACCGTTCTCAATGAGGTTCTCGTTGAGAACGTCCAACATCTCCAGAAACGACATGTCCTCGTTCACGTTCGGAACTTCGTAGCGGACCATGCGCCCTTTTTCCTGGGCATTCGGCTGCCGCCAGATGTGAAGGATCAGCCGCATTACTTGTAGCTCCGTTGGGTCGGATGCACGTATTCGAAGTGCAGCGGTTCTTTATGAAGTTCCTCGGGATTGCCCACCCCGCGAAACTCCCAAGCGGCCACGTAAGAATAGTGGGCATCGTCGCGTGCCGCCTCTCCTTCCGGCGTCTGGTATTCCTCCCGGAAGTGGCCGCCGCAGGATTCGTTGCGGTCCAAGGCGTCCGTGCAGATCAGCTCCGACAGCTCGTAGAAATCCGCCACCCTCCCGGCCTTCTCCAACGATTGGTTCAGCTCCTCGCCGCTGCCCAGCACGCGCACTTCGCGCCAGAATTGGTCGCGCATCTCGGGGATCTGCGAGAGGGCATGCCGCAGCCCCTCGGCTGTCCGCGACATCCCGCAAAAGTCCCACATCAGCTTGCCCAACTCACGGTGGAACGAATCCACGGATCTGGTGCCTCGCGTTTCGAGCAACCGCTTGGTGATGCCGGAAACCTGCATTTCCGCTTCGAGCACGGCGGGATGCCCGGTCGTGATCTCTTCAAACTTCTGTGATGCCAGGTAATCGCCGATCGTGTTGGGCAGGACGAAATAGCCATCGGCCAGCCCTTGCATCAGCGCGCTCGCCCCGAGGCGGTTTGCGCCGTGGTCGGAGAAATTGGCCTCCCCGATCACGTACAGCCCCGGGATTGAAGACATCAGGTTGTAATCCACCCAGAGGCCGCCCATGGTGTAGTGGATGGCTGGGAAAATGCGCATCGGCACCTGATACGGATCTTCCGCCGTGATGCGTTCGTACATGTCGAAGAGATTGCCGTAGCGTTCCCGGATCACGTGCTTGCCGAGCCGCTGAATCGCATCGCGAAAATCCAGGTACACGGCCAAGCCCGTTTCGCCCACGCCGCGCCCCTCGTCGCACACTGCTTTGGCGTTGCGCGAAGCAACATCGCGCGGCACCAGGTTGCCGAAGCTCGGATATTTCCGCTCCAGGTAATAATCGCGCTGGCTCTCCTGGATCTCAGCAGGCGGCCGCTTATCGCCTTTCTTTAACGGCACCCAGACCCTTCCATCGTTGCGCAGAGATTCGCTCATGAGCGTGAGCTTCGACTGGTAATGCCCCGAAACCGGAATGCAGGTGGGGTGAATCTGGGTGTAGCACGGGTTCGCAAACAGGGCGCCCCGTTTGTGCGCGCGCCAGAGCGCGGTGGCGTTCGATCCCTTCGCGTTAGTAGAAAGGTAATAGATGTTCCCGTATCCCCCGGTTCCAAGCACCACCGCTTCCGCGAGATGCGATTCGATCTTCCCGGTGATCAGGTCGCGCGTTACGATGCCTCGCGCACGGCCATCCACCACGATCAGGTCCAACATCTCGGTGCGCGGAAACATGCGCACGTTACTAGCGCCGATTTGGCGTTCGAGGGCCTGGTAGGCGCCCAACAGCAGTTGCTGCCCCGTCTGGCCCCGGGCATAGAACGTCCGCGAGACCTGTGCGCCGCCGAACGATCGGTTATCCAGGTATCCCGAGTATTCGCGCGCGAACGGCACTCCTTGAGCAACGCACTGGTCGATAATGTTCACGCTGATCTGCGCGAGCCGGTAGACGTTCGATTCGCGCGAACGGAAATCGCCGCCCTTGACCGTGTCGTAGAAGAGCCGGTAAACGCTGTCGCCATCGTTGTGGTAATTCTTAGCCGCGTTGATGCCGCCCTGGGCCGCGATACTGTGCGCGCGCCGCGGAGAGTCCTGGAAACAAAAACACTTTACCTGGTATCCCAGTTCTCCCAGGCTGGCCGCAGCGGACCCACCCGCGAGCCCCGACCCCACGACGATGATCGAGTGCTTGCGCTTGTTCGCCGGGTTCACCAGCTTCAGATTGAACCGGTGCCGGTCCCACCGCGTCTCGATGGGGCCTCCCGGCGCTTTCGAATCAAGTTGCATGCCTAAGTTATGAGACCCGCTATTACCGCCAGTGGAATCGAAATATTGCCGGCCGCGATGAAAATAGCGAATGCCGCCGCCCCACGTTTCAAAGCCGGCGCGTAGCGCGGGTGGCTGAAGCCCAGCGATTGAAACATGCTCCACAATCCGTGGTACAAGTGCAAGCACAACAGCAGCATCGCCACGATATAGAAAGTAGCTACCGCGGGATGCCGAAACCCGCTGACCACGTTGGCGCGCACGTTGGGCTGGTTCGGCCCGAATTCCTGGAGCGGCACCACCGCCCCCGACGTCAGGTGGAGCACGTGGAAGATCACGAAGGCGGCGATAATCGGCCCGCTCCACATCATCGTGCGCGCCGCATAGGCCGAGGGCACGTCATCCTTCTTGACATATCCGACCGGCCGCGCCGAGCGCTTCAAGGCCCAAAGCTGCACCGAAGCCACGATATGCAGCACCACCGCAATCAGGAGCAGCCCCCGGACCGCCCACAATAGGCTCGCGCGGCCCGGATCGTGGAGAAACGCGGCGTAGCGGTTGATCTGCTCAGGGTCCGCCGAATAGATTTGCAAGTTTCCCAGCAGATGGCCGAGCACATAGCCGAACAGGATCACACCCGTAACGGCCATAACCGCTTTCTTGCCGATGGGTGCTTCGTAGAAACGAAGTGCCCGGTGAGTCAGCGGCGCGGCGGCCGGACTCATGCGCGGACCCCTGACAGGCGGGCCACACGGAAAAATCGACGTTTCAAAACATTAGTATACTCGGCTTTATTGGCCCATTCCGAACGATGCGACATCACCCTGGTTCTTCCCGCTTACAATGAAGTCCGCGTTGTTCCAGGGACTATCTTTGACGCGATCCGGTACTTTGAGGAGCGTCGGCTGCGCTATGAGATCATTGTGGCCGCCGATGGCACAGATGGCACCCGCGAGGGTGTTCGCGCATTATCGAAGGATTACCCGGGCCTTCACGCCATCGGGCATGAGCAGCGGCGGGGCAAAGGGCGCGGCATCCGCGAAGCCGTTGCGATGGCTAGCGGCCGGTTCATTGGCTATGCCGATGCCGATAACAAGGTGCCGATCGAAGAGTTCGATAAATTCCGGCCCTGGCTGGAGCAGGGCGTGGAGGCCGTGATCGGCACCCGGCGCGAAGGCGCGGCCATCGAGCGGCCGCAGCCCCTGTACCGTCGGGCGGGCTCCCAGGGGTTCCTCTGGTTCATGCAAGCCGTGGTGGGGCTGCCTGGGATTAACGACACGCAGTGCGGCTTCAAATTCTTCCAGGGGCCGGTTGCCAAAGAACTCTTTCGCCGGCAGAGGATCGATGCATACATGTTCGACGTGGAGATCCTGGCAATAGCACGGCGGCTTGGCTACCGCATCGAGCAGGTACCGGTCCGCTGGCGCGACGACGCCGACAGCCGCCTGCAACTCGTGGCCGGCAACCTCCGCAACGTGCGCGACATCTTCCGTATAGGCCTGGAACACCGATTCGGGAGAAAGCCTTTGTGAAAGCCTTCGTCACCGGCGCCGCGGGCTTCATCGGCAGCAATCTGGTAGACCGCCTGCTCTCCGAGGGCCATAGCGTCACCGGCTTCGACAACTTTTCCACCGGTTTCCGCGAGTTCCTCGAGCCGGCCAGCCGCTGCTCGCAATTTCGCCTGGTGGAAGGCGACCTGCTCGACGGCGATGCGCTCGCGCGCGCCATGGCAGGCGCGGATTTCGTGTTCCACCTGGCCGCCAATGCCGACGTCCGGTTCGGCCCCGACCATCCTCGCAAGGATCTCGAGCAGAACACAATTGCCACAGCCAACGTCCTGGAGGCGATGAGAGCCGCGGGCGTCCGCAAAATCGCGTTCTCTTCCACCGGTTCCGTCTACGGGGAGCCCGAGGTTTTTCCAACGCCCGAAACTGCGCCTTTCCCCATTCAGACTTCGCTTTACGGCGCGTCGAAGCTTGCAGCCGAAGGCATGCTCGCCGCGTATGCCGCTGCCTACGGGTATCAAGTGTGGATCTTTCGCTTCGTTTCCATCCTCGGCGAGCGCTACACTCATGGCCACGTTTTCGATTTTTACAAACAGCTCCTCGCCCACCCCGCTCACCTCGACGTTCTCGGTGACGGTCACCAGCGGAAGTCCTATCTCCACGTGCACGATTGCGTCAACGGGATCCTCGCCGCCATCGCGCAAGCGCCGGAGGCGGTAAACATCTTCAATCTCGGCACGGACGAATACTGCGAGGTGAACGACTCGATCCGCTGGATCTCCGAACGCCTCCGCTTCACTCCCGAGTTGCGCTACGCCGGCGGCCAACGCGGCTGGGCCGGCGACAGCCCGTTCATCTTCCTCGATTGCACGCGCATCCGCTCGCTGGGCTGGCGGCCGCAACTCACGATCCGCGAAGGAATCCTGCGCACACTCGACTTTCTCCAACGGAACCCCTGGGTACTCGAAAAACGCCGCTGAAGCACGAACTCTATGAACCACTGTCGCGCTCCTGACGGTCGCGGTACTGTTTAACGAAGGACGCGCCGAGCCAGCTTATCAACATCCAGGACCAGGGCGATTGTGCCGTCGCCGAGGATGGTCGCGCCGGAAACCTCTTCGACATGGCGATAGAGTTGACCGAGTTTCTTGATTACGGCGTGAAGATTGCCCAGAATGCGGTCCACCACGAAAGCATGCTTTCCCTGAGAGGTTTCGGCGACAATCACTTGCTGGATCGGCGGAGGCTCTCCCGGGATCGCGAACCGCTCTCGCAGGCGGAGATAGGGGACCAGCGCCCCCCGAACCTCCATCAGCGAATTCCGCCCTTCGGCTTGACGGCCGCTTTCCATTTCCATGCACCCCGAGATGTTGGCCAGTGGAAGGACGAAAGAACGGTCTCCCACGTCGACCAGAAGACCTTCGATGATGGCGAGAGTGAGAGGGATTTTGAGAGTGATGGCCGTCCCTTGGCCGGGTGTGCTGGCGATCTTCAACGTCCCCCGTAGCGCATCCAGCCCCCGCTGGACGACGTCCATACCGACACCCCGGCCGGAAACCGCGGTCACTTCCGGCGCCGTCGAGAAGCCTGGGGCTAAGGTGAGGGCGAAAATCTCCTGATCGCCCAGGACCGCGTCCCGCGGGATGATTCCGCGTTCGACCGCCCGAGCGCGAATCGCATCGCGGTTCATTCCCGCTCCATCATCTCCGACTTCTATCACGACAAAGGCGCCGCTGTGGCGGGCTGAGAGGCGAACCTTACCCGCTGGGGGCTTACCTAGCGCGGCACGATGTTGGGGCGTTTCGATGCCGTGATCGAGAGCATTGCGAATGAGATGCACGAGCGGATCCCGCAATTGTTCGATGACGGTTTTGTCCAACTCCGTTTCGTTACCCTCGGTGACTAACTCGGCTTCCTTTCCCAGTTCGGCGGAAAGATCGCGTACGAGGCGCCGAAACCGGCTAAATGTATCGCCGATGGGCAGCATGCGGATGCTCATCGCGCTTTCGCGCAGATGTTCCGTGAGACGCTCGATTTCCTCGGCGATGAAGCCGATTTCCGTATCGTTGGACGCTAGCGCGTAGCTACTTAGGCGGGCTTGCACGGTAACCAACTCACCCACCACGTTGACGAGGGCGTCCAGCTTGGCTGCGGGAACGCGGAGAGTGGAAGCGGCATCCGCTTTAACGGACCTTTCGCGGATTGCATCCACGTGATGCTGTTCGAGGAGTGCAGTATCGACCCGATCTTGCGTCACCAGGCTGGCTTCGACGAGAATCTGGCCGGCTAAGGGCTTCTGTAGACATTTTTCGGCGCTTTCGGACGAAAGCTCGCCACGGTCGACCAGGATCTCTCCCAAGCGGCGGCGTTCCGGCGCGGCTCCGTCGGCGATCTGCTGGACTGCGATGCGAGCGCGGTCCTCCACGAAGATGAAGACATCGCGAATGGCATTTTCATCCGCAGGGGTAGTTAGAACGGCATCCCAATGGGTGTAGCACTGATCCGGTTGGAATTCCGAAAGCCGCGGGATGCGATCCATGTGAGCAATCAAGCTGCAATCGCCCAACTGCGCCAATTCCTGCAGCAGGAGTATGGGATTCGTGCCGTTCAGGAAAATGCCTGGCTGGGGATCAAAACGAATACGGTAGGTCCGGGTTTCCTGCCGGCTGGAACTGGTTGCTGGGGGTGCCGGCTCGACGCACGGTTGCGGTGGCGCATTGGCCGGGATGGGAGCGGCGCGGCGCAACCGATTCAGAATTTGTTCGGAAACTCGTTTCAACTCGCCGTTGGTACCGTCAGGAGCCCGCAACAGTTCCTGGATGTGATCGCGCGCATCCAAAGTGATACCAATTAACTCCGCCGTAATGCGGACGTGGCCGGCGCGAATATTGTCGAATGCAGTCTCCAGCGCATGGGCAAAGGAAGCAATGGTATCGAATCCGAACATCGCGCCGGAACCTTTGACGGTATGCAACGCACGGAAGACGCGCCCGATCAGGTCCTGGTTGCCGGGATCTTTTTCTAAAGCCAGGAGGGCCGCCTCGAGCTCACAAAGGAGTTCGGAAGCTTCTTCGATGTAAGCCTCACGGTGGTTGTCCTTCATCCGAGCACCTTTTTGACGACCCCCAGCAATTGTTCCGGCCGGAATGGCTTAACGATCCAACCGGTAGCGCCTGCAGCCTTCCCGGCCTGCTTGCGGCCTTCATGCGACTCGGTAGTCAGCATGACAATAGGTAGATAGCGGTACTGCGGCAGGGCGCGAATGGCTTGAATCAGTTGAATGCCATCCATATTCGGCATATTGAGATCGGTCAGAACCATGTGGACGGGCGCCGCGAGCCGCTTCAGGGCGTCCGCACCATCGAATGCTTCTATCACTTCGTAACCGCCGCTTCGGAGAGTGAATCCCACCATCTGCCGAACACTCGCAGAATCATCCACAGCCAAGATGGTTTTTCCCATGGAGTCAGCCTTTCCAAAGACAGTTGCCATCCCGGCGACAGGGGCAAACCGAAGTGTCGGCCCGGTATCCGGCGGCCCGGGCCGCGATTTGAACCGCTTCCGGCATAGGACGAAGTTCGAAACAGGCGTCGTGCAACGAGTAGGTTCTGTGCGCCGAGCAAAGCAACTGCAATCCACAGAGATCGACCTGGTCGAGCGCAGCCGCTTCCAAGACCGTTTTCGCACCGGTGCGCAAACCGGCGAGGAGGATAGAAAGAAGCCGTTCGGCCGTCAGGAGCGAGAGCGTGCCTGTCACACGGAGGACCCGCTCGGCGGGCCCGTCTTCGATCTGGATTTCGATTCCTTCACCGGATTCTTTGACCATCAAAATAACTCCACGTTTTCGCCGAACTCAGAGGCTTCCGGCGCCGCGCAGGCTGCGGGGGTGGCCGCTCCTATAAAGGCTTGGTGTACATCCCGTTCGGCGTGCATTGTATAGTTGGCTCCGGCATGCCCAACGGCCCGGGACGGGGCGCGTTTCGGGCGCGCGGACGCTAGCGCGGCGGCAATCTGCTGGAGGGAGGTAAGGCAGGACGAACAAACGGCGTCGACCATTTGGTCCGCGCTGATGCTCTGCCGGAGGCAGTCGATTTCGGCGGTAAGGGCGAGGCTTCCGGCAGCCAGAGATTCGAGGGTTGCGGTACTGCCGTGAGCGGCGGCCTTTAGCTCCTGGGTCAGGCGGTGGATGCGGTCGCCAAGAGCGGTTGCCTGGGCGGCGGTATCGCCTGGTTCGATTTCGGCGTGCCCGGCCGGAGCGAATTCCGCCGCCCTGGAGACCTGCTGCAAGGCCGTACCTGCCGCGCGCGCGCAACTGGATGCCTCTTCGGCAGCCTGGCGAATGCCGCCAGCCACTGCTTCCATCACAACGCCAGTCTCGTGCAGTTGGACGGCTTGAATTTCCGCATTCAGAGCCAGCCGGAGGAGACGGCCCCCCACGGTTTCAATTTCGGCTACGAAGCTGGTCATGTGCTCGCACGCCTGCCGCACGTTGTGCGTTTCCCGAGCAACGGTAGCGCGGGAGTCCGCCAACCGGGAAACAGTTTCGGCGATGGCTATAAAACGATGCTCCAGATCAGCAAAGATATTTTCTTCGGAGCCCTGACTAACGCCCAGGAGATTTTGGGCCATGCTGGTGCAATCGGCAATGGTTTGGCCCAGGCCGTCCAAATCAGACCGGATCTCACACGCCGCCTGCAAGGATGCATCGCGGGTTTCGCTGAGTTGCGCCGCCTGTAATTCGATTACGGTGGCACACTCATGGCCGGCAGACGGCTGGTTAGCATCACGTAAGCTCCCCACGATGTGCTCGATGCGCTGGCGGGTGCTATCGTGACTCTGCAGAGCCGCGACCAAATTACTCACTCCCGCTGAAAAGGTGCGGTACCTTTCCGCGGCCTGGCGGGAGACCGCATCGAAGCGCTCTTGCTCGCGGTCGAGTTCTCGGAGGCAGGCCGTGCCGGCAGCACTCATAGCGCCAATCTCCGCGTGCTGGGTCCGCTGGGTATCGGCCAGGGTTCGGCGCGTACGGTATAGCAATTCGGCAACGGAGCGTACGGCTTGTTGGACAGCATCCGCTTTCTGTTCGATGGTGGCTGCCAAGGCGGCAACTTCCGACGCGAGCGCTTCGAAACCGGAGGCTTCGGAACCGAGGCGGGCGGCTTCCATTCGGGTAATGACCCCCATGACCTGGAGCGCGCGCACGGCATTCTGCAACTGGCGCACCGGATCGCTTACGGCGCGGACGATGCCCAGCAGATCTCGAAGCTGGCTACTAGCCTCCACTCCGGCGCCGGTTCGCGCGGCCCAGCGGGTGAGTTCGTCCAGAGTAGCGGCTAACGATTTGCTATTGGCCGGGGTCACGGCTTCGAGCAAGCTGGTGAGCTTGGCGCTTTCCTGCTGGGCACGCGCAACAATATCCTGGAGGCGATTCCCCAGATGCAAGAAGTCGCGTTCGGTGGCGCCGGAGAGGACATCTAATTGTTCGATCACTTTTGCCAGGAGCAGCCACGTGCTCGCCAGTTTGCGGCTGGGGAACCAGAAGGCCGGTAGTCTCATTGGCAGGCCCCTAAGATGCCGGCGGCAATGGCATGGAGCGGCAGCACACGGCCGGCGGCTCCCAGCTTAATGGCCTCGTGGGGCATTCCGAATACAACGCTGGTCGCCTCATCCTGAGCGATTGTGGCGGCTCCGGCCTGTTTCAACTCCAGTAGCCCTTGGGCACCGTCGTTGCCCATGCCGGTCATAAGCACTCCGACCGCGTTCTTACCGGCATAGCGAGCGCCGGAACGGAACAAGACATCCACAGAGGGCCGATGCCGGCAAACCAGCGGCCCATCCCGGACCTCTACGAAATAGCGCGCTCCGCTGCGTTTCAACAGCACATGGAAATTGCCGGGAGCGAGTAACGCACGCCCGCGCAGCACGGCATCGCCGTTGGCGGCTTCCTTCACAGAGATCGCACAGAGACCATCGAGCCGCTGCGCGAACGCGGCCGTGAATCGTTCGGGCATGTGCTGCACAATGACGATACCGGGCGCATCCGGAGGCATAGCAGTGAGGAAGACGCGGAGCGCCTCAGTGCCACCAGTAGAGGCGCCGACCAGAGCGACCTTTTCGGTGGTTTGCATCATGGCGCGGGGAGAGGCGTAGCGCAACACCGCATCGGCGTTTAAAGCAGGATCCACCGGCCGAAGGGGCCGCAGATGGGCGGAACTCGCGGCTTTCACGGCGCTGCACAGAGCTTGCTGCGATTCTCTTAAGAACTCTTCGGTTCCGATCTTTGGCTTGGCCACAATTTCGACTGCGCCATACTCCATGGCTTTGAGCGCGGTCTCGGAACCATTTTCCGAGAGGCTGGAGCAAATCACGACGGGGATGGGGTGCTGGGTCATGATCGTCCTCAGAAAGGTGAGGCCGTCCATGCGCGGCATCTCGACATCCAGGAGAATCACGTCCGGCACTTCGTCGCGAATCCGTTGGGCAGCGATAAAAGGATCGGCGGCGGCGGCCATGATCTGGATAGCCGGGTCGGACGTCAGCACTTCGGAGAGAACCTGGCGCACGACCGCGGAATCGTCTACGATGAGGACGCGGATGGGTTTCACAGGCGCTCCTTCGAGCGGGCGGCGCTGCGAGCCGGGAGTTTTCGAACCAAAACGTCGCCGGTTCCTGTATCGAATTCGAGAGCGCGGCCTCGCCTGCCACCCAAGCTGCTGGCTACGACTCGCAACCCGTATCGTTTGAGAATCGTCTGGGCGACCTCCATATTCCGGTATCCGACTTCATAACCGGACAAGTCCAGGCTATCGGCTCCTCCAAACAGCTTGACCTCCAGGTCCTCGAAAGACGCACCTTGCTCCGCCAGTTCCCGGATCATGATCTCGATGGCGGTATCGACATAGCGCAAAGCCTCGCCTCGCGGAAGCGAAGCGACAGGGGCGGGGGCCTCCGGCAACAGGCAATGGGCGATAGCGGCCAACCCAAGGCGCGGGAAGCGAATCATAATGGCGAGGCAAGATCCTACGATCGTTTTTACATGTGCGGGCCGGTCGCCGATCATCAGATCTCCCGGTAGGAGGAAGCTGGCCACTTCTGGTGGATGGATGTCAGACATCCGTCCTCCGGTAGACCGTAGGGGCCACTGGAACGAGCGGAAGATTGAGCCCGTTCAGCGATTCGGCATGGCCCATGAACAGGAATCCTCCTAGGCGCAGGGTTCGGCAGATTCGGTTGAGAATCAGCTCTTGTGTCGACCGCTCGAAATAAATCATGACGTTACGGCAAAACACCACATCCAGCGGATCGGCGAAGCCATAATCCGCTTCCATCAGATTCAGTTGGCGGAATTCGATCAGAGCGCGGATTCCGGGGATAATGCGAACCATGCCCCGGCAGTGATCCTTGCTTCGCAGGAAGCAGCGCCGGCGCAGTTCTTCGGGAACCGGCTGGACATCCTCCTCGGAGTAAACGGCGCGTTCAGCCGTCTCCAGAACCGCCGTAGAAATGTCGGTGGCACAGATGCGAAAGAGACAGGCGGGTTCACCAGAACTTGGAAGGTAGCCGCTCAAGACAATGGCGAGCGTGTAGGGTTCCTCTCCCGTGGAACAGCCGGCGCTCCAGAGCCGGAGCGGGCGGCGGGTCCCCGCGGCGCCGTACCGGAGCAGTTCCGGAAGCGCGCGCTCCAGCAAGAAATCGAAGTGGGCCGGCTCCCGGAAGAAATTAGTTTTGTGGGTAGTGATAGCATCGATGAAGCTGGGCCACTCCTCTTTCTTGCCCCTGGGACTTCGGATAAACTCACAGTACGCTGCTAGCGAATCCAGGCCGAGAGCGCGAACACGCTTGCCTAGCCGGGTCTCCAGCATGATGCGCTTGGCAGGCGCGAGCACCATTCCGCATTGGGAGCCGATCAGATCGCGAAGCCGGTAGAAGTCCCGGTCGGAGATCTGGTCGGCTTGGCGGTTCATACGACAGCTCCAAGTGCCGAGGTGCCGGCCTTCAGGCCGCCACCGGAACCGAGGCTTGCAACCCCTGTAATTCTTCGGCGGAGAAGACCCGGTCGATATCGAGAATCATGAGGAAGCGCGACTCCCGTTTTCCCATGCCACGTATGAAATCGGTCTTGATAGAGGCGCCGATTTTGGGAGCGGGTTCGATTTGTTCGGGTTCGAGATCGATAACTTCCTCGACGGAGTCCGCAAGGGCCCCAATGACGGTAGTCTCGCCCTCGAGCCGGACTTCCATCACGATGATGCAGGTGCTTACGGTTTTTTCGGTAGCCGACATGCCGAAGGCCAGGCGCAAGTCCACGACCGGGACGACGCTGCCGCGCAGATTGATTACGCCACGCATAAACTCGGGCGTGCGGGGTATTTTGGTTACGGTCGTGAAGTCCAGGACTTCCCGAACCGTGGCGACATCCAGAGCGAAGACTTCGCTGTTCAGCTTGAATGTGAGGTATTGCCGGATTTCGGTGATCGCATCAACGCTCATATTTAGACTCCATGAGGCCGGCCGCAGTTCAATGCGAACGGCCTCCTGTGGGGAGAGAATCAATATTTCTCGAACTCCTCATCCAGCTTGTCGGAGCGGGCAGCCAAATTCAGGTGGAACCCCCCTGGTTTACCATTCTTCTTACCGGCCTGCGGGGGCGGCCCGGAATGGCCGCCGTTGACTTTGGTTTCCACTTTGGCTGTGGGTTTGGCGGCTGGTTTGGCCGTGAGTTTCCGCTCCGCAGCGGGTCTTCCGGGGAGTTTCGCGGCGGATGAGCGATCGGTGGAATCGCCGATATTGAAGAAGTTGATGGTGGACAGGAGCCCGTCGGCCTGACCGGACAATTCCTCGCTGGTGGAAGCCATCTCTTCCGCCGCGGAAGCATTCTGTTGAATCACCGTCTGGAGCTGCTGTAGCGCCGTATTGATCTGTTCAGCGCCGGTGTTTTGTTCATTGCTCGCGGCACTGATTTCTTTCACCAGCTCGGCTGTCTTCTGAATATTGGGAACGAGCTTTTCGAGCATATCCCCGGCCTTCTCCGCAACCTTAACAGTGGAGGCGGATAGCTGATTGATCTCCCCGGCGGCTTTCTGGCTGCGTTCGGCCAATTTGCGCACCTCTGCCGCCACCACGGCGAAGCCCTTGCCATGCTCGCCTGCGCGAGCCGCTTCAATGGCGGCATTCAACGCCAGCATGTTGGTCTGCCGCGCGATCTCCTCGATGATGGAGATCTTGTTGGCGATTTCTTTCATAGCGTTCACGGCATCGGCGACCGACCGGCCGCCCTCTTTGGCGTCCTCGGCGGAACGGATGGCGATTTTCTCGGTCTGCAACGCGTTGTCGGCATTCTGCTTGATGTTGGAGACCATTTCTTCCATCGAGGACGAGGCCTCCTCGGCCGACGCCGCCTGTGTATTGGCCCCTTGCGAGAGTTCGTTGGAGGCGGAACTCATAGACCCACTGCCGTTTGCCACTTCGGCAGCGACTGTCTTGATCTCAACGACTACTTTGCTGAGACTCGCGAGCATGGCGGAGAGCGCCTGGAGCAGCTTGTCTTGTGCGGAGCGCTCGTGGATCTCGACCGTCAGATCGCCGCGGGCGATGTGCTCGGCGGCGCCCGTGATCTCTTCCATGGCTTCGATGAGGAGATTGAGGTTCTCTTTAATGGTGTTGAAATCGCCGTTATAACTGTCGGTAATCTTCGGGGGGATGTCACCCTTCGAGATGCGGTCTACATACTGCGCGGAAACATTTAGCGGTTTAATGACCGCATCCAGCGTATTATTGACGCCGTCAACGATGCGGCGGAAGTCGCCGCCATGTTTGGACGCGTCGGCGCGAGTAGCAAGTTTTCCTTCGCGTGCCGCCACCGCCAGCTTGTCCATGTCGGTGATCAGGCTGGTCAGGTTGCCACGAACGGTCTCGATGGTTTCATTGATGAAGGCCTTTTTGCCGGGGAACCGCTCGAGGGGCGCTTCGAAGTTGCCGCGTCCGAATTCGGCGATGCAGGCCATGGCCTTTCTCTTGACCGAGATGTGCCCCGCGACCATGTCGTTGACGCCGCTGGCCATGACGCGGTAAGCGCCTTCGAAGCGGTCGAGCGGGATCAATACGTCGATGTCGCCCTTATTGTGCTCGTCCGACATATGGTTCATCTCTTCGATAAACCGTTTGATGTTTCCACGCAAACGCTCGATCGCCTCATTGATAAACGCCTTCTTGCCGGGGAACTTTTCCAGGGCGGCATCGAAGTTACCTTTTGAGAACTCGTCAACGCATGCCATGGCTTTCTTCTTCACGGAGATGTGGCCAGAGACCATATCGTTCACGCCGCGCGCCATCACCCGATAGGAGCCCTCGAAGCGGTCGAAGGGAATCATGACATCGATATCGCCCTTGTTATGCTCCTCCGACATGTGATTCATTTCTTCGATGAACCGCTTGATATTTCCGCGTAAACGTTCGATGGCATCGTTGATAAACGCTTTCTTACCGGGGAATTGTTCGAGGGAAGCGTCGAAGTTTCCTTTCGAGAATTCTTCAACGCAGGCCATGGCCTTCTTTTTGACAGAAATATGGCCGGCAACCATATCGTTGACTGCCTCCGCCAGCGTCGAATAGGAGCCTTCGAAGCGGTCGGAGGGAATGGTGACGTCGATATCGCCCTTTTCGTGCTCCTCCGACATGCGCCGAGTCTCGGAGATGAGCCCGTTCCATTGTTCAATGCAGCCGTTGAGGGACTCGCGAAGGGGGCTCCAGTCGCCGGAGCCCAGATCCACAAACTTCGGAGGGATAATGCCGCAGCTCAAGTTTTTGGCGCAATTCGTGGCCAGCGCAAGGTTTCCGGTAAATACGTCCAGGATCCGATTGACCGCTAACAACGCAGCGTGTTCCCCGGGCGAGGAGGAATCGAGCCGGGCGCGCTCGCCCAAGCGGCCTTCTTCAATCGCGCCCGCCAGGCGCTCCAATTCTTCGAACCTCATCGGCGCCGCGCCCTTTACTTGTACGCGACGCGGTCGGCGTAGTGGAGGTTCAGTCTGTTGCTTGTTTACCATTTCTTTGTTTCCTCGAACCAGAGTGTAGGATGCCGGGCAGTGCCGCCCGATCAGGAGTTCCGTTTTGAGGTGTCGCTCAAAGCGCCTAGGTTGAATGATGAGAATCGTCTTGGCAACTCTAGTTCCGAGATACTCATCGGCGGCAACCTTTGGCAGCATTACGGCACGTTCCGAAAAATGCGGCAGAAAATCACCGGGTTCGTGACCGGGCTTTTGCTTACTTCCTGGTACGCATCGGTTGACAGCGGGCTGCATTCTTCCACCCCCACTCTCCGCTGTGATAGATTGATACGGCTTGGAGGTTCCCATGAAGCGATTGGTCGCATCCAGTCTGGCGCTCTGCTCAATTCTGTTTCTGGCGCGCAGCGCCGCGGCCCAGGTCAAGGCGAAGGCGGAAAATGTCGCCGAAATCCCATATGACTCGGTGCCGAATTATCTGAAGCTGCCGCCCAACCTGTATATGGGCGAGGCTATGGGTGTCGCCACCAATTCGAAAGGACACGTTTTCGTCTTTACCCGTAGCGCCAATACACGCCTGTTCGAGTTCGATCAGAACGGCAAGTTTGTACGCGAGATTGGCGAAGGCAATTACGGCTTTGAGTTTGCCCATTCGGTCCGGGTCGATCCGGAGGACAATATCTGGGTGGTCGACGAAGGGACGAATATGGTCATCAAGTTCAATCCCGCCGGCCGCGTAATGATGGTCATCGGCCACCGGCCCGACGTCATTGATGGCCTCCTGGCCACCACTCCGGCGCCCGTGCCTCCCGCTCAAAAGTATATTCTCGGCCGGCCCACCGATGTGGCGTGGGATCCGCAAGGCAACATCTTCGTCTCCGACGGTTACATCAACAACCGTGTCGTGAAGTATGACAAGAACGGCCGGTTCCTCGCGCAGGTCGGCAGCGAGAAGAGCGGCAAGGGCCCCGATCAGCTCAGCCTGCCTCACGGAATCGCAGTGGATGCGAAGGGCACGGTGTATGTGGCAGATCGCTCCAACAATCGCTTACAGGTTTTCGACAACAATCTGAACCCGAAAGCCAGCTACGATAACGTCGGCACTTCGTGGACGGTCTGCGTCTCGCCCGGCCCGCACCAGTACCTGTTCACTTCCAATTCCAATCCCAACGGCAATCCTCCCGGGTCCTGGGACATCACCGGCGAAATCTACAAAATGGAATTGGACGGCACGATCCTGGGCAAGTTCGGGCACGCCAGCAAACAGCCAGGCGGGTTTCAAGTGGTCCATATGATGGACTGCCGCAACCCCAATGAGATTATCGTGGCGGAAATCGAATCGTGGCGCGTGCAGAAGCTCCTGTTGAAACCGTCCGGTTCGAAGGCGCCCGTGACCAGCGCGGCGAGGTAAAGGAGATCGCCATGAGAAACCATCTTCCATTTTTGTTAGCCGCGGCCCTGGTCGTGGGCATTCCCGGCGCCGCGCAGGAAATTGCGTTCGATTCGAATCCCGATCCGCTGAAGTTCCCTAACAACATTTATATAGGGGAGGTCGGCGGCGTGGCCACCAATTCCAAGGGCGACATTTTCGTCTACACCCGGACCGGCCACCCTACGATCTCGCTCGGCACGTCGCGGCCGTTCGCGCATGGCGGCTCCCGGCTGTTCGAGTTCGACAAAAGCGGTAAATTCTTGCGCGAAATAGGCCAGGACTCGTATGCCATGCTGGTCGCGCAGCAGGTTCGTGTCGATCCGCAGGATAACGTCTGGATCGTCGACCAAATGGCTTCCATGGTGATCGAATTCGATCCTAGCGGGCAGATCAAGCTGTTGTTAGGGCGCAAGTCCGAATCGGAGCGTGTCCCGGCCGGACCACCCCCGGGCGCTGCGGCTGCCGGTGGCCGTGGCGGTCCGGGTGGCGCCGAGGCTGGCCGCGGTGGAGGCGGCGGAGGCCGTGGCGGCCGCGGTGGACCTCCGGGCGCGGGCCAGCAGAGCGACGTCTTCCAGCGGCCCACCGATGTGGCCTGGGATTCCTCTGGTAACATCTACGTCGCCGACGGCTTCGGCAATGCCCGGGTGGCGAAGTTCGATAAGAACGGCAAGTTCGTCAAATCCTGGGGTTCCCGCGGATCGTCACAGGGGCAGTTCAACATGGTGCACGGAATCGCCATCGATTCCCAGAACAACGTGTACGTCGCGGATGCCGGCAACAAGCGCATACAGGTTTTCGACAGCGATGGCAATTTCAAATCGCAGATCGAAAACATTGGCGCACCGGCCGCCCTTTGCATCACCCCCGGCTCGCACCAATATCTTTACAGCTCGAACTCCAACCCTCCCGAGGATATCGACTCCGGTGGCGAAATCTACAAGCTGGAATTGAATGGGCGCGTGGCCGGCAAATTTGGCCGCGCGGGCAAACTGCCCAAGGAATTCGGCACGGTCAACGCCATCTCCTGCCGCGCCGAAAACGAGCTGTATGTCGGCGAGATCGGGAATTGGAGAGTCCAGAAACTGACGCTGCACTCCAACTAGGACGCGCGGCGGCAGACGCACAAGTGCTAACGCGGGCGCTTGAAGCAAGTCTCCACCGCAGAGACGCTAAGGCGCAGAGAACTCCCAACCGGCCCGGGCTCTGAAAGCGAGCAGAGCACGCGGAGATTCTTTCTCGTTTTTCTCTGCGTCTCTGTGCCTCTGCGGTGGATTTGAAGAGTTTTGAGCTGTGGCCGAGCCCCGTTAGTCTCTATAATGGTCAAGAACCCCTCATGACCAAGGTACAAATCCGCTTCCGCTTGCAGAAAGATTTGGACGAAGTTCTCCTGTCGCGCATTTCGGATGCTTACGCGATTTACGGCATTCAGAAAATCCAGGTAGCACCCTCCGGCGACAAGCTCACGGTGGAATACGATGCCACGCGACTGCGCCCCGCGGAGGTGGAATCCGCCTTTGAGAATGCCGGTATTCCTGTCGAACCTATCGCCGGATAAAGAACGAAACGGCCAGGAGCCAGCCGATCACGATGACAATGCGGCGTACCGCGTTCCCGCCCAAGCGGCGCGCGAAGCCTGCTCCGCCGACACCGCCCACGATGGCGCCCACCGCCATCACGAGCACGTCGGGCCAGTAGACCATCTTGTTCACGATGAAGTAGGCCACCGCGATGCCGTTAATGGAGCCGCCCAACAGCACTTTCAGCGCGTTCATCTGGTGCATATTGGTGAGCCCGATGATGCTGAGCGCGGCCAGCATCGGCAGGCCGATCGCCGCTCCGAAATACCCGCCGTACACAGCGACCGCTAGTTGAAACAGCAGAGCGCCCGCGAGCCAACGCGGGGACTGGTGGGTCGCCGCATCCGCGGTTTTCAAGCGGCGCTGCACCGGCTCCTGCGCCATAAACAGCAGCGTGGCGAATAAAATCAGGAACGGCACGAGTCGGCTGAACACGGCCACCGGAGTGAAACGCAGCAGCCAGGCGCCCAGCAGCCCGCCCGCGAGGCTCGGGGCCACCAGCCGGAAGAGCCGCGGTGGCGCGGTGCGTAGTTCCCGCCGGTAGCCCCAGATGCTGCCTACTGTTCCCGGCCAAACCGCGACGGTGTTCGTGGCGTTTGCGATCACCGGGTTCAGCCCGAGCCAGATCAAGGTCGGAAACGTGATCAGCGTTCCACCGCCGGCCACCGAATTGATAAGTCCTGCGACGAACGCCGCTCCAAAGGCAGCGGCGGAGTGGACGAGATCGAGCGCGGGCAAACTTCAGCTTACGTCTTGCGGCGCACTACGTCCATCGTTTCGTTCAGAACGTAAACCGCGCGATCAACGTTCCGTTGCGCGGAACTTGTGCCCCGGTGAATCCGGGCGTAATCGTGTTCATGAACCCGAAACCGGAAGCGGCATTGCCGTTCGGCGTGCGAGTCTGAATCGCCTGGGCATTAGTCGAGGTCGGGTTGCCCCAATAAGCACGGTTGAACACGTTGGTCAGCTCGAACCGGATATTCAGGCTAGCCCGCTCCTTAAAGCGCCACGTGCGTCCGAAATTCATATTTTCGCCAGGACGCCGCTGTGTGCGGTAATCGCCGTAATAGGCGGCGGAATATCCGAACTGCCCGGCCGGCGGATTGACCCAGGCTGCCGGGTTCAGTGCGAACGTTTTGTTCGGATCATAGCAGTGGCAGTTCAGATCCACCGTGTAGAGCGGCTGTCCTGGCACGCGGTTCGCGAATGTCGTCTGGAATACCTCGCCGCCCAGGTTGTTGTTCGCGGTCGGCGCCACGATCGGGAAGCCGCTCGAATACTGCAGGAAGGCGCCATAGGTCCAGTCGCGCAGCAACCAGGAGAGTGCTTTGTTGGTGTTCAGCCGGGGCGTTACGTAAGTCACGGAAATGTTAAACAGGAACGGCTGGTCGTAAACCGAAAGGTACTTGCTGTTCCGGCGGTTGAACACATCATTCACTACGGCGCTGCCGGTGGTGCCGGGGTTCGGCTCACCGATCTCCACGCCGTTATCCAGATTCTTCTGCCATGTGAACGTGCTGAGGAACGTGAGGCCGTGCGACAAGCGCTTGGTCGCCTTCACTTGGAGTGAGTGATACCAGGTATCGCCCAGGGGATCCCAATAGACGTTGATGGTGGTGAACTGCGGGAATGGGCGGAGCGCCTGGGCCAGCGATTGGCCCAGCGGGAATCCCGGATACGGCGGATTCCCCAATCCGCGCGCTACGACGCCAGGCGAGCTGAGTGACTGGGTCAATAGCGCCACGTCACCGGGGTTGTTGAGGTTCAGTCCTACCGCGGCCAGCCGGGAGGCCGGAATGGCATTCAGGTTTTGGAGCGCGGGCGACTGCCACCACATCCCACGGTTCCCCACGTACATGACGTCCACCGCTAGGTTGCGGAATAGTTCGCGCTGAAAGCCAACGCTCCACTGGTACTGCCGTGGCGGCCGCCCGGCGTTTGGATCGATGAACGGCTGCCCGGCGATGCTGATCGGAGTCTTGGTCGTGTTGAACTGGCCCGGATCCAGGTTGGGCCACGGCGGCGGATTGAAGGAGGCCGGGATGCCCACCGACAGTGTGGTCACGGCGGAGCCGAACGTGGAGGCCGTTACCGTATTCGACGATCCAGCCAGCCCGCCGGAAGCGTTGTTGTTCGATGCCGTGCTGCCGTAGATCACTCCAAAGCCGCCGCGGAACACCGTCTTCGAGTCAAGCTGGTAAGCCACTCCGAGGCGTGGCCCCAACGCCCAGGGATAATTCTTGGCAACGTCGCAGTTGCAATGCCCGGGTCCGTAACCATCGAATTCCATCGCCCCCAGGACGCCTACCGCTGGATTCAGCGTCGTGGGCGAAAAGAACGGATCACGACCGTATTGCTCCCGTAGATAGGTGGAGAAGTCGTAACGCAGGCCGTAGTCGAAAGTCAGCTTACGAGTAATTTTCCAGGAATCCTGCGCATAGAAACCCAACTGGTGTTTGCCGAGCCGCGGTGACACCGGGTTGGCGATGCTCACCGTTTTCACATCGCCCAGAAGGAAGCTGGCGTATCCAAACCCGGGCGTCTGGCCCGACAGGGTCTGGCCGTTGAGGTATGGAAGGCTGGTCTGGTCGGCCGCAAATACATAGCTCCCCGAGGTATTCGACTCACTGGGCGCCGGGTAGCCCTCGAACCGTGCTTCGGCCCCGAATTTGTAGGTGTGGTTACCCTTTACCCACGTCAAATTGCTATTGAAGGAAGGCGATTGCGTTTTCGCAAAGCCGTCCGCTGCCCCCCCAAAGTTCTGCATCCCACCTTGTCCGGTGCAGACGTACGGAGTAAAGCCGCCGCCGCCATTACACAGGCCTGACATTGGGGGGAAGAACTGGTGCGTCGTGCCGCCATGCAAGCCCAGGGCTGCCTCGGCGTTGTAGTTCGGGACCTGCCCCTCTTCGTTTACCGTCGGCGTGTAAAAGATATTGCTCCGGTACCCGGCGCCTGCATGCAGCAACAGTGTGGGAGAAATGGTGTAGTCGAAATTGAGGCGGTAGACCGGTGCATGCTGGAACGTGCCCACATTGGTCGCCAGCGGATCAGGCAATCCATCCACCTGGCCGAACGTAAACGACAGCGGCGCGGTGGTCTTGGTGTTTTGCCAGAAGAACGAGACTTTCGCCTTGGCGCCAAGCAACTCATCGATCTTTACCGAGGGAATCTGCGTCACGCGCGTGGTCGGAATATTCGGAATATAGTTATTCACCACCGCGTTCGCGTTTTGGCCCAGCGGCTGCGGAAACAGGTTCTGAATCTTGACTGCCACCGGATCGAACATGCTGGCCGGAATCTGCTGGTTCGGAAACGGATCGCGAACGGACTGGCCGTTCACAACGCGCGTGGTAGTTGGGTCGTAGATTTCGTTTTGGAAAATCGGGCGGCCCAGCGGGTCGGTGCCGATCGAATTTCCAATCTCCGCGGCAGCAAAATTCCCCTGCCGGTAAGCGGCCGTCGGCACCGTTTCCAACTGATTGTTGATCGCTACCGCTTCGCGGTATTGCTCCCAGTTGAAGAAGAAGAACGTCCGGTCGTGGCCGTTGTACACCTTGGGAATCCAAACCGGGCCGCCGATGGTGAAGCCGTAATCGTTGCGGCGGCTGCGTGCGCGCGGATTCCCGGGAATGAACGGCTGGCCCGCATTGAAAGCCTCATTCACAAAATGCTCGTAGGCCGTGCCATGGAACTGGTTGCTGCCGGACTTCATGGTCACGTTGAACATTCCGCCGCCGGCTTGTCCATACTCCGGCGCATAGTTGCTGGTTTGAATGGCAACCTCTTCGATCGCGTCCACGCTCGGCTGGGTCTGCGCCTGCACCCCGGGAGTGCCGGTGTTCGATGCGTCCTGCCCTTCAATCCGGAACGACTGCGTATTGTTGGGCGCACCATTCACCCGAACCTGGGCGTTGGCCTGCCACATGGTTCCCGGTACCAGTTCCACCATCGCATAGGGATTGCGAATCCCCGCGCTTCCAGCCTGTCCGGCGCCGATGCCTAAGATAGGCAGATCGTCCATGCTCTTAGAAGTCACGCTGTGACTGATGTCTCCACTCTCGGTGCGCAGCAGCGGCGCATCGGCTTGGACCGTGATCGAGTCGGTGGCCGCCCCCACTTCTAGCGGCACATCGATTCGCAGAATTTGCGCCACTTCCACGCTGATCCCTTGCCGGACGTATTTCTTGAACCCGGGCACCGACACGGATACGTCATACGTGCCTACTGGCAACTGGGCGATGGTATAATTGCCTGTGGCCGTGGTCGCGGAGTCATAAACGACTCCAGTCGCCTCATTCCTGGCCTCAATGGTCGCGTTCGCAACCACCGCACCGGCTGGATCGGAAACTGTGCCTGTGATAGTCCCGCGATCGCTCTGGGCTAGAACCGCCCAGGCAGCCAAAAATAGACATCCCGCGCGCAAGACGGAGCGCATCTGCACTACCCTCCTCGACCTCTTGATTCGGACGCACCAACACGGGTGGTGACCCCAGTTAGCGAAACATCCCCGTGCGGTGCAGTTTATGGCGGCGGAAAGGTCTTGTCAAGTTGATTCTGCCGCCAGCCCTGTGAAATCTACTGTCTGGTGATAGAGCGAATTGGAGCGGGCGCCGTCGGGGCACAACGGAAACAGTTGGGCCTGCGGTTGATATAATCACCGCATGAGAGTTTGGGTCCTGACTGCCGCCATATTTCTTTGTTGTGCCGCCTTGTGGCCGGCCGACCCTCCTCAACCCCAACCATCCGCCGTGGTTCCGAGCGATGAGCCGGCGCGGATTTTAGTCGATGTGACGCGCGTCGATATGCTGTTCACCGTCACCGACAAAAAAGGCCGCTTTATTACCGACCTCAACAAGAACGATTTCGAAATCATCGAAGGCAAAAAGCCGCAAACGATCCAGGAGTTCACTGCCGAATCCGACTTGCCGCTCCGCCTTGCGATCTTAGTCGATACGAGCAGCAGTATCCGCGACCGTTTTAAATTCGAACAGGAAGCCTCGATCGAGTTCATTAATAGTGTGGTGCACCCGGGTGTGGATAAGGCGATGGTGGTGAGCTTCGATTCCTCAGCCGAATTGATTTCCGACCTGATCGATGACACTGAAAAGCTGGATAGTGCCGTCCGGGACCTCCGTCCGGGCGGGGGGACCGCGTTCTATGATGCGATCTTCTTCGCCTGCCGCGACAAACTCCAACAGGACCAGCCCCGGCACAAATTCCGGCGCGCCATGATCGTGGTGACTGACGGTGAGGATAATGAGAGCCGTTACACGCGCGACCAGGCTTTGGAAATGGCTCAGAAAGCGGATGTGGTCATCTATGCGATTTCAACCAACATCAGCCACACCGAAACCGATGGCGATAAGGTTCTGCGCTATCTTACACAGGAAACCGGCGGCCATGCTTTTTTCCCCTTCAAGGTGGAAGATCTCGAGCAGTCCTTTGAGAACATCGCCAATGAATTACGCCACCAGTACAACATCTCCTACCGTCCAGAGCCGCTTAAGACCGACGGGCTGTACCACTTGGTTGACCTGAAAGTTAAGGGCCGGAAAGACCTGGTGGTGCGGGCGCGCAAAGGGTATTACGCGCCGAAGATGTAATACCCGCCGAGCCTTATAGCTCTAGCTTCCCCTTAACCATCAGGTCTTTTACCTTGAACTCCACTTCCCTCTCCGGAAAGCTGATACCCGGCAGATAGAGGCGGAAGAAGATGGTTTTATCCGACGGCTCCACGCGCCGCGGAAAAATCAACCGCAGAACGGGATCGCTTTGCGTGGGTGGAAAGTGGCCCAGCATCTTATAACTCTTGCGGCCCACGCGCATCACCGATTCCGACTCCATCTGCATCTCCTGCTCCGGTGTCCCGAAACTGCCTTTCGGCGAATAGGGGATCCCGACGGCTATGATTTCCTCGCGGTGCTGGCGGACGTAATCGGTGTAATCGAAATCGGGTTGTACGACGATGCTGTTTCCGCGCCTCCTCTCTTCGGTTTCCGCGGCTTCCACGGGCGCTGCCGTTGCGAGGTACACCACGAGCGTGGTCGGCCCGAGCGTCTGCGCCCAGGGACTGTCCGTCAGAATCTGCTGCACCTCCAGCCCGGACCATTGCTCGGGTGGGCGGTCCTCCCAGAAGGGGGCCCGCAGAAAGAACAGGACAGCCGCCATCCAAACCGGCATCATAAATAACATATGACAGCCGTGCGCCGCGGGGAAGTTGCCGATCTTCCAGAAATCCGCGCGATCCAGGCAGCCAGCCCGTCGGCCGCTCAATGGGATGTCACGGATTATCTTCGGTACGAGTTGTTTGTTTCCGTGCACGGTACTCGCATCACCGGATTCCTGGTAACCCGTACACTCTCCCCAGGTGAATGCGAAATCCTGAATCTGGCGGTCGCCGCGGAATTCCGCCGGCAGGGTTTCGCGCGGCATCTGCTCAGTGTATTGCTCGAAACCTTCACGGGTTCGATTTTTCTCGAAGTCCGCTCTTCCAATACGGTTGCGCGGCTGTTCTATAAGTCTATGGGATTTCAGGAGGTTACGACTCGGCCGGAATACTACCAAAACCCGCTGGAACCCGCTATTGTCATGAAGTTTCATTCATGTTAAGGTGGCCAATAGACGGATATGCCGTCATCGAGAATCTACCCACGAGATTACCCACCGAGCTCTTGTTTCCGAACCACCCGACTCGGCGTGGCAACCTCATCAGGAGGAATTGCCTCAATATGGAACGGAACGCACAGGAAGAATTGAAAGCGCATCTGATGGCTACGAATGAGGAGTTTCGCCAGCTTGCTGGTCAGCACTCCGAATTCGCGAAGAAGCTGGACGCTCTCGAAGCCCTTCCTCACCTGACCCACGAGGAGCAACTGGAGGAAACCCGCTTAAAGAAGCTGAAACTTCGCTTGAAAGATCAGATGGAAGCGATCCTGACGCAGTACCGCTCGCAACAGGTCGCTTAACATCAGGTGCGCGCAGTGCGCGGTAAATCGTATAGGGCCCGGTCAGCTTCGGCTGATCGGGCTTTCGGTTTTTAGGGCATCATGGAACCTGAACCGGATCCTGTTCGCATTCCGATTACGGACGTTTTCGATTTGCATTCGGTACCTCCGCGCGACGTGAAAGATGTCGTGGAGGCCTACCTGGAAGAAGCCCACCGCCTCGGGTTCAAAGCTCTGCGAATCATTCACGGCCGAGGCATTGGCGTGCAACGCGAAATTGTCCGCTCGATCCTGGCCAAAACTCCCTTCGTGCTGGAATTCCGTGACGCTCCGGCGGAAGCCGGTGGCTGGGGCGCTACCATCGTGACGCTCCGCTGAAGCGCCAGTCCGGGAACGCGAACCGCCGTTATATTCTCCTGATATATGGACTCCCTGGAAGGCTTGGAAATCTTCCCAGTCGGGTACGTGCGCTCCACGATCAAGCAGCGGTCCGGCGCTCCCCGGCAAAGCTGGGAGGGTGCGCCGCCTGCGCAACTGGAGATCCTCTCTGCGTTCCTCGAGGGCCTGGACGGCATCGAGGCCGGGCAGGAGATTTGGATCCTGACGTGGCTCCATGAGGGGCAGCGTTCGACACTCAAGGTGCGGCCGCGCAAAGACCCTTGCAACCCGCTCACCGGCGTGTTCGCCACCCGTTCCCCGGATCGGCCCAACCCGATTGGCCTGCACCGCGCAAAAATTCTGAGCGTCGCGGAGCGCTGGCTTGCAGTGGATGGGCTGGAGGCAATCGATGGCACTCCGATTATCGATATCAAGCCGGTGCTAGAGCCTAAGGATTTCTGAGTGTTTGCCCCTGAAAATCCGCACCCGAATTTCCTGCCGCCCCGCTGTCGCATAGTTATAATCTAGGTGTGCGAATAGCTTCCGTCCTGGTGCTCCTCGCCGGCTTGGCTGCGTGTAACCGCGGCAATCAGAGCAAAGAAGCGATCCGGCAGGGCGTGCTGGACCATCTTGCGGGCCGGAATTTGAATATCGCATCGATGGACATCGATGTTTCGGCCGTGCAGTTCAATGGCGATAAGGCCGATGCCACGGTGATCTTCTCGCCGAAGGGCGTCAATGCCGGCCAAGGCATGACTCTGCGCTATCAAATGCAGCAGAAGAATGGCCGATGGGAGGTGGTGGGTACGCAGGATTCCGGGCATACCGCCCTGTCGCCGGATGCCGCCAATCCTCATGGAGGAGCGGACCCAACGGCACAGAACCCGCATGGCGGCGTGCCTTCGCCCCATGGGGCCATGCCTTCCCCCGAAGACCTTCCGCCTACTGGCAAAAAATGAAACGGATCGCCATTTTGGGCGGTGGTCCGGCGGGAGCTTTCGCCGCCGAGCGGCTAGCTTCGGCCGGTCTGGCAGTTCAACTATTCGACGAGAAACTGGCCTGGGAAAAGCCGTGCGGCGGCGGCCTCACCTATAAGGCTTATAGCCAATATCCTTTTCTGGTCGATAACGATATCCCCAAGCGTTTCGTCCGCGAGACAGTCCTGGCTGCGCCCCGCGCTGGCGAAGTATGCGTGCCGCTGAGCGATCCCCTGGTCATCTATTCGCGCCTCGACCTCAACCGCATGCTGCTGGACCGGGCGGAGCGCGCCGGCGCCCAAATCGAAAAGACGCACGTTTCGGAAGTGCGCTGGCAGGGATCGGCTTGGGAGGTGCGGACCCCGTTCGGGACCGCGGATGCGGATTTCTGCATCGTGGCTACCGGCGCGCGCAATTCCCTGCGGAACCTCGGCACGCAATTGAAGGCTGGCGACACGATGTCGGCCCTCGGCTACTACGTTCCCGGCGAACAGGCGCGCATCGATATTCAATTCTTGCCGCACCTGGAAGGCTACATTTGGATTTTTCCGCGCTGTGGCCATCTTTCCGTGGGCATTTGCGGCAAAGGCGAACCGGCGGGATCGCTGCGAAAGCGGCTGGAGCGATTCATGAGCGAACGTGGCATCTCCGCCAAAGGCGCGCGGTTCTACAGCCATTTGCTGCCTTCACTCGATGCTTCGTCGTGGCACGAAAATCGTGTTGCCGGCGAGGGCTGGATGGCGGTGGGCGATGCTGCGGGGTTGGTCGACCCGATCACGGGTGAAGGGCTCTACTACGCGCTGCGCTCGGCGGATTTAGCGGCGCGCGCGCTGCTTTCGGAAAAGATCGGCCAGTATCGCCGTCTGCTCGCCCGCGATTTTGCCGCGGACCTGGAATTCGGCTCGCGCCTCGCGAAACGCATTTTCCTGGGACGCTTTCTGTTTGGCGCCGTACCTGCACGCATGGTTCAATTCACCCGGCGAAGCCCGCGTTTTTCCGCGATCATGCAAGACCTCTTTGCCGGCCGCCAATCCTACCAGGAACTCAAGCGGCGCCTGCTGCGGAATCTCAACGGCAGCCTCTATGAGATCGCCATGAGCCTCGGTTTCAGCCGCCTCGTCCCGCGCAAGGCGGGATAACATAGAGCCATGAAACTTTTGGCGCTCTTTGCTCTTGCGGCCGGCACGACCGCTCTACTGACTGCAGCCGGCGGATCCTCTTCGGTTACTTACATTGGCCACGATAAGGTAGCGGAGTCGTTGGCCAAGGGCGGTGACCTGGTCAAGACACCCGACTACATCGTTTTGGGCGCCCACAGGAACGGCGCCGGGCAGGTGGAGGTACACGACAAAGAGACCGACGTCATCTATGTCGTCGACGGCTCCGCCACTTTCGTGACTGGAGGAAAGATGCTGGGCGGCAAGACCTCCGGCCCGGGCCAATTGCGTGGCTCCGACATTCAGGGCGGCGAGACCCATCATCTCGGCAAAGGCGACGTGATCGTCGTCCCGGCCGGCATACCGCATTGGTTTAAGGAAGTGCCGCAGCAGATCAGCTACTACGTAGTCAAAGTTATCAAGTAGCTAGCCCGACTTTCGCACTTAAACGCCGTTTTCACCGTTGGTGCGAGCGAATTCCGTTTGCTTTCAACGACGGTTCTTATGAAACAGGCCAGGTGAAGACCTTGGCTCTTTTCTGCGCT
>Ga0070734_10000636_pt1 | contig 66295 bp, 65 predicted proteins | sample Coa_R1_8_FD_66444 | JGI IMG/M metagenome (GOLD analysis project Ga0070734, IMG submission 66444) | Surface soil microbial communities from Centralia Pennsylvania, which are recovering from an underground coalmine fire - Coalmine... | ecosystem: Environmental > Terrestrial > Soil > Unclassified ...
CGTTGCCCTGAGAGACGAGCAGATCACAGAGTTCGCCCCAGAAACAAGCGCACAACCTCGCCACAATTTCTTTCTCGCAAACGCCTCTTGCACGCTTGAGACGTATGTCCAGTTGTCCGCAAATCGTCGAACAGAACGATGCCTGCTCCTTCAAGATCGGCGTTAGTTTTGCAAGCAAGAGTTTGAAAATGCTCGGGCATAGAAAGGCGCCGCCCAAAGTACGACATGTGCGCTGGTATCACCGTTTCAGTGCGGAAAAGCAAATTTTCGGAGTAGCTAAGCTTGAATACACGAGCTACTAGCCTGCAAATATCCTTAGAGGATGGTGCCACACGGTATGCCGTGTGACTCGGCACGGGGACAATTATCTTGATATTAAATCGCTCCCTCCATTCGTCAACAAACGGTACGAGTGACTGGCATACGTGTGCACCGGCCATCGGCACTGCATCTTGGTCCGAGCGCTTGAATGACCGCAGGAAATGCGAAGGGGCGTCTTCGTAGGCTGACCGAATCGGCTTATAAGGGAAGAGAGAGAGTGATATGTTGTCCTCATCCCAGAAATCAATGCGCTTCGATTCCAATTCCTCATACGTGATCAATTGCTCACCCGCGCCATACTTCAATTTGATGTGCGCCATCCCGAAAAAGGCGCGATTGTGACAATCCGAGCCATTGCCATTTTCTTGTCAAGCCCCAAAACTGGTGCAATTTCCCCTAACCTCCTGATTCAATTCCAAATATAAAGTTCAAAACCGTGGCGGGTTACCCCCTCCCAAAATGCTATAATGTAAGTACAAATAGAGAACTACTACGGCGCAGGCCTTCCCGGTCTGCGCCGTTCGTCTTTATGAGCAAAATATGGAAAATCTTGAGCTTGCCACAACCTCAGCCGCCGCGCCGCTGGCCCCTAATAAAGGTCAGGACTGCAAGCGCTTCGGTGAAACCTCCGAAGCCATTTTTCTCGGTAAAGCCTGCGAACTCGGCTTTCACGTCTCCAAGCCCTGGGGAGACAGTGATCCCTACGACTTCGTCGTCAACGCCGGCCGCGGATTCCAGCGCGTGCAAATCAAATCCACCAGCTCTTGCACCCAGCATCGCTACATGGTTCACACCCATGGAGAATCCGCATACACCAAAGACGAAATAGATTTCCTCGTCGCCCACATCGTCCCCGCGAAGACCTGGTATATCCTGCCCGTCGAATCCTTCGCTCCGCGTTGCGCCGTCAGCTTCAATCCCCACGGCGGCCGAGGTGCCTTTGAAAGATTTCGTGAGGCTTGGTGCCTCTTCACTTCAACTGCCCGCAACGCCTGGAAACGGATCCCCCGCATCTGCCGGAGCAGGGAACTGCCGATTCGCTGCGCCGTATGCCCCGAAGGCCGCTGCAATACTGCTCCTCAAGAGCAATCCGAAGCCAGCCCCTTAATCCGCATCACCGAAGGGCCTTTGTGAAAAAACAGGTTGTCATCCTGAGCGAGCGCCGTTTTTATGGGGATAGAAAATTTTAAACTTTAAGGTGCCCCACGTCTGAGCGTTCTTTGCCAGACGTGGGATCAATGCCTCAGATGTGCAAATAAATAGTCCCAGTGGATTTACCTCTCCACCAGCATCTATACTGACGAAAGAGTTAACTATGTCCGTCTCCGACAAGACCTTTTACCTCGAAACCTTTGGCTGCCAGATGAACGCCCACGACTCCGAAAAAGTCGTGGGGACGCTCCTCGCCGAGGGCTACCGCCAGGTCGAGACCGTCGAAGAGGCCGGGCTGGTGCTCTACAACACCTGCTCCATCCGCGACAAGGCCGAGCAGAAGGTCTTCAACCGGCTATCCGATTACAAGAAATACAAGAAGCAGGGCAAAACTTTCGGCGTCCTCGGCTGCGTCGCCCAGCAGGAGGGCGAAAAGATTTTTGAGCGCGCGCCCTATGTTTCGCTGGTCTGCGGATCGGCGTCGTACCGAAATTTGCCGCAGATGCTGGTGCAAATCGAAGCAGGGAACTCGCGCGTCACCGGACTCGATGACCGTGAGACCGACGAATGTTTCGAGACTGAATTCACCGCCCGCACCAATGCTAATCGCGGCTACATCACCATCATCGAAGGCTGCGACAAATTTTGCGCTTATTGCGTCGTTCCCTACACACGAGGAAAAGAACGCAGCCGCAGCTCGGCATCGGTTGTCCAAGAAGCCACGCAAATGGCTGGCTTGGGATACACAGAAATCCAACTGCTCGGCCAGAACGTGAATTCTTATAGAGACCCCACCGGCAAGAAGACTTTTGCTGAATTGCTGGTCGCGGTCGGGGAAGTCGCGGGTATTCGCCGTGTCCGCTTTACCACTTCACATCCTCGCGATTTCGGCCGCGACATTATTGACGCCATTGACGCCACGCCCACGCTCTGCGATCACGTTCATCTGCCCATCCAAAGCGGCTCTTCTAAAGTTTTGGCCGCCATGGACCGGCTTTACACGCGTGAGCAGTACCTTGAACGCATCTCATGGATTAGGAAGGCCAAGCGGGATATCAGCTTGACCAGTGACATTATCGTCGGCTTTCCCGGAGAAACCATCGAAGACTTCGAGCAAACTATTTCTTTGCTTGACGTTGTGCACTTCGATGCAATCTTCGGCTTTAAGTATTCGCCGCGACCCAATACACCGGCAATCAAGCTCGAAGATGCGATTCCGGACGAAGAGAAGGCCAAGCGTCTGAATATCCTGCTCGATCGCCAGCGCGAAATTCAGCGCATCACTTATGCAAAGCACTTAGGTCAAATACTTGAAGTGATGGTTGAAGGTAGAAACGAAGCCCGCCAGCAATGGATGGGTCGCACTTCGCAGAATAAGACGCTGAATTTCACGACCCAGAGCGGAGTCGATCTGCCCGTTGGCAGCTATGTGCCGGTTCGCGTGACAAAGTGCTTACCGAATAGCCTTGTGGGCGAGTTGGAAGTCTAAGGAGCCTCAAATGGAAGTAGAGATGAAAATCCGCGGCCTTCTCGTAGATCCTGTCACTAATACGCCGATTGTGATTTTGAAGGATTCGGAGAGCGAGGCGGTGCTGCCGATTTGGGTTGGGGTTTACGAAGCGAATGCGATTGCACTGGAGATTGAGAAGGTTTCGACGCCGCGTCCAATGACGCACGATCTCATTAAGAATGTGCTGACGGGGCTGGAGACGCAGGTGCATAAGGTTGTGGTCACGGAGCTGCGCGACGATACGTTTTATGCCGTGATCTGGATGGAACGCGAAGGGCGCGTGGTCAGCGTGGATTCGCGCCCGTCGGATGCGCTGGCGTTGGCGCTGCGGGTGGATTGTCCGATATTCGTGGAAGAGGAGGTCCTGAAGAATACGAAACTGGCGGCCAATTTGAACGATAAAGTCAGCAGTGAAGAGCTGCGTAAGTGGCTGGAAGGACTGAACGACGAGGATTTAGGCCGATATAAGATGTAGGAAGCATCAAATTACAGTATTGACATCAGAGAAAGCCGATCGGTTCCCATCGGCAAGGCCGCTTCGGAGTTAATCCGGCGAGGCCTGGACGCACCCCTCCAGACGAAGTTGGTGAACGGGTTCCATGTGGCAGTTCTGCCGAAAAATTCACACAAGATAACGAGCGAAGATGTAAAGCGGTTACTCGATGAAGAGTAGCGCCGGCTTCCTGCTTGACGCGAACGTTCTGATCGCGATGGCCTGGCCAGAGCATGTGAGCCATGGCATAGTCAGTAGACGGCTCGGTCAGAACGCAGATAAGGGCTGGGCTAGTCGAGTGACTGTTTAACGAACTTTACATAATACATGTTATCGGACATTACATATGGTTAGCGTTAGGCTACGCCTTATGTGCTGATTTCGTGCCATCTGTCCTTCACGAACTTTTCATTTACAAACCTTTACCTTCCCGTTGTATACTTCCGCCGCTAGAAAAAGCCCTCCTCGGGCTGCATCTCAGGAGACTCTTCCCATGTCACATACTCACATCCGGCAGATCAAGATCGCAGCGCGATTTTTATTACTAGCTTTTGTCGTAGGCATGGTTTGCAGCGCGAGCGCGCAGACGTTCACAACCCTCTACTCCTTTACGGGAACTCCCGACGGAGCCAACCCATTCCAGTCCAACTTATTGGATCTCAACGGCACGTTTTACGGGACGACGGGCAATGGCGGTCAGTACGGCTTTGGGACGATCTTCAAAGTTGACGCCACAGGAAAAGAGACAGTGCTTTACAGTTTTACCGGAGCCGCAGACGGCGCGCAGCCTAGTTCCGGCCTTACGCCCGACGGCAAGGGGAATTTTTATGGCACGACATTCTATGGTGGCAATTTGAATTGCGATGTTCTCGGAAGCAAGATTCCGGGATGCGGCGTGGTTTACAAATTCACCGCCAAGGGCGCACTACAGCCGCTCTATGCCTTTACCGGTGGAGCGGATGGCGCGTGGGCGCAAGGTCTCGCGCTGGATGGGGGCGGCAACCTGTATGGGGTGGCTTATTACGGCGGAGATTTGAATTGTATTTTGCTTCCGGGCATCGGCTGCGGCGACATTTACAAGATCAGTTCGACCGGCGCATTCTCAACCCTCTACAGTTTTCAGGACGGGAGCGATGGAGGGGTTCCCGAAGGATTTGTCACTCTGCATAACAATATCTTGTACGCCGCCACGCAGCTCGGTGGGAATTTGAACGGCTGCGGCGGGCTTGGTTGTGGAGTCCTATTCGCCGAACCAACGTCTGGGGGCACAGGCAAAACTGTCTATGCCTTCACGGGTGGATCCGATGGTGGCGCCCCGTTGTCGCAATTGCTCTTTGACGCCAGCGGGAATATGTATGGAACAACCTACTCCGGCGGCGATTTGAGTTGCAGCAACAACGGCAGCGTAGGATGCGGCGTCGTATTTAAGCTGACTCCGAAGGGCAAAGAGACGGTAATCCACGCCTTCAAAGGAACGCCGAATGATGCTGCGAATCCAAGCTGGGGCTTGACCGTCGATTCAAAGGGCAACGGCTACGGTACGACACTCTATGGCGGCACAGCGAATGTGGGTGCGATTTTTAAAGTTTCATCCAACGGCGTGGAGAAGCTGCTTTACAGCTTTACCGGCGGAACGGATGGCGCGTATCCGCAGTCAGGTTTGACGATTGATGGCTCGGGCAATCTTTTCAGCAATGCAGTCTTTGGCGGCGATTTAAATTGCAGCGCGCCAAATGGCTGTGGGACGGTGTTTAAGCTGGTGCCGTAAACGGAGCGCGAAAGATCATGGAGACGATTTATGAAATGGTTTAGTAGGGTGTCAAAACTTATCCTAGCACTGTTGTTCGCGTACTCTGTGCCGTACATCTTCGCACAGACGTTCAGTGTGCTGGACACATTCACCGGCGCCAACGGTGCAAACCCGAGTCAGTCTAACTTGCTTGACATTGGGGGCACGCTTTACGGGACCACATATTACGGAGGCTCGTTCAACGCGGGGACAGTTTTGCCCTGACGAGCAGCGGTCAAGAAGCGGTGCTGCACAACTTCACTGGGGGCCCCGATGGTGCCGGACCAAGTTCGACTCTGGTTCGCGATAAGGCCAACAATGTTTATGGCGTGACACTAACTGGTGGTGATTCGAGTTGTCCCATTGGAGGAGGCATTGGCTGCGGAGTTGTTTTCACAATCTCGAGCGGCGGCCAGTTTAGCGTCGTTAATACTTTCCACGGGGGGACGGACGGAGCCTTTCCTGACGGGCTCGTTATCGACGCGTCGGGCAATCTCTATGGCACAGCTGACTACGGCGGCATAGTGAATTCCAACTGCCAGTTCCCTGCGGGCTACGGGTGCGGCCTCGTTTACAAAATTGACCAAGCCGGAAACCAAAGGGTTCTTTACAGCTTCCAGGGCCTGAACGACGGTTACTTTCCCTTCGGACCTTTGACCAGAGATGCTCAAGGCAATCTATACGGCACAAACCTGTACGGCGGCTACCTTAATGCGTGTGCAGGAGCGGGCTGCGGCGTGATCTTCGAAATTGATACAAGCGGAAACGAAACCACGCTGCACGCATTCCGCGAAACGGATGGTGCATTCGCAAATGGAGCGATGCTGCAAGATGTGAAAGGAAATCTCTACGGTACGGCCCAAGCAGGAGGTCGCCTGAGTTGCACAATAGGTGGGTTCACTGGATGCGGAGTTATTTTCAGGCTGGCTTCAAACGGTGCATATACGGTACTACACGTTTTCGCCGGCGAAGATGGGGCCAATCCCGCGACGGGATTGACGGCGGATTCGCATGGCAACGGCGTCACTACAACTCAATATGGTGGGACAGCAAACTTCGGCACCGTCATCGAATTAACTGCGGCGGGTAAAACGGAAGTTCTGTACAGTTTTACAGACGCCAACGATGGCGGATATCCCTCATCTGGAGTCACGATCGACCGTTCAGGAAATATCTTCGGTAACACGTACCAAGGCGGTGACCTTAATTGCAGCGCTCCAAGTGGGTGTGGAACCGTATTTAAAATCGTGCCGTAGCTAGGAGGGCGGGGCACCGCCTTAACTTTTAAGTATTCGCAAGTCTGTCCCCGTCATTTCTTTTGGTTCGGGTATTTCTAACATTCCCAGTACTGTCGGCGAGATGTCGCGGAGTGAGCCGCCGGGCTTCAGAGAAAACTTCTTGCCGTTTTCGGCAACGACAATAAATGGCACGGGATTCGTGGTATGCGCGGTGTGCGGGCCGCCAGTGGCAGGATCAATCATCTGCTCGGCGTTGCCGTGGTCGGCGGTGATAAGCATGGCTCCGCCTTTGGCGCGCACGGCGAGTTCGATGCGGCCGAGGCAGGCGTCCACGGTTTCGACGGCTTTGACGGTGGGCTCGATCTTACCGGAGTGGCCGACCATGTCGGCATTGGCGAAGTTGACGATGATGACGTCGAAGGTGCCGTCCTCGACAGCTTTGACAACGGCGTCGGCGATGCCGGCAGCGGACATTTCTGGTTTGAGATCGTATGTGGAAACTTTCTGAGACGGAATGACGAGGCGGTCTTCGCCGGGAAAGGGCTGCTCGACTCCTCCGTTAAAGAAGTAGGTAACGTGGGCGTATTTTTCGGTTTCGGCGACGCGCAGATTGCGGAGATTCATCTGGCCCATGACGTTAGCTAGGATATTGTTCATGGATTCGGGCGGAATGACGACCGGCAAGCTGAACTTTTTGTCGTACTGCGTCATGCAGATATAGGTGAGATTCTTCGGACCTTTGTCCCGAGGAATAGCTGCGTCGAGGTCTTCGGCGCCGGGGAGATCGCGACCGCCTTCAGCGTTTAATCCGCTTTCGCGTGTGAGAGCGCGAGTGATTTGGCGAACGCGGTCTGCACGAAAGTTGAAACAGATGCAAGAATCGTCATCGCGAATTGTGGCGATGGGTTCGCCCTTTGAATCGGTGCAGACGAAGGGCACGATGAATTCATCGGTGACGTTTTTGTTGTAGGACTCTTTAATTCCCTGCACCGGATCGGCGTATTTGCCGCCTTCGGCCTGACCGAAAACCATCGCGTTGTAAGCCTTGGCAATGCGCTCCCAGCGGCGGTCGCGGTCCATGGCGTAGTAGCGTCCACTGACGCTGGCGATTTTGCCGGTGTTGTATTCCCGAATTTTTTGCTGAAGCTGCTCCATGTAGCCTGCGCCGTTCGTGGGCAATGTGTCGCGGCCGTCCATAAAGGCGTGAACGAATACGCGCTCTACGTTTTGTTCTTTCGCCATGCGCAGCAGCGCATAAAGATGAGTCTGGTAGGAGTGCACGCCGCCGTCGGAGAGCAAGCCGAAAAGATGCAGACGACGGCCGCCAGTGCGGGCATTGGTCATTGCTTTGAGAAGAACGGGATGCTGGAAGAATTCGCCGTTCTGGATCATCAACTCGATGCGGGTGCTATCCATGTGGACAATGCGTCCAGCGCCGATATTCAGATGGCCGACTTCGCTATTGCCCATTTGGCCTTCGGGGAGGCCAACCGAAGGGCCGCTGGTTTGAATTAGAGTATTGGGGTATTCGCGGAGCAGGCGGTCATAAACCGGCTTGCGGGCGAGGGCGATGGCGTTGGCTTCGGTCTTGGGGCTGTATCCCCAGCCGTCGAGGATGATGAGAACGAGAGGTTTGGGGCGCGACATTGTGGATAAATCTCCGAAATGATAGTGGTGCGTTTGATAAGGAAGCGGGCCAGACGCGCGTTTTTTTGCCGCGCGGCCCGCTCAGATCCTTCGCCTCGTAAAAAGCACTTGCTCAGGATGACAACAAACTGCACCACTATACAAAATTTGAAGCTACTAAAAGCCGAAGAAAGAATCTAACATGGAAAAGCAATCGTAAAACCAACATCCACTGCAGCGGACAAGAATGTCCGCCCTACACGAGGTATTGATGGCAATTAGTGATCTGATGCTGCAAGAGTTTGAAGTGGAAGCGAAATCCACACGGGCGATTTTGGAGCGGGTGCCCTTTGATAAGGCGGGCTTTGTGCCGCATCCTAAATCCATGCCGATTGAGAAGCTGACGCCACATGTGGCGGAGATGCCGGAGTTCGGCGTGACGATATTGACGACGCCGGAACTGGATTTCAGCAGCGCTCCCCAGCGAAAGCGGCCGACCTTTGAGGCAACCAGCATCTTAAAGGCATTCGACGAGGGCGCGGCGAAGATGCGCTCCACACTCAAGAACATGAAAGACGATGCGTGGACAGAGCCGTGGAAGCTGAGCTTTCAAGGCAAGCAGATTTTCAGCGGATCACGATTTTTGGCTTATCGCCAGATGTTTTTGAACCATTTGGTGCATCATAGAGCGCAGTTGGGAGTGTATCTGCGTTTGAACGATAAACCGCTGCCAGCGACTTATGGGCCTTCGGCCGACGACAGGATGGGATTCTGATTTTTGCCGATATTGTGTCTATGAGATGGCGGCCCTGGCGATTTGTTATGCTGGCAGCGCTGCTGCTGATTAGCGCTCGATCCCTTCTGGCGCAAGCGAATGCGCCTGCGACGGGCGCGAATGACAGTGCGCCGGGAAGCATCAGCGGAAGCGTGGCCGATACGACGGGCGCGGCGATCGCGCAGGCGCGGGTGCGGTTGAAACAGCACAACGGGGCGTTTCTAGAGACGGGATCGATCTCCGACGGGCGTTTCTTTTTTCCGCGCGTGGTGGCGGGAAGCTTTGAGATTACGGTTAGCGCGAGCGGCTTCGCTACGCAAACCGTTTCTGGATCGGTAAGTTCGGGGCAGGTCGCGGAAGTGCCGGAGATTAAGCTGGCAGTCGGTACGGCGATGACGGACATCCGGGTTTCCGAGACGCAGGAAGAAGTTGCAGAAGAGCAGATTCAAGAACAAGAGAAACAGCGGATTATCGGTGTGATCCCCAACTTTTATGTGACGTACATTCCGAATGCTGCGCCTTTGGTTCCGCGGCAAAAATTCAAGCTGGCGTGGAAGACGCTGGTGGATCCGTCGGCGTTCGTGATTACGGGAGTGATTGCCGGAGTGGAGCAGGCGAGCAATTCTTTCGGGGGATATGGGCAGGGCGCGCAAGGATATGCGAAGCGCTACGGAGCAGCTTATGCGGATTTCGTAAGCGGAACGATGTTTACGGGAGCGATCTTCCCTTCATTATTTAAGCAAGACCCAAGATATTTTTATAAGGGTACTGGCAGTGTGCGGCAGCGCGTAGATTATGCCTTGGCCAATGCTGTCATCTGCAAGGGAGACAATGGACATTGGCAGGCGAATTACTCGAGCATTTTAGGAAATCTGGCAGCGGGCGGGATTTCGAATCTGTATTATCCGGCGCAGGACCGCAATGGAGCTGCGTTGACTTTTGAGAATACTGCGATCGGCATCGCGGCCAGCGCGGCGGCGAATATCATTCAGGAATTTGTGATTCCGCGGTTGACGCCGCACAAACCGAAATTACCTACTGATTCTTCTACTGGGAAGCCGTAATTCTCTCAGCTGAATAATGCGACTTCGGGCGTGTCGTCTTTAATAGCGGCGGGGCCGAGTCTGACTTTCTTTTCGAAGCGCAATCCAAGCTTAGTGAGGAGTCTGATGGATTTTTCGTTCGCCGGCTTGGTGATGGCGACGATGCGTTGGAGTTGTAAGACATTTTTTCCGTAGTTCATTACTGCTTCGGCAGCTTCGAGAGCATAGCCTTGTCCGCTGAAACGAGAGAGCAGGGCGAAGCCGATATCCACGTCGTCGAGTATGGGGCGTTTGATGAGGCCGCAGATGCCGATTGCACTTCCCTGCTTGAGCTCGACAAGATATAAACCGAAGCCGAGCCGCTTATACATTTCCATGGGGCCGTTCAGGATGTAATTGCGAGCGTCGTCGAGCGAGTGGACGTTCTTGTCGCCGATAAATTCGAGCCACGCGGGTTCGTTGACGAGTTCGAGAATGAAGGCTGCATCGTCCAGATTGAGGCGGCGAAGTGAGAGCCGCTGAGTTTCGAGGATGGTCATCCGGGCGAACTACTTTTGCGAATCCTGCATGGCTTTTTTCTGCTTGGCTTGATCTTCGGCGGCCATCTGCTTGATTTTTTGCATGGCGGCGTCCATCTGTTTTTGCATGCGGCCATAGGAGGCCTGCATGGATTCGGTTGTCAAAGCAGGCATTTCGTGGAGAGCCTTTTGGCCGGTCGGCGAGGCGTAGAAGTCGGTCATGGCGGCGATGTCGGCGTGATTGAAGTGCTTCTGGTAGATGGGAATCATGTCTTCCAACATGCCATCAATGGATGTGTCTTTGAGCATGGTATCCATGGCTTGGTCGTAGCTGGCGAGGCGCGCTTCGGAGAGCGTCGGATCTTCACTCTTGAGCGTCTCGTGCATAATCGAGCGCTGCTGCTTGCGGACGCCGTCGAGGGTTTCACTGATTTGCTCTTTGACGTGCATGACGTTGAAGAGCTTCTGCACGTCTTCTTTGGTGGCGGGGGCGGCGGTTTGGGCAAATGTGGGGAGAGCGAGAAGCAGTAGGACGAAAAACGCGTGTTTCATGAATGGAAGCCTCGGAGCCGGAAGATGTCTTACCAGATTAACTCAATTGAGTAATTTGGGAAGATTGCCGGAAAAGGTCTCCCTCGTATCCTGCCTACGCTGCGCTCTTAGTTGCTATTCGTCTTCTTGTCCTCGGCGGCCATTTTGTCCATCTGGGCTTTCATCGCCTGTTTAATTTCGGGAAGTTTCTTGGAAATGATATCGGTGGTCGCTTGCATAGATTCCTGCATGATGGCCGGCTGCTCGCTTTGCAGCTTCTGCCCTACCGGGCTCGTATAAAAGGCCAAAATGCCGTCGAGATCGGCCTTTGAGAAGTGTTTCTGATAGATGGGCACGAGCGCATTAATCATGTCGTCAACCATTTGACCAGACAAAACGCTGTTTAAGGCGGTGTCCACCACCTGATCAACTCTTTGAATCTCTTGCGGGGTTGCGTCCGGCTTTTCCTGCTTCAAAGACTGCTCAGCCAGCTTCTTCTGTTGGACGCGCATACTGTCCAGCATCATCGTCATGCGCGACCTGACTTGGATGAGTTCCATAAAGCGGACGACTTCGTCGCGGGTGGATTGGTCAACGGCTGGTGCGGCATCCTGCGCGAAAAGCGGTAAAGACAAAGTTAGAGAAAAGATGGCGATGGCGAAGATTTCCCGGACGAAGAGGCGAGTTTTCATACATAGCTCCTTGAAAGCAGGTCTATTTTAGGTTGCGTTTTGAGCGGTTACAACAGGGATTGTGGATGCGGGAGTTCAGGGACTTTTGGCTTCAAAAGTGCGGCGTAAAGGGCGTGGCGCGCCTTCGCCAGCGTGGTTCTGGACAGCGCAGGAAACATCTACGGCGCAGCGTTGGCTGGCGGAGGTTGGCTGCGGCGCTTTTATGGGCTGCGTCTGGCTTTAGAGATGGGTTCCCTAAGGGGCTCACCACTTAGCTCTGCCCCGTAAGTCTTAAAGAAGGAACGGCGTGTGATGCAAAACAAATCCTGCCTCAGTGTTGTGTTCATGGATAAGTCGTTTGGCGAAGGCGTGCTTTCTTGGCGAAACCCGCGGCGCTCTGCGAAGCGCACGCTGGTAATCTCTGAGACTGCGAATTACCTTCGATTCTCCAAAAGCAAAATACATCGGAAACATATCGCGAAGGTCATCATCGGCGATGAAGAACAATAGACCGTCCCCGTAACCTTCTGCGTATGCCGCATCATGGTATTTTCGGCTTTTTAGTTTTTCCGGACCAAGCGTATCAATATAAAATTTTGCCATCTTGATCGGGTTGCACGCATGTGAGTAGTAACCCGTGTGCCTGAGCGCGAGTATCCGCTCAAGCGCATGAATAAATCCATCTTGATAGCTCATCCCGAACACGACATCGGGAAAACGCTGGGGGTCAATGTCCGACAGTTGATCATGAGCTTTTAGTATTTTTCTCAGGAACTTACTCACCCCTATATATCGCTCATCTCCAAGGAGTTGTCGTTTTGACACAAATAGTTTTTTCACTTCCGAAACGAAATGCGTCCCATCAGTGTATATAGGTGTTAGATTTCTTTCTCGGAATCTGGCATCTGACGAATGATCAAGGGTCACAATATAACTTTGCGGACACAGTCCTTTCATCTCTGCAACGAGGGCGCTTTGCAGATGGATGAAATCATCATCCGAAAAAGAAAAACCTATATATACGATTGTTTTGGTTGCGAGGAGCATTCGAAGCGTGCTTCCCAACACGCCGGTAGTTAGACGTTGTTCGCACAAGTTGTAGTCCTCGCGAGTCGCGACTATTGAGCCATAGCTATCAACTGAGCCATGTATCTTCAATACTTTCCGGCCCGGCACTTTCCAGAATGCGAAATCTTCTGCCGTCACGAACGGCGTAGCCCCGCACTCGTCCTCAAAGTAAGAGTCCCAATTTGTTGTAACAATCTCTTCTACAACAGAAAGCGTGGACAATTCGCTATGGAACCGCGTCGCTCTGCGATACAGTTCGGGGAATGATCGGACATACTCCAACCTATCTTTTATTTTCCTGAGAAGGTTCGCACGCCCATCGGGCTGGCTACAATACTTAGTCATGACGTCCGGGAAAGCCGGCCTTTCCTCAGGGCGAATGTCAAGTTCACCACAAACTTCTTGATACAAGGTGTACGGATACACGGCGTGATTCTCTGTACTAACGCCTGCACCTGCAAAAATAACGACCTCACCGTGTATAAACCGCTCGTAAAGATCCTTGGGCAGCTCGAAAGGACGATTGTCTCCACAGATTTCGCAGCGACATGCACCTGAATGCGATCTGGCGGTTACGCTACTTTTACGCATGGCAGTATTCTACAAAAAGCGCCGATGGGATTCGGTTGGCAGGGGAGATTCGTCTGCACTCAATCTTCACCGGGCAACTAGTACCAGGCTACGCAAATTTATGACTTATAATTCAGCGCCTTTATCCCCAAATATCTCGCCGCGTCTCCTAACTCTTCTTCAATTCTGAGCAGCTGATTGTATTTGGCGATGCGGTCGGTGCGGCTGGCGGAGCCGGTCTTGATTTGTCCTGCGCCGGTGGCGACGGCGAGGTCGGCGATGAAAGTGTCTTCGCTTTCGCCGGAGCGGTGGGAGATGACGGAGGTGTACCCGTTGCGACGGGCGAGGTCAATGGCGTCGAGGGTTTCGCTGACGGTGCCGATCTGGTTGACCTTGATGAGAACGCTATTGGCCACGCCCTTGTCAATTCCCTCTTGCAGGCGTTTGGTGTTGGTGACGAAAAGATCGTCGCCGACGAGTTGGATTTTTTTGCCGACGGCGTCGGTGAGAGTCTTCCAGCCCTTCCAGTCGTCTTCGGCGAGTCCGTCTTCGATGGAGACGATGGGATATTTCGAGGCCCAATCGGCCCAGTAGTGCGCCATTTCGTCGGAAGTCTTGGAAGTATTGTCGGACTTCTTGAAGACATACTTGCCGTCTTTGAAGAACTCGCTCGAAGCTGGGTCAAGCGCGATGGCGATTTGCTCGCCGGGTTTGTATCCGGCTTGCTGAATGGCCTCGAGCACGACTTCGATGGCTTCGACGTTCGATTTGACCGATGGCGCGAAGCCGCCCTCGTCGCCGACGGCGGTGTTGTATCCGCGCTTCTTGAGCACGCCTTTTAAAGTGTGAAAGACTTCGACGCCCCAGCGCAGAGCTTCGGAAAAAGATGGCGCGCCGACGGGCATGACCATGAATTCCTGGAAGTCCACGTTGTTGTCGGCGTGAGCGCCACCGTTGAGGATGTTCATCATCGGAGTGGGCAGAATGTTCGCGCCGGCTCCGCCGAGATAGCGATAGAGCGGTTCGCCGAGACTTTTGGCCGATGCGCGGGCGCAGGCCATGGAGACGGCAAGAATTGCATTGGCACCGAGGCGGGATTTATTGGGTGTGCCATCGAGCTTGATCATTTCGGCGTCAATTTCGCGCTGCGCGGATGCGTCCATGTCGGCGAGGGCTTCGGCGATGTCGGTGTTGACGTTATTGACGGCCTTCAATACGCCTTTGCCGAGAAAACGAGACTTGTCGCCATCGCGCAGTTCGACGGCCTCGTGCTCTCCGGTGGACGCGCCGCTGGGAACGATGGCGGTCGCGGTGGTTCCATCGGCGAGAAAAACTTCGGCTTCGACGGTGGGGTTGCCGCGGGAGTCGAGCACTTCGCGGGCGATGATGTCGGCAATCATGGTCATGGGATGAGGTCCTTATGATGAGTTTGATGAACACAAATTATAGCGGACGAGCGAAGAGGTCTCGATTAGATAGCCGAAAAGCAGGTCCCTCCACTACGCTGCGCTCCGGTCGGGATGACAGCGGGGCAAAGGCCAGGGTATTCCGGGAGTTATTGTTTGGTTAACTCCCCTGACTTAGATTCGTAAGTAAGTAATCGAATTAAGGAGGTGTCATGAAAAAGCTTGCAGTGGGTTTTGGCATTTTGCTGATGGCGGCTATGGCTTGGGCGGAAGGTGGCGTTTCCCTGCCCGCGGGTACGGCGCTCAAAGTGAAATTGGAGACGACGCTGACTACGTCGAACAATAAAGTTGGCGATCCATTTTCAGGGCGGCTGACCGAAGCCGTTGTTGTGGATGGAAAGACCATCGTTCCTATCGGAACGACCGTTGAAGGACGTTTGACTCGCGTTACGGAGCCGAGGCGCATTGCGGGGCGGCCGACCATCGGGATTCTCCCGGAAAATCTAGTGCTGCCGAACGGGGAGAAGTATGTGCTCAATGCGACCTTAGTGGACACAAACCGCGGCGGACATACGGATGTAAACGAAGAAGGGCAGTACAAAGGCGAAGGCCATACGGGAGTGGATCAAGTGGAAGTGGCCGCTGGGACCGGCACTGGAATGTTGGCCGGAGGGTTAATCGGCGGCGGCAAGGGTGTGCTGATTGGCGGCTTGGTGGGCGCGACGGTCACGACGGCGCACTGGCTGATGAAACACAACTCCGCTTACCTGCCGGCAGGTACAGAGTTGGTGATGGAACTTGATCGTCCGCTGGAGATGGCTCCGGCGAGCGGCGGGCAATAGTTCTGCCTTGGCCGAATCAAGCTGAATTTATATAAGTCGAGGCAGTTAGCCTTCGATGTGGCCTTGTACTTCTGAGAAGTAACTACACATTGCGCCGACAGCCTCGATGGTTTTGTTCAAAGTGGAACGGTCTGCCAATCGGGCTACTTGTTGCGGCGAATAGCGCAAGCGCAGACGGTCGGTCGCGCAGCGGGCACTTAATAATTCAATCCACGCAGATTTTAGGTCGGAAACTAAACGGGTCTCATCGGCCCGTTTTTCATTATTACAGGACACCATTTACAGCTCCAAATCGGAAGAATACGGAATCAAGACGGAGAATTTACTCTTCTTGGGAATGTCCGGGTGTGATAAGAATACGGTGTTAGTTTAACGCTGTCAATATTTATTTATACGGTGTATAAGTTAGAATAACGATTTTCACGGGGAGATTCGACCATGCCGCCACATGCCGATCCAGCTTTAGAGAAACGAATTTTGGATGCCGCCAGGAAATTGTGGCGCAAAGGCGGCGAGAAAGCGCTCACGATGCGGGCGGTTGCGACCGCGGCTCGAACCACCACCCCCACGCTTTATGGCCGTTTCCGCAATAAGTTGGAGATTATGCGGGCTTTGCGCATTCATATCCGGCAGGAATTGTATGCCATGCTCAAAGAGACAGAAACGCCGCAGGAAACCTGCGAGAGTTACATTAATTTTGCGTTGAGCCGTCCCCATGAATACCGTTTACTTACGGAAAGTTGGGCCCTCGCGCACATTATGGCGGAGCCGACGCCTTCGTTTGACATGATGAAAGAGCGCTTGGCCAAACGTTTTGGTGGTCAGCCTAATGAGTATCACCGGTTAACTTTGGCGCTTTGGTCCATGCTGCATGGGATGGTGACATTGGCGATTTCAGGGCGTGCTGATAAGAGCTTGCAGGCTGACATGCGGCAGGCTTGCATGGAGGCGCTGGAAACGTTGGCCCTCACCATGCCAACAGACAAACGTTCAAATCAGCTTAAAGCCAGCGCGACAGACTAAGAGCCATGCGCGAGCATTTCCTCTTCGGGCAGCAGCGAAACCTCAAGCCATCCTTCCTCTGGAAGAATGGCTACTGGCAGGCGATTTTGCGAGAGACTTAAGCGTAGGCGCAGCTTGCCGCCAGTTACGGCGTTGAAAACGGCCAGCGGAATTTTGAATTCAAAACTGCGTTGCAGCGCCAGCTTGATTTCAGATTGCGATTGCGTGGAGTTAGTAACCGGCGCTTCCCTGCCTGCGTTCAGGCTCCAATCTGTGAGTTTTCCGTTTAGTACAGTTGCATCCAATTGAGCAGTTTGACGCTGGGATTTCTCTTGCGGCGGATAGTATTCCACGGTTGCCGCAATCTGGCAGGAAAGAGTTGAAACCGGCACCGAGAAATCAAGCCGTGCGTAGAAGTTAGCCTCGTCAATTCCGGCGTATAACGCGTGCAGCAGGAACACCTTACCGTGCATGGAGCCGGAGTGGGCATCGGCGGAGTGCATGGCTGCGCCAATCCATTCAAAATAGCGCACTAGGTCGCCAGTGATGCGGGGATGTATGTAAGCGGTTTGCGCCAGGAATGGCGGTTGGACGGCGATGCCTGCAATAGGCTGTAGCAAATGGTCTGGCGGGGCTGCACCCAGGGCTCGATAGATGTTGGAGAGGTGTTTGCGGTAGAGTTCGTCGAAATCTCGGTCGTTGGCGGAATGGTGCTCGGGGCCGTACCACCAATTCCAATCACTGCCCTCGGCGATGAGAAGCTCTTCATAAGCGAGCTGCCGCTGTGCTTCCGTGGCATGGGGTGCATTTTCGGAATAAAATTCCCGGGAGCGATAGAGATAGTCCCAGGCGAGATTGTCCTCGGGGGCGCCGATCCAAACATTGAAGTTCGCGTTAATCCAGGAGCCCGGAACCAGTGTCTTGAGCGTATTGAAGTTTTGTTGACGCGTTATGGCCTCGGATACGGTGACAGCTTCTACGCCCGGCTCATTTTGCAGGCGATCATAGAAGCGGCGCAGAAATTCGCGGCCAGATTGGGGGAAGTACTCCCATGCGTTTTCGCCGTCGAGAATGATTGAGACTAGTGCATCTTTCCCCTTACTTAGAACTGGTTGCGCAGCTTGTTGAATGTTGTGCATGAGGTGGTTGGCGGCCTCCTGCGGAGGCATGCCGGAGTAAACGAAACCGATCAAGTCAGAAATCGTGTGATCGCGAAAAATCAGGTGCATTTGAGTGTCGCCGGACTCGTAGCGATGAATGGTGTAGAGCTTTTCAGCCATCGATTCCGGCAATTGCCCGTTCCCATCGCGAGAGAAGTGCGTCCCTAAAGTACGGGAGAGAACGCCTTCGTCGGTGGCCATCCACTGCACGCCCAGGGAGTGCGCCAGGGCCAACGCTTCCTCCGACACACTACCTTCCGAGGGCCAAACTCCACGAGGACGAATGCCGAAAGTCTTCTCATGCAGCTCCAGGCCACGCAAGAGTTGGTCGCGCGCGTCTTCGGGATGCTGAAAGCGATTCTGCGGCAGGGGAAGGCCGGGCGTGGATATTCCACCAATGTTGGTGTCACAAACCAGGGGCAAAATGGGGTGATAGAAGGGCGAAGTGGAGAGCTCTATGGATCCTTTCTTTGCAGCATCAGCATGAGCGGGCAGCACGCGGGCTAGAAGCTCTCGTTGATGTGAAACGACGAACTGCTGATCCGCCTGAGAGTAATTTCTGCCTTTCTGAATTAGCTCAGCAATTTCAGGCTCATCCAGAAAAAACTCATCGAACCAGGCAATTTGCGAAAGCACCTGAAGGTCGGTGAAATCCTGAGCGTGGAAGTAATTTTGCGCCTGGTCGGAGTGCCCTGCGTTTTGCCAGCGTTCGAAGAGCTCGCGATAGCGAGGATAGCGGCCAATCATGTGGGTGGGATTGGCTTGAAACAGATACTGCAACGCGAAGCGGCGCTCCTCTGCATTCAAATCAGAAGAAGGCTTGGCGGCGATATTCAGAAAGGGGTCATGTGCGGTTCCGGCGACGTAGTCCTCGATTTGCGCAATAAGCGAAGGGACAAGGTTGAATGTCTGGTGGACATCGGGAAACTCGTCGAGCAACTTGACCATGCCGTAATAGTCTTTGAGCGCGTGCATTCGCACCCAGGGCAGGCGGTATTGGCCGTTGAGCAGATCTTTGTAGAACGGCTGATGCTGGTGCCAAAGAATGACGACGCGCAAAACAGGCATGAGAAATGTTTTCTAGAGCTGGGAAAAGTCTAGCATGCTGAATTTTGGTGTCCGAAAACAAAGGGCCAGTCTGGAAGACTGGCCCTCAATGACGAGCTCAGGGCAGTTATTGTAGAGCCGATTGCGTAAGTTTCACTGCGCAGTAATTACCTGTTCCGCAGGGTGTAGTGGTCAGTGCCGGTGGAGGTTGCAAAGTACCGAAGTAAATACTGGCCGCTTGCGGCTGCGTGCTGACGTTGTCAATGGTAAATGCGCTTGTGCCGCCCCAATATCCAGTTGCGGCGCTGGTTGGTTTGGTGGCGCTTGAGGTGATACGGGTGTTCACATTCCACTCAGTGACCATGTTGGCGCCGGTAGTCGCTTGATAGTTCCCTGTTCCGATAAAAAGACGATCGGTGGTTCCATCAAAGAAGTCCACCAAGGGCGAACAAGAGCCCGCGGTGTTGGTGGCATTGTTGATATTGCGATTGTCGGACAGTACCGGGGTTGTGTTCATTACGCCGTTCGGAGCAGAAAATGATAAAGCGTAAAGGCTTGGTTTGGTGCCGTCGGTCGCGTCGCTGCCGCAGGCGTAAAGTGTTCCTGCGCCGGTCTTCGGACCTGAGGTCCAATAAGCATTGTCAAAGTCGCCATCCAATGTGTATTGGGCGGTGGACAGCCCGATATTGGCTGACACTGCTGAAGTCAGCGCCAGATTTACTTGATATACGGTTGAAAATTTATTTGTAGAATCAGCTTGAGAAAAGACGTAGATGTAGCCGTTACCCGTATCGAGATAGGGTGAGAGAACAATGGGGTCTGACGCGGATGTGCTCGCCAGAGCGATAGAACCAGCAGGCGTGAAACCACTGGCCCCAGGGGTAAATCCGTACAAGGAATATCCATCCGAGACGTAAACCACGTTGTTGACCTGATCGTACACGGGCGAGGTCAAATAATGCCCTGAAGTCGAATTCACATTGATGCAATACTGCAATGTCGGTGTTCCTTTAAAGACACCCGTAATGCGGTACAGGTTGCCATTGTTCGAACCCACATAAGCAGAGTCAGTGTTGTAGTCAACATAAGGAGAGGCATTGCTGGTTGCGGCGCTGCTGGCGCTGCAGCCAGTCACCGTTGAACTGCTGTAACTCAATTGGACCAAAGAAGATCCACCGGAACCCGGTTTTACCGGAGCCGTGGCGCTTGTTCCTTGTCCGGCGACCCAAGTCAATACGTTGAAGGTCGCAGGGTTACCCATATCGACATAAGCAACTTTTGTGCCGTCTTCTGAGAGCACTGGAGAAAGCGCGATTCCAGATGAACCAGCAGCGTAAGCCCACATGAAAGTTGGATTTGTATAGTCGCTGGTCGGAGGTGTCTGCGAACCATTCGGACAGTACGACGAACTGGTGCCGGTATAAAGATTATTCAGTGCAACAATGTTTGCCTGCTTTGTCCCTGTTGTTTTAGGGGCCGCATTCACGACATAAATGACGAAATCAGAAGTGCAGTTCGCGGTCGTAATTGCGCCGCTGGTGCTGAAACTATATTTTGCCGGCGTTTCCCCGACAGGCATGCCACCGACCGCGCCGAGAGAGACCGCCCAGTCAATTCTGGAGTGATGACGCACCGTAGGGCGTACCGGTTGTTGCCCGGGATAATGAAAAATTGGAGGATGAGCGAAGGTGTTGCCGTTCCGCTGCATCCAGGAGTACCAAAAACGAGGATCTCGCATGTTCGCCGCGGCGATCTCAGGTGAAACATTGTTGGTATATAGCACGTGGCGAGTGCTCCAATCCTGCGGGAGGCCTATTCCCTTCGGCAATGCGCGTTCACCTTCACGAGTGGCCCGTTCACTTTCCGGCTGGGGATGCTCTTCGGCCAGTACTGAAACCGTGCACGAGGAAAGAACGAATACTGCCAGTACGAGCGAAAGCGACGACTGCAAGAACTTTGATTTACTGCAATGTGTTGCCATTCTGCACCTCAAGTGCCCAGATAAGTGGGCAAATTTTCCTGTCGAGCGTCTTAAATCCTTCTAATGATTCCTATTTCATTGTCATCTACCCAAAGCGGAAAGCAGCCCTTACCGAAGTAACTTGCGGTGTCCAAAAGGCGGGTACTTATGCGACAAAAGTGCTATGGCGTTCGAGTGAACTTTTGGAGCTGGAAAACGAAGGAAAGTCTATGTAAGTGATTGGATTTGAATGAGATGGGGCGTTCTTTCGGAGCGGAATCCATTCAGCATATTGGCGCTAGGTATGCCGGTACGCAAAAACGACTTTTCGCAGTCTGCGGTCGAAGGGCCGCGCATATTGCCTTCCATGTAAGCCAAACCGGGACAGCGGGTACAGGTGCCCACGTGCGAACAAGTCGAGCAGGTAGGTAGATCACGGGCGCGAATGGAACGCACCTCATTCAATTCAGGAGAGTTATTCCAAATTTCCAAAAATTTCTGTTCACGGACGTTGCCGCTCGGCAAGGGAAATTGCACGCAAGGAAAGACATCGCCGTACGGCGAAATATAACAGGCGGTATGGCCCGCGCTACAAGGATAGCCATCCATGATGGATTCGTCGGGCACCTGCGGAGGGGCACAGAACTCATCAACATTTCCAACCAGTTCTGAATTTTCGAAGACTTCACGAATCTGCGCTGCCGGGGCGCGCAAGCCGAGAATAGATGCGTCGCCGTCCATCTTTGGCGTGATCGTGGGGTCGAGGGTATAAGGAACACCGAGTTGGCGGGCCAAAGCCATCACGCCTGCATTATCAGACAAATTGGGCGTCATCAACACATTGGCCATGGTGACTTTAAGCCCGGCGGATTTCAAGAATCGAATTGCTGCAATCGTCCGCTTTAGCGACCCCGGCAATTTCGTGATGGCATCGTGCACTTCGGGCCGATGCGAATAGACGCTGATTTGTACTTGTTCGACCCCCAATTCGCGAATGCGCTGCGCTTCGGCGGCGTGAATCATGACGGCATTTGTCTTGATCTTCACATTGAAGAGGAGGCCGCGCGCGTATTCGACAATTTCAAAAAAATCACGGCGCATGAGGACTTCCCCCCCGCTCAGGGTCAGAAAGAAAACTCCGGCATCGGCGAGCTGATCAAGCACGCCTTTGATTTCTGCTGTCGTCATCTCACCGTGATCATCGTGATCGAGATAGCAGTGAACGCAACGCTCATTACAGCGGTAGGTGATGTCTAATTGGACGCTCAAAGGCACGCCGAGGTCGAATGCTTTCTGGTTCATCTCCACCAGGAGGCTCATGCTGAAGGGCCTTCTGGCGATTGGGCGTCTGTGATCGGATGCTCAGATACCAGTAATATGCCGTGCCGGGAAAGCTCTGTGACGAATTCTTCTGCGTCAGCCCGCGCTTGCGTGAGATCGACATCGAAAATCTCACAGATCTTGTGCTCGACAATTCTGTCGAGTGTGGTTGCGCCGTCGGCGGCTTGCCAGATGGTTGTGGCTACTTCGTTAAGAGTAAAAAAAGTGGAGTCGCGGGCAGACATAATCATCATTTCCCCGCCCAACATGCGGGCTGCGATCGCCGTACTCTTCGCGATGTATTTATCGCTTATGTGGTAGCTCCTGCGGTTGCCCCTATTATCTCCCAGATATGAGCATCCGGAAAAAATACCAGACGCTGAACAGATACCGATTCTATCAACCGGCACGCTGATTCGAAGACCTGCTCGACAAGTCCACGATCATGAGAAAAAAATAAGATATTTCGCATTAAGGCTTGGGCGGCTTGCGCAACCGGGATTGGCTCGATTCGATTAGCGCGGCCTTTTTCCAACAAGAAAATCGTGTCCAGCGGCGCTGAGCAATTTTCACCTGCTTTAGCTAGCTCACCTGCAAATGGAGTTCCGCACGCTGCGTACCCATCGGGGGAGCGGCGAATATACGATATTTCGTCGGTCAGAAGTGTGACATCCGGCGGCGCAAGCCGGCTGATAGTTGTTTTGCCAGCGCCGGAAACTCCAGAAAACAGGAAAGCTCTCCCACCGCGGATAGCGCTGGCAGCATGGATTAGCATGCCTCCCGACGATGCCAGGAGAAGGGAGTGAACAATGCGTAAAACAGAGTCGAGGCCATAAGGGCTTTCGTTTTGGTGTATTTGGCCGACGCCTGTATCCGGATCCCACTGCGCAACGAAATCGCCTCGCTGAAAACTCCAGAGTCCGGCTTTCAACTCAACTTGCAAGTCTTCATCCGCATTCGAACCCACGGGAGAGTTTCGTAGGTCTATATCAAAAATTGCATGGGGATGGGCCGCAGGATTTATAAAGCCCGCGTAGCGAGACTCGAGGGTCTGCTGAAAAGCGCGACTTTCGCTGCGCAGCATAATTGCGAACCCACCAATTTCAATTATCGTGTTGTACTTGGCCGTAATTTTGCAGCCACCTCTAAAGAATTTCGCGCGGTCTTTGCATGATGCATACGAAGTGCCAGGCTTCGTGTGCGAGCGGAATGACAAAGCAACCAAGCCAGCAGCCGTTCCCCCAAAGTGCGGCGTCGAGATGGAATGAATTCTTTTCCATTTCTCTCGATACGAACCACCAGGCCAAGTACTTGTGCGCGCATGCTTGATGGGTCAATTTCGTCCATGGCATCGCCACGCGTGAGCAGATGATCGGGAAATAATTCGACTACACGGTGCGTGCTCCAGCGAGCGTCGCGAACAATGGCGACGATATCGTCACGCTTGATATCGCTCCAAGGAACTTGCTGTATGGTGAGTAGATCGCCGGGCCAGATGACAGGCAGCATACTAATTCCCAGCGCAGCAATTTTTATCTTTTCGGATGATCGTAAGCCATCCGCGAGGAGTTCGAGCTTTACCTTCCCGGTATTTGTGTCAAGCTCGCCCACTGAATCGTATTAAGAATTTTTCTTGTTAAAGCGGCACGAGGGTTGAGTGATACCGACTTTGCCGCAGGCCAGCGCCATGGTTTCAAAGACTTGCTCGTGGCGGAATTCGGGTTTTTTGTAAGGCTTCTTCGTGGAGTGGCGTGTTTCTTCCAGACTTTTTGGTGCGTTCTGCTTTTCCTCGCTCATTCGACTAATACTCCCCTGAATCATTTCAACGCGCGGTGAAGCTGGGAACACCAAATTGCAACTTGTCACCATCCTACAATAACCTCGCACATTAGGTGAACATGTCGGCGGCAGGTAACCTATCTTGCTAGCACGGTTATGTTTGCAAGTAATCGCTACAAAGAAAGCCCGAATTTGGAGTTTTCGACTATCATCTTGGACGATGACGCAATCGAATAATCCGGCAGTTACACCCCGAAGCGGACTTGCCCTCACCTCGCACGATCTTTATTTGTTCAATGAGGGACGCTTTTACCGCGCTTATGACAAGTTGGGGGCGCATATCACGACGCAGGACGGCGTCGCGGGCGCAAGTTTTGCCGTATGGGCTCCGAATGCGCGGTCAGTCTCGGTAATTGGAAGTTTTAATGGTTGGGATCCAGAACGGCACCACATGCAGATGCGAGAGCGTTCAGGCATTTGGCATACATTCATTCCAGAAGTTGGCCAGGGTGCTTCGTACAAGTACCACATTGAGTCTATCCACAATGGGTATAAGGGAGACAAAGCCGACCCATTCGGATTTCTACAGGAACATGCTCCGGGAACTGCATCAGTCGTTTGGAAGCTCGATTACGAATGGAAGGACCAGAAATGGATGGCTGAACGAGGCGCAAAGAATGGTCTCAACGCGCCGATGTCCATGTACGAGGTGCATCTTGGTTCCTGGATGCGTGACGCGGAGAACCGCTGGTTGAGCTATCGGGATATTGCGCCGAAGCTGGCCGATTATGTAAATCGTATGGGCTTTACCCACGTTGAGTTGCTTCCGGTAATGGAACATCCGTTCTATGGATCTTGGGGTTATCAAACTACAGGATATTTTGCTCCGACGTCACGCTATGGTTCCCCGCAAGATTTCATGTTTCTGGTTGATTATCTGCACGAGCACGGGATTGGCGTCATTCTGGACTGGGTTCCTTCGCACTTCCCCTCCGACGCCCACGGTCTTGCTTATTTCGATGGTACCCATCTTTACGAGCATGCCGATGTGAGACAAGGCTTCCACCCGGATTGGAAAACTCACATCTTTAACTACGGCAGAACTGAGGTGCGGACGTTCCTGATGTCCAACGCTCTATTTTGGCTGGACAAATACCATGCCGACGGGCTGCGTGTGGATGCGGTCGCTTCCATGCTCTACCTCGATTATTCGCGTAAAGAGGGCGAGTGGATTCCCAATATATACGGCGGTCGCGAAAACCTTGAAGCGATTGATTTTTTACGCCAGCTCAATCAGGAAGCCTACAAGGAATATCCGGGAATTCAAATGATTGCGGAGGAATCCACCGCGTGGCCCATGGTTTCGCGTCCAGTTTACCTGGGGGGGCTCGGTTTTGGCCTGAAATGGGACATGGGGTGGATGCATGACACCCTCAAATATTTCGAGAATGACCCCATCCATCGGCGGTTTCACCACAACTTACTGACCTTCCGCATGCTGTATGGCTTCACCGAGAATTTTTTGTTGCCGCTTTCACATGATGAAGTTGTGCACGGCAAGGGTTCGCTGATCAACAAAATGCCAGGAGACGAGTGGCGGCAGTTTGCAAACCTGCGCCTGCTGTTCGGGTACATGTTTGCCCAATCTGGGAAAAAGATGCTGTTTATGGGCTGTGAGTTTGGGCAACGCCGGGAGTGGAATCATGATGCTGCGCTGGAGTGGGAGGTTTTGAGATTTCCTCACCATTCCGGATTGCAGAAATGGGTGGAGCAGTTGAATCACGTGTACAGCAATGAAAAAGCGCTCTATGAGCTTGATGCAGATTCACGCGGATTCGAATGGATAGATTGCAACGATAGCCAGGCTTCCGTGGTCTCTCTTCTGCGTAAGGGCAAGAAGCCAGAAGACACGATTTTAATTGTGTGCAATTTCACCCCAGTGCCGCGGGACGAGTATCTAGTCGGAGTACCTACAGAAGGGTTCTGGCGTGAGCTGCTAAACAGCGATGCTTCTGAATACGGCGGAAGCGGCTGGGGGAATATGGGCGGGAAAGAGGCCCAGATGGTTCCGTCGCACGGGCGTCCGTATTCGTTGAAATTGACCCTGCCGCCATTGGCAGCATTGTTCTTCAAAGCTGAGTACTCGGCAGAAGGTGCCGACTAAACGGCAGCTGTTCTTAGGCCGTGGCAGATTCGGCAAGGGTCCAACGGACCCGCTGTGTAGGCTTGGGGTTTTTCTTCGTGTCCACTAATTTTTCAATTTGGGACATTAGCAGTCCGAGATCAGAACCCTTCGGCATTGTGATATCCACAAAAGGTGGGGCATGGCGCATAATTTCGGCGTTGCCGGAAACCATGACAACGGGCAAATCGGGCTTGGTCCGCTTAATTTCTGCGGCCAATTGAACGCCGTTCATCTCCGGCATCTCGTAATCGAGCAGAACGGCGTCAAGATGCGTTTCTGGTTTACGTAAAACTTCGAGGGCCTGCGGGCCATCAGCGGCAGTAATGGCGCAATGTCCCCATGTCATGAAAGCGACTTCGTAAAGCTCCCGAATTGCTTCGTCGTCATCCACACAGAGTACGATGTATTCGCTCATAAGAATGTTTCCGGTTTCTCACGGAGCATTTTTGTCACCAAATGAGCGTTCACATTTTAAAAATGTGAAACAAAAATCCATGTGTACGAATAGACCCGATTTGCTCGAACTTTCTTGAGTCATTTAAAGTGGTTTGCCATGCCTGACAAGACTTCAAGCACTACAACCGGATCCCAATTTGAACGCGCCGTGGAGATCATGGCACGTTTGCGTGGCCCGGACGGCTGCCCCTGGGATCGGGAGCAGACATTCGACACGATCAAGCCCTATACGGTGGAAGAAACGTATGAGGTGCTGGAGGCTATTGATAAACGAGATTGGCAAGAGCTTCCTGCCGAACTTGGCGATTTGCTTTTGCAAGTTTTGTTCTATTCCCAAATGGGGAAAGAAGAGGGCCATTTTTCGATTGATGAAGTTCTGGAGCGTCTCAACACCAAGTTGATCAGCCGTCATCCGCATGTTTTTGGGAACGTGCAGGCAGAAACCTCTTCCGACGTGCTGCGCAATTGGGAAGCATTGAAAGCATTGGAAAACAAGGATAAAGCGGAAAATGCCGACAGCAGGGAGCCCAAATCAATTCTGGCCAAGGTTTCCAGTTCGATGCCTGCTCTGATTGAAGCCGGCAAATTGAGTTCGAAAGCCGCGAGGGTCGGTTTCGATTGGCGCAATATTGCGGACTTAATGGAGAAGCTGCGCGAAGAGACTCGCGAATTAGAGCAAGAAATTGAGCGATACCCTGCTGCTTTCACAAGCTCGCCGGGGCAAGGAGTCGCAGGTTCAGGTGTGGCGCAAGTACCCGAAGAATTACGGCATCGCCTGGAAAATGAATTGGGCGATCTGTTTTTTGTACTCGTCAATCTGGCTCGGCATCTGTCCTTGGATTCCGAGTCGGCCTTAAAAAAGGCGAATAGAAAATTCCGCCTGCGTTTTGAAGAGATGGAAAATACGAGCCGGAACATGGGACGTCCTCTTGAACAAATGTCTGCCGATGAACTCGAATCATTATGGGGGCAAGCCAAACAGAAAGAACTGTCACCGAAATAAATCACACAATTCACAACTATGAAAATTGAAGCCATTACTTTGCGCGAGTTGCACATGCCGTTAGTGCATTTCTTTGAGACTAGTTTCGGGCGGATACACTCCAGGCGGGTCTTGTTGATTACGGCGCATGGCGAAGGCATCAACGGCTGGGGAGAGTGCGTGGCCGACGAAACTCCCTCTTACAGCGAAGAATTTGCCGAGTCCGCGTGGCTTGTGATCGAGAGGATATTGGCGCCGGCGATTTTGGGAAAGACGCTTGAATCGGGACGAGATTGTGTTCCTGCCTTTGCGCGCGTGCGAGGTCATCGTATGGCCAAAGCGGCGATTGAGAACGCGATTTGGGATATGGATGCGCAACAAAAGCAAGTTCCGCTATGGAAGTTGCTGGGAGGCACGCGGAAAGAGATTCCATGCGGAGTTTCCATAGGGATACAGGATTCGGTTGAGCAGTTGCTCGACAAAATTGCAATTGAGCTAGCTGCAGGCTATCGGCGCATCAAGGTCAAAGTAAAGCCGCAGTGGGACTTGAATGTGCTCGAGCGCATTCGAGCGCGGTGGCCGGATATTGTGCTCAGTTGCGACGCCAATTCAGCCTATTCACTCGATCAAGTGGAACACTTGCGTGAGTTCGATCAGTTCAATTTGTTGATGATGGAGCAGCCGCTTTGGAGCGACGACATTTACTATCATGCTCGGCTGCAAAGGGAGTTAAGGACCGCTATTTGTCTGGATGAGTCCATTCACCATGCCCGCAATGCTGCGCAGGCATTGGAAACGGGCGCTTGCCGCATTATCAACATTAAAGTTGGGCGCGTGGGAGGCTTCAGCGAAGCCATCAAAATTCACGACGTATGCCGGGAATTTAAAGTACCGGTCTGGTGCGGCGGCATGCTGGAATCAGGCGTGGGGCGCGCTCACAATATCGCTCTTTCCACACTGGAGAACTTCTCCCTGCCCGGCGACGTTTCCGCTTCAAAGCGATATTGGAAGGAAGATATTATCGAGCCCGAAGTACAAGTAACGCCGAGTGGAACAATTCTCATTCAAGATACCCCTGGTACCGGTTATCGCGTACGAGAGGATTTGGTGGAACAATTCACGGTGCGAAAGAAAACTCTACGGGCAGCAGCGTGAGGGGCCGACAGAACAAGCCTGCGCGGTGTTGTTTTGTGGGCTTTCTGTAAACGCGTTTTCTAACATGCGCAGCCCTTCGGCAAACGACAGAGAGGATGGCACGCGGCGAAATCCGGTAAAGGCTTCTTCTGATTCGATGGTGAGTTTCTTGAATAAAAGTATCTTGCCTTGAAATTGAAGGCTCATGCGAGTAAGTTCCCAATCTCCATCGCCTTGGGCTCCTTGCTCCACCAGAAAGTGCCCTCCCTTGTCGAGTTTGCCGAGGATTCCCCACCCGAAATCAACATCTCGAAAAAGTGTGCCGTCTATCTTTGCAATGCGTTTTTGCTGCGCATCAATTAACACGTAGCCTTGCAATCCGGTGAGGACTTGCTCCGTATGCGACGGAGGATCGTACGCGGGATTGGGATGAAAGTTGAGGCGAACTAATGCATCTCCTGTTTTTCCAACGCCGTCTTTCCCCAACTCTGTCCCCGCTTGCTCAAAAATAAAGGCATCGGGGAGCGCCTTTACAATTTGAGTCGTGTGCATGCGATCTTCCCGCTCCCGGTTGATTTTCTTTTGCAGTTCACCAGGATTGTCTGTATAGCGCTGTTCTCGCGCGAATTCCGCCTGACGTTCTGCTCCGAGAAGAGTTTTTTCATTACGCGCAACCACCAGGCCGGCTGTAGCTTCGCGAGTTTCCACTAACAATTTTGTTTCGGTTCCATGAGGGGTCTGTTTGTGATCGCAAAACATGAATTTGCCATCGCCGTTGTTGCTCTTCAATTCGTTCTCGACGGTGAGACGCATTAATTCCGCAGGAGAAACAGATGGAGATTGAGCAAATACAACTTTGCTTGCGGATAGCAGTAACGCTACCGCACAAATGTGTGCATACTTTTTAAGTGCCATCATGATGTTTAGACGTATTTTTGTGCAGTTTCCGTTGTACATAACAATCTAGACTTCATTGGTTACTATTAAACCTTGCGCAAAAATCATTGCAGTAGAGTATATTGACTTGCAAGACGCTGATTCCGCTTTATTTGTATCTATTCGAGGAGGCCGATTCGTGGATACATCGAAAACGCAAGAACTTGCGCATATTGGTAAGTCAGTCATTATCAAAGGAGAACTGTCGGGCAGCGAAGATTTGTTCATTGACGGGCAGGTAGAAGGCTCGATCCGGCTGGATGGAAATAATCTAACTATCGGCCCAAATGGACAAGTCAAAGCCGATGTTGCCGCCAAAAATATTATGGTTGAGGGAAAAATTGAAGGGGCCATTCATTCTGGCGATCGAATCGAGCTACGGAAATCTGCAATCGCCACCGGAGATATCGTTACCAAGCGAATCGCGATTGAAGAAGGGGCGTTTTTTAAAGGAAAACTTGATGTTCAACGCGGCGAAGCAGGCTCTGGCGGCAGTTAAGTCACTACCGTAACGTAAAAAACAACAAAATCAGGCTGGTTTCATACGATTCCCGCGATATATTGGATAGTGGAGGTTCTTCCCGGGCCGAAGCTTTTAGGATTTGCAAAATGGCATCCGTAACAAATAATTTCATGAAGTTTTTCCGCTCTTCAGCAACTGACGCAAAAGCGCCGGCAAATCAGTCTGTTGCCGCACAGCGGCTCACTCGCCGGTCGAGTGCGCTGGTGGAAGTGTCGCGCAGTCTGCAATCAGAAGAACCGTTGTGCGTGCTTGATATCGGCTACACCTCGGCTGGCAATATTCGTTATCTGACCGAACGCGGCCATAAAGTTTATAGCGAAGACTTATTGGAAGCTGCGACGGACCCGGAGTTGATGACGCAGGACGAGCAAGGGAACCCGGTTCTCGATAGCAAGCGTTTCCTAAGTGAGAACCTCGCCTATTCATCCGCCCAGTTTGACATTGTCCTCTGCTGGAATTTGGCTGACTATCTCGACGAGGGCCTGGTAAAACCGGTCGTAGGGCGGCTATGGTCCATGATGAAGCCCGGTGGTATTTTGCTTGCGTTCTTCCATACGCGCGAGGCTGGCCCGGATGCACCCTGCTATCGCTATCACATGGTCAATGCGGATACGCTTGAGATGCAGGCGGTTGAACCGCGCCGTCATATGCGCAAAGGACCGACTGGCGCCAAACATACGGCAATTGGGACGGGTTTCCGGCTACAACGCGTATTTAACAATCGCCATGTCGAGACCCTATTCCGGGACTTCAGTTCAATCAAGTTCTTTCTCACGCGTGACAATATTCGCGAAGTTTTAGTCGTACGATAATTCACCCAATCAACTTCTAACGCGTTTTTCTCACGACCCATCTGGCGATCCGCGGGGTTCTGTTTACTACGAACAACAATGGAGCACGCAAAGACCGCGGAATATTCAATAGCCTTCGAAGTTGAGAAGAATTAGCAAAAACTGGCGCCAAAGTTAAGTTGTATTCATGGCGATATCGGGCGATCACATCGCTGAGTGTCGCGCGCCGGTTGAAAAATAAATTCAGGCTGCGCGCTGCGAGAGAGCCACTGCGCAGGGCGAGAGATATCCCATCTCCGACGAAGGGATCCACAAAGCCCGCAGCGTCTCCTACGCGAAGGATATTTCCACTGACACATTCCGGCTGCCGAAATACAAGCGGTGATGTCGCTACGGCTTTCCCCAATTCACGCCACGCTGAGCTGCGCTTCAAGAGTGCGGGATGTAGCGTAAAGATTTTTGGCAGAGTGGTGGCTACGTTGGAATTGACCATTGCGGCGACATTCACCCGGCGCGATTGGGGAGTGCCAAGTAAGTCCACCGGCTGCACGCCACAATAGCCGCCATTGAAAAAATATAGTGCGACAACAGGTTCAGCCTGCGGCTCTTCATAATGTGCTTTAAGGCCTATCCATTTGTCGCCGCTATATTCAGCGTCACCCGAGTTAAGGTTCGACCATCGTCCGGTTGCATTAATTACTGAACTGGCGTGGAAAGTCTCGGCGGCGCCGGAAACTTTGAATGGGCCATCGCCCGAAATACTCTGAACCGTACATTTTGAATAGACACGAACGCCGGCTTCCTGAGCGGATTGCCACAGGGCCGCGTCGAGATCCAGGCGGGCGATGCTGGCAGCGGGAGGAGTAATTTCTGTACGAATATCTTGCCCATCGAGATGAATCCGCGCGCGCGAGATTCGAATGGCATCGTGCAATAAATGTTGTTTCGACTCACTCAACAATTCAGAAAGCAGATCCAGGGATTCCGCCGAAACAAATTCCCCACATACTTTTTGGCGAGGAAACGTGCCACGTTCGATCAATGCGACTTTGGCCCCCAGACGAGCGGCGGTGATAGCGGCCGCAGATCCAGCAGGCCCAGCGCCAATTACAGCCAGATCGTATTCGGCTAACTTTTTGTCCCGGATGGGTCCCATGTTTTCCACGCGATTGCACCAAAGCGAAACAAATAAAAATTACGGATTTCAATATGCTTGGCCGTGGTTTGGTTTAAGAGCGATCGTATTTCATCCCTTGTGTAAGCCTGGCGAACAGATGCAGGGGCATCGTGCCATGTAATGCGGCTGCGAAATAGAGGAAGTCCCGCGTAAACCAAACCTAAGTGCGGCCAGTTTCTGACTAGATCGTTAACGATCACCGCGCGGCGGCATATGCGCAGGGCGTCGTTTGCGAACTTCACGAATGATTCTGAATTCAAATGATGGACAAAGAGATTGCAACTCACAAGGTCGAAGCTGTTGTCCTGAAATGGTAGTGATAGTGCATCCCCGGACACGAGTTTATGTCTATTTAGTGTCTGCCCATGTCCGTTTTGCGTTCCATAAGTGAGATGCGAGGGTGAACGGTCCAGCAATGTCAAATCGAGCGTAATGCCCTCGTTTTGAAGTTTTTTCTCGACTGCAAAGATTGTGTTTCCGGATCCGGAGGCTACTTCGAGCAGGGACAAATGATTGCAGCCGGCAACACGAGCGACTTCAGCCACAAGTGCATGTGTCGCGTGTATGCCTCCAAACCAGCGATTAATGTTGTCGAGATCACGAAGAGAAGAAGACACTTCTTCGGGAGTGCCCGCGTCCGTGTCCAGTAATTCGGCTGTAGGGACGCGTTCCATAGAGTGGCAGGCTATACTTCGGCTAATTCTTCTTCAAGCAATTGTTTGTTGTAGAGTTCGGTGTAGTAGCCATCGCGCGACAGCAACTCTTCGTGTGTGCCCAACTCTACAACACGGCCCCGTTCGAGCACCGCAATCAGGTCTGCATTTCGCACGGTGGAAACGCGATGGGAGATGAAAATCGTCGTACGATCCCTCATAACCTCACGAAGGTGATTGAGTATCCGGTCTTCAGTTTGAGTGTCCACGCTGGCGAGCGCGTCATCGAGAATGAGGATTCGCGGGTCACGGATGATCGCGCGCGCAATGGCCGTGCGCTGTTTTTGCCCACCCGAAAGCGTAATGCCGCGTTCACCAACAATCGTGCGGTATTTCTCGGGAAACGCTTCGATATCTGCGGCGATACTTGCGGCTTCCGCCGCAGCGTGTATCTCCACATCTGACGCGTCAGGTTTTCCAAACGCAATATTTTCCCGTACGGTGTCACTGAATAAAAAAGTTTCCTGAGGGACGAAACCGATATTATTCCGCAAATAAGTCAGTGAATATTCACGGATCGGGCGCCCATCTATCAGTACGCTGCCGGGCTCCGCGTCGAATATCCTCGGTATCAGGCTCACTAACGTCGTTTTTCCTGACCCCGTCGGGCCTACGATCGCCAGACTGCTGCCTGCGGGAATTTTGAGATTTACGTCGTGCAAGACTTGCGAGTCGCCATATTGAAAATTCAAACCACGAAACTCGATCTCTCCACGCAGAGGGGCCGGAAATGTGCGGACGGAAGCATCATCGAAGATTTCCGGCTTTTCCATCAAAATTTCATTGATGCGCAGCATAGAGGCGGTGCCGCGCTGAAAAATGTTGATGACCCAGCCCAATGCAATGATCGGCCAGGTTAACTGCACCATATAAGTGTTGAAAGCGACGAAATCGCCGACTGTCATGCGATGGTGCAGCACTTCCCTTCCGCCGATCCAGAGAACAAGCACAACAGCCAATCCGAGCATGGTTTCAAGGGTCGGCCACAACATGCCCATCAGACGTACCAACTTCAAACTGCGCGCAATGTATTCGCGATTGGATGTTTCGAAGGCGGCAATTTCTGCTTCCTCTTGAACATACGCGCGTATCACGCGGGCACCCGAGAAATTTTCCTGCGCACGGGCCGAAATTTCCGAAAACATGGCCTGTATGCGCTCAAACCGCTCGTGGATTTTACGGCCAAAATATTGCACCACGATGCTCACAATCGGGAGGGGCAAGAATGCGTAGAGGGTGAGGCGTGGACTTATAGAAAGCATGAACGCCAGGGCCCCGACGGTGAACACGATAGTATTCGCCGAATACATGATGGCAGGGCCAAGCAACATGCGTACGGCATTTAAATCGTTGGTAGCGCGGGCCATGATATCGCCGGTTCTGGTGCGCTGATAGTACGAATAGGAGAGTGTTTCCAGGTGTCGAAAGAGATCGTTGCGTAAATCGAACTCGACTTCGCGGGAGACACCGATGACAATCCATCGGGTTAGAAATTGGAAAATGCCTTTCGCGATCGCAATTGCAAGCAGCAAGAGGGCGTACGTGATCAATTTGTGGTGAGTCACGCCCAAGTGCAGATCATCTACCGCGCGGCGAATCACTTGCGGGAAAAGAATCCAGATGCCGTTATGGAACAAAACGCAGATTGCGCCGAGGAAATAGCCATTGCGGTACTTCTTAAAATAAGGGGCGAGCGGGCGGAGACTCTTCGGCAGCATGCGTTTCTACTAGATGCGATTCTAGCAGCCGCGGGTGCAGTTTTCGTCAGGATTGGATATCGCGGCGGAATACCACCAGGCCAGCAGTGATTAACAGGACACTCCAGCCCGCAAAGAATAAGCGCCCCGCATTCAACAACATACTGAAAATCAGTTCGGCATTCATTGGCACCCACCGTATCGCTTTCGTTCAAAACCTCGGGGAGGGATTCTCCCGATCCCTCCCCGACCCCCTCCAACTCGCTTAGTCGTTGGGTGTTTGCGGCTGGTCGGATTGCTGTTGCCGCTGCAGATGTTGGGCGAAGCGTTGTTCGCGTTCTGCTGTGAGTTGTGTCATTTTTGTTTTTTGTTCAGGAGTCAACAGTTGAAAGATTTCGGCATCAACTTTGGCCCGTTGCACCATGCTTTGCGCCGTGGTTTGGGACAGCGACGCGGCGATAGTTTGTGCCTTGGTTTCGTCGAAGCTGCCGCTTTGTATTAATTGAGTCATCTGAAGATGGCCCTGACGTTCTTGCTGCATCAGCGGCTCCATGGAACTTTTCTCATTTACTAGTAATTGCTTGATCTGCGTTTTTTGCGCGTCGGTGAGATTCAGATAGCGCGACAAGAACCTCAGTTCGTGACCAGCCATCGCGTTTTCGTGCATCGGACTATGCGGCGCAATGGATTGGCTGTCCTGTGCCTGCGCGAAAGACAATGGCAGTATTAGAGCCACTGTCAGCACATAAAATTTAAAAAAAGAACTTTTCCTGGTCGAGTTCAACATGTGAGCTATGCTCTTTCTGGTTTTCGTATTGGAAAACCATGAATTTGCTTTCACTCATACAAACACAGCCGCTGGAAAGTTGTGGTAAAGAGTCGGTCAACCGGAGTAAAGTTTTGTCATGCAGCTAAGCTATTGAATTGACAATTCTTTACGCCTTCATTGTCTTGACTGCTGTAGAAATGAAATGAGTAGACAGAGCAAATTCGTGGATCGAATTTTAGTCATTGACGACGACGCTGAACTTTGCAGTCTGGTGGGGGAATATCTTGCGCCAGAAGGATTTGACGTTGAATGGGTACACGACGGCAGCCGCGGATTGCAGCGTGCTCTCGAAGAGACGCACAGTCTTGTGGTCTTGGATATCATGCTTCCCGGATTGAACGGGCTTGACGTGTTGCGGAAGCTTCGGACAAGCTCGCAAATTCCCGTTCTACTGCTAACCGCTCGCGGCGAGGACGTTGATCGCATCATTGGCCTGGAGATTGGCGCTGACGATTATCTCTCCAAGCCATTCAATCCACGGGAGCTTGTCGCTCGCATCCGAGCCATCCTAAGGCGCACTACACACGCAGAAAAAGGCGATGGCGGCGAGATTCCAGAAATTTTGCGCGTAGGAGATGTCGAGCTTGATCCGGCGACGCGAACCGTCTTGCAGGCAGGGGCGCCGGTTGACCTCACATCGGTCGAGTTCAACCTGCTTCAGGCACTCTTGCAGGATGCTGGGCGCGTCGTGACGCGTGAGCATTTAGTGGACGTAGTCCTGGGTAGAAAATTTTCTCCCTTCGATCGCAGCATTGACATGCACGTCAGCAAGGTACGCAAGAAGCTCGGTGACAACGACACCGGAACGGACCACATCAAAACTGTTCGCGGCGTCGGCTATATCTTTGCGCATCCTCGGGTTCCGGCAAGGAGCGAAGCGGAATGAGGAGCCTCTTTGTAAAAATATTCCTTTCGTTCTGGCTTGCCCAGGCTTTGTTTATCGTCCTTGCGACGCTGGGAACCCTCGCCATGCGTCCCGGGCGTGAAGCAGCAGCCGTTGAGGGGCAAGAATCCAGAATATTTACCGAGGCTATTCAGGCCTACCAAAATGGCGGCGAAGACGGATTACGCAAGTTCTACTGGTCCATGCGCGACAACCAGCGGCTGCATGTTTTCCTGTTCGATGCGCAAGGTCTCGATCTTGCCGGGCACCAGCCGCCAGATTGGATATTGAAGGTCTATCGCGGAGAAACCTGGACGGCAGACACGGTCTGGGGGCGGCTGCGGGCCATGCAATTTCTCAGACAGACGACAACCTTGGCGGACGGCCACAAATACACGCTGGTGATCCAGTTGCCACCATTAAAGCATGCGTTTTTTGGCCCAAATGCCGACCCAAAACTTGCAATCGCGATTGCCATTCTCTCTTCCGGAATCGTCTGTTTCTTGCTTGCTCGATACATTACTTCGCCGGTCGTACGGCTTCGAGCCGCTACGCAGAAGTTGGCGTCAGGCGATCTTTCGGCTCGCGTGGGGGGCTCGCGGGGAAAAGACGATTTATCAGAGTTAGTCCGCGATTTCGATCGCATGGCGGAACGGATTGAGAATCTATTGGAAGCACAGGGGCGACTTCTGAAAGATATTTCGCATGAATTACGTTCGCCCCTTGCCCGTCTCAACGTTGCGCTTGAGCTGGCCCGTCAACGGAGCGGCCCTGAAGCCCAGACATCATTGGACCGCATGGAGCGCGAGGCGAACCGCTTAAATGAATTGATTGGTCGTCTGCTGACTATCGCGCGGTTGGAAGGTGGCACAGAAGCAATCCAAGCCGTCCCCGTGCGCATGGATGAACTTGTCACCGACGTCGCCAATGATGCTGCTTATGAGGCGCAAAGCCGCGGCTGCAAAGTGGAATGCACCATCCTGACCGACCTTGTAGTACTCGGGGACCTGAGCCTGCTGCACAGCGCCATTGAGAACGTTGTACGCAATGCAATTCGCTACACCCGCGAAGGAACCACGGTGCATGTTCGTCTGGAACAGCGAATAGCAGGCCTTGGCGCCGAGGTATATGCCGTTGTACAAGTCATTGATTCGGGCGCAGGTGTTCCCCAAGATGCACTGGAAAAGATATTCCTTCCATTTTACAGAATTGACGATGCGCGCGGACGCGGGACGGGAGGGGCTGGCTTGGGATTGGCCATCGCCGATCGCGCAGTTCGCTTGCATGGGGGACGCGCCACGGCCGCAAATTTGCCCCGGGGCGGATTGATTGTGGAATTGCTTTTACCAGCCGTGGCTGAGAGCAACACTCAAAAGCTCTCGAAGCCCGTGGAAGTCAATGAGGACATTTCGGTCAAATAATTAGTCGCTATTTATAGCCTGAACAATTTCTGGCGGAGGCAACTTTTCTCTCGTCTTTCAGCCTCCAACAGCGCAAGCCAGTTTGCTCTTCATGAATATTCCTGATACACAAATAATGTCTCATTCATAACAGGAATAGATGAGCTGCGCCGCGTTCGGTCCGCCAGCATTCGCAGAATCAAGGAGATACAACGGGAATGAAGTCTCGCGTTAGCGCAATTTCGTTTTTAATGGCTGCGACTCTCTGCTGCCTTAGCTGTAGCAATAACAACACTACGGCTACCACGTCGGTGGGCAATCTTTTTGTGACAACAGCCGGCAACACTTCCGCGCAGGCCTACGGCATTACGTTAAGTTCAGGCGCGCTTTCCACGGATGGGCCCGGAGTTCAGACCGGCACTGGAACGGGAAGTTCCCCGCTCGCTATGACGATTGCTTCTAACGCCACAACCTTGGTAGTGGCGAACGGAACCTGTAGTGGCACTAAGGGATGCCTGACGACTTACACTATTAATGGCGATGGATCATTGACCGCGACGACTGGCACAACTGCAACCGGAGCCAATCCTGTTGGTTTGACCTTTAATCCTGCGGGCACGTTCTTATTTGTCGCGAATCAGGATGATTCCACAGTTTCGGTGTATTCGGTTAGTGGAACAACACTTACTGAGATTTCGGGATCGCCTTTTTCAACGATTACAACTGGCGTAACCACGCCGACGTTGCCTTCCGCCGTCGCCGTGAGTGGTTCCGGCAAATATTTATACGTTGCCAACAATCTCACTGGCACCGTTTCCATTTTCAACATTGCCTCGAGCGGCGCTCTGACCCAATCAACTTTCGGGCCCTACGTCGTCGGGACAAACCCTTCCGCGCTCGGTTTTGCACCTAACGGAGGGTTCATTTACGTGGCGAATTTTCACGATAATAATGTTTCCGCGTTTGGCGTTTGCGACCAGGTGACCACTACTTGCTCGAATCCTAACTCGCCCGATGGCAGCTTGAGTCCGGTGAGCGGATCCCCATTCTCCGCTGGAATCGGGCCGACTGCCATTACTTCAGACACGACCGGAAATTTTCTTTTTGTCTTGGACAAGAACTCCAATCAGGTGTCGCAATTCAGGCTTAGCACTGGCACAGGATCGCTCACTGCTTTGACTCCGGCCACTGCGTCCACGGGCACGACGCCGGTAAGTTTTGCAGTGCGTAGCGGAACTACGACGATTGCCACGACCGGAGGCACGGTGGAGTATTTATACGTTGCGAATAATGGCGGGACTTCGGTGTCAATTTACAGCTTCGATTCCACATTAGGGGCATTAACCGTGCTTGGTATGCCCGTATCAACAATCTCCGGTAATCCATCAGCGGTGGTTGCACGCTAGGTGGGTATTTTTAAGATTAGATAGCCACCCAACAAGGCAAAAATAAGGTCTGGAGACCACGCCGCCAGAAATGGCGGCAGTTGGTTGATATTACCCATCGCCTCGAACAAGCCGGCGACGGTCCAATAAACGACTGCGATCGAAACGGCAATAGCAACGCCTGTAATCGAACTGCGCTTTCCCGCGGACAAAGAAAACGGAATCGCTAAAATTGCCATCACCAGAGTTATTGCCGGATAAGCCAGCTTTTTCTCAAGTTGTACTCTTAGCCGGATCACATCAAACCCACTCTGCTGCAAATCGCGGATATAGCGCCGCAACTCTACATAATTCATTTCCGACGATTGCTTAACTTCCTTCTTGAAGTATGTGGGTGGCTCGCTGACCGAAGCGAATGTGGACACATCGAAAGGGCGGTAATCATCGATCGCCGGGCCACGTAGAGTGCGCTCCCACCCTTGTGTGCATACCCACCGATTCAACCCTTCATCCCAATGCGCACGGTCCGTGTATATGCGATGAGTTAGGCTGAACGATGCTGGATCGAACTGGAATACCGACAAGTTGCCGAATTGATCGCGATCCGGATCGAAGAATTGATAGTAGTAAATCGTCGAATGCTGGCCGAAAATCCACTTGCGATCGGGATTTAGATACGTCTGCGCCGGCTTGCCCTTGATTTGATTTCGCAAGGCATCCTGTCGTTTGTTGGCGTAAGGCAAATAAAACTGGTCAAAGAAAAAAAGCCCAGCAGCAAAAACTGTAGAAGCTATCAACACGGGAACGACAATGCGATAGATGCTTATGCCCGTTGCTTTGATGGCCGTAATTTCATTGGAGCGTTGCATCAAACCGAACGTGATGAGTACCGCCAACAGAATGCACAGCGGCGCCACGTTATAAAGAAAATAAGGCGAAACATTCAGCAGATAATCGCCAACCGTGAATAGCGAAACCTGGTTGCGCAGAATGTCGCCAATCAATTCGAAAAGAGTGAACACCAGCAACAAGGTAATAAACGAAACCAGAATTAAAACCAGATAAAAACTGAAATCGCGCAGAACATAGTCATCCAAAATCATGGGGAAACTGGCGCGAAACACGCGAACACGGCTTACTGCGCGATCAAAGGCGCTGACGCGATTTCCGGCGGCGTGAGAGCGCACTTTGTCCTGCGATATCCGGCGAAACGGATTTCGCAGACGCAACCAGGAAACATCGAGCGGACGCTTCTCGGCACGCCAAAGCAAAAACACTCCCGCGACAAAGAACACAAGGTCCGCGAGCCATCCTCCCAACCAGGGCGGGATTCTTCCCTGCCTCGCCAGAGAGACTCCTGTAAGCGAGACGAGGTAGTAGGCAAACACAAGAAGGACTGTGAAAACAAACCCAACGGATTTACCGCCACGCTTGGAAGACAGGCCGAGCGGGATGCCGACAAGTGCAAGCACCAAACACGCCGCCGGGAGCGCCAACCTACGGTGAAATTCAATCATGTACCAGCGGGCTGTTATGGCATCATGGCTGCCTTGGGCTTGCTTTGCCAATTGCCATGTGGGCATTTGCGCCGTCAGTGCAGCCTGTGCCACAGGCTTCCCCTCCGTTGAAGGGAGTTCGATGGGAATATCGGTTTGATCAAAAGTCGAAATCTGATAATGCGATTGATCATGAGGGTCAGTTTCGTGAATGGCTCCGTCAATCAAATGCAGGTGTAATCTCGTTGGCCCTTCACTCACCAAAATTCCCTGCCGCGCCAGCGTGATGCGGGGCGCGGACGGAAGTGTCATATCGGCAAGAAAGACGCCTTTCCAGATGGCAGCGCCGCGTGCGGCTTTCACGTCTTGCACATACAAAACGAGTTTCGGGAAACCTTCGTAGAAAACACGAGGCTGCACTTCAAAGGAAGCTTGGGAACCCTTTAGACGGTCTTCGATCCGGCTGAGCGCCGCTTGCGAGGCCGGGGCCCAATACACGCCATTCACCATAGCCAGCAGCCATGCAATTCCGACGAAGATGGAAATGATGCGGAGAAAATGCCATACGCCGACACCGCTGGCGCGCATGGCCGTAATTTCGCTATCTGCGGCAAGCCGGCTTAATCCGATCAATATTCCGACGAGTACGCCCATAGGGATGGTGTAGGTCAGCGTGACAGGCAGTGTGAAGAAAAATATCTGCAAGACGCTGGCGAAAGGCGCACTGTTGCGCACGACAAGATCGAGGATGCGCCCCAAATCGCTGGTGAAAAGAACGAACGTGAAGATAATTGTGCCCAGCAAGGCATGAGAGCTGACTTCGCGGAGGATGTAGCGAGTAAGAATCCGCATGGCTTGCTACCGCGAGTCTAGCACGATGGATTTTTCATGCCACATAGTGTGGATACCAGACGCTCAGTTTCATCGGAAATAATCCCATCCACACCATAGGATGCGAACCTTTTCATGGTGGAACTACGATTTACCGTCCAGACAAGAATGAGTCGTCCTGCCGCGTGGATTTCATCCACAAGTTTCTTGTTTACCAGGTCTTTTCGAGCGATCACATATTTCACCGGTAAGGCGCGCCAACGTGATAGTTGAGTCTTGTTTTCACAGATGATTCCCTTGGTCACGCGCGGATTTAAATCATTCAATCGATAGATGACGTCTGGAAGAAAGGAAGAAATCACACAGTTTGCCCTGGGATGCTCTTGCAAAGCATCCAATGTGCGCTCTTCCAGTCCGCCCACTTTCAGTTCGATATCAAGAAATGCACGATCGGCAAACCTTTGTAAAATCTGTTCTAACTTGGGGAGACCGAGTTCGCCCACCGGAGTGCGCGAAATGGTCTTGCCTTGCCACTTGGCGTCGTGGCAAATGACAGCTTCCCCGTCTTTCGATTGCCGCACGTCGAATTCGAACCCATCGCAACCATCTTGCATGGCCCGTTCGAACGAAGGAATCGTGTTTTCCAGGATTTTTTTATTAGCGCGAGCGCCGCGATGACCCAATAGCAATGGCCTCATCTTGATGGCTTGCCATTCGGTCGGGGCCAGCGTGCGATTACTACCGTGGAGATTCCGCCACGCGGCCGGAAATCGCCTTTTACTTCAGCCCAAAGTGGGCGAGCGTATTGCACAACATCTTCCAGCACCCGGTTCACGATGTTTTCCTGAAAAATACCGAGATTGCGGTAGGACTGCAAATACTCTTTGAGGGATTTGAGTTCCAGGCAATGCTTGTCAGGCATGTAGCGAATGACGATAACTCCAAAATCGGGCAACCCTGTCTTAGGGCAAACCGATGTGAATTCTGGATCATCCACAACAATTTCATACTTGGGGAATTGATTTGGCCAAGTCTCAATTTCAGGAAATTTAAACTCCAGACCCGCCTTTGCGTGCTCAGTTGTATATCGGGGTGCTTTTCTCATAATTGCCTTATTCTAAATGTACTTATACCATTCAATTACGCATTCCTTGGAGCGGCAACGTTGTGTTTTTGTGTTGTTTTCTGGTACCTAGGGGCGCAGCACAGCATCTACTTTGTATACGATGCCCGTACTCACCTTGATTGGGCAAGTGTTAGAGTGCGTTTTAGCCGATAAATATGCCTTCAAATGGAAATGGAGCCAGCCCTGAGGTTGCACACAGATGGCTGCTGTGGACGATCGGTGTAATCGTCGCAGTCTTGCTGCTGGCATCGTTTATGCCGCACGGAGATACGATTCCGGTGCGCGCCGCAACCGTCGAACGAGGGACCATTCGCAGTCTCGTTTCTACGAATGGCAAGGTGGAACCCGTCCTGAACTTTGAGGCCCATTCGCCGATCGGTACAACACTTGTCAAACTACTCGTGAAAGAGGGCGACCATGTAAAGAGGGGCCAGCTTCTTGCGCAATTGGATGATGCTGCGGTTCGCAGTCAGGCTGCGCAGGCGATTGCTTCGCTTCGGACAGCGCAGGCGGACAGCAGTGCGGTCGAGAGCGGTGGAAACCAGGAAGAATTACTGACGTTAAGCGCACAGCTTGTGAAAGCGCGCACGGCTCGTGACGCCGCGCAACACAATCTTGATGCTATGCAGAATCTGCAGCAACAGGGTGCAGCTTCTCCCGGCGAAGTGCGCGATGCTATCAGTCAGCTCACACGCGCTGACGCCGATGTGAAATTACTCGAACAGAAGCAGAATTCGCGTTATTCGAAGCCGGAAATTGCGCAAGCTACAGCGCGCGAGACCGAGGCCCAAACAGCTTATGAGGCTGCAGAAGATCTACTCCGCCAATTGAATATCCGTGCGCCGTTCGATGGTGTAGTTTATTCCATCGGGCCGAAACAGGGGGCATATCTGAATCCCGGCGATTTGGTTTTGCAAGAGGCAGATTTGTCGAAGGTCCTGGTTCGCGCTTATGTGGATGAGCCTGATGTCGGACGCCTAAAGAATGGGGAGCCTGTTGAGGTTACATGGGACGCAATTCCCGGCCGTACATGGCAAGGCACAGTTTCAGAAATTCCCGCGACGGTGAAAATCCATGGAACCCGCAACGTCGGCGAAACCGCATGTGTGGTCAGCAACGATGATTACAAGCTTTTACCCAATGTGAATGTGGGCGTGACCATCGTGGTAGGAGAACATCATGATGCGCTTACGCTTCCTCGAGAAGCGCTACGGCAGGACGATCGCGGCTCATACGTCCTGGAAATTCAAAATAACGAACTCAAACGGCGTGATGTGCAAACGGCGATCACCAATTTGACGCAAGTGGAAATCACCAGCGGACTCGCCGATCATGCTGTTGTGGCGCTGAATTCCGTCAATTCGAAGCAAATACAAAACGGTTCGGTCGTGAAGGTGGTCCACTAATTCATGGTTTTGAAGCATAAATTTTTCTTGGTCGCGGCCCTGGCGTTTGTTCCTGCTTTCGCAACGTCCACGCATCCGGCGGAAGAGTTGCTTGCCAAAGGCCGTGCAGACGAAGCCATTGCTTTATTGCATTCCCAGCTTGCCCAAAATCCTAATGACGCGGGGACCTATCACTTACTATGCCGCGCCCATTTTGATTTTCAGGATTGGAATGAAGCAATCTCTGCCTGCGAAAAAGCAGCTGAACTTAACCCGTCGAGCAGCCGCGAGCACTTATGGCTCGGGCGTTCCTACGGTGAGAAAGCTGACGCCTCGAATTTTATGATTGCTGTGGGTCTGGCAAAGAAGGTTCGATCGGAGTTTGAGACGGCTGTGCAACTCGATCCGAACAATACGGAAGCCCGCTCCGATCTTGCCGAGTTCTACCTCGAAGCTCCCGGGATTGTAGGCGGGGGCAAGGACAAAGCAGAATCTCAGGCGAAGACACTTGCCAATCTGGATGCAGCCAAGGCGCACTGGATCAACGGACGCATTGCCGAGAAGAACAAAGATTTAACGCGCGCTGAAAACGAATACCACGCTGCGATTACCGCCAGCAACGGCGGAGGGAATGATTGGTTGAATCTGGCATCATTTTACCGGCGCCAGCAGCGATTGAATGAGATGGAACAAGCTCTGCGCCGCGCCGTTGCAGCTCCTCCGACGCAGCCCGAGGTGATTATGGAAGCCGGCGAGACACTTGTTCGCGCCGGACGGGATATCCCACTGGCGATTTCCTGGTTGCAAAAGTACCTGGCTGGGCCAACGGTAGAATTGGCTCCTGCATTCAAAGCTTATTACTGGCTGGGGCAAGCGCAGGAAAAAGTGGGTGATTTTCGCGCCGCGGCAGATTCTTACCGTAACGCTCTGCGCCTCGCCAAAGGGTATAACCGTGCCCGTGATGCTCTCAATCGCGTGAGCGAAGATAATCGCGGAGAATAAATCGGACTTTGAGCATGTTCTGCCCATCGCTCTTCATGCATCAGACTTTCCAGGTCATCCATTCCAAACGCCAAGGTGTCCGAATGAAACCTCTTCCAAGATTGGTTCGCGTACTTTTATTGCCAGCACTGGTTCTTTCCAGCGCATTATCCCTTTTCAGTGAGCCTGTCCCGCTGAAACATGCAGTGGAATTGGCCCTGACTCATGCAACCGTAATATCCACTACCGAGGCGGACGAACAGCGGGCGTTTGCCTCATATATGGAAGCTCGTAATCAATACATTCCTCAGGTTTCGGTCGGATCGGGACTCGGGAAGACTTGGGGCTATCCGCTCAGTCTTGAGGGCTCAGCACCCTCCATTGTGAATTTGACGGCTCAATCAGCGTTGATTAATCCGGCGCTACGGGAATTCGTACGCGCTGCGAAGACCGAATACAAGGCGAGTACATTGCAAGCGAAAGAACAACGCGATCTAGTGATTCAGGACACCGTGCTCAGCTATGTCGAATTGAATCGTTGGGAGACCCTGCTTGATCATTTGCGCGACGACAACATCTCCGCACTGAAAGCCGAACAGATTGTCGCGCATCGCATTCAAGAAGGGGTGGACAATGCTATGGCAGCGCAACAGGCTCGTTTAACGACTGCCCGTGTTCATTTGCGCATCGTGCAAGCTGAAGGTTCGATTGATTTGCTGCGCGAGAAGCTCTCACACTTAACGGGCTTACCCGCGAGTTCCATCTCGACGGAAACTGGCACGATTCCTTCCTTACCCGAAATCAAGCAGGAAGATGTGACGCATGAAGACGACCTCATTGCAAAGACTTTGGAATCCAATCCTGCTGTGCAAGCGGCAAATACCCATTTCCTGGCGCAGATGCAAAAAGCCAAGGGGGAGCATCGCGCTTTATGGCCGAGCATTGACTTTGCCAGCCAGTACGCTTTGCTGGCGACTTTCAATAACTATGAAAACTACTTCGTGCCGGGTAGCTTCCAGCAACACAATGCGACCATTGGTGTTGCCATGCGGTTCCCGTTTCTGAATCCATCTCAGCGTGCGCATGCGCAGGCCGCAGATGCTGAAGCGATCCATGCAAAGAAAGACGCGGAGTCCGTGCGCAATCAAGTTTCCGATGAAGTCCTGCGCCTGCGCCGCGCTGTTGAGCAATATCAGGCGGCCCAGCAGGTTGCGGAGTTGGAATATCAGATTGCTGAGTCAGGACTACAGGCTGCGCAGATCCGGATGGATTCAGGCAACGCCACCGTTCACGACGCTGAAGATGCGCGCGTACAAGCGACGGAACGATTTAATTCATTGCAAGATGCTGATTTCGACTTGGAGAAAGCCCGTATCGGATTGCTGCGCGCAACCGGAGATTTGGCAAGCTGGGTCGGAATCCAGAAATAAGTGCCCGGACAGCACTCCGTTAGGCGGTTCTTATGGCCTCTGGGTGCATCAAATTCCCCATCGAGTGCAAAATTGATTGTGAAGTCGAGGATGCGCTTTAGAATCAGAGTTCAATCAAAAACTTAATTTTCGCGCCTTGCCGGGAACGAGTTGAGGGGCTTGGGTACCTCGAAAAGCACTCTATTCAGGCCCGCGCAGGCAATGAAAATGTTAAGATAAGTAATTGAAAATTATGCCTTTAAAAACACTGCTCCTGAATCCGCCTTCGTTCGAAAACTTTGACGGTGGCGCCGGCTCACGCTGGCCCGCCACGCGCGAAATCGAGTCCTACTGGTACCCGGTTTGGCTGGCTTACCCTGCCGGCATGATCGAAGGTTCGCGCCTGCTGGATGCGCCCTCACACCACGTCTCGGCGGAAGAAACGATCAACATTGCCCGTGATTACGAATTTCTGGTGCTCTTCACCAGCACCCCTGGCTTCCCCGGCGACATTCGCCTGACCGCGAAAATCAAAGAAGTCAATCCGAAAATCAAGATTGCTTTCGTCGGACCGCACGTTAGCGTCCTCCCCGAACGTTCCTTGAAAGAGAATCGCCACATCGATTTCATTGTTCGCAAGGAGTTTGACTGGGCAGTTTACGAATACGCCCACGGCAAGCCGCTGAACGAAATTCTTGGCGCGTCCTATCTGAAAGATGGTGCGGTTGTGCATAATCCCGACCGGCCCGATCTGCAAGACCTGGACAACATGCCGCACGTGACGGAAGTCTATAAGCGCGACCTCGACGTGACTCGCTACAACGTGCCGTTCTTGCTTTATCCCTACGTCTCGCTCTACACCACGCGCGGATGCCCTGCGCAGTGCACTTTCTGTCTGTGGCCGCAAACGCTAAGCGGACATCCATGGCGCAAGCGCTCGACCGACGACGTCGCTGCAGAAATGGCCAAAGCAAAACAATTGTGGCCGGACGTAAAAGAATTCTTCTTCGATGATGACACTTTCAACATCCAGAAAGCCCGCACGGTTGAACTCTGCGCCAAATTGAAGCCCCTGGGCCTGACTTGGTCTTGTACTTCGCGCGTCACCACAGATTTTGAGACGCTTAAAGCCATGAAAGAAGCCGGATGCCGTTTGTTGATTGTTGGATACGAGTCGGGTGATCCGCAGATTCTTAAGAACATCAAGAAGGGCGCAACCATCGAACGGGCACGCCAATTCACGAAAGATTGCCACAAGCTGGGCTTGGTGATTCACGGTGATTTCATCATCGGCTTGCCCGGCGAAACTCGCGAGACCATCGAGAGCACCATCAAGTTTGCGAAGGAACTCGATGTCGAAACCATTCAAGTTTCCGTTGCCCATGCCTACCCTGGCACTGAGCTTTACGATTACGCGATGAAGAACGGGTTCATGGTCGCAGACTCCAAAATGGTGGACGATGGTGGTCATCAGTTGGCCCAAATCCAGTACCCCGGTCTGCCTGCGGACTATCTGCTGGAGGCTGTCCATCGCTTCTACGACGAATACTATTTCCGCCCCAAGGCTGTCATACGCATTCTGCGCAAGGCTGCATTTAACAGTGGGGAGCGTAAACGTCTCTACAAGGAAGCGAAAAGTTTCTTGAAGGTTCGCTCCATGCGCAACAAGTGGGTGAAAGATAAGCGCGCCCAAAACGATGCTGTCACGGCAGCCGAGCCTGCGAAAGCTTAGTGCAGGCGCGACAAAGAGATCCTTTTGACCTTCCGTAAGTATCTGGTGCTGGCGTGCGTGACGCTGTGCGCGTCCATTGGCGATTCTCTGCTGGCGCATGGCATGAAGCAGGTCGGAAATGTCTCATTGCATGACTTGCCCACCGTAATCCTTGCTGTGACCAATCCCTCGGTAGCGCTTGGGATTGTTTTATTGCTGGGATTCTTTGCGTCGTACACTACGGCTCTTTCCTGGGCCGACCTCACCTATGTGCTTCCTGCAACTTCTCTTGGCTATGTCTTGCTCACTTTGATTGCAAAATTTTATTTGCATGAGAATGTAACGACGACACGCTGGATGGGAGTGCTTCTGATTTCTGCCGGAGTTGGGTTTGTAACGCAGGGGCCAGAGCTGACGCACCATGGCGAGAAGCACGATGGTCCTGTCAAATCTGAAACCATCTCTGCCGGTGCCCGCCGATGAAGCAGTTTTATACGTGGGCGGCAATCCTCGTCATCGTGTTGGCATCCACCAGCGGAGATGTTCTGCTGGCGCGGGCAATGAAACAGGTCGGCGATGTGGGCAAACTTTGGCGTGAACGCGGGTTGTTAGCCGTAGTTGGGCGAATGTTGGGCAATCCGTTTTTCCTGCTGGGAGTTCTGGCGATGACGCTGGCGTTCTATAGCTTGCTCTTTGGTCTCTCCTGGGGAGATGTGAGCCTAATTGCCCCAGCATCGGCTTCCCTCACTTTTGTGGCCAATGCTATTGCTGCCCGGCTCTTTCTGCATGAAAAAGTAGATCACCGCAGATGGCTGGCGGCACTATGTGTAGCTGGTGGAGTTGCATTGCTGGCTGCCTGACCTAGGGGAATAGCCGCATAAATCCGGATGCTGGAAGATCTGGAACGATGAACGATTTATCCATTCCCGCACTTTTGAGGAGCGCTTCCGCTGCCAGATAGCCGCTACGTACCGCGCCTTCCATGGTGGCAGGCCATCCTGTCGCCGTCCAATCCCCAGCTAGAAATACTCGCGGCCAGCCTGTGATCTGACTCGGTCTTTCACGGTCAATTCCGGGCCGGGGAGAGTAGGTCGCATTCAGTTCTTTGATCACTGTCGACTTCACAAGGTTTGCAGCACGCGATGCAGGGAAAAATTCGCGCACTTCCCCCAGCACTAGATCAACGATTTCCTGTTTCGATTTCGGGATTAGATTCTTTGACGAACTAACGACCAGTTCAACATAGCTGCCTTCGCTGTTTCGCTCCAGCAGTCGTGACTTGTGAAACATCCATTGGATGGTGCGATCGAGCAACACCGCATGATCGAGATCGCTGATTTGCCGGTCAAACCACAAATGTATTCCTGTAATCGGAGCGCTGCCAAATTTATTGATTTGATTTCTCAGCGCGGTTGAAGGGCCGTTTTGCGGCAAAACATTTGAAAGAGAAAAGAACGGAAGCGCCATGACAACAAAATCAAACTTGTTCATGCCCTCAGCAGACTTGAGCACTGGAGTGTCGGACTCAGAATGCAGGCTTTCCACCCCCGAGCGCAATTTCACCTCTCCCCCGCGCTCGACGATGTAATTCTGCGCCGCAGAATAAAGCTGGGTAAGAGGAATCGTCGGGATGCCCATACGGCGAGCCTCAGTTGACTTCGTGGTTTCGCGAATCACCTGCCCCGCAGCCGAAACTGACACGCATTCGAGGTCATCGCTCAAAGCGCTGATAAGCACGGGCTTCCAGAATCGTTCGATTGCATTGTGAGTTTGGTTATGGCGGTTAAGCCAGTTCATGAAAGATTCGCCAGTATCCTGAGCTGGAAATGGGGCCAGCGCAGCCATAGCGCGGGCAATGGTAAATTTATCGCGCGCATCGAGAAACGGAAAACTTAAGAACGACGGCAACGTCTGCAATGGCGCCGGCAGTGAACTCGGCCTTAGGACAGACTGCCGGCCGCCAGGCTCTATAAAAGTCATTTCGTCGAACCATCGGATGTTGCCTTCGACACCGATCCGCTGATAAAACTCAATTAAATTTGTGCAGACTCCGAATAGAACATGCTGGCAGTTATCCACAACTTCCCCGGTTGCGGGATGCTCATAGGACGACGCACGTCCGCCCAGAAAAGGGCGGCGTTCAAATATCGTGACGCGAAATCCGCTGTCAGCCAGTGCGCAGCCCGTCGCCAAACCGGCCAATCCTCCGCCCACAATGCCAACGGTGGGCGAAGAAGAGGACGATTTCAGATCAGTCGACAGGTTCATGGGTTGTTGAGTTACAAGAGCCGCTGCAAAAAGCCTCGACTGAGAATCGTCAGCTTTTCTCGTACAGTAAGGCTTACTTTACCGTGGAAAACATCGTAGTTTCGTGCCGCAATCTTTTCCAGCAAAGCACGATAAATGTTGATCAGCACCCACAGCGCTGGACGACTGTCTTCGTGGATAAATGGAATCAATTCATCCCCGGAGCGGTAACATTCCCGTGCACGTTCAGCCTCCAACGCCAAAAGAGGCGCATAGCGGGCTGCATCGGTTCCTCCAGCGAGTTCCTCTGGAGAAATAGCGAATTGCGCGAGGTCTTCTTCGGGAATGTATATTCTGCCAGCGGCGGCATCTTCTTTCACGTCGCGAATGATATTCGTCAGCTGGAAGGCTAGTCCAGTGCGCTCAGCCAAGGGCTCGGCATCAGGATCGGAGTAGCCGAAAATGCGTATGCAAACCAGCCCCACAACAGAAGCCACGCGGTGACAATAAAGCTGAAGATCTTCGTACGTAGCATAACGTACACGGACACGTGTTTCCTCGGATGAGTTATTTTCTTCCACATCCATGGCCGTGCCATAAGCCAGTTCATCGAGCAAGCCCGCCGGAATGGCAAATCGCCGTTGCGCATGAGTCAGGGCGAGCAAAACTGGTTCGTCGGTCGGTTCGCCAGCGAATGCCCGATGTACGGCATCCATCCACTCGGAAAGCTTTTGGCGGCGCTCATGCGGCGGCGAACTTTCATCGTCCGCGATATCGTCACACCGGCGCATAAAAGCATACACAGCGCATAGGGCGCGCCTTTTAGGGCGGGGCAAAATCAGGAAGGCATAGTAGAAATTCTTGGCCGCCTTACGAGTGATTCCCCGACAGACGGCATAGGCAACGGCAATTTGCGACGGAGTCGGACTAAATGCATTGGGAGCCGGTTGCACAGCTGTGCTCATCGCAACTTACCCAATGCCGCTCGCGCAACCAAAGTCAGTTTGCGAAATTTCGAGATGGATGGCCGTTGCCCCAGCACGTTGTAGCCTTGCCGCTCGATTGCATGAAGAATTTCCTGGCCACCCCGGCTGAAGAGTTCGATATCCACTGCCAATTCGCGGTCAACCTGCTTGATGAGAGGCAGTCCGCGCTCAAACCAATCATAGGCCCGATCCACTTCAAAGGCCATCAGATCGCAGAAGGCAGCCGTGTTGCGTCCAGCGGCGATGTCGTCCTCGGTTACACCAAAAGTCTTCATATCACTTAACGGCAGATAGATGCGGCCCTTGGCGTAATCTGGACTTACGTCCTGCCAAAAATTCGCTAATTGCAGTGCCGTGCAGGTGTAATCAGAAAGGCGTTGCCTCTCTGCATCACGATAGCCGCATAAATAGAGCACCAAGTGGCCGACCGGGTTGGCAGAGTTTTTGCAATAGGCCAGTAGATCGTCGAAAGTTTCGTACCGCGTAACCATTTGATCTTGACGGAAGGCGGTAAGCAGGTCTGCAAATGGCTGCCGGGGGATATCAAGGGTCTGCACTGTCTCACGTAACGCCACGAAGACAGGATGCCGCGGGTTTCCTGAATAACATGCATCGAGTTCCGCTTCCCATTGATCGAGTAATTGAAGAGACGCCGCTGGATTCCCTACTTCGTCGCCAAGGTCGTCTGATATCCGGCAATACGCATAAACATTAAAAAAGTGCTGACGCATCCGTTTTGGCAAAAACCATGTGGCCACGGAAAAATTTTCGTAATGCGAACGCGCCAGACGGCCGCAATAGGCCTGCGCTTCTTCGAGGGAAGGTGCACGTTCAGGTATGGAGTACTCGGGCGGGAGATTCGCCCACGCCTGTGCCAAAGAGGTTGCACTTACAGTTCCGGGTTGGTTGCTGGCAATTGACGACATTTCACAAATCCACTAAGTCAGGCAGATGAGCTTAGTGCCCGGGTATGATGGCGGTCTTGATGTCTCCGCCTCGATCCAGCATGTGCCGTAGCACTTGCTGTAAACGGGAGAGTGGCGCTTCTCCGGTAATGTATTCCGTTGGCCGGATTTTCTTTTCTGCAATCAAAGCAAACGCCTTACGCACCGTGTCCGGCGTATGATGGAACGTTGCTTTCAAAGTGATCTCTGAATAATGCAGGCGGTTGGTATCGAGTTCCACCTTCACGCCGCTGGCGCATCCGCCGAAGAAATTGACCGTCCCGCCTTTGCGCACCATTTCTGTCGCCCACTCCCATGCTTGTGGACGCCCGACAGCTTCGATGACGACGTCGCTGCCGCGCTTGCTTGGCGTTAAGGCGTGCACAGCCTCGACTGCATCTTTGACTTTGGTGATTTGTACTATTTCATGCGCGCCCATTTGCTTTGCAGCGACGACCTGCTCATCCCGCTTCACGACTGCGATAACATTGCAACCTACCGCTTTGGCCACTTGCACAAACATGAGGCCGATCGGTCCCGCTCCAATGATGGTGACGGTATCGCCGATTTCAACGCCCGTCTCATGCAATCCGCGTAACACGCACGCCAGAGGCTCGACCATGGCGGCATCTTCGTATTTCACGCCACTGGGCACTTCCAGCATGTTCAGCTCAACGATGCGCCGGGGAATTTTGATGTATTCCGCATACGCGCCGTTGTTGAAGAGCAGGTCTTCGCACAAATTTTCCTGATGTTTCTTGCAATAAAAACACATCTGGCAAGGAGCTGAGTTCAACGCCACCACACGCATTCCGCGCTTGAAGCCGCGCACGCCGTGTCCAACTTCTTCGATTACGCCGGCCAATTCGTGCCCAAACAGCGCCGGAGGGACAATCATCCGCGCGTGGTAGCCTCGCTGATACACTTTCAAGTCCGTGCCGCAAGTCAGCGCAACCTGCACTTTAACCAGCACTTCGCCTTCTCCCACACGGGGGATTGGCACTCGCTCAATTTTTACGTCCTCTTTTCCGTAGAGGACGGCGGCCGTCATTTTTCCGTTCACTCTGTGCTTCCCTTCAAAGTTCGTTCCAGGAGAGTCCCGGTTGAATCACGATTTTCATGGAATCCGGCTGCGGATGCACAGCCAACTCCAAACCCTCAAGTCCATTTCCCAAGCTGAAGCGGTGACTAATCAATCGCTCCAAGTCCATTTCGCGCTCCATCACAAATCGTACTGATTCATCCTGAAGCTCAACGGAGGCGCTGTAAGACCCCAATAACGTCTTTTCATCCACGCATACCGCAGCTGGGTCAATGGCAGCTTCTCCGCGCACCGTTTGCGCAAATAACATGACCCTGCCCCCAGGGCGAACGGCATCCATCGCGGTTTTGATTAACGAATTGCCCCCCACCGCAAGAATCGCAGCGTCCCCACCACGCCCCTCGGTAGCCTTACGCATTTCCGAGACCACGTCGTAGCTCGAAGCCTCAATTGTGCTAACGGATAAGAGTTCTTTACTTATTTTAAGCCTCTGAGCGTGCAAATCGGAAGTAATTACCGTGGCCCCGGCTCTTTTCGCTAATGCCCCGAGAATGATGCCAATTGGCCCTTGTCCGATGACCAAAACGGTTTCACCCGGCTCGACCGCCAGCCGCTCAATTCCCTTAAGGCAGGTGTTTACCGGCTCGAGAAAGCAGGCCTGCTCGTAGGAGACGGCGTCAGGAATCCGGACCGTGCCGGCCCGAACAATCCAATCCATAACACGAACGTATTCGGCAAATCCTCCGCCCGAAGGCTCAAAACCGGCGGTGCAGCCAACTTTCTTATAGGTCTCGCATTGAGCAAACGTCTTGTGGCGGCAGTAATAGCACTCCCCGCAGGGAATATGGTGGAAAACAACCACCCGGTCTCCCGGCTTGAAGTCTTCTACCCCTTCGCCCACCGCGGCGACCATGCCGGAGGTTTCATGGCCAAAAATACGGGGGGCGGAGTGCGAACCCGTCGCAATCTTTTTGAGGTCGGTGCCGCAAATTCCACAAGTATGAACTCGTACCAGGATTTCACCATGGCCGATCTTCGGCACGGGAACAGTCTCAATTCGCACGTCATTAACGCCGCGGTAAACCGCTGCCTGCATGGTTGCAGGAATGATTTGCGTAAGTTCTTCCAAAGCGGATTGGCCAGCAATTGCCATTACTTGCGTATTTCCTCCATAACCTGTTCTTTAGTTTGATGCTCAATCCGCGCTGAATTATCCATCTTTGCATCGCTGCTTCCTTTAGCAGCATGCTCTGTGATGAAACGCTGTAATTCATGACAAAGAACATCCGAAGCAATTTTGCTGTTTCTGGCGAGCCGAATAACGCTTGCCCATAAGTCAGGCCTTAGGGCGCAATGCAGGGCAAAGGCGGTAGTTCGAAATTGCCCATCTTCGGAAATAAAATTCCCCATCGCGGGTAAAGAAAAATCTGATTCATCGGAAACCACTTTTATCGCAGCGCATGAAACATGGTGAGCATCGGCAACCCTCGCCACTGCAGTCGCTTCCATGTCCACCGAATTGGCATGATAATGCGCCGCTAACGCTGCTTTTTCCTTGGCATCGGCAATCGTGGCTGTGCTTAACAAGGCGTATCCTTCGCCATATTGCAATTCAGTCATATCGCCGGTCGAAGTATTTATTACGCGGCTCGGCCGCACCACGGAACCGACTTTCAAAGAATGATCGAGAGCGCCCGCGTATCCGACAGATAAAATGATTGTTGGGTTATAGAGACTCGCGATAGCTTCAGTTGCACGCTCTGCTGTTTGAGCCCCAATTCCACCGCAAATTAAAACTGCGCTGCCACATTCGTAAAACTTAAATCTCTTGTCTGCAAAAGCATTCTCGCTGATTGACCAATCTTTAACGAGTGGACGCACTTCTCGCTCTAACGCGGCAACAATTGCGATTTTGGCCGAAGATGACATCCCTGTTTAATTGTTCACATAACCCTGTGATTTAAACCAGTCCACAGCGCGGCGAAGCGAAGCATCCACTGGAACTATCGTCCAGCCAAGCTCTCGTTCCGCTTTTTCTGAGGTTACAAACATCTTCTTATGTCCCATGCGGACTGCGTCGATCGTAGCGCGAGGTTCTTTTCCCAAGAGTCGTCCCGTAATGATTTCATCCACGACGCCTGTAGCTAAAGCAAAAAAATATGGCAGCTTAATGCTGGGCGCTGGCAAGCCCGTAATCACGCCGAGTTTATCCAAAATCTGTTTCAGCGTAAGATTTTCGCCGCCGAGAATGTACCGTTCTTTAACTCTTCCCTTTTCGAAGGCCGCGACGTGCCCGCGCGCGCATTCGGTTACATCCACAAGATTTAATCCTGTGTCCACATACGCGGGAAATTTCCGCTTCAAAAAATCAACCACAATGCGGCCAGTCGGCGTGGGCTTGATATCTCTCTCCCCAACTGGAGTTGTGGGATTTACGACGATCACATCCATACCATCACCGCTCGCATTCAGCGCAACTTCTTCCGCCATAAACTTCGAACGCTTGTAATGGCCAATCATGTCGGCCAGACTTACCGGAGAATCCTCATTGGCGACGCTGCCGTTACTGGAGAACCCCATCGTTGCCACGCTTGAGGTGTAAACCACGCGCCTCAATTTGTTCTTCCGAGCTGCTGCGAATAAGCCGCGTGTGCCCTCGACATTCGCCTGATACATCGCATGGGGGTCGCGAACCCAAAGCCGGTAATCGGCTGCGACGTGGAAAACTGCGTCACATCCTGCCATAGCTTTTTCGATCGACGCCGCATCACGTAAATCTCCGATGACCGGGTCGGCGTTCAAGCCTTCGAGATTGCGGACATCGCTGGAAGGCCTCACCAGAAGGCGTAAATCGGCCCCTTGCTGTGCCAGGACCCGGGCCACATGGTTGCCGACAAACCCTGTGGCTCCAGTGACAAAAGCTTTCATACAAGGACCCCAGAGGACACCTGGAGCCTCAACCGATGGCCCGTTCCGTAGTTGCCAGGTTTTTCCCCGACTCGCCGGAAACCATCTTGGCGTAAGCCGTGAGCGCAATCAGCGGGAAATACTGCCGGTACATGTAATACATCAGGTAAAACACTCTTGGAAAGCCGGTGCCTGTGTAATGGGTCTCGTTCCATGAGCCATCGCCATTTTGTGTGCTCAGCAAGTACGCAATGCCCCGTGCGACACTATCGCTGCGAATGTCATTCGCTGCCAGCAGTCCCATGATGGCCCATGCCGTCTGCGACGGGGTACTTTTGCCAACGCCTTTTAGGTTCGCGTCATCGTAGGATCCGCAAGTCTCGCCCCACCCGCCGTCGGCGTTCTGTACCATTCGTAGCCACTCCGCCGCCTGTTGTACGCAGGGTTCATGATGATCCACGCCAACCGCTTCCAAACCGCGTAGCACCTGCATGGTGCCGTAGATATAATTCACGCCCCAACGGCCAAACCATGAACCATCGGATTCTTGTTCGTCCATAAGAAAGCGAATCGCCTTCTTGACCCGCCTGTCGCTTTGCGTATAGCCGTATGTCGCCAGCATTTCCAGAATGCGCCCGGTAATGTCGGAGGTTGCAGGATCAAGCATGGCGTTGTGATCAGCAAAAGGAATTTGCTCAAACACCATCTTGTCGTTGTCCTTGTCGAACGATGCCCAGCCCCCGTTCTTGCACTGCATCGAAAATATCCAGTCAATAGCGCGCTGCACCGACTCCCGCTGATAACGTCCGTTGGGATGTTCGACGTGCGCAAGAGCAAGGCAAACCATGGCGCTGTCATCCACGTCAGGATAAAACTCGTTATTGAATTCAAAGTACCAACCACCGGGCTTGCCCTTTTTGTTCTTGACCGTCCAATCACCTGGGTTGCGGACCTGCTTTTGCAATATCCAATCGGCGCATTTCACCATCCGAGGGTCACTTGGCGATACACCCGCTTCCCCAAGGGCAAACAAGGCAAACGCCGTGTCCCAAACCGGAGACTTGCAAGGCTGCATGCGGAAAGTAGTTTCTTCTTCAATGCCCAGCTTCTCGAACTCATCCATGGCGCGAATAAATTGCGGGTCATCCACCGAATAACCGAGGCAGCGCATGGCGATAATTGAGTTCATGATGGAGGGATAAATCGCTGCCACCCCATCACTCATTTCAAAACGCTCCACCATCCAATTCTCGGCTTTACGCAACGCCATGGAGCGCAAGGGGCGAATGTGCACTCGCTCAAACCAATGTGTAAGACGATCAAGCATTAAAAAGAAATTGCGCCACGAAATCACCTTCTTCGACCAGTGCAAGTGCATTCGCGACTTGTCACGCCCGCCAACGAAAAGCTCGTCAATGCCCATTGAGGCAGGGATTTTCTTGAATGGCTTTTTGGCGTACGCAATCGAAAGCGGGACCAGGATCGCGCGCGACCAGGAAGATATCTCGTAGATATTGAACCAGAACCAGTTGGGAAACAGGACGATCTCAGGCGGAACTGCGGGCACTGCGTCGTAATCGTACTGTCCCAGGAAGCAGAGATAAATCTTCGTAAATGTGTTGACTTCTGTGACGCCACCCATTTCCAGAATCTTGGCACGTGCCCGCACCAGCGCTGGATGGTCCGCTGAATAGCCGGCCAGCTTCAATCCAAAATAAGCTTTGACGGAAGCGCTGATATTTGAAGGTCCTTCCACATAAGTTGGCCAGCCGCCGTCTTCGTTTTGCCCAGCAAGAATCTGGTTTGCACACTTCTGGAAGCGCTCGGCATTCACTGTGTCGAGCAGTGTGTGCAGCAGCAGATAATCAGATTCGAGTGTGGTGTCAGCGCCTAATTCGCCGCACCAGTAGCCATCATCGTGCTGGTGCGCGAAGAGCCAGTCCCGGCCAAGACGAATGGCAGAAGAGATCCGGGCTGCCAAGCTATCAATCTTCCCGAACACCAATTGGGGAACATTGGACGCGGATGAAACCGAGGGAGATTCGTTCATGCTGTGCGTCAACTCCTAGTCCGCTGAAGCGGAAGTTGCGGGCGCACTGGCAATAGCCTCTACAATTTCAGGGGGCAGCCCAAAGCGCACATTTTCCGGCATGACCTCGACTTCTTGCACATTGCCGAAGCCCTTTTCACCCAGAAACTTCACCACTTCCTCCACCAGACACTCTGGAGCCGAGGCACCCGCGGTCAATGCGATGGTTTTTACACCATCCAGCCAATCGGGACGGATATTGCGGAAACTATCAATGAGATGCGACTCACGGCCAAGATTGCGCGCTACTTCGACAAGACGGTTTGAGTTCGAACTATTGTCAGAGCCCACCACCAAGAGGAGGTCGGCGTCCGAAGCGACTTGCTTCACAGCAACTTGCCGGTTTTCAGTGGCGTAGCAAATATCCTGCGCATGTGGTCCGGTGATGTTCGGAAAGCGCGAGCGCAACGCCGCGATAATGTCTTTGGTTTCATCGAGGCTAAGCGTGGTTTGCGTCAAATACGCAACCCGGTTCGGATCAGGCACTTCAAGTTTCGCCACTTCTTCAGGAGTTCCAACGACTTGTGTGACTAGAGGAGCTTCGCCCATGGTGCCAATGACTTCGTCGTGATCGCGATGGCCGATGAGAATGAGTGAATAACCTTCCCGGGCAAATTTGACGGCTTCCACGTGGACCTTCGTGACCAGAGGACAAGTGGCGTCCACCACGCGCAAATTGCGTGCTTTACTGGCTGCGCGGACCTCCGGCGAAACTCCGTGCGCGCTATAAATTACGCGCTCGCCGTTGGGGACTTCGTCGAGTTCATCTACGAAAATAGCGCCTTTACCCTGCAGCTCTTCGACCACGAAACGGTTGTGAACGATTTCCTTGCGGACGTAGATCGGCGGCCCGAATGCTTCGAGAGCGATGCGGACGATATCGATGGCTCGAACTACGCCGGCGCAGAAACCCCGCGGTTTCAGTAAAAGCAGCTTTTTTTCAGATAAATTCGACACGCGATTCCCGTCCTTTGGCGATGCCCTAAGACTACACTTTTTCCAGCTTGAAGTATGTATAAAGGCTATCGAAAAGTATCGAGTTGGTCAACGTAAACAGAAGAAAAGTATAGGATTAGCAGCGATTGGCGAGATTTGAGGGGTGAATGGGGATTTACCACAAACGCGCGACCTCATAGACGTCCAATAAGCGATCGGCCGAAAGAATTGGTGCATTCAGTTCGCGGGCCTGTGCGACCAATAAACGATCAAACGGATCCCGATGATGCATAGGAAGCAGTCCGGCTGAGACTGCATGGTTCATGCTGATTGGTAGTTCGGTGAAGCCTTCCTCTTCGATTTCAGTGGATAGCGCACCTACCGGAAATGATGGCTCAATCTTGCCGAGATTAACTTTGATTGCGAGCTCCCACGCTACAGCGGCTGAAACCAGAATAGTTTCTTTGGGATTGCTTAACACCGATAAGGCCCGCTTTGAAAGTCTCTGCGATCCATCCAACCACCACATCAACGTGTGAGTATCCAGGAGAACCGTCATTCGAAGCCCAATTCTTCCAGTTCCTGATTTGTGAGTGGAGCGAAAGCATCCGCTGAGTATGCGATTTTCCCTTTGAGCCGACCCGGCATCCGCTTTTTCACTGTGATGGCAACAAGCTTTACTACAGGTTCTTTGCCGCGGGCGATGATGATTTCCTCGCCGCGGCATGCCTTTTCAATCAGCTTGGAGAGCTGGGTTTTGGCCTTATGTACGGTTACGGTTTCCATGTTAGCTAATTTATGTTAGCTAATCTATATAGGGTCGTCAAGTATGGATTATGCGTTGGATTTGATCATTTGTTCGGCGTGCTTAAGCGACGTGTCGGTCAACTTGGCCCCGCTCAACATGCGGGCGACCTCTTCGGTTCTTTCGGAGCCAGTAATTTCACGAATCGCAGTTTTTGTTCGTCCCGCAGAGACTTTCTTCTCAATCACATAGTGGTGATCGGCAAAGGTAGCGATTTGCGGAAGATGGGTGACGCAAAGTACTTGACTTGAGCGCGACAACGATTTTAATTTCTTACCTACAGCCTCTGCCGCACGTCCGCCGATGCCGATGTCAATCTCGTCGAAAATCAGGGTGCGCTGTGGGTTGTGCGTATTTTTGCGCGGCAAGCCAGCCTCAACGCTTGCCTTCAATGCCAGCATGACACGAGATAATTCGCCACCGGAAGCAATCTGCTCCAGGGGACGCAGCGGTTCTCCGGGATTGGTTGCAATCAGATACTCCACATCGTCAAAGCCTGATTCGCTCCAACTCCCTTCCTGCTGATTTGCCCGCACTTCGATTTTAAAAAGCGATTTCATCGCCAAGTCGTTGATTTCGGCTTCAACAAGCTTTTCCAGCTTCTTTGCCGCTTCCTGTCGCTTCTTCGACGCGGCTTGCGCTTCTTTCAAATATGCTTTGCCCGCCTCGGCAAGTCTGGCGCGTAATTCTCGCAGGGTCTCATCCTTATTTTCCATTGCAGAGAGCTTGCGACTGACTTCTTCGCCAAATTCGATCATTTCAGAAACGGTCTTGCCATATTTCCGCTTGAGACGATCCAGGGCTGCCAATCGATCCTCGATTTCAGCTAGATGCTCGGGTGAAGCTTGGATACCACCGGCGTAGTCGCGCAAAGTCGCGCCAACATCTTCAATGCTGATCCGCGCAGTTTCGAGAGCAGCCAGAGCTTCCTGGAATTTTGGTTCGTAGCGGGCGAGTTCCTCCACATGTTTTTGCGCTGCCCGCAAGGATGACGACGTGGAAGCATCCCCCTCGTAGAGCAGATCGAAAGCTCCAAGCGCAGCGTTGTAGATTTTCTCTGCATTTGCCAGGACGAGCTTTTCCGCTTCCAGTGCTTCGTCCTCATCCGCCTTTAGTTTGGCATCGTCGATTTCCCGTTTCTGGAAAGTCCAAATATCCAAGAGACGCAAGCGGTCTTGTTCGTCTTGCTGCAATTCTTCGATCTGTGCTGCGATCCGCTTCCATTCGGAGAATGCGTTGGCCGTAGATTCCAACTGCGTCCCCGCAAAAGTATCGAGCAGGCCCAATCGCGATTGCCCATCAAACGACACCAACGACTCACTCTGCGCGTGGATTGTGGCGAGATGGGGCGCCAATTGCTTCAATACAGCCACGGTTGCTGGTTGGTTGTTGACGAAAACACGCCCTTTGCCGCCTGCCGAAATTTCGCGGCGCAGAATGACGGCGTCGTCAGCCTCGTCAATCCCATTTGTTTCTAAAATTGTCGCTACGCGCTTTTTGGACAATTCTTCGATGGAGAACGCGCAGGAAATCACTGCGCGATCCATACCAGTACGAATAACCTCAGGAGATGCCTTCTCGCCCAACAGCAGGGCCAGCGCATCGATCAGAATCGATTTTCCAGCGCCGGTCTCGCCGGTCAGTAAATTCAGCCCTGAGGCAAATTCCACTGCGACGTTATCAATGACCGCGTAATTTTCCAGCCGCAGTTCAACAAGCACGGGAATCCTGAGAAAGTAGAGATTACGCGCAGCATAGCATGAAAATCTCCAGCCTTTCGTCTGACTTTTCTTCGTTCAGAAGGTTTGGGCGGTTAACGCTCAGGATTCTCGCGGCAAAGGCTGGCAACTTGGGGAGATATAATCGAATCTAGTTCATCCACAAAACCATGCATCTGCCAACTATGCTTGCGGTAGTGGTCGGCGGCGAAATTCTTGACCTTGTGGGCGAGACCGGCCCAGTCGCCAAATTTGTTCTTCTCATGCTGCTCGCCTTTAGCGTTGTTTCCTGGGCGATCATTCTTTCCAAATGGAGTTTGCTGCGGCGTGCTCGTGTGCAAAGTGGGCGCTTTGTGCGTGCCTTCCGCAAAGCCCAGCGACTGCAAGATGTTGCCGCGGTCGCAGAACAATTCCGCCCGAGTCCCCTTGTCGGCGTTTTTGAGGGGGGATTTCTTGAATTCCGCCGCCAGGGCAATATCACTGCGATGCAACGTGCCATGCAGATTGCGAATTCTGAAGAATTAACGCGATTTGAACGGAATTTGCCTTGGCTGGCCATTACGGGAGCGGTGACGCCTTTTGTCGGGCTGTTTGGTACCGTTTGGGGCATCATTGATGCCTTCCACGGATTAGGCACGGCCGGCGCTGCGACGCTACGCGCGGTTGCTCCTGGAATTTCAGAAGCTCTCATCACAACTGCGGCCGGTCTGGCTGCCGCGATTCCAGCCGTCATTGCCTACAACTTGATCGGCTCATCCATTCGCGAATTTGCCGCCCGCGGGGATGATTTTGCGCTGGAGTTATTGAACACTGTCGAGCGCGCACCTGTGCCCGCGCCGGACGCGAGGCATTAAATGGCCTTTACTTCCGCCAACGGGCGAACGCAGACCTCTCTTTCTGAAATCAACATCACGCCTCTCGTGGACGTGGTGCTGGTTTTGTTGATTATCTTCATGGTGACCGCGCCGGTTTTGCAGTCCGGCATTGAAGTCAGCGTTCCCAAGACGCGGACAGTCAAAGAAATTACGGAAGAGCGTCTCGTCATCAGCATCGATAAAGACCAGCGGGTTTTTCTGGGCAACGACGCCGTGAATATCAATGAGATTGCAGCCAAGATCAAGCAGAAGATCCGCGATCCGCAGCATCAATCTATTTTTATTCGCGCCGATGAAAATGTACCCTTTGGCGCTTTTGCAACGGTAATGGATTCCGTCAAACAGTCGGGCATTACGAACGTCAGTATCGTTACACAGCCTCTCGAATCCCATGGATCCAAACGCTGAGATTTTCTTTGAACACGATCGCTGGGGACGCAACTTAGCGTGGTCCGCCGGATTCCACGTAGCAGTTGCGGGAGCGATTGTGCTGTACGCATTCGTAGGTCCGAGGACCGGCGGCGCAGGGTGGGGCGCTGGCGGCGGTGGCGATGCCATGGGAGTTACGCTGGTTACGACGATTCCACTGCCGGCTAATCCCGTGCAAACCCAAAACATCGTGGCAACTGAATCGAAGGGATTGACGCAATCGCAACCGAGAGCGCAAGAGCAAACGCCCGACGCGATTCCCATCTTGGACAAAAACGCCAAGAACAAGCCCAAGCCTGCGAGCACGACGCAGAAGAAGCCAGAACCCGTGGAACAAGCGGAGAATGTTGTTCCGTTCGGCGAAGGCGGTCCAGTTAGCGGCCCTTACGGAACTTTCAGCGCCGGCGGGGCGAAGGGCGGTTTTGGTTTCACTGGCGGGGGTGGGGATTTCGGTTCACGCTATGCGTGGTATGTGAAAGTTGTGCAACAAAAGGTCTCGGAAAACTGGCTGAAATACGAAGTAGATCCGAGGATTACGACTGCACAGCGAGTTTATGTCACCTTCGATATTTCGCGCAGCGGACAGCCAGGGCATATCCAAGTGGAGCAATCGAGTGGAGTGCCATCCTTGGATCAGTCCGCGGTGCGGGCTTTGCAAAGGATTGACACTTTTGGCCCTCTGCCCTCCGACTACGACGGCAGCAAGGTTTCGGTTGAATTCTGGTTTGATTACAAACGGTAGGTGAGAACTTGCAGCGAAACTTACATCGTAATACGATATTTATGTTTCCTTCTGCATCTAATGTGAATATGCCCCACGCGCAGCGACGAAATCAGCCATCCCATTTCGCCTTACTCCTCGTACTGTTGCTGATCTTCGTTCCTTTCGTCCATGCGCAAGACTGGATTCGTACCGGTACTGGCCTTGGCGTCGAGAAAATCCGGCTGGCCGTTCCCGACTTTAAAACTGGCGGTACGGACGCCCAAAGCGCGGTACTGGTTAAGGTTTTCAACGACACGTTGTGGAATGACCTGAATCGCGCCGGCATTTTCGACATGGATTCCAAGAGTTTTTATCCACTTGGCGCGGTCGGCACACCGGCAGATGTGAACTTCTCTGCGTGGAGTTCTGCTCCCGTTAACGCCGCCCTGCTCGCTTTCGGCAATATGAGCGTGACCGGCAGCAACATGACGGTACAGGGCTGGCTCTATGACGTTAAGAACGTCACCTCGCCTCAAGTTCTCGGCAAGCAATATCAGGATGCCGCAACTGAGCAGGAATCGCGTATTACAGCGCATAAATTTGCCGATGAAATTATTTTCCGGCTGGGCGGGGGGATTCCCGGAATCGCGGAAAGCAAAATTTTCTTTGTACATGGCGGCGATGGACACAAAGAAATTTGGGGGATGGATTACGACGGCGCCAATCCTCATGCGATTACACATCTTGGAACGTTTTCTTTGTCGCCGCGAGTATCTCCGGATGGATCTCGCGTGGCGTTCAGTTCCTATACGAAAACCGGCTGGGAAATTTTGATGTACTCCCTCGATTTAAACAGGCTTGTAGCCTTCCCCAAATTCGGTGGAACGAACCTTTCGCCTTCCTGGTCGCCGGATGGTACAAAGATTGCATTTTCATCTTCACGCAGCGGTGATCCTGAAATCTATCTCGCGGACTCCTCGGGAGCGAACCTCAAACGCCTAACGAACTCCAAAGGCCCGGATGTTTCTCCGGTATGGAACCGCAAAACCGGATCCCAAATTGCCTGGGTGAGTGGCCGCACGGGATTGCCGCAGATTTACACCATGGAATCCGACGGAACGAACATTCAGCGCATTACCGACCAGGGATATGCAGTTTCACCGGCATGGTCGCCGAATGGGCAGTTTCTCGTTTTTGCCTGGACGCGCCGTTACGGACCGGGCCAGCCGGGCGGCGAAGACCTCTACATCATGGATATCGTGAGCAAGCAATTCGTGCAGCTTACGCATGACGCGGGAAGAAACGATTTCCCCTCTTGGTCGCCCGATGGGAGGCACATTGTTTTTCAATCCACCCGCTCCGGCAGTGAACAGATTTGGAGTATGCTGGCGGACGGGACGCAGCAGATGCAACTGACGTTTTCGGGGAGCAACACCCAGCCCAATTGGAGCTGGCAGTAGAAACACTTGAATGTTTGGCGTATCTTTGCAAGTTAAATATTGTGTTCATTTTTTTGGTTGTTTAACTTAGGTTGTCTAATCAGTCCGCCCGGGATAAAGCAACAGGATTTAGGGCGAAAGAGTTGGAGTTCCCGTACGGACCAATCAGCGCGCACAATAGCAGACGCGCAATCACAGGGGAGGAGAAAGTGAAGCACGAAAGAATGAAGTGGATCACTCTAGTATTCGCCTTGGGCGCCATCATGATGCTGGGCGCCTGCAAAAAGAAAGTTGCGCCGCCACCACCGCCACCACCGCCGCCACCGGCTGCGCCCACCGCTTCGATTAGCGCAAATCCGACGACCATTGATAAAGGCTCTTCGACGACCCTTACCTGGCAGACCACCAACGCCACTGACGTCAGCATTGACGGCATCGGGGCAGTGCAACCCAGTGGATCGCAAAGCCTGAATCCAACGGATTCAACGACCTACACTTTGACCGCGAAAGGTCCGGGCGGTACGCAAACGGCCACCACGCGCGTCACCGTAAACCAACCACCGCCACCGCCTCCTCCGCCGGCTGCTGGCCCGAGCGAAGAGGAACTCTTCGCTCAAAACGTGAAGGACATCTACTTCGATTACGACAAGTATGACGTCCGGGCTGACCAGCAGGCTGCATTGCAGGCGGACATCGCTTTCCTCAAGCAGCATCCTAATGTTCGTTTCACGATTGAAGGACACTGCGACGAGCGCGGCTCAACCGAATACAACCTCGCACTTGGCCAGAACCGCTCCGACGCGGTGAAAAATGCTTTGGTCAATGGCGGCATCAGTACGGCAAACATCACCTCGACGAGTTTGGGCAAGGAAAAGCCGTTCTGCACAGAATCGAACGAGCAATGCTGGCAGATGAACCGCGTCGATCACTTCGTTTACCAGAAGTAGGAAACGCATGTACTTTCGGGGGCGGCATTCGTCGCCCCCGATTCTTTTTCGTTAACCCTATCGGTCTTGTTTCACGTTATCCTTCGTCTAAGGGCATCACGAAATTATTCAGGAACAAATTATGAGAATTCGGCGATCAATCAGCGTAGTGGCAATCTTTGCGATGCTTGCGTCCAATGCTTCCCCGATGTGGGCTGCCAACAAAGACATGGTGACTTTGCAGACCCAGGTGCAGGCTCTCCAGGATCAGATGGCTCGGATGCAACAGAGCTTCGACGAGCGCATGGGCGTAATGAAGAGCCTGATGGACCAGAACACCGACAGCATCAATAAAGTCACCGCGTCCATTGCGGCCATGAATGAATTGGTACAGAAGC
>Ga0070734_10000638_pt1 | contig 66276 bp, 65 predicted proteins | sample Coa_R1_8_FD_66444 | JGI IMG/M metagenome (GOLD analysis project Ga0070734, IMG submission 66444) | Surface soil microbial communities from Centralia Pennsylvania, which are recovering from an underground coalmine fire - Coalmine... | ecosystem: Environmental > Terrestrial > Soil > Unclassified ...
CGCGTCGCCCTGGGACTGGATGTGCCTTTCACGGCGCGTCTGAACGCCTCGCTTCAATTGGCAATTTCGCGCGGCCACTGCGTCGGTGTCTCCGACTCCGCTTCCAGACCGGGGCGCTTAATGGAAGCCTGTTTCTCAAGCTCCTGCTCGTGAATTGATTTGGCGTCGTGAATTCCTCTAAAGCAGGCGTGGCCAATATCAGGATGGCGTGCACTAAATCGGAATGAACATGGATACCAACTTCGGCAACAAGGCACCCATGACGAAGTAGAAGCCGCCAATTTGCCACTGCAAACGGACATCACGGTTGGGATGGCGAAAGGTCCACAAATCTGGCCGGAAATAGGGAAAGCTGGTAGTGAATTTCGCTTTAGTGTGGCCTTCGGCAAATTGCAGGCCCAGTTTGTTCGCCATCCGGTCACCAAGTCGTATTGCGTCTCCAATGTTCTGCACCGTTATCGAAGCTGATGCTCGCCTCCAACCGACTTGAATTATGACATTGTAGCTGCTTCCGCTGTGCGCTTCGGAGTCTAAGAATCTCTGCGCTGCATATGTCCCCACAACAACGTTCCGCCAATCAGGGTCGTTCAATTCGACTCGGTTGACCGTCGTCTCATACCCGCTGCGCGAACGGAGAACGCGAACCACAGCGTCGGACGCGACTAAGAGCACTACAGCGCCCAGGAGAACGGCCCACCAAACATGGTGCGCGACGAATTTCGCGAGCAAGTCCCGCAATTGAGGCTCCTCGATTGCAGCAATAATCGACTTGAAAATGTCCATTGCTCCCCACCCTTTTCTGATGAGTACAAATTCAAGGATGTTCTACGCGGCGAGTCGAGTCTCAAGACGCGCCTGCTGACGGGAATGCCGGGCGTAGGCTGGTCTTCAAGATGCGCGAGCGGAAAACTGGCTATCATGGCGTCGGCCTGCTGACGACGGCTGCTATCGGGTCGATCCCACCCATGGCGGGCGCCTTTGTTCTTCCCATGTCGTCGGAGATTTTCGACTCGCGTAATAATCCCACCACCTATTCGGTGGCGATCGCGATCCGGACGCCGCCCGTGCTGTTGGTCGCCTGTTTCGTGTGAACTGGGCCGGTATGGCAAGAAACTGCGGCGGCCTCGTCCGGCTCGGCCTCCCGGTTGCGGCCGTGCCAGTGATCGCGGCAGCAGGTATACTAGCAATTGCTACTTGAAGTTCTGCTGCCTGATGCGACTCGAGCTTAAGAACCTTTTATCGTGGCTGTGACAACTCATCCCTCGAAGCTCGGACGGGCGTTACTGGCAGGTGCTCGCGCCGTTGCGACTTCAATCTGGTTGGGATCCTTGGCCTTGGTTGCAGCGATACTCCTTATTGAGTGCCTCTATTGGCTGCATGATGCGAAATGGCCCTATTGGACACTTCGGGACGCGGTTACCCACTTCTCCGCAGTGCCACGACAAGTCTCAAGCTGGATCGAAATAAATCACCTCGCCGATTACGGGCTGCGTGTGCCGCTGCCGCTGGCGATTCTTGCCGCTGGCTTCCTGATCTCGTTCTCGATCTTCTACCTTGTGCGGTTAGTCGTTCAGCGGCTCTGAGATGTTCCCTACTCTTGACCGGCCAAGGTTTGGCAATTTCGGACCGCGCGCGGCGCTAATACGCGTCCACCTCGACCTATTGCGAGTACATGCGAGTGCCGATACTTGGGCGGCGTTTGGTGTTGCCGAGTTAAGTCTCGCAGAGAAAATGGTTTTAGTGTTAGAGGATCGGCGCTTCTTCGCGCACGCTGGAATTGATTTGGTCTCAATGCTGCGCGAAATGTTGCGATTTTTAACGTTTCGGAAGTACGGCGGCGCCAGCACAATCGACATGCAGTTCGTTCGGACGGTGACCGGATATCGCGAGCGGACATTGCGCCGGAAGCTGTACGAAATGCTCCTTACCCTGCTGATTCAGTTCAGATACAGCAAAATAGTTATACTGCGCTCCTACCTGTCCCACGCGTACTTCGGATCGCACGTGATAGGTATCAGAGCCGCGGCCAAAACCATGTTCCAAGCGGATCCTGATGACCTAACACTGGATCAAGCAGCCGTTATCGCCGCGATGCTAGTTTATCCTCGGCCCTTATCTGCCCCGGAAGCGTGGACGCACAAGTTGTTCCGCAGGTCGAAATACGGAGTGTCCGTCTACATCGCGAATAAACAACGCTTTGATCAGCTCCATGGTTGAGAACTGAAAGATGAAAGCGGAGCGGTATGGAATGCTCTCCCCAAAATATACCCGTTTTTTCGCTGCATCGACTAACCGCAGCATTCGCTTATTGAACCGCAATAAGGCCGCTTGGGCGTGGTTCAATGCATGATCTATCGAGGCGCACTCTGTGGTGTCTGCCCACCCGCCCTTGAGCCGCACACGCACTAGCTTCTCGATTCGTGCGCCCTCCACAGCCAACTTCTTGTGGACACTGCGCTCCATTTCAATTGACAGCTCATGACCTGGGATGAACGCAAGGCGCACATAAAAGCCATTTAATTTCTCGTTCCATGTAACTAGCGCCTCGTCGTAGTCTTTGAGCCGGGTCTGGAGCTCTTGAACGGGCAGCGACCTCGTTGCGGCGAGGAGCCGGCGCATTCGAAACAAACGCGCAGCGCCAGCCTCCGTCAGCTCGAACGTTAGGTCCCTAAGGGATGTGTATTCTTTTTCGAGACCGAGAAACTGTCGCTGACGTAGCCAAGTTCTCTCCTGCCAATTTTGAAGAAGCCTATTTCCTATAACGCCCGTCAGCACAAACGCCAGAATTACGCTCACAATTTCAGTCATGGCTGAACATCTCGCGCACCGCAGCCTGCAAACCCCGTCTCTGTAGTAGAGCAAGGCACCTCGCGCATCTCATCAGGTCTCTACGGGAATACCATCCAATTGTTGATCCAACTGGGCTAGACCATCCACAATCTCCGCAAAGGATGTTCGCGCGACAAAGTCCGGTTGGACGTTTCTCGCTTCCTCCTTAAGGAGTTGCTCTCGCGCAACTTCAGCAGGCGTCCAGTGGGTCACCCGCACCAGCTTCGAATATAAATTCGGGTCATGCACACTCCCGTACTCAGCCCATATAGAAAACACACCCGCTCGCTTGGCCATCAATATATCACGCGCAATGCTGTCACCCACGTAAGCGGCCCGCTTCCAAGGTGCTCCCTCGGTCGCACAAATCTCAAGCAGCACATCCGGGTTCGGTTTCATTTGGTGATGTGACAGCTCCACGATTCGCTCGAGTGGAAATCCCTCAAACCAATCTGACGCGCGGTCAAATTTGCTCGGATGAGTAGATTTCACTCCCTCGCGGCAATAGACCCTCGCGAAATAGCTCTGGAGGTCGAGACGCCTCAGGCGATCAATCACTGCGTACAGTTTGCTTTCCGTGTGAGCGACCAACCTAACGTTGGCGTTCGATAGGAAGTCGAGCGTCTGTTTAACGCCAGGATACAGCCGCAGGTTTTGCTTGCGTGCAGAATTGAACGCGTGGAATGCCGGATCCAATATCGAAAACAACTTACTCCTTTCAACGTTGGGAAAACATCGGCGCACAGTTTGCGTCTCTAAGAGCGCAAAAGGGTATTCCGAGTCATGAACCGACTGGTGCACTCGCCGCAAGTCGTCCAAAAGGACCTCTCGATCGCAATTCATGATCGCAACAGCTTCGTCGACCATCGCGTAAAAGGATGGGACGAAATAGGCCACCCAATCGTACAAAGTGTTATCCAAGTCGCAGACGAGTAGCTGTACGCGCAAAGTCTACTTCCCGGGCTTAGTAATCGCTTTGGACGTCGGTGGTGATGGCCGGTTGCCGTATCCCTTGAACTCAGAGCTGCTAAATGTGCCGCCCGAAGTGCTGCCCGGATGTCCGAAATGCGCTGTTACAAGGAACAACACAAGGGCGGCCCCGGCGACGGTTCCCGTGCTCACGTTGTAGAATAGTCGAAGCTTGTCGAGAGCAGTCTTCTTCTTGGACCCCGAGTATTCATACTTGCCGCCCCGATCTCGAATCGATGCATCGCTGTATCGACTGAAATGAGAAATTGCCTGCGTCATGCCCTTCTCTAATCGAAATACCTTCTTCATGTAATTCTGTTCAAAATCCTCTCCGAACGTCACCGCCCCCCTCAGCATCTTATGGTAGACATTCAGGTCCAAAATTCTAACTGCGATAAGTGCGAATGCGCCGGCGATCACGACTAGAACCGTGGCGTGCAAGTCAAAGCCTCCTTTTCCCATGGAAATAGGGATCGCGAATTCCTCGCCACGGCTCAACAAGACGATTCCTAGGCCCAGCGCTGCGGCCACAAACGCCAGCCCGAACTGCCGCGATTTGACTGACATCTCATTGAAGTGCATTTGCGTGTCGACAGCTTTTGCCCATATGGCGACATAAATGTTCTGTTCCTCAGGCGGCGTTGTCACGGTTGCACTCTCCTCGCCTCTTGCGGCTCTCGAATTTGCGCCAGTCGCGCGTGAGGTGATGTTTGTGATCGTACGCCAAATCGAGCGAAGCATGGTTCGCGCATCATACCAGTTTTCAACGTTGCACCGGGCAACCGCGTAGGGTGGGCCTATATCAGCCCACCCACCGGGCTCGACGGATCCGCATAGCGCCGCTTCTGCATGCGGCCTGCGAGATAGGCGAGACGGCCCGCTTCGACGGCGTGGCGCATGGCGCGTGCCATCAGGATCGGGTTCTTCGCTTCGGCGATCGCGGTGTTGGAGATGACGGCATCGCAGCCGAGCTCCATCGCGATCGACGCGTCCGAGGCGGTGCCAACGCCGGCATCGACGATCACCGGCACCTTCGCCTCCTCGACGATCATGCGCACATTGATCGCGTTCTGCACGCCCTGGCCGGAGCCGATCGGCGAAGCGAACGGCATGATCGCGGCGGCGCCCAGGTCTTCCAGCTGTTTCGCCATGATCGGATCGTCGCTGCAATAGACCATGGGCTGGAAGCCTTCCTTGAGCAGCAGCTCGGTCGCGCGCAGCGTCTCGATCATGTTGGGATAGAGCGTCTTCTTGTGGCCCAACACCTCGAGCTTGACGAGCGTCCAGCCGCCGGCCTCGCGCGCGAGCCTGAGCGTGCGCACGGCATCCTCGCCGGTGAAGCAGCCGGCGGTGTTGGGGAGATAGGTGTATTTCTTCGGATCGATGGCATCGATGAGCTTCGGCTGGGACGGATCGGTGAGATTCACCCGGCGGACGGCGACGGTGACAATCTCGGCACCGCTGGCTTCGAGGGCTCGCGCATTCTCTTCGTAGGATTTGTATTTGCCGGTGCCGATGATGAGGCGGGAGCGGTAGGCCTTGCCGGCGATGGTGAGAGGTTTGTCTTCCGGTAGCGGCGCCTCGATGGGCGCGTTGCCTCCTCCGATAAAGTGCACGATTTCGAAGCGATCGCCGTCGGAGGCGAGGATTTCGGTGTAGCGCGAGCGGGGGACGATCTCGAGATTGCGCTCGACGGCGATCTTCTTCGGATCGAGGCCGAGCGAGGTGATGAGGGCATACACGCTCAGGGCCGAGGAGATGGTGCGTGCTTCGCCGTTGATGGTGATCGTGAGAGTCATGCCGGTGTCCGTTGTTCCATCGAGGATTTTAGACTCCGCGCGCGCGAAACTCACCACCTCCTGTGCGGGTGGCGAGCCTGCTGTTCACGCGGAGACGCAGAGGTCGCAGAGAGCGTGAGGTTCGCAACACTTCCGGCGGCCGGAGGCGTGCCAAGCGCCTCGGCACTGGCGCGCTGGCGCGCACCGAAGGGGTGACTGACCACTGCGCTCTCTGCGACCTCTGCGCCTCTGCGTGAAATGCAGCGCCGATGTCGCACGGCGGGCACCAGGCAGGCTCGGGCTTCCCAACAAAGGGTGTGAGGGGCGGGCGGGCGCTGCTATAAGGCCCCGAATCCCTTTGGGAGCCCCTCCCCTCTTGGCCCGCAAGTCCAACAAGAACAAGAACTTGCCGCTTTATGTCCTGAACGGACCGACGCTCAATCTGCTGGGCCAGAGGGAACCCGAGATCTATGGCGCGACCACGCTCGCCGACATTGGCCGGGCGGTGAAAGAGCGCGCGGGGAAGCACGGGTTCGGCGTCGTCTTCCGCCAGAGCAATCATGAAGGCGATCTCATCGACTGGATCCTCGAAGCGCGCACAAAAGGCGCAGGCGTGATCCTGAACGGCGGCGCGTTCACGCACACTTCGATCGCGATCCACGACGCGCTGCGCGCGCTCGGAAAGCCGATCATCGAGGTTCATCTTTCCAATCCGCATGCGCGCGAGCGCTTCCGGCACCGTTCGTTCGTCTCGGGCGTGGCGACCGGCGTGATCGTAGGCCTGAAGGAGCACGGCTATGTGCTCGCGGTCGATGCGCTCGCGCGGCTCCTGGGAGCTGCGGCATGAAAATGAAATCGCTGGGTGCGATGCTCACGGGCCGCGCCGAGGTCGATGCCGAGGCGATCAGGCGGCTGTCGGCGCTGCTCAACGAGACCGGGCTTTCCGAAATCGAGATCGAACAGAACGGCGCGCGCATTCGCGTCGCGCGGCGCGCGAACGGCGCGGCGGAGCCCTCGAATGGCGAGCCGAAGATCGTGCATGTGCAGGTGCCCGCGGAAGCACCGGAGCCGGCCAAGGCGAAGGGGCCGCAGCCGGGCGCGGTGACCTCGCCGATGGTGGGCACCGTCTATGCCGCGCCGGAGCCAGGCGCGAAACCCTTCGTCTCCGTCGGCCAGATGGTGAAGGAAGGCGACACGCTTCTGATCGTGGAAGCGATGAAGACAATGAATCCCATCACCGCGCCGCACGGCGGCATGGTGAAGGAGATCTGCGTCAAGGATGCCGAGCCCGTGGAATTCGGGCAGGTGCTGATCGTCATCGGCTGATGGCATCTCTCCCAGTCGACGAAACATTGGCTGTCATGGCCCGGCGCGCAGCGTCCGGGCCACCCAGCCAGCGCGCGTCCGTGCGCTGGATCAACCGCGTTCCAACACTCGCTGGGTGGCCCGCCTGCGCGGGCCATGACCTGGTTTTTTGTTCTCGCCGCCGCTCGCATGTTTGAGAAGATACTCATCGCCAATCGCGGCGAGATTGCGCTCCGGATCAACCGGGCCTGCAAGGAAATGGGCATCGACACGGTCGCAATCCATTCGACCGCCGACGCCGATGCGATGCATGTGCGGCTCGCCGATGAAAGCGTGTGCGTCGGGCCCGCGCCCTCGGCGCAGTCCTATCTCAACATCCCGGCGATCATCTCGGCCTGCGAGATCACCGGCGCGCAGGCGATCCATCCCGGCTACGGCTTTCTCTCGGAGAATGCGCGCTTCGCCGAGATCGTGAAGGAACACGGGATCACCTTCATCGGACCCGAGCCGGACCACATCCGACTGATGGGCGACAAGATCGCGGCCATTCAGGCGGTGATGAGCCTCGGGATTCCGACGGTGCCCGGCTCGGACGGCGCGGTGCCGTCGGATGCGGAAGCCAAAAAGATCGCCGACCGCATCGGCTATCCCGTGCTGATCAAGGCGGCGGCGGGCGGCGGCGGGCGCGGCATGAAGGTCGCGCGGGCAGCGGGCGAGCTTTCGATGGCGCTCACCACCGCGCGCGCGGAAGCCAAGGCCGCGTTCGGAGACGATGCCGTCTATATCGAGAAATACCTTTCGCAGCCGCGTCACATCGAGGTGCAGATCCTCGCGGATTCGCACCGCAATGTGATCCATCTCGGCGAACGCGACTGCTCGCTGCAACGCCGGCACCAGAAGGTGTGGGAAGAAGCAGGCTCGCCCGCTCTCAACGAAAGCGAACGCGCGGAGATCGGCTCTCTCGTCACCGGCGCACTCAAGAAGCTCGGCTATCTCGGCGCCGGCACGGTCGAGTTCCTATTCGAGGATGGAAAATTCTATTTCATCGAGATGAACACGCGGCTCCAGGTCGAGCATCCGGTGACGGAAGCGATTACCGGCATCGACATCGTGCGCGAGCAAATCCGCGTGGCGGATGGCAGCCCGCTGGAACTCCGCCAGGAAGATGTTGTTTTCGCGGGCCATGCGATCGAGTGCCGGATCAATGCGGAGAACCCGTTCACTTTCCAGCCATCGCCGGGGGTGATCACGCAATTCCATGCGCCTGGCGGTTTGGGCGTGCGTTTCGACTCGGCGATGTATGCGGGCTATCGCATTCCGCCCTATTACGACAGTCTCGCGGGCAAGCTCGTGGTACACGGCAAGAACCGCAACGAGACGCTGATGCGCTTAAGGCGTGCACTCGACGAGCTCGTGGTCGGGGGCATAGAGACCACGATCCCGCTCTTCCAGCAGCTGGTGCGCGAGCGCGAAATCCTCGACGGGGACTATCACATCCACTGGCTTGAGCATTATCTGGCGCGCAAGGGCGCGTGAAAACGGATTCACGCGAAGGCGCGAAGACGCCAAGCGCGCGAACGGAACGGCAGCAGCGCATAGTGGCAGGATAGGCGGTTCGACGCTCGATCAGCCTGAAGGTATAGTTCGACTCATAAACGAAGGGGGAAAACATGTTCCTATCGAGATTTGCGCCGGCGCTGCAGAGCGTACTGCGCTTCGTCACCGGTCTTCTGTTTCTCGAACATGGCACGCAGAAGCTCCTGCACTTTCCGCCGATGCTGCCGGCGATGGCAAAGAGCATTCCGCCGAACGCGATGCCGATCCTCACCGCCGGCGGCATCATCGAACTCGTGGGCGGCGTCATGATCGTGCTCGGCTTCTATAGCCGCTGGGCGGCCTTCATCTGCTCGGGCGAGATGGCGATCGCCTATTGGGGCGTGCACTTCCTGCGCGGCGGGCCGTTCCCGGCGAACAATATGGGCGATGCGGCGATCCTCTTCTGCTTCACCTTCCTCTATCTCGCCGCGGCGGGACCGGGGCCTTATGCGGTGAACCAGAAGTAGGGCAGTCGGAGACCTTCCGGCTCAAGGCGAGCGACGGCGCTCCCGTTGGGTTCGCGCGGAGACGCGGAGATCGCGGAGAAGCGGAGGTTCTCGCGACTCGCGAAGGTCCAGGTAGTTTTGTTGGCGCGCTACGCGCACCAGTAAACCTGTGCCGGAAAGGCACGAAAAACACGTGCCGCTCCGCTATCGCCGCGGCTCCGCGCGAACCTGCCGGCGCGCCGCGCGGAGAGCGTTCGCCGAAGGAACTGGCGCGCGAAGGCGCGCCGTCTAGAATGCGCGTATGCACGGGAAAGCGCAGATCACGCCGGAGCTGCTGCTTCGGGCCTATGCCTCGGGCGTGTTTCCGATGGCCGAGCGGCGCGACGATCCGGAGCTCTTCTGGGTCTCGCCCGAGAAGCGCGGCGTCATTCCGCTCGACGCGTTCCATGTGCCCCAGCGGCTCAAGCGCACGGTGAAGAGCGATCGCTTCGTTGTCACCAGCGATGTCTGTTTCACGGACGTGATGCGCGCCTGCGCGGCGCCGGCGCCGGACCGGAAGGAAAGCTGGATCAATGACGAGATCCTGAGGCTCTACGCCATCCTGCATGCGAGCCGCTACGCGCATTCGATCGAATGCTGGCGCGAAGGAAAACTCGTGGGCGGACTCTATGGCGTCGCGCTGGGTTCGGCCTTTTTCGGCGAAAGCATGTTTTCGCAGGAGCGCGATGCCAGCAAGGTGGCTCTTGTCCATCTCGTCGCGCGGTTGAAGAAAGGCGGCTTCACGCTGCTCGACACGCAGTTCATGACCGCCCATCTGAAGCAATTCGGCACCATCGAAATTCCGCGTGCGGATTATCTGGCGCGGCTGAAAGAGGCGCTGGCGCGCGAAGCCTACTGGCCCGAACCCTCGGGAAGCGTCGGCAAGGCCTCCTTGTCAGTCGAATCCGGCGACAGCACCTTGACCGCGCCGGCCGTGGCCACGGTCGGGCGCGCCTGGCCGGGCACTTTGGCGTTACAGCTGATCACCCAGACGTCATAGAGCGGATGCTCGAGGGCGTTGAGCCCGGGAGTCGAGGCATACATCCAGCCCGAGAACACGCGCCGCCAGGGCTGATCGGGACGATGATCGTCGATCTGCAGAAACGCCGTGGTCTCGGGCGTTTCCGACGCGGGCGTCGAGTAGCAGTAGCGCGCCGTGATCACGAGGGTCGCGAACTGCACGGGCTGGTTCAGATGCGCGATCACGCGCGTCGGCCTGCCGGTGATCTTGTCGAGCCCGGTCATCACCAACACCGCATTGGGCGGCGTCGGCGACGGACCAAGCGGAATGGGCGGCTGCGGCGGCGCGCCGGTTGCAGCGGTCGCATTCGCGGCTCCGGGCGTGACAGCGGGCGCGGCCGTCACCTGCGCGGGTTTCGGTGCTGTTGACGGCGCTGAAGACGAAGCAGGCGGTGCGGCGGTTGCGGGAGCCGGGGCCGTCGCCCCCGGCGCGGCCGGCGCACTCGTGTCGGGCGCAGCGTTGGTTTCGGAAGGTGTGGCCGGCGAAGCTGTGATCGGCGCGCCGGAATCGCCCGTGCCCTGCGCGAGCGCGAAAGCGCCCGCACCGGCGAGCGCGACGCCCGCAAGAATTCCGAGAGCGACTCTGTTCACGGACCGGGACCGCTCGGCAGTGGCGCCGGGCCATGCATCCCGCTCGGTGGCGGATTATTGGCTGGCGGCGGCGTCACCGGTTTCGGCTGCTGCTGCTGCTGTTGCTGCCCGCCACCGCTCGCGCCGCCATTGATGAAGCGGCCGACGAGACCCATGAGATCGACCGAGCCTTGCGCGTGGCCGAACTTGTCGCCGTTCTTCATCATGGTGTCGTCACCGCCGGGCTGGATCGAGACGTAAGAGCTGCCGAGGAGGCCCGACGAGGTGACGACGACCGAGGAATCGGTCGGAATCTTCACGTCATCGTTGATGTGCATGTGCATGGTGACGAGATAGTTCGGCTTGAGCGTCAAGGCGCTCACCGTGCCGACTTTGATACCCGAGAGCCGCACATCGGTGCCGGAGGTGATGCCATCGGCGCGCGCGAGATCGGCGGTGAGCTCGTAACCACCGAAGCCCCCGGAATTCGTGCTGCGATAGGCAAAGACAATGAAGAAGGCGGCAACCGCGACGACGATCGCGCCGATGATGGTTTCGACAACGTTGTTGGTCATTCCCTACTCCGGCTGCCAGGCCTGGTAATCGCCGGTGGCGCGCGGGCGCACGCCTTCGCGGGCGAGGCTGCCTTGCGGCCGCCACGCCTCGGGTGTTCCGGTCAGATTGGGCCGGTGCTCCTTTTCCCAGGGTTTCAGTTTGAACGGCGCCACGGTCGGCGGCTCCTTGAAGGTATGATGGAGCCAGCCGTGCCATTCGGGCGGCACGCGCGAGGCTTCGACGGTGCCCTGGTAGATCACCCAGCGGCGCCGGCCGTCCTTCGATTGGTAATAGCGATTGCCCTGCTCGTCCGTGCCGACGAGGACACCGGAGAGCCAGGTCGTGAGGAACGTACCGGGCGTGGCGCCGCGCCACCAGACAAAGAGTCTCCAGAACCAGTCGAACATGGGTGCGCGCTGATCTTTCGGAATCGGCGGCGGAATATAGAAGGCGCGGTCGCGCTGCGCCAACCGTGCCCTTCCGGCGCATTTACCCTGCTGTGTCATCCCGGCCAGGCCGCTTTGGCGGCGAGAGCCGGAACCCATCAAAGCGAGCGTCAGCGAGCGCGGCAGAGTCTCTTCGGCGCGCAGACGTGCGCCGGATGGGTCCCCGGTCTTGCTCCGCTCGCCCGGGATGACACCAACCGGAAGGAGGATAGAAATCCACAGCGCATCCACAAACGCGCGCTGTCATGTGACTGAAATTTTTTTCTGCGCGATTCCTAAGAGCCCGCTTGACTCGCGGCTTTTTCGCCGCCGCGTTGCCACAAGATGTGGTAGGCGCTCGTTCCGTTTACCACTTTTGGCTTGCGGAAGCCGAAACCGCGTGCCCATACTTTGCCCCTGTCACGCGTCGTGACACCAAATCTGGCGGCACTGTCCAACTGTACCGCCGCGGGCCTTGCTCCATCAGAGGCAAGCCCCGGCGAAGGGTGTCCTGTCGCTGTGCGGATCTTGGTTGTCAGTTCGAAGGGGGAAAAGGCACATGCGGATCAGGCGGCAATTCACGGCCGAGGGAAAGAGTGCGTATGAAGGCATCACCTTCAAGAACGCGCAGAGCGAAATCCGAAATCCCGACGGCTCGATCGTCTTCCGCCAGACCGACATCGAGGTTCCCGACAGCTGGAGCCAAGTCGCCTGCGATGTGCTCGCGCAGAAATATTTCCGCAAAGCCGGAATCCCCGAGCGGCTGAAGCCGATCCCGGAAGAAGGCGTGCCGTCCTGGCTGTGGCGCAAGCAGGCCGACGGCCCGGCGACCACCGGCGAGAATTCCGCGCGGCAAGTGTTCGACCGTCTCGCCGGCACGTGGACCTATTGGGGCTGGAAAGGCGGCTATTTCGACAGCGAGCAGGACGCGCGCGCCTTCCGCGACGAGCTTTGCCATATGCTGGCAACGCAGCGCGCCGCACCCAACAGTCCGCAATGGTTCAACACCGGTCTGCACTGGGCATACGGCATCGACGGCCCGAGCCAGGGCCATTTCTATGTCGACGAGAAGACCCAGCGGCTGGCGAAATCGACCAGCGCCTATGAGCGGCCGCAGCCGCATGCCTGCTTCATCCAGAGCGTGAAGGACGACCTCGTAAACGAAGGCGGCATCATGGATTTGTGGACGCGCGAGGCGCGTCTCTTCAAGTACGGATCCGGCACGGGCACGAACTTCTCCACACTGCGCGGCGAGAACGAGAAGCTCTCGGGCGGCGGGAAATCCTCCGGCCTGATGAGCTTCCTCAAGATCGGCGACCGGGCGGCCGGCGCGATCAAATCGGGCGGCACCACACGGCGCGCGGCCAAGATGGTGATCGTCGACATCGACCATCCCGATATCGAGGCCTTCATCGACTGGAAGGTGATCGAAGAACAGAAGGTCGCCGCCATGGTCGCGGGCTCGAAGCTCGCGGAGAAGCACCTGAAAGCCGTGTTCAAGGCCTGCGTGAATTGCGAAGGCTCGAACGACGACTGCTTCGATCCCAAGAAGAATCCTGCGCTCCGCCGCGAGGTGCAAGCCGCGCGCAAAGCAATGATCCCCGACAATTACATCGAGCGGGTGATCTCGTTTGCGAAGCAGGGCTACAAGGACATCGACTTCAAGACCTATGACACCGACTGGGATTCCGAAGCCTATCTTTCCGTCTCGGGCCAGAATTCAAACAATTCGGTGCGGGTAACGGACGAATTCCTCCGCGCCGTGGTCGAGAACCGCGACTGGAACCTGACGAGCCGGCGCGACGGCAAGATCGTCAAGACCATCAAGGCGCGCGAACTCTGGGAGAAGATCTCCTATGCGGCATGGGCCTGCGCCGATCCCGGAATCCAGTTCCACACCACGGTGAACGACTGGCACACCTGCCCGGCGGGCGGCGCGATCCGCGCCTCCAATCCGTGCTCGGAATACATGTTCCTCGACGATACGGCCTGCAATCTCGCTTCGCTCAACCTGATGGCGTTCCGCCACAAGGACGGAAGCTTCGACGTGGCGGCATTCGAACACGCGGTGAAGCTCTGGACCGTGGTGCTCGAAATCTCGGTGATGATGGCGCAATTCCCGTCGAAGGAGATCGCGCAGCTCTCCTACGACTACCGCACGCTCGGCCTCGGCTTCGCCAATATCGGCGGGCTCCTGATGGCCGCGGGCATTCCCTACGACAGCCGCGAGGGCCGCGCGATTGCCGGTGCGATCAGCGCGCTGATGACCGGCGCCTCCTATGCGACGAGCGCACAGATGGCGGGCGAGCTCGGACCCTTTGCCGAATACGGCGCCAACAAGGAAGCGATGCTGCGCGTGGTGCGAAACCACCGCCGCGCCGCGCACGGGCTCTCCTCCGGCTATGAGACCTTGCGCACCCTGCCCGTTCCGCTCGATCTCGCCGCGATCAAGGACCTCACGCTAGCCGACGCCGCGAAGCGCGCGTGGGACGACGCGCTCGAACTCGGCAAGGAATTTGGCTTCCGGAATGCGCAAGCCACCGTGATCGCGCCGACGGGCACGATCGGCCTCGTCATGGATTGCGACACGACGGGCGTCGAACCCGACTTCGCGCTGGTGAAGTTCAAGAAGCTCGCCGGCGGCGGCTATTTCAAAATCATCAATCGCTGCGTGCCGGAGGCGCTGGCCCGTCTCGGCTACAAGCAGAACGAGATCGACGCGATCGTCGCCTATGCCGTCGGCCACGGGACACTCGAGGGAGTCGAGGCCGGCGTCACCCACGCCGCACTCCGCGCCAAAGGCTTTGGCGATGCCGAACTCGAGGCGGTCGAGACCGCGCTCGAACAGGCCTTCGACATCCGCTTCGTGTTCAACAAGTGGACGCTCGGCGAGCGGTTCTGCGTGGACGTGCTGAAGCTCGACCCAGCTTCGCTCGACGCGCCGGACTTCGACCTTCTGAAAGCGCTTGGCTTCTCGAAAGCCGAGATCGAGGCCGCCAATCTGCACGTCTGCGGGGCGATGACGCTCGAAGAGGCGCCCTATCTCAAGGACGAGCACCTTGCGGTGTTCGACTGTGCGAGCCCGTGCGGCCGCATCGGCAAGCGCGCGCTCTCGGTCGAGAGCCATATCAAGATGATGGCGTCCGTGCAGCCCTTCATCTCGGGCGCGATCTCGAAGACCATCAACATGCCGAACGCGGCGAGCGTGAAAGATTGCGGCGAGAGCTATCTCCTCTCCTGGAGGCTCGGGCTGAAAGCAAACGCACTCTATCGGGACGGCTCGAAGCTGTCGCAGCCTCTGGCGAGCCAGGTGCTCGCCGCGGACGACGAGGACGAAGAGATCGAGGAGATCGCTTTAGCGCCGCAGGCGGCCCGGACGACGGTCGTCACCGAGCGCGTCGTCGAACGCGTGGTCGAGCGCATCGTCAGCCGCGAACGCGAGCGGCTGCCGCAGCGGCGCAAGGGCTACACCCAGAAGGCGATCGTCGGCGGCCACAAGGTCTACCTGCGCACCGGCGAATATGAAGACGGCCGCATCGGCGAAATCTTCATCGACATGCACAAGGACGGCGCGGCGTTCCGGAGCCTGATGGATGCGTTCGCGATCGCGATCTCGATGGGCCTGCAATATGGCGTGCCGCTCGAGGAATTCGTCGATGCCTTCACCTTCACGCGCTTCGAACCCGCGGGCATCGTGATCGGCAACGACACCATCAAGAACGCGACCAGCATTCTCGATTACATCTTCCGCGAGCTCGCGGTTTCCTATCTCGGACGCCACGACCTCGCCCATGTGCAGCCCGCGGCGGACGAAGATGTCGGCGTCGGCACCGATCCTTCCGACGACGACCGCACCAAGGAAGTCGTCCAGGCGGTGAGCCGCGTGGCCTCCACCGGCTATGTGCGCGGACGGCTGCAGAAGATCGCGGTCGTGCGGGGCAGCGCGGCGCCCAAGCTTGCGCTCGACCATGAGCATGCGAACGACCATGACGAGCACGCGCATGCGACCTCGACCGAAACCGAGGTGCACGAATTCCTCGAAACCGATACGCCCGTGGCCGAGGCGCTTGGCGAGCTGCGCTCGGCGATCCTGGCGGCAGCGGAAAATCCCGTGGGTGCGGCGATCAGCGAGCTCGAAGAACGGCTTTCGGTGAGAGCGCCGATCCCGGACCGCGCGTTGCGCGCGGCCGAAGCGCGGATGAAAGGCTATGAGGGCGACGCCTGCGGGACATGCGGGAATTTCACGCTGGTGCGCAACGGCACCTGCATGAAGTGCAACACCTGCGGCTCGACGAGCGGGTGCAGCTGAGCGCATTCAGCGGCCGCTTGCATCTGGCGCGCACGCATTTCACGCAGAGACGCAGAGATTGCAGAGCATCGGAGTTATGTTCGACGCCTTATCGCGTTTTGGTCGCGCAATTCGTCTCTGGCGCGGCTCCGCCGCGCCGGGCCAACAGGACCGCACTGCGCGAGCGACAATAATCCGAACTCCGATTCTCTGCGTCCTCTGCGTCTCTGCGTGAACCCGACGGGTTCAACGCGCAGATGATTTGCGTTCAGGTGTGACGCGCGCGCCACATCAGCAGCGCTACGGATGGAAGGCGGGCGCGAACCGGCAGAGCCTTTTTTCCCGACGGGCTTCAGTTGAGGACTCCGATGCGTGAGACGCGGACGATCTCCGAAGGGCAGTGGCAAGTCATGGCGCGCCAGCGCGACGAGATCGGGGGGTGGCTCAAGCGCCTCAAGGTCGAGATGGACGGAAGCTCGCACGCGGAGAAGCTGCGGCAGCGCTTTGAAGATCTCGCGCGCGAATATCACGAGATCGAACTTCTGATGGCGAATTGAAGCCCCTGTCATCGGTGACCAGGTCCCCTTCCCTCGGCTGCGCGTATCGCGCGCTTCGCCGGGGATGACATGCGTTAGTCGCGTTCCACCGAGCACGCGAAGCACCCCCGCCGCGCATTGTGGATGTGAACGTTGGCGACATCGGCGCGGGCGAACAGCCGTTCGAGAAGAGTCTCGACCGCGTTGCCCTCGACGATCTCGGCATCGACCATCATGCCGTCGCCGTCATAGGCCCGAAGCGACAGCAGGCGGTTGCGCAACGCGGGCGGGTCGCTCGTGCCGTCATAGGACGCCGACGCGGCCTCGCGGACGAAAATCGGACCCGAGGCCTTGTAGGGCGAGTGCACCGTCTGGTGGGGGAAACTGAGCAGGAGAACACGCTCGCCCCGCTCCGCGTCTTCGAGACTGATCCGGCACGGAAAGCCGGGCTTCGCATCGGCGATCATGGACCGGACGCCGCGCGCGGCGAGCTCCGCATCGCTCATTGCGAAGAATTCACTGAAGGACTCGCGTGCAAGCCCCTTGTAACGAAATGGCATCCTGAAACCCCGTGTTTGCCGGTGGGCTGTCCTTGTCGGGTCTTTCCGGGACGCTTGCGACCCGATTCTTGCGGCATGCGCCTTGCACCTCGAAGGACGACGGCTGTTGCCGGTTTGCGCTCGGTCCTGAACGGGACACTGCCCTTTCCGGAGACACCTCAAGGAACCCAGAATCCCTTGGGCCCCGCACTTTTGGTGCGGGGCTCTTTTTTACGTTGCCCGCCGCGAGCGCTGCCTTGTGGCGCAGAGAGACCGCCCGCAGAATCGGCGTGTCGATGGGGAGAACGAAGCCGGCCAATGGACGCCATTTGCGAGCCTCGTGCTGACGCGAAAGTGACAGCGCCGGCTACGCGAGCGTCTACTCCGCGGCGTGGGCGAGCGGCTTCGGTTTCCAACGCAGCACGGGCTTGCGCGCCGCGAGCGTTTCATCGAGACGGCGCCTCGGCGCCAGGCGCGGTGCTTGGAGAAACCGTTCGCGTTCGCCCGCCCGGGCCGCGAGCGCGAGCGCGCGGAGCACGGAGATGAAGCGGTCGAGGTTCTCCTTCGATTCGGATTCCGTGGGCTCAATCAGCATCGCGCCGTGGACGACGAGCGGAAAATACATCGTCATCGGGTGATAGCCCTCGTCGATCATCGCCTTGGCAAAATCGAGCGTCGTGACGCCGGTACCTTCGAGGAAACTGTCGTCGAACAGGGCCTCGTGCATGCACGGGCCCTCAAAGGGCGCGCTCATAATGTCCTTGAGCGAGGCGAGGATGTAGTTCGCCGACAGCACCGCGTCTTCGGAGGCCTGGCGCACGCCGTCGCGGCCATGGCTCAGCATGTAGGCGAGCGCGCGGACGAACATGCCCATCTGGCCGTGAAACGCCGAGAGCCGGCCGAACGGCGCGGCACAAGCGGGGAGCGCGTCGCGATCCTCGATCAGGCGGAAGCCCTTCTTGTCATGCACGAGAAGCGGAAGCGGCGCGTAGGGCGCGAGCGCCGCCGACAGCGTCACCGGGCCTGCACCCGGACCGCCGCCGCCATGCGGGGTCGAGAAGGTCTTGTGCAGATTGATGTGCATGGCATCGACGCCGAGATCGCCCGGCCTCACCCGGCCCGCGATAGCGTTGAAGTTCGCGCCATCGCAATAGAAGAACGCGCCGGCGGCATGCGTGCGATCGGCGATCTCCTTTACCCGCCGCTCAAAGAGGCCGCAGGTGTTGGGATTGGTCAGCATGATCGCCGCGACGTCGGGCCCGAGCTTGGCCTCGAGCGCATCGGCATCGACATGGCCATCGGACTTGGCGGGCACTTCATCGACGGTGAAGCCGGCGAGCGCTGCGGTCGCCGGATTGGTGCCATGGGCGGAGGACGGCACCAGCACGCGCGTGCGCTTCTCGCCGCGGGCAGCAACTGCGGCACGGATCGCCAGCAGCCCGCAAAGCTCCCCATGCGCACCCGCCTTGGGTGACATCGCCACGGCCGGCATGCCGGTGAGCACAGTCAGCCAGCGTGACAGTTCGGATATCAGTTGAAGCGCGCCCTGCACGGCCGATTGCGGCGCGAGCGGATGAAGATCGCCGAAGCCCGGCAGCCGCGCGACTTTCTCGTTGAGGCGCGGGTTGTGCTTCATGGTGCAGGAGCCGAGCGGATAGAGCCCGGAATCTATCGCGTAATTCATGCGCGAAAGCCGCACATAGTGACGGACGATCTCGGGCTCCGAGAGACCGGGAAGACCGACAGGGGCGCGGCGCCGCTGGCCGCCGAGGCGTGCATCGCTGACGCGGACATCGGCAAAATCGACGCCGCTCACGCCTTCCCGTCCGAGTTCGAAGATCAGCGCCTCGTCATGATCGAGTCCGCGATCACCCGAGATGGTCGGCGCGTCGAAGAGAGCGGAACTGGCGGGCGCCGTCGGCCGGCCTGTCTGGTTCATCGTCATGACAGCACCTCGGTGAGTGCAGAGGCAAAGGCAAAAAAGTCCTCGTCGGTGTTGGTCTCCGTCGCCGCGACGATCAGGAGATCGCGCATGCGCGCATCGCCCGGGAACAGACGCGAGGCCGGCACGCCGGCAAGAATGCCCTTCGCAGCCAATTGCTCGACCACCGGAGCCGCGGGCTTAGGCAATTTGAGCGTGAACTCGTTGAAGAAAGCCGGCGTCACCAGCGACACGCCGGGAACGCCCGAAAGCCGGTCGGCCAACGAGGAGGCGTTTGCATGATTGATCCGCGCCAGCCGACTGAACCCTTCATCGCCCAGAAGCGAGAGATGAATCGTGAAGGCGAGACAGCAGAGCCCGGAATTGGTGCAGATATTGCTCGTCGCCTTCTCGCGGCGGATGTGCTGTTCGCGCGTCGAAAGCGTGAGCACAAAGCCGCGCTTGCCTGCGGCATCGACGGTTTCGCCGGCCAGCCGGCCCGGCATCTGGCGCACGAATTTCTCGCGCGTCGCGAAAAGGCCGACATAGGGCCCGCCGAAGTTGAGGCCGTTGCCGATCGATTGGCCTTCGGCCGCGACGATATCGGCGCCTTGCGCACCCGGCGGCTCGAGAAGGCCGAACGAGACCGCTTCGGTAACGACGGCGATGAGAAGTGCGCCTCTGGCGTGCGCGGCTTCGCCGATGGGTTTCAGATCGCGGACCAAGCCGAACACGTCCGGACTCTGGACGACGACGCAGGCGGTCCCCTCGTCGATCAGCGCAGCGAGTTCCTCGCTCTTGCCGGGCTCTGCAGGCGCGCGCACCACCTCGCCGCCAAGTCCCGCGAGCGTTTCGACCGTCGCCGCGTAGTGGGGATGCAAGCCGCCGGAGAGCACGACGCGCGGCCTTCGCGTGACACGCTGCGCCATCAGGACCGCTTCCGACGCCGCGGTCGAGCCGTCGTAGAGCGATGCGTTCGCGACCTCCATGCCGGTGAGCAGCGCCACCTGGGTCTGGAACTCGAACAGATATTGGAGCGTGCCCTGTGCAATTTCGGGCTGATAAGGCGTGTAGGACGTCAGAAATTCGGAACGCTGGATCAGGTGATCGACCGATGCCGGGACATGATGCTTGTAGGCGCCGGCGCCGCAGAAAAACGGACCCGCACCGGCGGCGACATTCCGTGCCGCGAGCTTTGCAAGCGCGCGTTCGACGCCGAGCTCTCCTTGTGTATCGGGAAGCGCGAAGGCGGAGAGCGGCACGACGGCCTGGCGCGGCACATCGCGGAAGAGCGCGTCGATGTCGGGTGCACCGATCTTCGCGAGCATCGCGCTGCGGTCGCGCGGCGTGAGCGGCAGATAACGCATCAGAGCCCTTTCACGAATTCGGCGTAGGCGTCGGCGGTCATCAGCTTTCCGAACTCGCCCTTGTCGGCGAGCTTTAGTTTGAAGAACCAGCCGTCGCCTTCGGGGTCGGCATTGACCTTCGCCGGATCATCGGCGATCGCGTTGTTGGCGTCTGTCACCTCGCCACTGACGGGCGCGTAGACCTCGCTCGCCGCTTTCACGCTTTCGACCACGGCGGCTTCGCCACCGGAAGAAAGCCTGCGACCCGCGTCCGGAAGTTCGACGTAAACGACGTCGCCAAGTTGTTCCGCGGCATATTTGGTGATGCCGATGGTCGCGACGTCGCCATCGAGCCGAACCCACTCATGCTGATCAGTAAAACGGACTTCGCTCATCGGCTCTCCTGAAATGTGTCATCTGTGATAGCGATGCGGCACGAAAGGCATCGGCGCGACCCGGGCCGGCAAATTCTTGCCGCGAACCATCAGATTGAGTTGCACGCCGTCACCGGCAAACGCGGTTTCGACATAGCCCATGGCCAGAGGGGCATTCAGAGTCGGGCCGAAGCCGCCGCTCGTGACTTTGCCCACGACGCGGCCGGTGCTGTCGGCGATCTCCGCACCTTCGCGCGCCGGCGCGCGGCCTTCGGGCAGGATGCCGACGCGCTTGCGCGCGACGCCGTTGAACAGACGGTCCATGATCCTTTCGGCGGCGATGAAATCCTTTGCGAGCTTCCGACGCTTTCCGATCGACCAGACAAGGTCGGCTTCGACGGGATCGGTGGTCTCGTCGATGTCGTGCCCGTAAAGGCAGAGACCGGCTTCGAGCCGAAGGGAGTCCCGCGCGCCGAGGCCGATCGGCAATACTTCCGGTTCGGCGAGCAAGGCTTCAGCGACGCGCACAGCATCTCTGCCTTCGAGCGAAATCTCGAAACCGTCTTCGCCTGTATAGCCGGAGCGGCTGACGATGGCCGGAGCGCCGGCGACCGTCGCCCGACTGACCTTCATGAAACTGAGCGTCGAAATTCCGGAAGAGTGACGTTCAAGAACGAGAGCCGCCTTCGGCCCTTGCAGCGCAAGAAGAGCCCGGTCGGGGCGCGGCTCAAGCGTCGCAATCCCGGAAAGCGCGCCGGCAATATAGGCAAAATCCGATTCTTTCGTTCCGGCATTGACGACAAGATAAAGCGCGGGTTCACCGTCGAGGCGCGACGTCATGAAGTCGTCCTTGATCGTGCCAGCCTCGCTCAAAAGAAGCGCGTAGCGCTGCCGGCCTTCTTTCAATCCGGCCAGATCGGCGGGCGTCAGCCGTTCGAGCGCGCGCGCGGGATCCGCGCCGGCAAGAAACGCCTGGCCCATATGCGAGACGTCGAACAGGCCCGCTTCGGATCTGGTGTGAAGATGTTCCTTCAGAATGCCGGTCGCGTATTGCACCGGCATCTCGTAGCCCGCGAACGGCACCATTTTGCCTCCACGCGCGAGATGCAGCGCGTGAAGCGGTGTCCTTCTCAGTTCGTTCGTTCCGGCCATCGGTCCCGATCAGCGCTGACGTCGATGCGAACGCCGGAAACCGGCGAGCGCACCCCTCTGTCATCGGGACCTGAGAGATTTCCCTCCGGAACTCTCCGGAGATTACCCCTTCGGTGGAAGCAGCGGAAGCCGCCTCGCTTTCCAGAAGTTCATCTTCCCCGCGGTCCTTTTGCCTGAGAGTTTCCGGGGCGGTTGCTCCTTCGGCGCTCCTTTCGGAGTCTCTCCCGCGGGGGATCAAATGCGTGGCCGCGAAGGCGCGTCTCACGAGGGGCCCTAGCGTTACGGGACATCATAGGTGCGCGCGGAGTCGAGTCAACGAAGGCCCTGCACGCACTCTTTATTACCCACAGGGCTATCCCGGGACCGACCGCTACATGCGCTCCGGGATCTCGATTCCCAGGATCGTGAGCACTCTTTCGAACGCGGCGAGCGTTTTCTGGCAGAGGCCGAGGCGCGCAGCCCGCAGCGCGGTGTCCATCTCCGACAGGATGTGGTGCTCGCTGTAAAAGCGCGAGAACTCCTGCGCCAGCGCGAACACATAATCGCAAAGGATGTTCGGCGCGCGCTTGTCTTCGGCCGCGCGCAAAATGTCTGGAAGCTGGAGCAGGCGCAGAATCAAGGCCCGCTCTTCCTGCGAGCGAATCTCCGGCTCAGCCAGCACCATGCCGTCCTCGCGTGCCTTGCGGAGAATGGACTGGATCCGCACGGCCGCATATTGGAGATAAGGCCCGGTCTTGCCTTCGAAGCGCGAGAAGCGCGCGAGATCGAAGATGTAATCGGTCGTCCGGTGGTTGGAGAGGTCGGCGAATTTGATGGTCGCGATCGCGACCTTGCGCGCGATTTCCGCGCGCTCTCCAGCGGAATAGTCCGCGGCGAGTCCCTGCTCGGTGAGGCGCTTCTCCGCTTCGTCGGTGGCCGAGCGAATGAGATCGTAGAGTTTCAGAACGCCGCCGGCCCGTGTCTTGAACGGCTTTCCGTCCGTTCCGTTCATGGTGCCGAAGCCCGCATGTTCGAGGCGGGCGCGTCCGTTGAAGCCTGCAAGCTCGGCCGCGCGGTAAACCTGCTCGAAATGCGTGCTCTGCCGCTGGTCCACGACATAAAGGATAAGTTCGGGTTCGTGGCTCTTCACGCGGTCGATGATGGTCGCGAGATCGGTCGTTCCATAGGTGACCGCTCCGTCGGACTTCACCAGGATGAGCGGAGGCATCTCCTTGCGGTCGGTGTTCCGGGCCACCGGAACGACAAGCGCGCCCTCGCTCATATGCGCGAGGTTGCGGCGCTTCAAGTCTTCGATCATCGAAGGAATGATGGAATCGACATCAGACTCGCCGTTCCAGAGATCGAACGAAACGCCGAGGCTCGCATATTCGCGCTTCAGCCCGCTCTCCGACACGTTCACGAAGTGATGCCATAGCGCCCTGTATCCGGGCCGTCCGGCCTGGAGATCGGCCGTGGCTTTCCGCGCTTCTGCGAGGCGCGCGGGATCGGACGCGCACGCAGCCGCGCCGGCCGGATAGAGTTCTTCCAGATCCTCCATGCTGACGGGCGATTGCTCCGGGTATGGACCTTCGAAGCTCGGGTCGAAGTAGACTGGCGCCAAATCCCGATGGCCGATTTCCGAAATCAGCTGGCCCATCTGCAGACCCCAGTCGCCGAGATGCACGTCGCTCGTGACCCGCCAGCCATTGGCACGGAAGAGCCGCTGCAAGCAGTCGCCGATGATCGCTGAACGCAGATGGCCGACATGCATCGCCTTGGCGACATTGGGGCCGCCGAAGTCGATCACCATCGGCCGTTGCGCGACTGTGGCCGCACCGTCGGGCCGCGACAGGCGATCGGCCAGCACCGCGTCCTCGACATCGAAATTGAGGAAGCCCGGACCGGCGATTTCAATCTTGCTGAAGATGCCGTTTGCTTTCAGGTGGGCAGCAACGCGCGTTGCAATCTCGCGGGGATTTTTCCCGGCCTTCTTGGCAGCGGTGAGTGCGCCATTACACTGGAATTGGCCGAGATCCGGCCGATCTGACCGCTGCACGGTCCCAAATTGCTCAGAAAGCGCTTCAGCCGCGAATGCAGCACCTACGATCGCGCCGAGCTCGACAATCAGCGAACTCACGGCGCGTATCGGCTCATCTTCTTGTTGTATTCGAGCTGGGCATGCGTGAGCTGCATGCCGGCAAGGATCCCGTAGTCGTACGGCTTTTTTCCGTTCTCGAGATTGATATGCGTGGAGTCGACCTCGTCGGTGAATTCGGTTTTGGTTTCGCCATCACGAAACGAGAAATTCACCCAGAAGCTGTTCTTGGCGAGAACCTTTTCTCCGAGCGTCACCGCCACGTAATAGGGGACACGGTGGCTCGCGGCCGGACCGGTAGCCATGCGCGTGGCCTTGAATGTGAGCTCGAGCGTCGAGTCCGTGGTGCCATTGTCGGCATCAAGAACGCAGTCCGCCCTGATATTCGAAATTCCGACCCGGTAGAGCTCGGCGTTCGGATCGCCTTCCTTGCCAGGCTGAAAGACCGTCAAGGATGCAGTTGGCGCGAGAATCGCGGCATAGGGACATTCCAAAGCCTTCTTTCTGTCCGCATCCGTGGAGCAGCCGCCAAGCAAGGCGGCCATCAGACACACTGCAGGAAAGGCGGCGCGTAGAATACCTTTGTTCATCATCAATTCCGCTTGCGCAAAGGAGAACGCGACACTTGGCGGTGTTGTTCGGCCAAAAGAAGGCGCGTTGTGTGCAGGGGACTAGAGAACATCAGCGCTGCTGCTTGACTTTGCGGCCGGGTCCGCGCCACTCCAAAGCGAAGCGGCCAAACGGCCGCGGACCATAGAGAAGACGTTCTGATTTGGAAAGCGCGCCTCGATGGCCGTCTATACCGATGTATCGTTCGAAGAACTCGAGTCCTTCCTCAAGGACTATCGTATCGGCGCGCCGCTAAGCTTCAAGGGAATCGCCGAGGGCGTCGAGAACTCGAACTTCCATTTGCGGACAAGCCAGGGGGCTTACATCCTGACGCTTTACGAAAAGCGCGTCCAAAAAGAAGACCTGCCCTTCTTCCTCGGCCTTCTCGAACACCTGGCGAGGCGCGGAATCGCCTGCCCCCAGCCCGTGCGAAACGTCCGAAACGGGCAATGGTCGATGCTGAACGGCCGACCGGCCGCGCTGCTCACGTTCCTCGAAGGGGTCTCGCTGCGGCGCCCCGACGTGGAGCATTGCGCGAGCGCAGGCGCGGTGCTCGCATCGCTCCATTCCGCAGGCGCGGATTTCGATGTGAAGCGCCAGAACGCTTTGGGTCCTGCGAGCTGGCCAGACCTCGCCGAAAGCGTCACGGCCAAAGCCGACGACGTCGAGCGCGGGCTGAAGGCTTTGATCGCGGACGCTCTCGCGCGGATTCTGCCGCAATGGCCAGATGCGCTCCCGCGAGGTGTCATTCATGCAGATCTCTTTCCGGATAATGTTCTCTTCGTCGATGGCCGGCTATCCGGCCTGATCGACTTCTATTTCGCGTGCGATGATTTTCTTGCCTACGACATCGCCGTGATGTTGAACGCCTGGTGTTTCGAAAGCGATGGCTTCAACATTACCAAGGGCGCGGCACTTCTCTCCCGGTATCAAAGGGGCCGGGCCCTCTCGCCCGAGGAGCTTCGCGCGCTGCCCATGCTCTGCGCCGGCGCCGCTTTCCGCTTCCTGCTGACGCGATTGTTCGATCTCCTCCATCACGATCCGATGGCCCTCGTCCGGCCCAAGGACCCGAAGGAATTCTCGAAGCGCCTGCGCTTCCACCTGAAGGTCAAAAGCGCATCCGAATACGGGCTCTGATGGCGTCGCGCGTCGATATTTTCACGGACGGCGCCTGCTCCGGAAATCCGGGGCCGGGCGGCTGGGCCGCCATCCTCAGATCCGGAACACACGAAAAGGAAATCTCGGGCGGGGAGCCGGCGACGACAAACAATCGCATGGAACTGAAGGCCGTGATCAATGGTCTCAACGCGCTAAAGCAAGCGTCGGAGGTAACGGTTCACACCGACTCCCGCTACGTGATGGATGGCGCAACGCAGTGGATGCAGCGGTGGAAGGCGAGCGGTTGGAGAACTGCGGAGAAAAAGCCGGTTAAGAACGACGATCTCTGGCGCGCATTGGACGAAGCGATGGCGCGCCATCGCTTGAAGTGGGTGTGGGTGCGAGGACATTCTGCGCACGTCGAGAACGAGCGGGCAGATGCCCTCGCCCGCGCGGCCATTCCCGAGCGGTAACGTCCCGAGACGCACAACGACGATGTCCTGCGCTCGGGACAGCGACCTCAGACTTGATTGAGTATGTGCTCCGCGCTCGAAACCGAAAACGCGCCGGGCTCTTCCACATTCAACGCCTTTACGACACCGTTCTCGATCAACATCGAGTAGCGCTGGCTGCGCTTTCCCATGCCGAACCGCGAGCCGTCTAGTTCGAGGCCGACAGCACGCGTGAAGTCACCATTTCCGTCAGCGAGCATCATCACCTTTTCCCCGGCCTTCTGTTGCTCGCCCCACGCGCCCATCACGAACGCATCGTTCACCGAGACGCACGCGATCGCATCCACGCCCTTCTTCTTGAGGGCGTCAGCATTCTGAACAAATCCAGGCAGGTGCTTGGCCGAGCACGTCGGCGTGAAGGCGCCTGGTAGCGCAAAAAGGACGACCTTTTTTCCGGAAAAGAGATCGTCGGTTTTTACGGGCTTCGGGGCCCCATCCTTCATTTGCATCAGTGTCGCCGAAGGAACCCTGTCACCCACCTTGATCGTCATGAATTGCTCCTTGTTCGTTGGGCGCGTTTTAGCCCAGATACGCGCCGCGCGCCTAGGGTCAACGCGCGCCGACCGTTGCCCAAGCAATGAAACCATGTTCCGCATGGCCATATTGTCACCCTTCAGGCCAGCGCCGACATGCTATTCTCGGCAAATGTCGGCTTCGGGAACAGAACCCCGTCAGGGCTCGAAGGGCTTCCTCGAAGGAAAGCTTCTGATCGCGATGCCTGGCATGCCGGATCCGCGCTTCGAAAGAAGTGTGATCTTCATGTGCGCACACTCCGAGAACGGCGCGATGGGAATTATCGTCAACAAGCCATTTGCGGGCCTCGGCTTTGGCGAACTCATGGATAAGCTCGACATCAAAGTGTCCGGTGCGTGCGCGAACACGCCAGTTCTTTTCGGTGGTCCGGTCGAAACGGAAAAGGGATTTGTCCTGCACTCCGGTGAATACCGCAGCGCCGACGCAACGCTGTCCGTAACCGGCGAGTTTTCGCTTACGGCGACGCGCGATGTGCTCTCGGCAATCGCAACGGGGACAGGGCCGCAAGATTGGCTTTTCGCTCTAGGCTATGCTGGCTGGGAGGCAGGACAACTCGAAAGCGAAATGTCGGGTAATGGCTGGGTACACTGCGATGCAGACCGCGAAGTCATCTTCAATGTCGCGCACGAGTCACGGTGGCGCACCGCGCTGGCAAAACTCGGAATTGATCTCTCCGGCTTTTCGGCCGAAGCCGGTCGCGCCTGACGCCGCTATCCATTCGTCTTGCGTGGCACCCCATCGAGGACGGCTGCGCCCGAATCGAAGTGCATGGCAATGTAGTTGAGAGCTTCATCCGCTGACATTGGCGCACCAAACCGGAAGCCCTGTCCGAATTCGCACCCAAGCTGCTGCAGCCAGACCAGGTCTTGCTCGGTTTCGATTCCCTCGACAATGACCGTTCGTTTCATTTCATGTGCGAGCGCAACAACAGATGGGAGAATCGAGCGATCCTCTTCTCCCTCGGCGCGCCGCAGGAAGCTCTTGTCGATTTTGATCGTCTCGAACGGAAAATCCTGCAACTGACTCAGATTTGAGACGCCGGTTCCGAAATCGTCCAGTGAAAGTCCGGCGCCCAGCATGTGAAGGTGCTCGAGCCGGCGGATCGTCTCGGGCTCCGCAGCAACCGTCGATTCCGTGATTTCGAGTTTGAGAGATCCGCGCCGGATCTCGCCGCTGCTGATGATCTGCGCCAGATCGCGCTCGAGTGCCGGATCGCCGAGCTGGCGGCGCGAAACGTTGACGCTGACAAACAGAGGCGGATCAAGGGGAAAGAATCGTTGCCAGTGTGCGAGATCCTTTGTCGCCCGCGCCAGCGCAAATCGCCCCATCGGCAAGATCAGGCCGCTTTGCTCGGCATGCGGAATGAACGCGTCCGGCGAAAGCATGCCGCGCCCGGGATGTTTCCAGCGCAGAACGCCTTCGAAACCGGCAAGCGCGCAGTCTTTCAGTCTGACGATCGGCTGATAAAAAACGTCGAACTGCTTTTCATCGAGCGCCACACGAAGTTCGGTTTCGAGCGTGACGCTGTCTGGGACGGATACTGCTGTCTCGCGGGTATAGGCGACAGCCGAATTGCCCCCCTGCCGCTTGGCCTTGATCAATGCGAGTTGCGCGTTCTTAAGGAGATCGAGCGGGTCTTCAGCGTCTGCTCCACGCGCACTGCCGACACTTGCCTGCAGGAAAATTTTCCGTCCCCGGACACGAAACGCTGCAGCGTTGACGCTTTCTACCAACTCGCGGTCCATGTGCGTCTCAGACCGAGCCTCCGGAGACAACACCGCGAACGAATCGCCACCGACGCGGAACAGCTCGGCGCGGCTGGCGAAACGGGCGCGCAGACGATCGGCCAGTTGAATCAGCACTTCGTCGCCGCCTTCATCGCCAAGACTTCCGTGCACGGCTTTGAACCGATCGATATCCAGCACAGCGAGGAGACACTGCGAAAAAGACGCGCCCGCGCGCTCGAGCGCCTCCAGCAGGCCAAGCCGGTTGCCGAGTCCGGTGAGCGCGTCCATCGATGTTCGCGGCTCCTGCGGCGCATCCGCTTCCCTTCTGGCTGTGACGTCTGCGATCAGACCGACGCAGCGAGAGGCTTGATCCGGGTCGCCTGACATTGTTGCCCGCAGTTCAAGCCAGCGGTCGCCATCATCGCCACCGACTCGAAATTCGATCCGGAACGCGATTCCCGGACGCCTGCGATACTCCGCCAGGGCCTTCACATAGGTCTGCCTGTCATCCGGATCGATGCGCGCAATCCAATCGCGGTGCAGAACCACGTCGCCATCTTCATTGCCGATGAGCGATGCGGCCTCGCCCGACAGGGTAAGCAGATCCTGTTCAAAATCGAGAACGAACAGACCCTGTCGCGAAGCGATGATCGCATCCGCGTAGGACGGCATCGTGCTGCTCTCGGGCCGGTCGGGTACGTTGTCGTGCCGGCGCACCGGCAGGCGTTTCAGATTGATTCCGGCGAGCCCTTCGTCGGCTGCCACAGCAAGCGCAAGCAAAACCGCGCCTGCGGCTGCAAAGCCCCCCGCCGCGTCTCCGGCCACCAGGTTTTCGCCGAAGCCTCCCAAAATCGTCACCGCTGCCACGAGCGCGACGAGCGCGAACACGGCTGCGCTCGGTGCGAGCACGCGTGCCGCGAGTGAACCCATCCGTCCGCGGTGCACGAGATAGGCAGCAATGGCTGCCGTGCCGATGACCGCGACCGCATCACTTGCATCGATGGCGGCGGGCATTCCGACAAAAGCCAGAACACCGAGAATGACAACACCAATGACGGTCAGTCGAAAGGCGCGATGATAGCGCGGCCAGATCTCATCCAGAGGCACGACCGCGTCGGCCAGCAGCGCGCCGCACGCCACCGCGAGGCACGCAATCATCGCCGTTAAACCGTAAGGTCCGCCATAAGGGGTTACGATGCTGGCGTCGAACAGGCCTGTTGCAGCGAGCCGCAGGAACAAGACAAGGAAAAGCGTGATGGCGGCCCAGCGCGGGGCTGCGTGGCCGCTCATCGCCGCAAGGCCGCCAACGATCGCGGCCGCGGCGCCAATCAGGCCGGCGACGGCAGCAACGAAGATCGCGAGATTGCGATTGTGCTGGGAGAGCGCAGGTTCGGTCCACGCTAGAATCGAGGGCGGCTGGCGTGTGTTGATGGTGCAGACTGCGAGTTCGCTCAGGCTCGCCGGCGGCAGGGTCACGCGAAATGCGCGGCGACCGTAGGCGCCTACCCGCTCCACATAGACTTTGTCATCGGAGCTCGCGACTGCCGCGATTTCAGGCCGTGTGGGCGCGGGGAAAATATTGAGCCCTGTTCCCGGCGGTTGACCCGCAAGGAGGACACGGGTTGCAGCGCGATCCGAATCGTTCAGCGCGGCGAGCATGTACCAGTTGGTACAGCCGCCCGCGGTAGGCCCGTGATAGGGAGCGAGCGCGCCTTCGATTTCCATCACCGCATCGGGCCTGGCAAAATCGACCTGTTGCTCTCGGCCGGCGCCCGAGGCGCCAGCAGTCATCGCGAGCGATAGGAGGCCGATGACAGCGGCGAGCGCGCCTGCTCGCAATCGGTCAAAGGCCATCCGTTGCATTCGGTCGCATGTCCGCCGGAGTTCGCAGCGTTCTTAGCCCAAAAACCGGGCACCAGTTCGAATTTCCTTCGGACCGGGGCTCAGTCGTGCGCGCATCGACGCGCAGAAGAAATCCAGGATTACGAGGCCGCTCCATCTTCTTCAAGAAGAGCAAACAGCAAGTGGTCCCGCCACTCGCCGTTGATCTGAAGGTACTTGCGCGCCAATCCCTCCTGCCGGAACCCCGCCTTCTGCAAAAGGCTCTTTGAAGGTTCATTCGTTGGCAGGCAAGCCGCCTCGATCCTGTGCAATCCCAACGTTGAGAAGATAAACGGAATGAGGGCCTTTACAGCATCGTGCATATAACCCTGACGAGCGAAGCGCTCACCGATCCAATAGCCGAGCGCGCAGCACTGGGTCACGCCACGGCGAACGTTCGAGAGCGTGCACCCACCCATCAACGTATCGTCCTCCGCCCGGAAGACGAAGAAGGCGTAAGCCGAGTCGAGCCTCGCTTCGCGCTGGTACCGCTTTATGCGTCGGCGAAAGGCGCCCCGCGTCAGCTCATCACTCGCCCACACGGGCTCCCATGGCGAGAGAAAGGCCCTGCTCTCGCCGCGTAGCCGGGACCAGCTCGGGTAATCACCGATCCTCGGGTAACGAAGATAAACACCGTCGCCCCGGATGACGGGTTGCTGCCCGCCAGGGAACGTAAGCCCCCGCATGAAGGCCATCGGCCCCGCGTTCATTCCGCGGCGCGAAGTGCGCTTGGCGCTCCAAAGCGCCGGGCAAACACATCGTATGCTTCGAGTTTGCCGACCGGCCCGATTGCGGCGATCGCCGGGCGCGGTGAATTCATGACCCGCTCAGCGAAGCGCTGGATTTGTTCAATGTCCACCTCGTCGATCCGACGGACCATTTCGTCGACATCGAGAACGCGGTCGAGTGCGAACATCTGTGCGGCTATCTGCTCTGCCCTGGTGCCGGGCCGCTCCAGCCCCATGAGAATGCTCGACTTGAGTTGCGCCTTCGCCCTGGCAACCTCGCGCGCGCTTGCCGATTCCGCGAGCGCACCCATTTCTCCTGCAACCACGCCTCCGATTTGCGCGGCTTCGCTCTCGCCCGTTCCCGCATAGACACCGATGACGCCGCTATCCCTGGCTGAATGAGCAAAGGCGTAGATCGAATAGCAAAGGCCGCGGCGCTCGCGCGCTTCCTGGAAGAGGCGCGATGACATCCCGCCTCCGAGGGCGGTCACGTAAACCTGCGCCACGTAGTAATCGTCATCGGAGCTGGAGACCCCCGGGAAGGCAAAGGTTACGTGTGCTTGCTCCAGCTCCTGGATTTCGCGGTGATCTCCACCTTCGTAGTTGGCAGGCAGAGGCGCAGCTACGGCACCGCGCTTCATTGTCGAAAATGCGTCGTTCGCGAGCGCCAAAATCTCGGAATGCCGAACGGCGCCGGAAGCGACGAGATACATGCTCCCGGCGCGATAGTTTGAATCCATGTACGCGCGAAGATCCTCACGCGTGAATGCTGCGACGGTCTCCTGTTCTCCCAGGATCGGCCAACCCATCGGCTGCGCGGGATAGATCACGTTCTGAAGGTGATCGAACACGATGTCGTCCGGTGTATCGCGGGCCTGTCCGATCTCCTGGAGCACAACCTGACGTTCGCGCTCGAGTTCTGCAGGATCGAATGTCGGCGAACACAGAATGTCGGCGAGGATGTCGATCGCGAGCGGCACATCATTCTTCAGCACGCGCGCATGAAACGCCGTCTGCTCTCTGCTGGTATATGCATTCAGGTAACCGCCGACCGCTTCGATCTCTTCGGCAATGTCGCGCGCGGTACGACGGATCGTCCCCTTGAACGCCATGTGCTCGAGCATGTGCGAGACGCCCATGGCACGGCGTACTTCGTTGCGCGTGCCGGTGTTCACCCAGACTCCGAGTGCCACGCTCTCGAGCTGAGGCATCGGATCGGTGATCACGGTTAATCCGTTGAAAAGTCTGCTAATTTCCACTTTCATGATGCGCTAGCCTAGCCTCGATATAGGCGCGCACCAAGGGCAATTTCGGCTCGAGAGCCGCAACTTTTTCGGCCTTGGAAAGGAGGTTCGAAAGCCGTTCCGGAAGTAAGGTTTTTTCACCCAGCGCGGCTTCAACGGCCTCCGGGAATTTGGCGGGGTGAGCTGTAGAAAGCACCGCCATCGGCGTGCCCTCCCGGGCGCCGGTTTTGCGAGCCGCCGCCAAGGCAACGGCTGTATGCGGGTCCACCACGCGGCCGGTTTCGTCCCGGAAGAGACGGATTGTCGCGAGAGTCTCCTGATCGCTGGCCCGATTTGCGGAATAGCGGACCTGGAGATTGGACAGCAAGCTTGCAGGGATCTGCAACCTGCGGTTGTTGGCTCCCAACAGCGTCCTTACAACGACCGTGTCCCGCCCGGCCGCTTCAAACAGGGCCCGTTCGAAATTGCTCGCAATCTGAATGTCCATTGCGGGACTGAGCGTCGGGATGGTTTCGCCCACCGCATGGATGCCATCATTCAGTGTACGAACCATTATGTCGTTTGCGTTGGTCGCAACGAGCAGCTTCTCAATCGGCAGACCCATTCGCGTTGCCGCTTCGCCCGCAAATACATCGCCAAAATTGCCGGTGGGGACCGCAAAGACACCCGGCGTTCGCAGAACCGCAGCGGAGGTAAAGTAATACACGGACTGGATCAGAATTCTGGCGAGATTGATCGAATTTACAGCCATGAGCTTTAACCGCCGCGCGAACACCACATCGGCAAAGAGCCCTTTGACGATGGCCTGCGCGTCGTCAAACGTCCCGGTCAGCGCCAGATTGTGAACATTCTCGTGCCCTGAGGTCGTCATCTGCCGGCGCTGGATTTCACTCACCCGTCCTGCAGGGTGCAGAACGAAGAGCTCGATGTTCTTCAGCCCTCCTAGTGCGGCCACTGCTGCTGCACCGGTATCACCCGACGTCGCCACCACGATCGTTGCCGTCTCGCCACGCTTCGCCAGACCACGCGCGATGAGCTGCGCGAGGAGCTGGAGCGCAATGTCCTTGAACGCGAACGTTGGACCGTGGAACAGCTCGATCAAATTGAGATCGCGCCCGAGCGGGACGACCGGAACGATCGAGCGCGTGTCGAATGTCCGATAGGCGGCCGCGATGTCGCTCGCGAGCTCTTCGCGCGAAAAAGTGCCCTCGACAAAAGGAAACAGGATTTCCAGCGCCACTTCCTCGTATGAAAGCCGCGAAAAGCGCGCGATCTGCGGGGCAGAAAGACGTGGCCATGCCTCCGGCATGTAGAGCCCGCCATCAGGCGCTGTGCCTGAAAGCAGGACATCGAGAAAATCGCGGGGCGGGGCTTCACCGCGCGTGCTGATGTATTTCACGACCTTGGGTCCGGCGATGCTGACCGAAAGCGGAGCCTTCCGGTCGATACATGATAGGCGAGATAGACACCGATCAGTCCCGCTGCCAATGCGAACCAGGTCATTGCATATTGAAGATGCTCGTTTCTGAAAACGACACGGGTCTGGCCGCCTTTCGGCCACCCTCCTGCGTTCGGTTGTGAATCCGCCTCGACCAGCACAGGAGCAAGAAGCGTAACGCGGTCAGCTTTCGCAATCGATGCAACATCGCGCGCATACCAGACGCGATGGACCTTATCCGGAGCTGGCGTGAAAAAGCCCGGCGGATCTGGCGTCCGCCAGACCCCCGTGATCTGCGCAGGACCGCGAACAACGCCCGCGGTCCGCGTCCTTTGGTTCAGAAGCATGGGCAGAACGATGCCGCGATCGACAAGCAGCGCGCCGCGCCCGGTGATGAAAGGCACGATCACGTGGTAGACCGGCGCTCCGGCATCATCGGTCGCGAAAACATAAGCCTCCTTTCCATTTTCGAATCTGCCGTAAAGCGTCACGCGCCGGTATTGTGCATCCGCTCCTCTCCTGAGCGCCTGATCGAGCGATACGGGCTTTGCCGCAAGGTGGGACCCGACGGTCTCGATGAGCTGAAGTTTCCACTTGAGCCGTTCGAGCTGCCACACACCGAGGGAAACCAGGAGCAGGAACAGCGCGGCAGTAGCGATGGTCAAAACCAGCGACGGCCGGAATCGCACTGTCATCCCGCCAGTCTGCCCTCTCCCGCGTCATGGCGATATTGCAGCGCGATCAGGAGGGACTTCGAGAAGCGCAGCAACGCGAGCGACAGCACCAGCGCAATGGGAAGCCACAAGGCTGCATGCAGCCAGTAAGGCGGATGAAATGTGAACTCGGTGATCAGGGCCGCACCTGCAACGATGGCCCCTACAATGAGGATGACGAAGACCGCGGGGCCGTCACCTGGATCAAAACGCGCGTAGTCGAGACCGCAGCTGGAGCAGCCTTTTGCGACGGTCAGATAGCCTATGAACAAAGCCCCCTTTCCGCAGCGGGGACAGCGTCCATTCAGACCGGACAACAAATTCGGCAAATTCCCCGTCAGTCGGTAATCGCGGACGCACCGAACACGTAGATGCACGAGAACAGGAACAGCCAGACGACGTCCACGAAATGCCAGTACCAGGACGCCGCCTCGAATCCGAAGTGACGCGTGGTCGTGAATTGGCCGGCAATGGCCCTGAAAAGGCAGACCGTCAGGAAGATCGTCCCCACGATCACGTGGAAACCGTGAAATCCGGTTGCCATGAAGAACGTCGAGCCATAGATGGCGCCCAGATCGCCCGGTCCCGTCGAGAGACTCGCATGTGCGGCGTCCGTGAGCGGAGTGAGCGTGGCCCCATTGAAGCCGAAGGTGAAGGGCGCGTGCGTGTACTCCCAGGCTTGCACACAGGTGAAGCATAGGCCGAGGATCACTGTCAGCAGCAGCCCCTGCACCGCACCCTTGCGATCACCCGTCTGAACGGCGTGATGCGCCGCCGTGACGGTCGTGCTCGAAAGCAGAAGAATGAGCGTGTTCATCAAGGGAAAGTGCCATGGCGAGAGCGTCACGATGCCCTGCGGTGGCCACTGACCGATCGAGGCGTCCTTCGGAAAGAGGGCCGAATTGAAATAGGCCCAGAACCACGCCACGAAGAACATCACTTCAGAAGCGATGAAGAGCACCATTCCGAAGCGAAGCCCGAGTTTCACGACAGGCGTGTGGTCTCCGCGTACGACAGATTCCTGGATGACGTCGCGCCACCAGCCAGCCATTGTGTAGAGAACGAGCAGCACGCCGGCACCGAAGATGTAAGGCCGCACCGGACCGGGCAGGCCCCAGAACGCGTAGTCCTGGTTCATCCAGAAGACGGCACCTATCAGCATCGTAAGTGCGCCCAGCGATCCGACGATCGGCCATGGGCTCGGGTCCACCAGGTGATAGTCGTGCTTCGGACCGCTATGCGCGTGCGCGTCTGCCATTTATCTCGAGCCTCGTATTTCCCGCTTCACCCGAAGGCGCCTCCGTGGCTCCCCCACTTCACGATAGACATGACAAAGAAGAGTGCCGCCAGTGCGGCCAGAAGTATTCCGAGCGCGATATTCCGGTTTCTCCGCTGGCGCGCGGCATCGTCCTGTCCCATGTGTCACGCCCGAACTCCGGTGCCGAACCCATGCTCGACAATGAGAGATGCAAAGAGCGCGAATAGATAAAGGAGCGAGAGCGCGAACAGCCGGCGCGCCTGCGGCTCACGTTGCTCGTCCTTTTCGCCGAGCACACGCGCGCTCTGGAACAGGAATGCTCCGCCGAGGACGACCGCGGCGACGAGGTAGAGCCGGCCGCCGATCCCGAAGAACACTGGCGCGATGCCCGCAGGCACCAGTGCCAACGTATAGGCCATGATCTGCCACCGCGTTGCACGCTTCCCGCGGACGACCGGCATCATTGGCACGCCCGCTCTCGCATAGTCGTCTGAGCGCCACAGCGCCAGCGCCCAAAAGTGCGGCGGCGTCCATAGGAAAATGATCCCCACCAGAAGCAGCGATGCCAGGGAGACGCCGCCCGTCACCGCGGACCAGCCGATCGCGGGTGGCAATGCTCCCGCCAGGCCGCCGATCACGATGTTCTGCGGCGTGAAGCGCTTCAGCAGGAGCGTGTACACCACGACATAGAAGAGGATCGTGACTGCGAGGAGCGCCGCCGCAACCAAATTGACGAAAAGTCCCATCACCGCGACAGCGCCGACGCCCAGAGTCCAGCCGAACGCAAGCGCTTCGCCGCGCGCAATCCGGCCCTGCGGGATCGGGCGCGCACGCGTTCGCGTCATCAATCCATCGATATCGGAATCGTAACCCATGTTCAGCGCCCCGGACGCCCCGGCGCCGACCGCGATGCAAAGAAGCGCTGTCAACGCCGTCATGGGATCGAGATGTCCCGGCGCCGTGATCATGCCAGCCAACGCGGTGAAGACCACGAGTGACATCACCCGCGGCTTCAGGAGCGTAAAATAGTCCCCGACGGAGGCCGCACCATTACCGGAGAGCGGAAGAGCAGTCGCCGTCATGTGACCCGAGGCAGCTCCTCATAAGTATGGAAAGGCGGCGGCGACGGCAGCTGCCATTCGAGAGTTGTCGCCCCGGCGCCCCAAGGATTTGCCCCGGCGCGTCTACGAACCAGGAACGCCTCTGCCATGGTGACGAGAAAGACGATGAGGCCGAAACCAGCAATGAACGCGCCGACGGATGAGACCCTGTTCCATCCGGCAAAGGCATCCGGATAGTCGGCAATCCGTCTTGGCATTCCCTGAAGTCCAAGGAAATGCATCGGAAAGAACGCCAGATTCACGCCGATGAACGTGATCCAGAAATGCAGCTTTCCCAGGAATTCATTGTAGGTGTAGCCCGTGATTTTCGGGAACCAGAAATACCAGCCGGCAAAAATCGCGAACACCGCGCCGAGTGAAAGCACGTAATGGAAGTGCGCGACGACGTAATAGGTATCCTGCAGCACGACGTCCACGCCCGCGTTCGCGAGGACCACACCCGTGACACCGCCCACAGTGAACAGGAACACGAACCCCATCGCCCACAGCATCGGCGTTTTGAACTCGAGCGAACCGCCCCACATCGTGGCAATCCAGGAGAACACCTTGATACCGGTGGGCACAGCGATGACCATCGTCGCGAATACGAAATAAGCCTTCGTGTCGACCGACAGGCCAACCGTGTACATGTGGTGCGCCCAGACCAGGAAGCCGATGAACCCGATCGCGACCATCGCATAGGCCATTCCGAGATAGCCGAAGACGGGCCGCTTGGAGAACGTCGAGATCACGTGGCTGATCATGCCAAAGCCCGGCAGAATCAGAATGTAGACCTCGGGGTGCCCGAAGAACCAGAACAGGTGCTGGAACAGGATCGGATCGCCGCCGCCGCGCGCATTGAAAAAGCTGGTGCCGAAATGGCGATCCGTAAGCAGCATGGTGATCGCGCCGGCCAGCACGGGCAGCGACAAAAGAAGCAGAAAAGCCGTCACCAGAATCGACCACACGAACAGCGGCATCTTGTGAAGCGTCATGCCTGGCGCACGCATATTCAGGATCGTGGTGATGAAATTGATCGCGCCCAGAATCGATGATGCGCCCGCGAGGTGGAGCGAGAAAATCGCGAGATCCATAGCCGGACCCGGCGAACCATAGGTGGAAAGAGGTGCGTAGAGCGTCCATCCGCCGCCGACACCGTTCCCGCCAGGCTCGCTCGGCACGAAAACGGAAAGCAGCAGGAATCCAAACGAAACCGGCAGAAGCCAGAACGAGATATTGTTCATGCGCGGGAACGCCATGTCGGGCGCACCGATCATCAAGGGCACGAGCCAGTTTCCGAAGCCGCCGATCATCGCCGGCATGATCATGAAGAAGACCATGATGAGTCCGTGGCCGGTGACGAATACGTTGTAGGTGTGAGGATCCTTGAAGATCTGAAGGCCCGGGTACATCAGCTCGGCCCGCATCATCATCGAGAAGAAGGCGCCGACGGTTCCCGCGATGATCGCGAACACCAGGTACATCGTTCCGATGTCCTTGTGGTTCGTCGAATAGACGAAGCGGCGCCATCCGTGGGGATGAGCGTCATGCGCGTGCGCGAGATCGGCCATGTGCGTGCCTTCCGTTATTTCGCCGCGAGGCGGGTGTCGCCCGTATCTCCAAGAGCGGCGTACTTTTTCTTCATGGCGCCGAGCCAAGTCTGGTAGTCGGCGGCACTGACGACCTTCACCTCGATCGGCATGAAGGCATGATTGACACCGCAGAGCTCCGAGCACTCGCCATAGAAGGTGCCGGTCTGCGTGGCCTTGAACCAGGTGTGATTAAGGCGCCCGGGGATCGCGTCCATCTTCACGCCCATTTGCGGCAGCGCCCAGGAGTGAATGACGTCGGCACCCGTGACCTCGAGTTCGACAACCTTGTTCACAGGAACTTCGATCGGGTTGTCCACGCCGAGAAGACGCGGCTCATGCGCTGCATCGGCCGCGGAATTGTCTCCCGGCTTCGAAAGTCCGTTCGACGTGAACTGGAAATTCCCGTCCTTCGGAAATTCGTAGCTCCAATACCACTGGTGACCGATCGCGCGGACGAAAACGTCGGCAGGCGGGATGTCCGCTTCGTAATAGAGGAGCCGGAAGGACGGAATCGCGATCAGCACCAGGATGACGACAGGAACGACCGTCCAGACCACTTCCAGCACGGTGTTGTGATGAACCTCGCTAGGTGTCGGATTAGCGCGCTTGTTGTAACGCACCATGACCCACAAGAGCAGGACCAGCACAAACAGAGAAATCGCGACGATGATGTAGAGAAGAAGATTGTGGAATTCCTCGATCCGCTCCATCACCGGCGATGCCGCCGGCTGGAAGCCGAGTTTCCAGTCCTGCGGAATAGCCCACGCCGCCGTCGGCCAGAGTGCAAGAAGCGGAAGCAGCCATACGCTGGGGCCGGTACGTCGCAACGACATGGAACGAACCTCGCGATGCCGGCCTTATGGCGCGCACTGCCGCACCGCCGCCCGGGGGAATCCGGGCGCGATTTAGGGGCGCTAAGCCCCTAAAGTCATTGCGACCTTATGGCACGGGGTTATCGGGACGGGGTGCGTTTTTTCGCCAGAAAGGCTGCGCCGCCATGGCCCGCGACCTATATTCGAATAAGCCCCTGCAACGGAGCGAAAGGAGTCCCAATGGCCACCGATCCCTTTTTCTCGCGCGTTGGAATGGATCGCAGCCGTGTCGAGAACATCGTCGGGGACGCACTAAAGGGGTCCGACGACGGAGAGCTCTTCCTGGAATTCAGTCAAAGCGAATCGTTCGCCTTCGACGACGGCCGCCTCAAGGCCGCAACATTCGATACGACGCAGGGCTTTGGCTTGCGCGCAGTGGCCGGTGAAGCGGTTGGTTACGCGCATGGGACGGAGCTTTCGGAGGACGCCATCCGGCGCGCGGCCAACACCGTTCGCGCCGTGGCTCACGGGCGTTCAGGAGTCCTTGCAGAGCCTCCCAAGCGAACCAATGCGAAACTCTATACCGATCTCGATCCTCTCGAGACCGCCCGTTTCGAAAAGAAAGTAAAGCTGCTCGAGGACATGAATGCCTACGCGCGCTCGAAGGACAGCCGCGTGAAGCAGGTGTCCTGTTCGCTCGCGGGCGAATGGCAGAGCGTGGAGATCCTGCGTGGCGGCGGAGAGGCGTTCCGGGATGTTCGGCCGCTCGTGCGGATCAACGTCTCGGTCGTCGTCGAGGAAAACGGTCGCCAGGAAGCGGGCAGCTTCGGCGGGGGCGGCCGAAGCGGTTATGACGTCTATCTCGCGCCGGAGTACTGGCATGCCGCGGTAGACGAGGCGCTGCGCCAGGCGCTCGTCAATCTTTCTTCCGTCGCCGCCCCGGCTGGCGAGATGACCGTTGTGCTCGGCCCTGGCTGGCCCGGCATCCTGCTTCACGAAGCGATCGGTCACGGGCTTGAGGGCGACTTCAATCGGAAGAAAACAAGCGCGTTCGCCGGTCTTCTGGGACAACGCGTTGCCTCGCCCGGTGTCACGGTTGTGGACGATGGGACGATCAACGGCCGTCGCGGGTCGCTCACGATCGATGATGAGGGCACACCGACCTCACGCACGGTGCTGATCGAGAACGGAATTCTCAAAGGCTACATGCAGGATCGCCAGAATGCGCGCCTCATGGGGGTCGCGCCGACCGGAAACGGCCGCCGTCAGTCGCACGCCTGCCCGGTGATGCCGCGCATGACGAATACTTACATGCTCAGCGGCGACAAGGCGCCGGAAGAAATCCTGAGGAGCGTCAAGCGCGGGATCTACGCGACCAATTTCGGCGGAGGCCAGGTCGACATCACAAACGGCAAGTTCGTCTTTTCCTGTACCGAGGCTTATCTGCTCGAGGACGGAAAGGTCGGCCCGGCCATCAAAGGCGCGACGCTGATCGGCAATGGTCCTGACGCGCTTACGCGCGTCAGGATGATCGGCAGTGACATGAAGCTCGATACCGGCGTGGGGACTTGCGGAAAGAACGGTCAAAGCGTCCCTGTCGGTGTCGGCCAGCCCACATTGCGAATAGACGGCCTGACGGTCGGCGGGACAGCGCAAGCGGCCTAAGTTGCGCGGAGAGCGCGGACTTCAATATCGCCGGCCTAAGAAGGCCGACCGCCCGTAGCGCGGCGATGGCCCGCGCGTGTATCGCAAGCGGCTCAGTTCTTCGGCAGAAACTTCACGAAAATCAGTTCGGGGTCGCCTGGATCGAGGTTCTCGATCGTGCCGCTCGGCAGATAGCCGCACTGGCCGAGCAAGGCGCGCATCGGAGAATTCGACTCATTGGTGGAGGTGAAAACACGGTCGGCAGCGATCGTTCCTTCGATGGTCTTCAGGATGGCGAAGCCGACGCCTTTCCGTCGTTCGTCCTCGGCGACGTAGAGGAGCTCGATGAAGTCTCGCGAAAAAAATTTGCGGCTGAGGATTCCGTAGCCGACCGGCCGGTTCAACCGCTCGGCGAGCCAGCACATCCGCGCCGCGATCGCCGCGTCGACGATTTCCCTCCGGGCGAGATCGGTGCCGACCTTGGGATCGATCTCGGCGAAGCCGCGCCGGTCGCGCGTCCCTGCAAGCCGCACTCGGATTTCCTGGTGAAGTGCCATGCGGCTCACCTTAGAAAAGACCATGGCGAAATGAAGATCGCATCCGCTCTTACCAGAGCCCCGGAGGGCACGCTCAGAGGAAATTGTATTCCGTGAACAGAGGCGCGAGATCGCCGCTCCACTCTCCGTGGAACCTCTTGAGCAATTCCTCGGCGCGCGTATAACCGCGGTCGACGAGTTCTCGAAGCGGAGCAAGAAAACCGTCTTCCGACGAACCCATGGAATCCAGCGCAGCCCTACGGCGAAGGCCTGCGGAGGCAATTTCGAGCATCTCGTGCGCGAGATCGCGAACAGTGTGCCGCCGGAACGGCGCACGAAACGCAAGCGTGGGAACGGAATCGCGCAATTGCTGGCGCTCTTCCGCGCTCCAATCCTTGACCAGATCATATGCCGCATCGAGCGCGGTCTGGTCGTAATAAAGGCCGACCCAGAGCGCCGGCAAACCGCAGATCCGGCGCCAGGCACCGCCGTCGGCTCCTCTCATCTCGAGGAAGCGTTTTAGCCGGACTTCGGGGAAGATCGTGGTGAGATGATCGGCCCAGTCATTCATCGTCGGAGCGACAGCTTTCAACTCCGGGATGCGCCGCGCGAGAAAATCGCGAAAGCTGCGGCCCGCGACGTCGATGTATTTTCCGTCACGGAATACAAAGTACATCGGCACGTCGAGCGCATAGTCGACATAGCGCTCGAATGACATGCCCTCCTCGAAAACGAACGGCAACATGCCGGCGCGCGCGTTGTCGACGTCGGTCCAGATGTGACTTCGATAGGAGAGAAAGCCGTTCGGCCGACCCTCGCGAAACGGCGAGTTGGCGAAGAGGGCCGTCGCGATCGGTTGAAGTGCGAGGCCCACCCGGAATTTTTTGACCATATCCGCTTCGGATGAATAATCGAGATTGACCTGGACAGTGCAGGTCCGAAACATCATTTCGAGGCCATAGCCCCCGACCTTGGGCATGTAACGCCGCATGATGGCGTAGCGGCCCTTCGGCATCTGATGGGTCTCTTCCATCGACCAGGTCGGTGCGAAGCCGAGGCCGATGACGCCCGCGCCAATCTCGCCGCACACCTCGCGAAGCTGCCGCTGGTGGGTATCGAGTTCGCCACAGGTTTCATGCACCGATCTGAGCGCAGCACCCGAGAGCTCGAACTGCCCGCCGGGTTCGAGGCTCAAGGAGGCCCCGTTCTGGACAAGGCCGATGATGTTGCCGCCTTCTTCGACCGGCTCCCAGCCGAAGCGCCGCATGCCCTCGAGCAGGGACCGGATGCCGGGACGCCCGTCATAAGCGAGCGGCTTATGGGTCCGAAGATCGTAGACGAACTTCTCGTGCTCGGTACCGACGCGCCATTCACTCCGCGACTTCGCCCCATCTGCCAGATGCCGGATGAGATCATCGCGCGAGCCAATGGGACCGCCCGCAGATTGAGGAATCGACATCTCAACCGTTCCGGAGGTCGCGTGCGGCCGACATGTGCCTGTGAATCATGAATAGCCCGTTCAGCGCGTGTGTACTTAGGGGCGAGGAGAAGCACAGACAAGCGTTCCTCGCTTTCGCCTAACGCGCGACCGGCTCGCGTCCACTATATTTAGGTTGTCACTTAATTAAGTAACTGCTAATCTACTGTCGTGAACGCCCTCCGAGCACTGGCAGATCCCACGCGGCAGCACATTGTCGAACTGTTGGCGCACGGGCCGAAATCCTCAGGCGAGATTGCGCGGGAATTTCCACTGACCGCGCCAGCGATCTCGCAACATCTGCGCGCACTCAAGGAAGCGAAGCTGGTGCGCGTGCGCGCCGACGCCCAACGCCGGATTTACGAACTCGATGCGCAAGGCGTGAGAGAGCTTTCTGAATGGATCGGCAATCTCCGGCGGTTCTGGAAACGCAAGCTCGACGCGCTGGAGGAACAGTTGAAGGCATGAGCCGATGAGCGACTCCGGAACCTTTCATCGAGTCTGCTCGGTCAGATTTGAGCGAATATTGCCCGGTCCGGTTGGACGTGTGTGGCAACACCTGACCGAGCCCGCGAAGCTTACGGCTTGGTACGGCAAAGAAAGTGTCATCGAACCGAAGGAAGGCGGACGGGTCAGCCTCATGGACGGACACATTCGCGGAATTGTCACGCAATGGGTGCCCGAGCGAAAACTCATTCATAGCTGGAATGTGTTTTCCCCCGGCAATCCCCAATCGGCTTACCCGGAGTCCTATCTCTCAATCGAACTTGCCGGATCGAACCCAGTGATGCTCACGCTTCTGCACCTGCCGGTTCTCGAGCGTTTCGAAAAGCAGAATGCCATGGGCTGGCATACCTTCCTCGACATTCTCGAGGACACGCTTGCTGGACGGATCGCAGCGCCGCGCATGGACTACATGCAGCGCAATGCCCGCGTTTACGGCGTCGATCTCGGCAATCTTGCGCGCTGAGCTCAGGGCAGCGCGATGACCATCAGCATCAGCACGGCACAGATCATGCCAGCCGTCGCGATCTCGGCAGAATAAGTGAGCGGGTCCCAGTCGTCGAAACGGCGTGTACTGATCGCCCGCGCTACCGACGTTCGCATAAATCCAGGGTTCCTGCTCATAACAACACCGAGTTCCGCTTCCCGCTCCGCTGCCCGCGTCCATCCCACTCCAGATAAACGCCTCGGATCGGCTTCCGATGCACGCACTACCGACGTGTGCGAAGCAGACTCAGAAACGCCACATTGTAGCCGCGTCAGCGCCAATCGCCGTTCAACGCCTGAAAGACAGCGAGCGCTGCCAGCGCGGCCGTGTCGGCGCGGAGAATGCGCGTTCCGAGCGAGACCGGAATCGCAAAGGGACAATTGCGGACAAGGCGGCGCTCTTCCTCGTCGAAACCGCCTTCGGGGCCTGTCAGGAAGCCGCAAGAGGAGAATCGCTCGCGCGCCAGCGCAGCGCCGATTGGTGGCGCGTCGCCTCCCTCGTCGCAATAAATCAGTTTGCGTTCAGGCGCCCAGCTGGCCAGCAGTCGCGCGAGCGGAATAGGTGAACGGATTTCCGGTATTGTCGTCCGGCCGGACTGCTCTGACGCTTCCACGGCGTTCGCGCGCAGGCGCTCCAAGTTCACGCGCGACACGATGGTCCGGCGGGTGATCACCGGCTGCAGCACGCGCACGCCCAGCTCTGTCGCCTTTTGCGCGAGATAGTCGGCTGGGACGCGCTTGAGGGGAGCGAACGCCAACCAGAGATCGGGCACATCGCCCTGTTTCGCGACCTGTCGTTCGCAAACGGCGCTCGCACGCTTTTTGCCAGCTTCGAGCCGGGCAAGCCACTCGCCGTCGCGTCCGTTAAATAGCCGCACACGATCGTCGGTTCGCGCGCGCATGACATTCAGGAGGTAATGCGCCTGGCCTTCGGCGAAGTCGACCCGCGCGCCGTCGGCAAGAGCAGCGCCGACGAACAAGCGTACGAGACCGCCGGGATAAGCGAGATCTTCAGACATTGCTTAAGGCGAGCGGAGATTGCGGGTTGCGCGGCTCCGTCGCAAGGCCGTTGGCCGCGCTGCGTAGGACGTGCGACATTGGTCTCATGCTTTCCAGTGCGAAGAAGGAAATCCCAACAGAGCGGACGGAAAGTCGGGTAACGGCCGACGCCGAGCATGGCTCCTGGGTGGAGCGAGCGCCCCGCGCGTGGCAACCTTATCTTCGACTGGCCCGGCTCGACCGGCCCATCGGCAGCTGGCTTCTTTTTTGGCCCTGTGTTGCAGGGCTTGCACTCGGTGCGCTCGCAGACGACCGGACTCTGGGCGAGCCGCATGATGTCTTACTTATCGCGCTTTTCGCGATCGGTTCGATCGCCATGCGCGGCGCCGGATGCACTTACAACGACATCGTTGATCGCGATCTGGACGCAAAAGTCGCGCGGACAAGAAACCGACCGCTCCCTTCGGGAGCCGTCAATCTCAGAGACGCATGGCTCTTTCTTCTCGCCCAGTGCCTCGTTGGCCTTGCGGTCCTCGCCCTGCTCAATCTGCTCGCAGTGGAAACAGCTGCATGTTCGTTGCTGTTGGTCGCAGCCTATCCGTTCATGAAGCGCATCACGTGGTGGCCGCAGGCCTGGCTCGGGTTCACATTCAACTGGGGTGCGTTGGTCGGTTTCGCGGCCGTAACCGGACGGTTCGATTGGGGCATTCTCTTCCTTTACGCGGGCCTCGTGTTCTGGACTCTCGGCTACGATACGATCTACGCGCTGCAGGATCGCGACGACGATTCCCTCATCGGCATCAAGTCGACGGCGCGCCTGTTCGGCGATCGCTCGGCCGACTGGATTCTCGGGTTCTATGGGGTGAGCGTGACCTTCATTCTGGCAGCCGGCCTGACCGAACATGCAGGCTGGCCGTTTGTGCTTCTGATCCTTGTCGCCGGGGGGCATCTGCTGTGGCAGGTCCGCCAGCTGAACGCGCGGAACTCTGAGAATTGCCTCAAGCTCTTCCGCGCCAACCGGGAAACCGGGGCGATGCTGGCTTTCGCGTTCGTTCTCGCGAGTTGGGCCACCTGATCCCTGAAAAAGGCGCCGATATGTGTGATTCCTTCACCGGAGGCGTCGATGAAGCGTTTACCCCTCAAGGCCGTATAATAGGGCGATGAACGTCCAGCGCTTCGATCCGACGAAGGTCTTCTCGAAGGAGGAAATGGCGGCCGTGCGCGCCCGCTCCGACGTGACGGGCCTTCTTTGCGTCGCACATGCGTGGATCGTGATCGGCGCAGCAATGGCGGTTTATGCGCTGTGGCCGAATCCATTGACGTTCATTGGCGCGGTCATCGTCATTGGCGGGCGCCAGCTCGGTCTTGCGATTCTGCAACACGACGCAGCCCACGGCGTGCTCACCCGGACGAAATGGCTGAACGAATGGGTTGGCCAGTGGCTGTGCGCCTACCCCGTTCTCGGCAACATGGTCGCCTACCGGCACTATCACCTGAAGCATCATCGCACGACGCAGCAACCGGACGATCCGGATCTCGAACTGTCGGCGCCCTTCCCCATTACGCGCGCGAGCTTCAAGCGAAAGATGATCCGCGACATCACCGGCCAGACCGGGTTCAAACAGCGCAAGCAGCAATTCGTGAGCTCGCTGGGAAAACCAGGCGAGCCCATCGCCATCCGTGCGCGGACCTACTGGCGCCGGCTGGGGCCGCAGACGATCGTGCAACTCATTCTCCTTGGCGCCATGACGGCGTTCGGAAAGCCGCATTACTATCTGATGTTCTGGGTCCTTCCGAACGTGACATGGCACATGGTGATCACGCGGGTCAGGAACATTGCCGAGCATGCGGTCGTCCCCGACAATGATGACGTATTGCGCAACGCGCGCACGACTTATGCGTCGTGGCTCGAGCGCTCCGTTCTGGCGCCCTATTGGGTGAATTATCACGTGGACCATCACGTGCTGTTCTATGTCCCCTGCTACAACCTGCCGAAGCTGCATGCCCTTCTGATCGCCAAGGGCTTTGGGCCAAAAATGGAAATTCAGCCGAATTATTTGGCGGTGCTGAGGCTTGCCACGTCGCGTGACGAACCTGTCCTGGCCCAGGCGGCGTGACGAACGCCGAAGCCTTCGTCCGCCAGAATACAGCCCTGATCGCTCCGCCTCTCGTTCCCGAACTGCGTCTTCATCTCGCGACCGAACTCGTGCCCATCTGGCGAAGCACGGAAGAGGAATTGGCCGAGAAAGGCGTGCCACCACCTTACTGGGCGTTTGCCTGGGCGGGCGGTCAAGCGCTCGCGCGCTATATTCTCGATCATGCAGAGACCGTCAGCGGCCGCTCGGTGCTCGATTTCGGCTCGGGTTCGGGGCTGGTCGCCATTGCTGCGGCGAAGATGGGTGCGCGCCGCGTCGTTGCGGCAGACATTGACTCATTCGCGGCAGCCGCAATCGCATTGAACGCGGAAGCAAATGCGGTTGCGATCGAGATCACCACCCGGGACGTGATCGGAGAAATCGGTGTCGCCGAAAACATTCTGCTGGGCGACATGTGCTACGAGCGGCCCTTGGCCGATCGCGTCCTTGCGTGGCTGCGCGCATCCGCCCGCGCAGGGGTCAACATCCTGCTCGGCGATCCCGGACGGAGCTATTTTCCCAAAAATGACGTCGAAAGGCTCGCGGTCTATTCGGTCGCGACGACGCGCGAGCTCGAAGACCGCGAGATCCGGGAAACCGGCGTTTACCGTCTGAGAAGCTAAACACCTCGATTTACCGGTTCGGGACAACCACCGCGGCATTGGGGAATACTCAATGCGCACGATTTCCCGCTTCTGGTCCTTGCCGCGGGAAGGTCGGGTTTCATAAATTCCCCCCGCCTGAATCAGTGGCCTTGAGGAAGAATGATGACAAAGCCCCGTTTGGCCGTTCTCGTCGCAATCGTGTTCGCGGCCGCCGCGAGCCGGCTTCTGCCGCACCCACCGAATACCACGCCGATTGCAGCGCTAGCGCTTTTCGGCGGCGCCACCTTCAGCGACAAGCGGCTGGCCTTCCTCGTTCCGCTCGCGGCGCTGTTCGCGAGCGACCTCGCCATCGGCTTCTACAACAACATGGCATTCGTTTATGGCAGCTTTGCCGCGATCGTTTGCATTGGCTTGTGGTTGCGGAATCACCGGTCGGGCCTTCCGATTGCGGGAGCGGCCATCGCGAGTTCGATTCTCTTCTTCCTGGTGACAAATTTCGGGACCTGGGCGAGCTCCGGGATCTATCCGAAAACGTTGGCCGGTCTCGAGGCCTGCTACGTCGCCGGCATTCCGTTTTTCCGCAACACGGCGATGGGTGATCTCATCTACACCGCCGCGCTGTTCGGTGGATTTTCGCTTCTGGAAAAAGCGTTCCCGGTACTCGCGGAGCGGCAGACGCCTGCGCTCGCGACGTGAACGAGAAAACAACTTCGTCTCGCTCCATTGGCTGCTCGCGCTGTGGCCGGACGCTGATCTGCGGACCAGTTGCCGGAGAGACACAGTGCTGGTGCGCCGGAAAGCCGCCCGTGATGATCCAAGACCCAACGCGTGATTGTTTTTGTCCGGATTGTCTGGACGCCGCGACTGCGGAGCCCATCACCGCACCGGCGCAGCCGCCCGCGAGGGGGCCGGACCGACATAGCGTGCCCGCGGGCGAATAAGCGCGCCGCTTGCGAGCTGCTCGCCGGCATGGGCGATCCATCCCGCCGTCCGCGCGATGGCGAAAAAGGCCGGCTCGCAGCCCTGTGGCATTTCGAGGGTGCGCCGCATCACGGCAAGCGCGTAATCGATATTCACCTCAACCCCGATGGCTTCGGCGATGCGCGCCGGAACCTCAATGGTGAGCCTTTTGTCAGCACCCGCTTCCGTGAGCCGCTTCAGCAGAGCGAGCGCGCGCGCATCACCGTGCTTGTAAATCGGATGACCGAAGCCCGGAAAACGTTCTCCCTGCGCGACCCGCTCGCGCACAATCTCCGCCACACTGCCACTCGAGAAGGTGTCCACCAGCTTGGAAGCGAGAATGCCAGCCCCGCCGTGGCGCGGGCCCTTGAGCGCAACGAGGCCGGCGATTACGGCATCGTAGAGGCTGATGAAGGTCGACGCGGCGCATCGCACGGTGAATGTCGACGGATTGAGCTCGTGATCCGCTAGCAGCACGAGAGCCCGCCGGATCAGATCCTCCGCCGTTCTGCCTTTGCATGACCAGCGCTGCGCAATCTGTCTGTGCAAGGGTTCGGCCGATGCCTCGGCTCCCGTCATGGCGGCTGCGACAAGGCGCATGATGCGGGCGCCCGTCGAGGCGCGCCCCTCCAGGACACTGTTATACGCACGCGGGTCGGCGCTCGACGCGAGCGCAAGCATCGCGATCGTGCGCTCCACCGGGGTTGCATCTCGCGTCGCCTCGAACACCGCCTGCATCGCCGGCGAAACCACCGGCAGATTTGCCTTCGCAAATGGATCGCTGCCGCTCACACCCCACAGAAGGGTCGACGCTTGTTCGAGCGTTGCTGTCTCCGCGAGCGCGACCGCGCTCACGCCGCGATAAATCGGACCCGATTCCGTGATCGTGGATACGGCGCTGTCGAGGACTGGCAGATCAGACGCGCGCAGGCCCTGACCTTCGATCAACGGCGCCCGCCGGCTTTTGAGCGCGCGCACATCTTCTGCTCGGTAACGCCGGCTTCTTGGATTCGGGCCAGGCTCCGATCGCACCAGTCCGCGGCTCACATATGCGTAAAGAGTCGCCGGTGAGACCGAAAGTTCGGCGGCGGCCTCTATGGCTGTCAGATATAGAGGTTCGCTTTTTTCCATATTGATTAAGCTAGTCAAGATTGATCAATGCTGCAAGCGCGATAAATCTTTGTGCGGTGCACAAGGAGAAACCCGTATGACCATTCAGCCCAGCAAATCGCCAATTGGACTGGACGGAGTCCCCGCCGCCGAGACGGTTTTGAGCCATGTGGATGGCGAAAAAGGCGAACTCATCATTGCCGGCGAGCACGTTGCCGACCTCGCCCGAAAGTCGAGTTTCGAAGGTGTCACCGCGCGTCTTTGGTCGGCCGCAAACGCAACGCTGATCAGCGAAGCAGAAGTTCGCGCTGCGCTCGGCGAAGCCCGGGCGCGCGCCTTCGCGCGTCTGCCTCAGTTGCTTGGAGCCGCCGAGGGCCTCTCGGTCGTGGATGGTTTTCGCTCGGCGGTTGCCGGGCTTCGCGCCGAAAGCGGGTTAACCCATGATGCGACCATCGTCGGCGCGATGCCGGTGATTGCCGCTGCCCTCGTGCAGCGCGCGAAGGGAGCGGCGCCTAAATTTCCGAATCCGACGCTCTCCCATGCTGGCGATACGCTCGCCATGCTCCATGGCCGCACGCCGAACGCATCGGAAGCCGCCGCGCTCGACGCGTATTTCGTGACGGTGTCGGATCACGGCATGAACGCCTCGACCTTCGCCGCGCGCGTGGTGGCATCGACGCAGGCGGATCTCTTCGCGGCGATCACGGCCGGGTATTGCGCTCTCACAGGCCCGCTGCACGGCGGCGCGCCGGAGCCAGTTCTCGAAATGCTCGACGCAATCGGCACGCGCGAGCGCATCGCGCCCTGGATCGACTCCGCTCTGGCTCGCGGCGAAAGGCTGATGGGGTTCGGTCATCGCGTCTACCGTGTGCGTGACCCGCGCGCCGACGTGCTCAAGACCGCCATCGAACGGCTCGCAACCAATACGACGGACTTGCCCTTCGCGGCCGAGGTCGAAGCGTACGCCCGTGCGGCCTTGCGGCGATCCAAACCGGATCGTCCGCTCGACACCAATGTCGAATTCTTCACCGCGATCCTGCTCGACGCGCTTTCGATTCCGCGGCAGGCGTTCACGCCCATCTTCGCGGTCGCGCGTTCCGCCGGCTGGACGGCGCATGCGCGCGAGCAGCAGCGGCGCGGGCGGCTGCTGCGGCCGAGTTCTGTTTACGTCGGCGATATGCCTTCCTGAAGGCAAGCGTCAGTTCGGCGGTTTCATCGGAGCCGGTTCGTGCCCTGAGGCGGGCTGGCCCTTGCGCAGCTTCGAATGCCTGTAGCCGAAGAATGCGTACAGCAGCGCTCCGATGACGATGTAGGTAACAAGGATCGCGAGCGCGACCGGGTCGCGCGGGATCTTCTCCTCCGGCGCGCCAATCAGGACGACGAGGAGATTGCGCCCCATCGCCTTGCCCACGATATCGATCAGAATCGGCGCCACCATAAAGAGGATGCAGAAGACCGCGCCCAGGATCGGCGTCAACGGATAGAACGGGACCTTGAACGGCCTGGGGAGCGTCGGTTCGGCGCGTCTGAGATAGATCACGCTGATACAGACGATGGAGAATGCGAACGCCGTTCCAAGACTGACGAGATCATTCAGGATTGAGAGTGGCAAGGTCGCCGCCGCAATAGCGATGGCGCTGCCAAGCAGCAATGTACCGGCGGCGGGCGTGCGCAGCCGCGGATGAATGCGGCTGAAAATGCCCGAGATCAGCCCGTCCTTCGCCATCTGATAGAACACGCGCGTCTGGCCGTAGCACAGCACGAGCATCACCGAGGTAAGCCCGGTGAACGCGCCAATCTTGATGACGAAGGAAAAGAGATTGAGCGTCTTTGATGCCACGAATGGCCACGGCACCATGGCCCAGGTCGGGTTCATCTTGTCGACTGCAATCGCGATCGGGTCGGGAACGCCGAGGCTCCTGAAGGGAACGACACCGGTCAGCACCGACGCGACGGCGATGTAGATGATCGTGCAGATGATGAGCGAGCCAAGGATGCCGATCGGCAGATCGCGCTGCGGATTGCGCGCTTCGCCCGCGGCCGTCGAGACCGCCTCGAACCCGATATAGGCAAAGAAGATGAGCGAGGCCGCACGAAAGATGCCCGGCCACCCATAATGAAAACCGCCGGTATTCGCCGGAATGAAGGGCTTCCAGTTGGCCGGATCCAGATAGGCGATCCCTATCAGCACAAACGCGATCAGGACCGAAACCTTGATCACCACGATGACGTTGTTGACGCGTGCGGATTCACGAATCCCGATCACCAGGAGCATGGTGACGAAAGCAATGCCAATGACGCCGACAAGATTGAAACTAGATGCGCTCTGGAGCGCGCCATCCTTGTATTGAAGCGCGGACTGCGACAGCGCCTGGGGAATGTGCAAACCGAAACTGTCGAGGAGGCTGACCACGTAGCCGGTCCAGCCGGCCGCGACGGTCGACGCCGCAACACCGTACTCGAGCAGGAGCAGCCAGCCCATCGTCCAGGCAAACACCTCGCCCAGCGTCACGTAGGAATAGGTGTAGGCGGAGCCTGGCACGGGCATTGTCGAGGCGAGCTCGGCATAGCAGAGGCCTGCAAACGCGCAGGCTATGCCCGCAACCACGAACGACAGAAGCACGGCAGGGCCGGCGAAATTCGCCGCCGCATTGCCGGTGATGACGAATATCCCGGCTCCGATGATGCAGCCGATCCCAAGCGTCACCAGATTGAACGGACCGAGCGTGCGCCGGAGTTCGCCGGCGTTGAATTCCTCCCGCACATGCGAGACAGGTTTGCGAATCAGTAAGCCGGCCATTGTCGCTCCCGCTTCGAGTTGGCCGGAGCCTAGAGACGCCTCTTGGGCGCGGCAAGCGGCGCCAGGGAACGACGGTACGTTTGCGGTTATCCCGTGCCGCTTGCATGATGCGTCATGGGGATCAACGCCGGTTGTGCCGAGCGCGCGGAGAGATAGTTGGAGGAACGAACGAATCCGGCTCTCGCAGCCGCGACTGCCATGAACGCCGGCGGACACGAACTGCAGCGCGCGCTGGGACCCGTAAGCCTCACGATGATCGGCATCGGCGGAATCATCGGTTCGGGCATTTTCGTCATCACCGGACATGCCGCCGCCGAGCACGCCGGCCCCGCGGTGCTCCTCTCCTTCGTGCTTGCCGGCGTGGCCTGCTTCTTCGCCGGCCTCTGCTATGCCGAATTTGCTTCGATGATCCCGGAGTCCGGCAGCTCTTACACCTATTCCTACGCCACGATGGGCCGCTTCATGGCATGGTTCATCGGCTGGAACATGGTTCTCGAATATGGAATTTCGGCCTCGGCAGTAGCTGCAGGATGGTCCGGGTATTTCGTCAGCCTGCTGAATGATTTCGGCCTCACCTTCACGCCGGCCCTTTCGAGTGCACCGATCGCGGGCGACAAGCTGAACGAGCTTCACGCAACCGGCGCAATCATCAACTTGCCGGCCGTTCTTCTGATCCTCGGCCTCAGCCTCTTTCTTTATCTGGGAGTGAAGGAGTCTGCGCGCTTCAACAGCACGATGGTGCTCATCAAAACCGGCGTGGTCCTGCTCGTGATAGTCTTCGTCCTGCCGTTCATCCACAGGGCAAATCTCACGCCGTTCATCCCGCCCAATGCGGGCGCGTGGGGAAAGTTCGGCTACAGCGGAGTTCTCGCGGCCTCCGGCAACATCTTCTTCGCTTATCTGGGATTCGAAGCAGTCTCGGTAGCAGCACAGGAAGCACGAACACCGCGGCGCGACGTGCCTCTGGGCATTCTCGCCTCGCTCGGCATCTGCACCGGCCTCTACATCCTGATGACGCTCGCTCTGATTGGCGTCTCCGACTGGCGAACGCTCGACGTTCCGAATCCGGTTTCATTCGCGGTCAGCAAGGTTGCAGCCACCAAATGGCTGGCGCTGCCGATCGACATCGGCGCGGTGGTCGGCCTCGCCTCCGTCGTCTTCGTGTCCCTCTACGGGCAGTCGCGTATCTCCTACGCGATGGGCCGCGACGGCTTTCTTCCGCGCGTCTTCGCGGAGGTGCATTCGCGCTATCGGACGCCGCACATCAACACGCTGATTACGGGCGCGGTCGCGGCGGCTTTCGCGGCCATCTTCCCTCTCGACCTTCTGGCCGAGGTCGTTTCTGTGGGTACGCTGCTCGCCTTCATCGCCGTGTGCATCGGGATCATGGTGCTCCGGATCACGGTCCCCAAAGCGCGCCGCCCCTTTCGCATCCGGTGGGTCTGGTTCGTGGCGCCGGCTGGAACGATCACCTGCACGCTGATGATGGTCAGTCTCTTCTTTTCGTCACCTGGAACCGCGAGCCGTCTCATCATCTGGACGCTGATCGGGGTTGCGATCTACTTCGGTTACGGCGTGCGTCACGCGGCGCCCTCGAAGTGGAAAGTCTCGAACGAAAGCTGACGCGGCCGGATGAGCTATCGCTCGCTCAGGGAATTCATGACAAGGCTCGAGAGCTTGCGCGAACTTGTCCGTATCCGCGAGCCGGTTTCGACCGTGCTCGAAATGACGGAAATCCAGTCGCGCGTGATTGCCAGTTCCGGACCGGCCATATTTTTTGAGAATGCGATGAAGGCGGATGGAAGTCCGTCCTCAATCCCCGTTCTCGTCAATCTCTTTGGAACGGTAAAGCGCGTTGCGCTGGGCGTGACGATGGACGGCATGGAGGCCGGCGATCCGCGCGGGCTGCGCGCCGTCGGCGAGCTGCTCGCCACTTTGCGGCAGCCCCAGCCGCCGCGGACCTTCGGCGAAGCATTTGAATTGCTGCCGCTCGCCAAGACCGTCCTTTCAATGAAACCGAAGGTCGTGCGCACCGCACCCTGCCAGGAGATCGTTCTGAAGGATGTCGATATCGACCTCGCGCGCCTTCCCGTCCAGACGTGCTGGCCCGGCGAGCCTGCACCGCTCATCACCTGGCCGTTGGTGGTGACCAAAGGACCGGGCGGTACGCGCGAAGACAATTTCAATCTCGGTATCTATCGCATGCAGGTGCTTGGGCGAAATCAGACCCTGATGCGCTGGTTGCGCCATCGCGGTGGGGCGCAGCACCATGCGCGCTGGGCTAACGAGAAGAAAGCGCCTCTTCCTGCGGCGGCGGTGATCGGGGCCGATCCCGGCACCATTCTCGCAGCGGTGACGCCCGTTCCCGAGACGCTCTCCGAGTATCAGTTCGCGGGGCTTCTCCGCGGCGAGCGTGTCGAGCTGGTTCCTTGCGTCAGCCAGCCCCTGATGGTGCCCGCGGAAGCGGAGATTGTACTCGAGGGTCAAGTCTCGCTCGACGAATATCGCGACGAAGGGCCGTACGGAGATCACACCGGCTACTACAATTCGGTCGAGCCGTTTCCGGTGTTCACGGTGACGGCAATCACAATGCGCCGCCAGCCGATCTATCTTTCCACCTATACGGGCCGGCCGCCGGACGAACCCTCGATCCTCGGCCAGGCGCTGAATGAAGTGTTCATCCCGCTGCTCAGGCAGCAGTTTCCCGAGATCATCGATTTCTGGCTGCCGCCGGAAGGATGCTCCTATCGCATCGCCGTCGTGAGCATGCGCAAAGCCTATCCCGGACACGCCAAGCGGATCATGATGGCCGTCTGGTCCTATCTTCGCCAGTTCATGTACACGAAATGGGTGATCGTCGTGGACGACGACATCGATGCGCGTTCGTGGAAGGACGTGATGTGGGCGATCTCCACGCGCATGGACCCATCGCGCGACATTACACTCATCAACAACACGCCAATCGACTATCTGGATTTCGCGTCGCCGGAGTCCGGGCTCGGTTCGAAGATCGGACTCGATGCGACCAACAAATGGCCGCCGGAAGTTTCGCGCGCGTGGGGAAAGCCGATTGCGATGGACCCGGAGGTGGTGCGCACGGTCACCGAGAAATGGGCGCGGCTGGGAATACCGGGTGCGGGCGGATCTGCCGGGACATCCTGAACAGTTCCCGAACACACATGCTTGACCCGCGAGGGCCGGTCCGGCACACATGACGGACCTCCATGACCGACACGATGGCTGCGCGCGAGCGCCTCGAAAATCTTCTCCGCGCGGCGAAGCGCGCCGGTGCCGATGCCGCCGACGCGCTGTTCGTCGAATCTGTTTCGGCCAGCGTCTCCTACCGGCTGGGCAAGCTCGAAGATCTCGAACGCGCGGAGTCCTCCGACCTCGGCCTACGGGTGTTTGTCGGTAACCGAGTCGCGTTCGTTTCCTCGACCGATTTGTCGGCCGAATCTCTCGCGGCGCTTCCGGAACGCGCCGTTGCCATGGCGAAACTCGCGCCCGAGGATCGCTTCGCTTGCCTTGCACCCAGCGAGCTTCTGGCGCGCAACTGGCCGGATCTCGATCTCGCCGATGCTCAGGAACCAGGCGCGGAAGTTCTGATCGAAAGGGCGCGGAGCGTCGAAGGTGCCGCGCTTTCCGTCAAAGGCATCACCAATTCGGAAGGCGGCGGTGCCGGCTTCAGCCGTTCGGGCGTCACGCTCGTCACCAGTGAAGGCTTCGCAGGCAGCTACGCGGGAACAAGCCATAGCATCAGCGCCGTGGTCGTCGCAGGTGAGAACACGGCGATGGAACGCGACTACGAGACCGCAAGCGCGCGCCATGGCGAGGACCTCGAGTCTCCCGAACAGGTCGGAAAACGTGCGGGTGAACGAACAATCGCGCGTCTCAACCCGCGCAAGGCGAAGTCCCAAGCCGTTCCGATCGTCTACGACCCGCGCGTATCGATGGGACTGATCGGCCATTTTGCCGGCGCGATTTCCGGGAGCTCGATCGCACGTGGCGTGAGCTTCCTCAAAGACCGACTCCATCAACCCGTTTTCCGGCCGCACATCCGCATCATCGACGATCCGCATCGAAAGCGCGGGCTCCGCTCCAAGCCATTCGACGGCGAGGGCGTCGCTAATGCGCGGCGCGCACTCATCGAAGACGGCGTGCTCACGACCTGGCTCCTCGACTGCGCCAGCGCGCGTCAGCTCGGCCTGCACTCGACAGGGCACGCGGCGCGAGGAACGGGCGGGCCGCCAGCACCCTCCTCCACAAATCTCTACATGGAGCCAGGAAAATCTTCGCCGGCAGAGCTGATGGCCGATATTCGCGAAGGCTTCTATGTGACCGAACTCATCGGCATGGGAGTCAATGGCGTCACGGGCGACTACAGCCGTGGCGCGACCGGCTTCTGGATTGAAAACGGAAAGCTCAGCTATCCCGTCTCGGAAATCACCATTGCGGGCAATCTGAAGGATATGTTTGCCCAGCTGGAGCCTGCGAACGATCTCGTTTTCCGGTACGGCAGCAACGCGCCGACATTGCGGGTGGAAGGCATGACCGTCGCCGGCGCATGACATCTGACACCGCCGACGATCTCGCCCTCATCGAGGACGCCGCGCGGGGCGCAGGCCACATTGCGCGGCAATTCTTCGGCGGCGAATTCAAGCGCTGGTCGAAGGAAAAGGAAGGCCCGGTCACAGAGGCAGACCTCGCGATCGATGCCTATCTTCGCGAAAAGCTCACGAGCGCGCGCAAGGACTATGGCTGGCTGTCCGAAGAGACGGAGGACGATGCTTCGCGGCTCGGCGCGGAGGCGACCTTCATCGTCGATCCAATCGATGGCACGCTCGCCTTTGTTCGCGGAAAACCCCATTTCACGATCTGCATCGCTATCGTCCGCGCAGGGCGGCCGGTCGCGAGCGTGGTCTACAATCCGGTTTCCGATGAGCTGTTCCGCGCGGCGCTCGGCGAAGGCGCTTCGTGCAATGGAGCGCGGATCGCACCCAGCGCGTGCACGAGCGTCGAAGGATGCCGCATGCTCGGCGACCGCGCGATGTTCGAACACAAGGCCTGGTCGGTCGCGCCGAATATAGCCTGGCCGGCGATGCACATCGAATCGCGGAGCTCCATTGCCTACAGGATGGTTCTGGTGGCGCGCGGCGACTTCGATGCAATGCTGGCGCTATCAGCGAAGCACGACTGGGATCTCGCGGCCGCCGACCTCATTGTGTCCGAGGCCGGAGCCAGGCTCTCGACTCATAGGGGTGAAATGCTCGTGTACAACGGCCCCACAGCGCTTCAGCCCTCGGTCGTGGCCGCAGGACCGGCGCTTCATCCCCTGTTGCTCGACCGTGTCCGCCACCTGAATTTGCCAGAGAGACGTTCATGACCGATCACACGCCGCGTCAGTTGCTGCACCTCGTTTTCGGCGGCGAGGTGACGTCGCCCGACCGGATTGAGTTCAAGGACCTAACGGCACTCGATCTCGTGGGTATCTTTCCCGACTACAAGTCCGCGCTTTCAGCATGGCGCGCGAAAGCCCAGGCGAGCGTCGACAACGCCCAGATGCGCTATTTCGTGGTGCATATTCACAGGCTGATGGAGCCTGATTCCGCGCATCCTTGATCCTGCTGCTGCCTGCTCTCGCTCGCGCGCGCAGGCGCGTGCTAAACCGCGCCGCATGAAGGGAGCCCCGCAGACCACGGCTGCAACGCCTATGGAAACCGCGACGGTGATCAAGCGCGTGGCCGGACGCTATCTGAGGGCGCATTGGTCCCAGGCCTCTCTGGCGATCCTTGCCATGGCGATTGCGGCCGCCATGAGCGTGCTGCTTGCATGGCTGCTCGAGCCGGCCGTGCGCTACGTCTTCATCGGCCGCCGGGCCGATCTGCTGCTGCCTGTCGCTCTTGCCTCGTTTCTGATCCTGGCCATTCGCGCCGTCAGCTATTTCGCACAAGCCACGCTTGTCGAGACCGTCGGCGAACGCGTCGCCATGGACGCCCAGCGCGACATGTTCGAGGCGCTGATGCGCCGTGACCTCGCCGCGCTCGACGCCGTTCATTCCGGCCAGCTCATCTCCGGATTTCTCTATGACGCCACGCTCCTCAGGGATGCCGTGAGCCGCGGGATCGCCACCCTCGTTCTCGAAACGCTTTCGCTCGCCGGCTACGCGCTGTTGATGCTCTACCAGGATTGGCAGCTTGCGCTGTTCGCGATCCTCGTTCTCCCTGGCGTGGCCTGGGCCATGGAACGGATCGGGTCCTCGCTACGCCGAGCCACGAAGCGAAGCCTCGAGGAAACCGGGGAAGTGTCGACCGCGCTCGTCGAGGCACTCGATGGCAGACGCATCGTCAAGGCTTATGGTCTCGAGGCTCAAGCCGTGACACGCGCCCAGGAACGACTTGCCACGCGGCTCAAATATCTTCTGAAGGCGGTGCGCGCGCGCGCGGCGGCAGTCCCTGCCACCGACCTCTTCGCCGGCATCGTGGTCTTCGCAACGATCCTCTTCGCTGGATACCAGACCATTCACGGCACACTCGATTTTCCGAGACTAGTCTCCTTTTTGGCGGCAATGCTGATGGCTCAGCAGCCGGTCAGAAATCTCAGTCAATATCTTCCCGTGGCGTCGTCCGGAATCGCAGCTGCCAACCGCGTCTTCGCGATGATCGATGTCGGTCCGAAAATCGTGGACGCACCCAATGCCGCTCGGCTCCACGTAAAGCCTGCGCCGGCTGGCGGCGGTATCCGGTTCAGGGATGTGAGCTTCGCCTATCATGCCGATGCGCAGGCACCGGCGCTGAACTGCGTTGCGTTCGATGTTGCCCCCGGCAGCAAGATCGCGCTCGTCGGCCCCTCGGGTGCGGGCAAGTCGACGATCTTCGGGCTTCTCCTGCGCTTTTACGATATCGACGCGGGCGCGATCGAAATCGACGGCAGTGACATCCGGAACGTTACGATCGATTCGTTACGGCGAAACATCGCGCTCGTGACCCAGGAGCCGATCCTGTTCGATGAAACGGTTGCGGAAAATATCGGCCTCGGAAAGCTCGGAGCTACGGCACAGGAGATCGAGACGGCGGCGCGTGCTGCAGCGGCGCATGAATTCATCATGAGCCTGCCGCAAGGTTATCGCACCCGCATCGGTGAAGGAGGAAACAGGCTCTCGGGCGGGCAGCGTCAGCGCATCGCGATCGCTCGGGCGATGCTGCGCAATGCGCCGATCCTCCTCCTCGACGAAGCGACGTCCTCGCTGGACACCGAAAGTGAACGCCAGGTCCAGGATGCCCTGCACCGCCTGATGAAGAATCGCACCACGCTCGTCATTGCGCACCGGCTCTCGACGGTGCAGGACGCCGATTGCATTCACGTGCTCGACCGTGGGGCCGTGGTCGAATCCGGAACACATGCGGAATTGCTCGCGCGCGCCGGCTTGTACGCGCGCCTTTACAACAATCTCGCGCAGCCCGACGCGGCCGTGCTTGCGGCAAGCGCGTAAACGCATGCCCCGACCGCTCGCCCTCATCGCCTACCGCGCGCTGACGGCCGCGGCATCGCCGGCCGTTCCGCTCGTGCTCAGGAGGCGCGCGGCCATCGGCAAGGAGCAGCCCTCGCGCAGGCCCGAGCGATTCGGGATCGCCTCCATCAATCGGCCTGAAGGTCCGCTGGTCTGGCTGCACGGTGCCAGTGTTGGCGAGTGCCTCGCAGCACTCCCGCTTGCAGAACAGCTTGTCGCCGCAGGCACAGGCGTCCTGCTGACGAGCGGAACAGTCGCGTCAGCCACGCTGCTTCAGACGCGCATGCCTCCAGGCGCGATCCACCAGTTCGTGCCTGTGGACACGCCAGCTGCCACATTGCGATTCATTTCAAACTGGCGGCCGGATGTCGGCGTTTTCGTGGATTCCGATCTCTGGCCGAACCTTATTCTGGCTGCCCGGGAGTCCGGCACGCGATTGGTGCTCGCCAATGCGCGGATGTCGTCACGCTCCCACAGCGCCTGGCGATGGGCGCCAAAGGCCGCGCGCGGCCTGCTCTCCAGTTTCGACGTCTGCCTCGCACAATCGGAGGAATTCGCAGATCGTTTCCGCCAGCTCGGTTGCAGCGACGTTCGCGTTATCGGAAACCTCAAAGCCGACGCGCCACCGCTCCCTGCTGATGAACGAGTACTCGAGGGTTTGCGGAAGGCGATCGGCAATCGCCCGGTCTTTGTCGCTGCGCAAACCCATCCGGGCGAAGATGAAACCATCCTGCCGGCGCATGATCGACTTCGGGGGGATTTTCCGGATCTCCTGACCATTATCGTCCCGCGCCACATCGAGCGCGGTGCCGATATTGCCATGCTGAGCGGAACGCGCTCTGCGAAACAAAGATCGAAAGGCGAACTCCCGGATTACGGAACGGCGATCTACGTAGCCGACACGCTCAACGAACTCGGCCTCTTCTATCGGATCGGAGGTCCGGCCTTCGTCGGGGGGACGCTTGTCCCGGTTGGCGGGCACAATCCGCTCGAACCCGCGAGACTCGAGCGGCCTGTGCTGGCCGGTCCGCACATCGAAAATTCGCGCACTGCATTCGAAGCGATTTTCAACGAACAGGGCGCGGGTCCCGTTTCCTCAGTGGCTGAAATCGCGGCCTTCACAGGCAAGCTCCTCAAGGATCCTGCAGAGATGCGCCGCATGGGTGCCGCGGCGGCTCGCGGTGCCGCCAAGCTCGGCGGCGCCGTCGAGCGGACCATCAAGGTGATTCAAAACCTGCTTGCCCATGCGCCCGCCTGAATTCTGGACGCACGACGATCCGCTGTCGCGTACGGCGCGAACCATTCTCTCTCCTGTTGGCTCACTCTATGGAGCTACCGTGGCATGGCGGAGCCGGCTTACCAGGGCCGCGCACGTGGGAGCGAAGGTCATTTGTGTTGGAAACCTCACAGCGGGAGGGACCGGCAAGACGCCCGTCGCTATCGCAATCGCCCGCGCACTCCAGGCACGCGGCGCCAAAGTCGCGTTTCTTTCCCGAGGGTATGGCGGGACCGAGGTTGGCCCGCAGCTCGTCGATAAGGCTCGGCACACGGCGAGAGATGTCGGCGACGAGCCGCTCCTGCTTGCGAACGTCGCGCCGACGGTGATCGCGCGGGACCGGGCAGAGGGTGCCCGATTGGCGGTGAGTCGCGGCGCCGATGTGATCGTGATGGACGACGGACATCAGAACTTCGCAGTCCGAAAGGATTTCTCGCTGGTAGTCGTTGATAGCAAATGTCCTTTCGGCAATGGGCGCGTGCTTCCCGCGGGGCCGCTGCGGGAGAGGCCCAAGCAGGGCCTGAAGCGCGCCGACGCGATTGTGATCGTCGGCGATGGCGCGCCGCCGTCACTACAAGAAATTACGCTTCCATCCCTGAGAGTCCGGATCGAGCCGGACAACGCGGCGGTCGTTAAGGGAAAACGCGTGCTCGCCTTTGCCGGCATTGGACAGCCGCAACGCTTCTTCGATACGCTGCGTGCGCTCACGAACGATCTCGTCGAAACGCGGACTTTCGACGATCATCACACGTATACGGCAGACGAGATCGCCGCCATCGAAAGCGTCGCACAGAGAGAACAGGTCTTGCCGGTCACCACCGAGAAGGACTGGGTCCGGCTTCCGCCGGAAGCCAGGGAGCGCATTGCATTCCTGGCCGTGCACGCTCGATTCGATGATGACGCCGCACTCGGGCGACTCCTGGATCGCGTTGTGCGGCCGGCTGCAAACGCATGAACGAGGACCAACCCGCCAACCTACGAGCGCGCGGACTCCTGAAGCTGACGCGTTACGCCATCGAAGCGGCCCTGTTCTTCGCCTTCATCGGATTCTTTCGTGTTCTCGGAATCGATGCCGCGTCCGGCCTGGGCGGCTTCATCGGGCGCTCGGTTTTTTACCGGCTGCCCGTGACCAACCGCGCGCGCACCAATTTGCGCGCGGCTTTTCCCTCGAAACCGGACGCCGAGATCGAAACCATCGTCCGGGCGATGTGCGACAATCTGGGTCGAACCGTCGCCGAATACGCCCATCTCGACAAAATGACGATCGGCGGTGCGCATCCGCGCCTCATCGAAAGCGTCGCGCCCGGCGAGCCGGATGCGACGGCAATCGCGCGGGCCGCGAGCGAGCGCGGCAACGGAATCATGTTTTTCTCCGGCCATTTCGCGAACTGGGAAGTCATGCCCTTCATCGCCGTCGAGCTCGGCTTTGGCGGCGGCGAAGTGTACCGCCCGCAAAACAATCCCTTTGTGGACCGGTGGCTTGTGCGCCAGCGCATGATCCGAGGACCAAAGGATCAGATCGCGAAAGGATCGCAGGGTACGCGGCGGATTTTTTCCCTGCTGAGGAAGAACAGGACGATCTGTCTCCTCGTCGACCAGAAGACCAACGAAGGCGTGCCGGCGATCTATTTCGGCCGGGAAGCGATGACGACCCCTGCCCCGGCCGCCCTTGCGCTCAAACTCGGCAGCGCGCTCGTGCCCGCGCAACTCGAGCGCACGCGGGGCGCGCATTTCCGTTTTCGCATCCATCCGCCGATCGATTTTGCTCCCAGCAGCAAAGACGAGCGGGACATCGTTGCGCTTACGCAGCTTCTCACGTCGAAGATCGAGGAAATGGTCCGCGAGAATCCCGCGCAGTGGCTCTGGATCCATCGTCGCTGGCCGACAGATCGCGAGCAGGATCGCGTGCGCGGGAAGCGCGCCCTTCAGGGTAGCGGAGGCGGCGCCGGCGTGCGTGTGGAGAGCGAGGGGTCAAGCCTCACCTGAAACCAGTTCATGCCCCAATGCACATGGGGTCCCGTCGCGCGGCCGCTTTGTCCGACCAGACCGATCAGATCGCCGCGAGCGACGCGGTCGCCCGGCTGCGCGATCCGCCGGCTCTGATGCATATAACAGGTAGACACGCCGTGTCCGTGGTCCAGCAGCGTAAAACCACCCTCGAGATAGTACTCGCCGCCATTGCTCACGATCCCTTCGGCTGGCGCGTGAATGGGTGTGCCGACCGGGGCTGCGATATCGACGCCGAAGTGTGGCGCGCGGGGCACACCATTGAGAATTCGTTGGCTGCCGAAGACGCCGCTGATCACGCCTGCGGCAGGCCAGTCCAGAGGCGCGGCAAAAGCGACGAGCGCGCTATCGCGCTTGCGCGCTTCGGCCACGGAGGCGTGCTCGCTTTGGATTCGCGCCAGAACATCGGCGGGAGGCGTGACCTCCGCTTCGGGCAGGCCGTTGATGCGCTGAATGTCGTACTTGCGCGAAACGGGAACGATGTCTCGCGCCTCGGTCGAGCCGTCCGGATAGGTCGCGGCGAGTCGAGCGGCTTTCAGGGCGTCATACGCAAGGCCGAAGGTGAACAGGCCCTCCGGCGAGAGGTTCAAAGGAATGCCTTCAAGCGTCACGGTTGATTTCGGATCCGTCCGGCCCACCACAAGACTTCCCTGCTCCATCGTCCCCGACAGGGTCAGACGCGAGGACGCTTGTGCACGCGCAAGCGGGAAAAGCGCCGCCGCCGATCCGAGGACGCCGAGGACGCGCCGGCGGTCGATCATCGCGGCGTGCGGCCGGTTTCCTGAAATCGTTTCAGTGCAGCGGCTGCGGTCGCGTAGGCTTCCTGCAGATCGACGCTCCAATATCTGAGGGCCTCGAGCGGGATCTGGGTACCGGTCACGGCGCAGACGACATAGGAGCCCGGACGGATCACACGATATTCGCCGTCGAGATATTCCAGTTCGGCCAGACCATCCGGCCGGAGGTCACGTTCCATCTTATTCATGGCTTCACTTTACCGATTTCTCGGGGGCGGCGGGAGCGGGTGGGCCTAACAGCAGCTCGAACAGACTTCCCTGACTGCCTGAAACCGGGCGCGGCTTCCTTTTTGGCTGGACGGAAATTTTGCCGGCGGTGACGTCCGCATTTCCGTCGCTGAAGCTGAGAACGAGGTGCTCGCCGGCCTTGATGGCAGCGGCCTCCCTGCGCACGCGTCCTTCTTCGTCCCGTACCAGAACGAATCCGCGCTCCAAAACCGCGCGGTAGGAAACGCTCTCGAGGACGCGTTCTAGCGAACCCAGCGCCTGGCCAAGTCCGGTCAGCTTCGCTCCCAGAGCCCGTCCAAGACGGCGCACATTCGTGTTTGTCCGTTCACGACAAACAGCAACGTGCTGGCGGATCGGCTGCGGGGAAATCCGTGCCGCCGAACCGAGAAAGCGCCGTCGATGACGATTCACGTTCTCAGACAAGGAAACCGCAAGGTTTGCAGCCGCCTGGTCGAGCCGCTGGCGCAGAGTCGAGAAAATCTGTTCTTCGCGCGGCAGAAGCCGGACAAGCTGGGCAAGAGTCTGACGCCGCCGTCGCGCTGCATTGAGCTGCGCGCGGATACTTCGGCGGTCAAGATCCTGCACCTGGGCGACCAGCTCGGCGCGAACGGGAACCGCAATTTCCGCCGCTGCGCTTGGTGTCGGGGCGCGAACGTCGGCGGCGAAATCGATGAGCGTCGTATCGGTTTCATGACCAACGCCCGAAATGACTGGAATTTCGCTCTCGAAGACCGCGCGCACGACGGCCTCCTCGTTGAAGGGCATCAGGTCTTCGATCGAACCGCCCCCCCTTGCAACTATGAGCAGATCGGGCCGGCGGCAGGCACCCTCCGGAGTCAAGGCGTTGAAGCCCCGAATGGCGGCCGAAATTTCCGCCGCTGCCCTTTCGCCCTGGACCGTCACCGGCCAGAGAATGACCCGGCGCGGAAAGCGCGCCTCCAGACGATGCATGATGTCGCGAATCACCGCGCCGGTCGGCGACGTGATCACGCCAATCGTCTCGGGGAGGAACGGGAGCCGCTTCTTGTGCGTGGCATCGAAGAGTCCTTCCTTGGCAAGCTTCAGGCGGCGCGCTTCGAGCATCGCCATGAGCGCTCCGAGGCCAGCGAGTTCGACGGCGTCGACGATGATCTGGTAGCGCGAACCGACGGGATAGGTCGAAATCCGGCCGGTGCAGATCACCTCGAGCCCGGCCTGCGGCTTCACTCTCAATGTCCGGGCCGTCATTCGCCAGACCACGGCATTGAGACAGGCCTTGTCGTCCTTAAGGTCGAAATAGGTGTGTCCGGATGAGTGAATTTTGACACCTGAGACTTCCCCGCGCACACGCACAAATGAAAACGAGTCCTCGACCGTGCGTTTCAGCGCAGCGGAGATCTCGCTGACGCTGTACTCGGGCAGGTTCGGCCGGGGTTCGGGGGCTTCCGACATCAGGGGACAATGATATAGGAACGAAAGGCGCGATGTCGCGCCGAAGCATGAGCGGAGACGCCGGCATGAAGGTGCTGCTCGTAGGGTCCGGAGGACGCGAGCACGCGCTTGCCTGGGCGCTTTCCGCCAGCCCGCTGCTCACGAAACTCTATTGCGCACCAGGAAACGCGGGCATCGAGGCGATCGCCGAGTGCGTACCCCTCGCGGCGATGGACTTCGATCAACTCATAAGCTTCGCGCGCGAGAAGAAGATCGACCTTGCCGTCATTGGCTCCGATCCGCCTCTTGTCGCCGGACTTCATGACCGCTTCGAAGAAGCAGGCGTGCGCGCGACCGGTCCCTCGAAGCGCGCAGCGGTGCTCGAAGGCTCAAAAGGATTTGTGAAGGACCTCTGCCGTCAACTCGGAATCCCGACGGCCACATACCGCCGCTTTGCTGACCCCGAAGGCGCCAGGGAATATGCGCAGAGCCAGGCGCTTCCTCTCGTCGTGAAGGCTGACGGTCTTGCAGCGGGAAAGGGCGTCATCGTGGCCGAGAGCCGCGCAGAAGCAGATCGCGCCATCGAGTCCATGTTTGCCGGCGCGTTCGGCGGCGCCGGACATGAAGTCGTCATCGAAGAGTTCATGGAGGGCGAGGAGGCGAGCTTCTTTGCGTTGAGCGATGGCCAGCACGCCGTACCACTCGCCGGCGCGCAGGATCACAAGCGCGTCTTCGATGGCGACAAGGGGCCAAACACCGGCGGCATGGGTGCCTATAGTCCCGCGCC
>Ga0070734_10000639_pt1 | contig 66275 bp, 64 predicted proteins | sample Coa_R1_8_FD_66444 | JGI IMG/M metagenome (GOLD analysis project Ga0070734, IMG submission 66444) | Surface soil microbial communities from Centralia Pennsylvania, which are recovering from an underground coalmine fire - Coalmine... | ecosystem: Environmental > Terrestrial > Soil > Unclassified ...
CGCCGCTGCAGCGGCGAAATTTCGCGCGTTGGTGGCGATTGAACTCGAACCGCTGTCTGATGCCGAGCGCAAACTGCTGCAGGGTTTCGCTGAGAACGGCGGGCTCGTATTCGCAGGCCCATCATGGGGCGGTGCTCCGAAGACCGAGCCATCTACCGACGTCGCTGCCGGCAAAGGCCAGGTGATCGTGTACAAAGATCCAGATCCTGAAACGGTGGCGCGCGACCTCAAGGAAGTACTCTCCGACAAGGACCTGGGGGTGGTCCCGTTCAATGTGCCATCGGTCATTACATCGACCAGCGGAGGCGGTGCCGGACAAGCTCTGGTCGTGCAGTTAGTCAATTATTTCGATCATCCCGTGGAGGCAATCACGCTTCGGGTAGCAGGGAAGTTCCGCTCCGCTCATTTGGAAACACCCGAGGGCGCCTCCCTGGAATTGCCGCTGCGGGAGGAAGACGGAAATACGGAAGTGACGGTTCCGAAGCTGATCTTATGGAATGTGGTCTCAATGGAATAAAGAGGAGGAATACGATGAGAGAACATCTGACGCGGCGCGATTGGCTGGTACTTTCCGGTCTTGCGGCGGGAGCGATGGCAGCACAGCCAGCCGAAGCGCGGCCAAGAAAAGAAGCGCAGCCCGTATCGGCGGGACCGGCGGAGCCGGTCTCCGTCGCCAAGGTCCGCAGCTACGACGAGGATCTCACGAGCAGATTCCGCCAGATGTTCGATCAAATCGGCGGAATCGACAAGCAGGTTAAGGGCAAGACGGTCGGGATTAAAGTCAATCTAACAGGTGACGGACGATTCCCCGGTTACACAGCGGGCGACACGCACTGGGTGCATCCCAGTGTGGTCGGCGCCGCGGTTGCAGCCTTCGGTGCGCTCGGCGCGAAGCGCATCCGCATCCTGGAAAGTTGCGAAAGTCGCAAGCGCGATTACAAACTCGAAGACAAATTGCTCTCGGGCGGCTGGGACGTGAACGCGATCCGCAACGCGGCGCCGCTAGTCGAATTCGAGGACACCAACAACCTCGGTCAAGGCAAGCAATACTCTCTGCTCAAAGTCCACAGCAAACCCAACGTATTCCCGGGATTCCAGGTGAACCACTCCTATGAAGACTGCGACTTCTTCGTGAGCATGGGCAAGATGAAAAATCACGAAGAGATGGGTCTTACAATCTGCATCAAGAACTTGTTTGGCATCACGCCGCTAGGTATATATCGCGACCGGGAGCAAGTCTTCCACTACGGATACGCGCAGGCGCCTGCGGGCGCTCCCGTCGAACTCGATCCGAAGTCGACCCGTTACGAAGGATGGCGGTTGCCTCGAGTTCTGGTAGATATTCTCGGGTCCCGGCCGGTCGACCTCGCGATTGCTGACGGCATCGTCTCCATGGTCGGCGGCGAGGGTCCATGGGTCCTGGGTTCCAAGCCCGTGCATCCGGGTATCCTCGTTGTCGGCAAGAACTGCGTGAATACCGACACTGTGGCCGCGGCCTGCATGGGCTATAACCCCCGCGCCGGCCGCCATGAGGCGCCCTATCGCGTGTTTAAGAATCCCAAGGATCATCCTCCGGACCAGTTACACCCCGGCGATGAGACCTTCCAATATGCCGATAATATGATGCTTTTGGCCGAGGCCGCAGGATTGGGATCGGCCGACCTGAGCCAGATTGATGTGCGCGGCGTGCCCATCAAAGAAGCAATGTTCGAGTACGAAGCTTTTTGGAAGAACCAGATGCCCAAGGGGCAGGGACAGTCCTGATGCGATTGTGTCTCGCCCTCATCGCAGCGCTCCTTCTGGTTCAAGCAGCCGGAGCACAGCGTTTGGACAAGAACACGGAGGCCATGGGGGCGACATTTTCGGTCGTCCTCTATGGCTCCGATGAAGCGTCGATGAACCAGGCGATCGACGCAGCATTCGACGAAGTTCACCGGCTGGACGCGATGCTCTCCAACTACCGGCCTGAGAGCGAGTGGAGTCGTGTCAATCGCGAAGCCGCCGCACATCCGGTCGCAGTCTCGCCGGAGTTGTTCCGCCTCCTCTCCGATTGCATGGAGTACAGCCGCGCGAGTGAAGGCGCCTTTGATCTCACCGTCGGTCCTCTGATGCGCGCCTGGGGCTTTTTCGGAGGAGAGCGTCGTGTTCCATCTCCCGACCAGCTCCGGAACGCTCTCGATATTGTGGGATACCGCCATGTGCACTTGAACGGGCGGAAGAAAACAGTACGGTTCGATCGACATGGAGTCGAAATCGATCCCGGCGGAGTAGGCAAGGGCTATGCCGTCGACCGCATGGTAGAAATTTTGCGCGCACGAGGCTTTCGCAACGCGCTTGTCGCCGCATCCGGCAGCAGTATTTTCGGGCTGGGCCAACCTCCGGACGAGCCCCGCGGTTGGCCGATAAACATTGCCGATCCTTGGGATCACCGGAAGAACGCGGCGGAGCTGTTCGTGAAAGATGAATCTCTCTCAACTTCCGGCAGCTACGAGAAATCATTCCGTGTTGGCGGACACCGGTATTCACACATCATGGACCCGCATCGTGGCGCTCCGGCCGAAGGCACTGTTCAGGTGACCGTGATTGCGCCGCGCACTATCGATAGCGAGGTCTGGGCGAAACCTTACTTCATTCGAGGATTCGCTTGGACGGCGGCGCACAAGCCGAAATCGTGGCGTGTGCTCTACTGCGAAAATGCTCCCGGCGGCGCGTGCTCTTGGGTGGAGTAGGCTCTCTGGATCCGGGAACTGGACTGCTTCCGCTTATTGCTCACGTGAAATGCGACTCTCAACGAAACTGCACCCACCGACGGGTGCTTGCCCTGCAACAGTCCGACTTCCATGCATTGCCGCAGGATCTGTTCAAACAACTGCTCGAACCGATCAGCAGAATGCGCAGCAACTCAGGATCAATCGAGGGACAGCCCGTTTCACTGTAGCTCAGTCGATCTGTCGCGACTTGCTTGTTCCAACTGCGCGAGCCGGAGGGCTTTTGGCGATCGCATCATCGGAGGAATAGAGAAAACTCTCGATTTCATCGATTCGTTGGCTGGCATCCTCGTAGCCAATCTGAATGAGGGCACGAGTATATTGAGAGGCAAACAGCAAGTAACTCATCAGATCCGCACACGAAGCTGCATCTCGTCCCAAACTGTTTACGAAGTACTGGATGAGATAGGGGATGTCTCTCTGGTGTTGCTCTGCCAGTTGTGACAAATCGACTGAAGGCGTCATGAGCAATGATGTCAAAGGGCGCAGCTCCTCATATCCTTCAATGCAGGGTGAATGATGTGCCCATTGCTGAGCCGCTGATTCAAGCGTTCAAGGTGCTCGATGTCAGTAGCAAGATGGTCCAGGAACATCACATTGAAGAGAACTCCCATGACTTGCGCGAGAGAAGGATCTCTCTCATCAGTGGCCTCTCTGTGATGTTCGAGGTTTTCGCAGCGGACACCGATCGCGAAAACTTTCTCCGCCCCCACGCGGATGACCGGGCTGAGAGGTTGTTGAAGGCGCACGCAGCCATCACCGAAGAAAGCCGATTGCCGTTGGACTTCTAGTCGTACAGGCCGGAAGATCAAAGGGATGGCAGCCGACGCACAAATGTGGTCGACAGTGATCCTTGTCGCAACTGTCACCAGCCGGACTCGTTTCCACATCGGGTGGCCTTTTTTCCCCTGAATGAAGAGATAACTTTCTCCGGAGTTAAAGTTAGTTGCGGAGATGGCCAGTGCGTAAAGATACCCACGCTTGATGTTGTCCGGGATTCGATCGCAATGGAGGTGTGTGTTGAGAAAGTGTTTCAAAGGAGTCGCATCTAATAAAGATCGGGCGTTACCTCCACCGAGAATTCCTCCAAAGGAGAGATCTAATATCCAAGTGAGGGAATTATGGGCCTGTGATAAGAGATCACAGCGAAAGACATCGGAGGGTCTGAGATCCGACCAAACCTGTGCGAGAACTTTGGTCGCCAAAGCAAAATCGTCACTACCCACGGCAAGGGCAGCGGCATTAATCGCGCCAGCAGAAGAGCCTCCTATGATACGAAAAGGGTTGCCGTGCGTTTGAACTCGCTTTATCTCGCCAATGCGCTTAAGAACGCCGACTTGATAAGCACCGCGAGCACCCCCGCCCGTCATCACTAAACCGAGCGCGTTCTCCATTGTTTTCCCCTTGTTCCGCCTCGGATGAATCTAAAGGGCACAACCGCAGAATCATACGGCCGAGATTCGTCAACGCCGCTGTCGAATCGCGCCGGGATCCTCAGATAGTCAACCGCCTCATCCTGAACTGCTAGTTCTCGAGCCGCCTCGCGTTCTCCACGTTCCTCTACTTAACTCGAGAGTTCGGCAGATTGCAGTGAGCGAGGTCACGTCATGTTGACGGTGGTCGAGGCCATCAAGCGTGGGTGCTGAAAAAGCCCAGCTGACTCACAAACCCCCAAAATTCGGCGGATGGAAAATGTTCAGATAACAGAGATCAGTTTTCGAGGGCACTAAGTACGCGACTTCCACATAACTCACGGCTGCCCCGAAGTCCCGCAGGTTACCAGTGTGGCAGGATATCGACTGGTTGAAGTCGACACTATCAGTTCGCTCGATTTGGAATCGAGAGCATTTCCATTGAACTGGGCTTGTCCTCAACATAGTTAAGAGTCCCCGGCAGCGTTGAATACGTGTCCGTGGCGAACACGAATACGAGTCAGTATCTGCAGTCTAGGCGGGCAGACACAAAAGCGGTGCGAGGAAGGAGCTGGAGATCACTTGCCATCCCGACAGCTTCATAAAAATCCTGCGATCCTAAACTCCTCCATTTAATTGGATGAGGCGAATGGGCTTACGATATCCGAACAGAGCTCAGGGGCTGAGCCAACTTTGGTTTTTGCGATGAAGTAGGAATGGCCGTCAGAGGAGCGGCGCAACAAAGTTCCTCGACAACAACAATTATGCGTTCTGGCGGCGAACGCTTTCGCCTACAAACTTATAACCGACGCCGGAGACCGTAACAATGAGTTCTGGGCGCTTGGGATCCTCGCCTAGCTTCTGCCGTAAGGTGGCGATGTGAGAATCAACCGTACGGGTAAAGGCTTCCGAATCGTAGCCCCAGACGGAACGCAGAAGCTCCTTCCGCGGAACTGTACTTCCGGCACGCTCCATGAGATAGCAAAGAAGCTGAAATTCGCGCGCCGTCAGTCGCACCGATTTGCCATCACGTGTGACCTCGCTGCGTGAAACATCGATGACAATGGATCCGTACTGATGCACTCCTTGGCCCGTATGGGCAGGCGCACGGCGCAGCAGTGCTTCGACTCGCGCCATCAATTCAGCGGCGTCGAACGGCTTGGTCATGTAATCGTCCGCTCCCAACTTCAGGCCGACGACTTTATCGACCACCTGATCTTTGACGGTGAGCATAAGGATCGGCGTGGCGAGGCCCATTCTTCGAACCGTGCGGCACACATCGAGTCCGTTATGATAAGGCAACATCACGTCGAGAATGATCAGATCGAAAGAGAGATTAGTAGCTTTTTCGAGCGCCACCTGACCATCCTCGGCCATATCAACAACATAACCCTCGGATCGCAGACGAACTCCCAGTGCATTACGCAGTGCCTGTTCATCCTCAACGACTAAAACGTGTTCATTCATCCAGGCCTCATGAGCTTACTTGAGAAAATTCAGGCTGCCGCTCGATTTTCGAGTGCGGGCGCCTGTCCACCATCAAATGCAGAGTAAACCTGCTGCCAATCCCATCCGGACTTTTCACTGATAGTTTTCCTCCCATGGCCTCTGCGATCCGCTTGGCCACGGCGAGTCCAAGCCCGGTGCCGTGAATCTGGGCATCCACACTCTTTTTGCCGCGATAAAACGGCTCGAAAATGTGTTGCAGATCCGACTCTGGGATGCCGACCCCATGATCGTGGACGCTGATCCGAACTTCTTCATCGTTGGTTCCGGAAGGATGAAGAGAAGCAGAAATGGCGATCCAGCGGCTTTGGCCGCTGTACTTCATGGCATTGGTGATCAGGTTTTGGAGGCAATGAGTGATCGCGCGCAGGTCTCCCATGACATGGGGCAAGTACGGCTCCAACTGCTCTTCCAGGGTGAATCCTCCGTCCTCGATCAGCACCGCGACGTCGCGGCGAACAGAGTCAACGATCTCATTGACGCTGATTGGGCGCAGTACATACCGGTTCGGACTGCCGTTGGTCGAAGCAAAAAGAAGGATGTCTTTCACCAGTTCGATCAGCTGGCGGGATTGAGAAGTAATGATTGAGCCGTGCTCGATGACTTCGCTTGTTCTCTGCAGCAGACCATCCTGAGCATTTTGCCCGGTGCAGTAGATTGCCGAGAGGGGAGTGAGAAGTTCGTGCGAGACCGAAGCGACAAAGTTCAGCTGCAAGCGTGCCAGATTGTGGGCGCGTCGACTCGCCACAACGATCAAGCACATATCGATGGTCAACAGCAGCAAGACAACTCCGCCGGTCAGAATATTTCTGCGCCAGATATCACCTGCAATGGCCTGTAGTGGTGTCGTGCGATGTTGCAATAGCAGCATCCAGGGAGCATCCTGGTCGCCATATTGGATTACGGGAAACCAGACCAGTCCGGAAAAGCTATTGCCACGTCCAACCGGATAATTTTTCGCAATGTGCCAGTCGTGAACTTCTCCCAGGCCCGGCGAAGGTCCGAAAATGTTCAGCTGCGAATCGAGATCGGCGGCGTCACCGCTAGGAAAATCCGAATCCGAAGAATAGATAATATGCCGCACTTTGCCGTCCTCGACAATGGCGAGCTTGTACTCGAGGCCTTGTGACCCGGCGAAATAGCGCTTCATCAGATTGGGAATAATTCTGTACTGAATCGTGTTGCGGTTAAGAACAACGACGATCCAATCGACTCCTCCGTCACGCACTCGGCTTTGCGAATCGAGCGGGCGCACGTGGTGGAGCAGAGGGTGAACCACGGCAGGAATATTTTCGTCGAATTGCCATCCGATCATGGCGCCGCTCCATCGCGGAAGTCCTAAAGACGACAGCGTTCGCAGTTTTGTGGAGGGTTTCTGCCAGGACGCGCCAGGTTGTTGCCATGCCCGCAACGCCTGCGGAAGAGTTGCAGAGGACTTCTGTAACCGGTCCAGCAGTTGCTCCAAGCGTGCGGGAGTCTCTGAGAGCACGATCTTCTGCTCTCCAGGAATCAGGCGCCGCAATTTGGGCCGATTATCGCTAGTTTCCCAGATGAAAACATCTTCTACCAGGTCGGGATTTGCGTTGCTGGTGTCCGGAGAATAAGAGGCGGCGTCCTGTCGGCTCCATTCCGTGTAACGCTGCAGGTAATCGCTCCAACCATCGTGAGCCCCCGAATCGGGTCCCACCTGCAGGGCCACGCAGATCGCCGACAACTCGCCATAAAAATCCAGATGCCAGCCGATCGTCAGCGGGCGCAAGCTGTTCCCCATGTCAGACGCAGTGGCTTCGATCAACTGCTTCGTCCAGCGGTATTGCAGGACAGCTACCATCACGACCAGAGACGCCATTCCTGTAAGGACAATGATCCAAAACGCCGATGACCACTTGTTTCCTTTTTTAGCGACTACGCCAGTCATGACAGTAGAGAACACTCGTGAAACAAATTTAACAACTCATTCCGAAAATAATCGGATCGTACGCGGCTGGTGAATCCTGTGTTGAAACCTGGGGAAACTGTGTTGCAGGTCAGCCCCCTCATTGCGAATTTCCGGGACTAAATGAACAGCCGCCCAACAGCTTGCACTTAGAGTTTCGATCGATCGGAGGAGGATTACAGAGCTCATCTTCATAGAAACCACTCGCCGTGTCAATTGAACAAAGGTGGGGAATCCATCTTTTTTGGTCTGTGAGTACCAACAGCCTCGGCACATCAAAGAGCCAGTCTGGCGCGGGTTTCCAGCTGATATTTCCCAGGGACAAGTCCCTGCCGCAGAAGGAAATGTCCGGCTAAAGCATAAATTGCAAAATCTTTTTACAAATAAATTCTTCACTTACAAATAGAAAATCACTCACGCAAGTGGAGCGTAGATTTCCATATTTTTTCATGTTGTCAATTGTTAGTGAAATGAAGTGCGGCGCACGCCTTTGTTTGCTGCCGCTCAAAATTGAATTTCTTCTTCGCCCCTAATCTGCGCACACGTCACGCCACTGCGCGGCGTTGGAAATGCGATTGGCCGACACAGTGAGCAATCTTGAACGCATCTTCCAGGAAAGGTCGTCCATGAGAAATCGATTCCAGGTTCGCTTGCCGATTTTCATTTTCTTTTGCGTCGTGACGGTGTGTGCGAGCGCCCAGTCATTCCGGGTTCAATGTCCCACTTCCACGATCACCCATCCTTCGAACCTGACCAATGTCAATGCCGAACCTGAGTACACCGGTCCCACAACTTTGACGACGTCAAAGAATGGTGGCTACCTGGTGCCGAAAGCCAATGTGAACGGAGCCATCAAATGCCAGCAGATTTCCGGCGGGGACGGATTCTCGACCATGGCCGACGGCACGCAGACGTATATGTTCTCGTTCGGCCCGCTCTCTGGACTGGCCGACATTGCCGCCGGAAAAGCCGGAACCGAGTTTCCGGCTGTCTTTAACATGCCGGGCCAGGTCATGGCACCTGGTGACCCAGCGACGACCGATCTTGGGGCAACGCCATCGATTCCGGTGACTACGACCCAACTGAACAAGTTCTCCTACAACGGTGCGGTGGGGCTCGCCCTCAACGTGACGAACCTGGTCACCATTTATGACATCGCTGAGTCTGGCAATACGGTTTACGTCCAGACCAATTCGCCGCTGGGGCTCAACAACGGAGACTCGGTCGTTATCTCGGGCACGGGAGTGGGCTACGACGGAACCTGGACAGTTACCGCCGCGAACGTTACAACCTTCCCGGGCGGCGTTACCAATTACGGATTCCCGGCTCCCGATAATTTCACGTTCACCGCAGCGGCGACGGGGTTGGCAGACGTGAATGAGTCTCCTACAGCCACTGCTGCCACTCCTTCTGCGTACGACGGGCACGTCGATCCGCGGCCCATCATGGATGTCGGCGTGATGAACGGCAACATCCCGGCGCCGTTGATGGCCATTGACGAGGATGACGAATTCTTTCTCACCCTGACTAACGTGGGCATGATCATGCGCCCCGACTTGTTCGAGCAGCACACCGTTCATTTCCACGGCTATCCGAACGCTTCCTCGTTCTATGACGGCGTGCCGGACGCATCAGTCGCCATCAACATCGGCGCCAGCTTCACCTATTACTACCTGGCTCCAGATGCAGGCACTTATTTCTGGCACTGCCATATCACGCCGCCTGAGCACCTGCAGATGGGCATGGTGGGGCAGATCTACGTGCGTCCGCGGCAGGATCGGGTTCCTTCGACAACTCACCTCTACGCGGCTTTGCAGGCGCAGGAGAACGATTTGCGCACGGCCTGCAAGTCGGAGACTGACATTCTTTGCAGTAATCCGCTGCCCGTGGGGGGCGACAACGGCGCTACCGGTGCTGCAACCGTGCTGACCGGCGGAACCAGCGGTTACGCGTACAACGATGGCGACGGCTCTACATATTACGACGTTGAGTACCCCATCCAGATTCACGGCTTCGATCCCAACTTCCACTTTGTCGGCATGACGTTCAACCCCGAAGGCTTTGCCGACATGAAGGACAAGTACTTCCTGCTGAATGGACGCAGCTATCCCGACACCGTCACCTCAGGTCCGCTTTACACGCAGACGACCGATGGCGCCAATCACTTTTCGCAGCCGTTAAACGCCATCATCAACATCCCGGCCGGCAAGAAGGCGCTCCTCCGCATCTCCGACCTGGATGTGACTGAGTACCAGACATTGGCATCGCTGGGAATTCCGATGACCGTTATTGGCTACAACGCCAAGCTGCTTCGGGATCAGGCGGGAAACAACCTCTACTACGCGACCAATTCGATCACGCTAGGCGGCGGCGAGTCGCTGGATGTGATCCTCGATGCCACCGATACGTCGAAGTATCCGAAGGGCAGCGTGTTCTATCTCTACACCCCAAATCTTGATCACCTTTCCAACGATGCGGAGAACTTCGGCGGATTGATGACCGAAGTCCGGATTAATTAGGAGCGCAGCCATGAGGGCAACGAACATGAGAAAAGCGATCACAAAAGCACAAATCCTTCTGGCGGCGATGGTGGCCGTCCTGTTCACGGTTTCCGCTCACGCGGCGGCGCCAGGAATCAAGGGCAACTCCTTCAGTCTGGTCGCGTCACCGGCCTACCTGAATCAGCCCGATGGGCAAGCAATCTATTCCTGGGGCTACGGCTGTGCCAGCGGATTCACTCCGACTTATGCGCCCGCGAACTTAGGCCGGCCGGGGTTCTGCAGCAGCATGCAGGTTCCGGGACCGACCTTAATCGTCACCGAAGGGGACACGGTTACTGTATCCCTGACGAATAGTCTGCCGCCCGCGGCCGGCAATACGTCGATCCTGTTTCCCGGATTCACGCTACAGCCGTTCACAGATGGTACGGCTGGCTTGCTGACCCAGGAAGCCGCCCCGGGCACGACGGTGACCTATCGATTCATTGCTACCTCACCAGGCACGCGCGCGTACTACAGCGGGACGCAAAGCGATCTGCAGGTTGAGATGGGCCTTTACGGCGCCATCATCGTTCTGCCCAACGCTGTACCCGCTGCCTGTGACAATCCGGCGGTCCGCACCAACCTTTACGGAGTGCCGAACTGGGCGAGTTCCAACGGCGTGGGAACGGAGCTGGACTATCGCCTCGCGCACTCCGCCTACGACCATGCCGACACCTGCTACGACCGTGAGTACCTGTTCCAATTCTCCGAGATGGATCCGCAGATCCACTCGCAAGCTGAATCGCAGGTCCTCGCCCTTCAGGCGAAGGGCGGCTGCAACCCTGGCGCGCCGGGATGCAGTCTGGAAGTTCCCACCGAGCCCTATCATCCCGTGTACTTCATGATCAACGGCCGTTCCATGCCTGACGACATGGACCCGAACTACGCGACGGAATATCCGCATCAGCCCTACAACGGCGATCCCCACATGCACCCGGGCGAACTGACCTTGCTTCGCATCATTGGTCAGGGGCGCTGGCAGCATCCCTTCCACGAGCACGGTAACCACGTGCGCGTCTTGGCGCGTGACGGCAACCTGATCACAGCCAACTCAACGATCAGTTACGCGAACGGTGGTTCCGGCGCAGCCTTGGCAGGACCGCTGCTGTTCACTACGACAACCACTCCCGGGCTCGCCATGGACGGCATTTATTACTGGACCGCGAAGGGGCTGAACTGGGATGCGTACGGCCACACTCCGAACTCGGCGGATCCCCTGGGTAAGCTGACGTGCACGCCGGATGCGAACGGCTACAACACTGGCGATTCCACTGCGCTCAATTATTACGAGTGGTGCCAGGATCACAACAAGCCCGTGCAGAAAGCCCCGTTCGGCGATGTTGCGGGCGGGGGCCCAGCCACACTTCCTGATCCGAATCTGTTCACCAACGGTCCCTGGTTCAGTGGCAGCCCCTACCTTGGTCCGGACGCAACCCAGCGCGCTACGGGTTGCATGGCAAGCGGGATAGCTCAAAGCAATTCGCCGAATTGCGGCGGTACCGGCGTCACTCCTCCTTCCGGCACCATCGCGAACTCGCCGAGCAGCGAAGCCGGCTTCGCGTTCATGTGGCACTCGCATAACGAGCGCGAGATCACCACTAACAATATTTTCCCGGGCGGCATGCTGATGATGATGCTGGTGGATTCTCGGGAATACATCATCGACGAGACCAACTAACTCCAGAGGAGAAGAGCAATGCGATTCCACTCCGTTCAAACGAAAATGAAGACCGCGGCATTTCTTACACTCGCACTCCTCCTCGGAGTTCTGGCCGCCTCGGCTCAGGTTCAGGTGAACCTGACGGCGAGCCCGCAAAACACTATCCTGCCCGATGGCAACCTCGTCCCGATGTGGGGTTGGACCTGCGTCAATGCCTCGCCATTGTCCACCGCTACAACGGGCGGAGGCACTTGCGGAACCCTCGCCGGTCAGCCGCAAGCAGGTGGCGCGGTATGGCAGCCGCCGTTGATCACGGTTCCTTATAGCGGAACGGCGACCAGTCTAACGATTAATCTTACGAACAGCCTTTCGTTCCCCATCGGCGCCACCGCGAACACTGTGCCGACATCGCTGGTGATCGTCGGCCAGTTGGGCGGCGGGCTCGGGACCAGTGCGAAGATGGTGGCCAGTCCGAGTCATGCGACTCAGGGCGCAACTTGGCCCATCGCCGGCGACACGAGCGGCGCTACCTTTAATCCTCCTCCACAGCCGGATCGCGTGCAGTCCTTCGCCACCGAAGTGACCACTGGAAACTCGGCGTCGCTGATTTGGACCGGCCTGAAGCCGGGCACGTACTTGATCGAGTCCGGTACGCACCCGTCCATCCAGGGTGCGATGGGTTTGTATGGAGTGCTGGTGGTGACGACACCTCCTCCGGCGACTGGCGGAACGGGAACGGCCTATCCCGGGGTCAGCTACAGCGCCGACGTTCCATTCCTGTTCAGCGAGATCGATCCCATCCTGAATAGTGGCATCGAGGCGGCGGTTACAACCGCTGGCTTCAGCGAAAATTCGGTTCGCGTGCTCCGCGACAGCATCAGTTCTGTGGCGGTGAATACTGATGCTCAGGGTAATCCGATCGGCGGGACCGGTTACGCGGTTGGGAATCCAGTGACCATCACCGGTGGTGGTTACACGGTGCAGGCGACCGCGCACGTTTCACAAGTCGACGGCAGCGGCGCGATTCTCGCCATCGCGATTGATAATCCGGGCAAGGGTTATACCTCCGTTCCCAGTACCGTGACCGCGCTTGGCGGAAGCGGCGCACAGCTCACCGCGAACCTTAGTTTGTCGGGTGTCCCGTGCAGGGGTGGAGCGGCTGCCTGCTACCCGCCGGCGGTGAACTACACGCCGCTCTATTACCTGGTCAACGGAGTTGCGTTCAACAAGACTAGCGCCTCGACTTCTCTGTTTGCGTCGAATCCTCCGCTGGGCGTGAGCGGCAACGTGCTGGTCCGCTTGGTGAACGCCGGCCTGCGCATGCACATTCCCTCCATTGTTGGCGCACAGACCGGAACCCCGGCAGTGGGCGGCATGGGCCTAATCGCGGAAGACGGAAACCCGCTGCCCGGCCTCACCCGCGTGCAGAGCGAAGTATTCATGGCTGCGGGTAAGACGTATGACGTGATGATCAATACGCCCGCGACCGGCGTAACGGCCCTGCCCATTTTTGACCGCGAGTTGAGCCTGTCTGGCAACGCCACCGCGCGCGATTCTGGAATGTTGGCTTACATCAACATCAATGCGGCTGGGCTTCCGAATGCGTCAAGCTTCGCGGCAGCCAAGGCGAATGCGGATACGTACAACTCGATCATTGCAGGTCAGACGTTCCATGTCACCGATCCGTCGCAAGGCGTCATTGCCAACGACTTCAATGTATTCGGCGTAAGAGTAGTAACCACGGCCGGCAAGGGTGTTGTGGCTTTGGCCGAGAACGGCACATTCACCTACGTTCCGAATCCCGGCTGGAGCGGTCCCGACACATTCACGTATTGCGGCAACGGCGCCACGTCCGGTGCGGCTTGCGCCACCGTCACTCTGGGAACGGCTCCCATCGAAACGGCGACCGGCATCTCTTGTACTGTCCCGCCAGCCTACACCTCAAACGTGGCGACCACGCTAAGCATCAAACCTCCCGGAATCCTGGCGTTCTGTCAGGACGCCGCCGGGTATCCGCTCAAAGTTAACGCTGCCAGTGTGACCCCGTCTTCCGGTCTGACGCTATCTGTGGACGAGAATGGTGGCTTCAACGCTTCGGTTGCAAGTCCGAGCACCTACACGTTCACCTTCAAGGCGCAGAACTCGCAAGGTACCGTCTCTACTACGCCGACGACGGTAGCCGTGGTTTTCCCGGCGCCGAGCGGGCTCGCGGTGACGGTATACGATCCGGCCACCAAGGCACCCATTACCGACTACCGGTGGGTGATTGAAGAGGACCGTACCTTCTACGTCGATCCGGGTTGCACCACCAATCCCCCACCGGTCGGTTGCCCTGGCTCCGGTGGAGGCAGCATCGTTCCAACGTTCGGAACCAACTTCCATACCAGTTACATGCCTCTGATTGCTACGGGTTGTACAGGGTCGCTGTCCTGCGAATTTGGCCAGACTGTTCTCGGGCAGCCTGCGGTCTGCGATGTGGGCAACGGCGTATGTCGGACGACCGGCACTCAGCAAACACCAGTCGATCCCAGCCAGGTTGTACTGGATCCGCACAAGCGCTACTACATCTCGGTCCTGCCGGGAGATGCGGCGAATCCATTCAATAACGGCTACCTCAGTGCTCCGGTCTGCGATCCTAGCGGCGCGCCGAATAGCACGTGCGGCCACGGCATGGGAGGCGCCCCAGTTCCGGCACTTTGCCGCCTGGGAGCCAGCACCTGCGGCACAAGCTATGCGCCGGTCACAATCCTGACCCAGCCCGCCCCGTTCCCACCGTCGAAACTTTCGGTGTTCGTGTTTGAAGACGATTTCCCGCTCAATGGTGAGCAGGACGGCGGCGGCGGAATTGACGTCCTGTCTCCGAATGAGCCGGGTCTGGGCGGCTTCAACATCACTCTGTTTGACGACGCCGGCGGCACAGGCGACCCCACCGGGCAGATGACCTACGATATGTTCAACATGCCCCTGTCGAACAGCTTGGCAGGGACCATCGATCCGGCTACGGGCCTCGACTCTTGTCCCATCGGAGGCGTCAGTGGTTTCAGCTCGAATCCTGCGGCCACTGCGGCTCTGGTTGGGCAAGAGACAACGGGTGCCAACGGCATTCAGAGCAACCTGGGTATTACAGGAACCATCGTTACCTGTCCGAAATTCGAATCGGACGGAGAGACGCTCTCGCCGCTGGCGGGGCAGGCCGTTGTGGCAAGCCTGATGCCCGGACGCTACGGCGTGGTGGCTACGCCGGCAGCAGATCGCATCGCTCGCGGCGAAGAATGGCTGCAGACCAATACCCTTGACGGACAGAAAGCCCACGATTCATTCCTGCGAATCGGCGAGCCCAGTTTCTTCCAGGAATTTGGTCCGGCTGGATACCACGTCTCGATCGGATTCGCCAACCCGGCGATCATTAATGCGCGGCACGACTTCGTGTGCAACGGCACCGACCCGAACATCACTGGGTCGAATTGCACCAATAGTGTCACCGCCCTTGTAACCGACGAGCGCATGAGCCGTACCCCGGACGAGAGGCTTTACAGCAGCGGTGACAACAGCAGTTTCTCGTTCACCCAGTGCTATGTGAGCTTTGGCGATCCGGACGGCGAAGACTTTGCTTTCACCAAGTGCGGTCCAGACGGCCGCTTCACTCTCTCCAATTTGCCCGATGGCGATTGGCGAATCACGGTTTTCGACCAATGGAATGACATGCTGGTGGATGGGCTCTCAACGCCTGTCCGGTTGTCTGGCGGAAAACTCACCGATCTGGGCCAGATTGCAATGAACCAGTGGCAGTCGAACATCTACACTAAGACCTTCTTCGATAAGAACGGCAACGGCATCCAAGACGACGGCGAAGATGGGCTCACCCTCGTTGCGACGAACAACCGCTTCCGCGATGGCAGCTACTCCAACTTCAACAACACCGACCTGGCGGGCAACGCGGGCTTCAACGAAATCTTCCCGCTGTTCAGCTGGTACGTGATTGAAACCGACACCACACGCTACAAGAGCACGGGCGCCCATGTCGTGTATGACGCGGGTGGTCCGGCCGACGGCACTTGCACCAGTTCCACGGCGCCGTGCGGAGGCTCCGGCATCGGCGGCAACATGGCGAACACGGCCGAGGTTGTGCCCGTGCCTTCAGACCTGCGAATCCCGGGAGCACACTACTGTGCTAAGGCGGATTGCCCCTCGGGCGACACGGGATTTGATCCCAGCACCGTCACTCTAGCCAATCCTGGGTCCACCGGACGGCTTGATCCTCCGAATCCGTTTGGAACGTATGGTTGGCAAGGCTTCGCCGGTCAGAACAACTTCATCGAGTTCGGCAAGAAGCCCTACGTGCCTGGAGAGACGGGCGGCATCCACGGCGAAGTGATCTACGCTTCGACGCGGCCGTTTGACGATCCCAGCCTGTTGATTCACACCAGCTGGACGCCTGACGTGCCAGGGGTGACCATCAATCTCTATCAGGAAATTACTGCTCCGGATGGATCCACCGGCCTTAAGCTGGTCGACACGACCAAGACCAGCAGCTGGGACGATTGGGCCCAGGGCTTCCATACCGGCCCCAAAGGTAATCCAGTGCCCAACATGAACTGCCCGGGCCAGGGTGCGAGTACCGGCACGGATGCCGACCTGTTCTTCTTCACCTTGGAAAATCAACCGATGTGGCTCGACGTCTATGCGAACAACGGCGCTGCGGCCAACACTGTTCCATACGAGTCGCAGTACAAGTGCTTCGACGGCATGCATAACTGGAACCAGGTGCAGCCTGCTCCATACGACGGCTACTACACGTTCCCCAGTATTACGAGCCTCGATCCTGCCACGGGCGAGCCCACCGGGACGAACTGCACGGTGTGCCTGGTGAACCCGGATGCGACCGACGCCTATCGGCGCCCCAAAACCGGCACGGCTGCTGGAGCTTTGTGGACACCTACCGTTGGCGGCGCACCCATGCTGCCCCCCGGCAAGTACGTTGTTGAAATGATCGTGCCTCCCGGTTACGAACTGGTGAAGGAAGAAGACAAGAACATCCTGATTGGCGATAACTACATCGCGCCGGTTACGCAGCAATTTGCCGGATTGGGCAACATCTTCATCTTGCCTGACCAGGCGGAAGTGAATACTCTGCAGAATCCCAACAATCCTCAGAATCCGACACAGACTCTAGGACGCACGACCTTCCCCTCCAAGGAAGGTGACACGGGAAGCGTGGAGACCTTCTGGCCCTGCGTCGGCGCATCGCGCACGGTTCCTGACTTCATCAGCTTGTTCCCGCAATCAGGGGAAGTCGCACCCTTCGCTGGTGCAACGCGCAATCTGTGCGACCGCAAGGAAGTGATGCTCACGGAGCAGACTTCGGCATTAGCGAAGTTCTGGGTCTTCACCTCGGCGCACGTTGCCGCTCACTTCACGGGAGTCATCACGGATGATTACACCTCGGAGTTCGATCCGTTCTCGCCGCAGTTTGGCGAGAAATTCTCTCCGCCAAACCTACCAGTTTCGATCAAGGACTGGTCTGGCAACGAAATCTCGCGCGTCTACTCCGATCAGTGGGGCACCTACAACGGCTTGACTTACTCCACGTGGGAGGTCAATCCGCCGAACCCGACGGGATATGCACCCACCATGATGGTGGTCTGCATGAATGACCCAGGTCCGATTCACAACCCGGCGAACCCGAGCCAGATGATTACGGATCCGTTGTTCAACCCGCAGTACAGCCAGTTCTGCTACGAGATTCCGTTCATGCCTGGGCAGACCCAGTACATGGATACGCCCGTGGTGCCGACCTCGGCTTTCGCGGGTGCGGGCTACAACAACCCTGACTGCTCTTACCCGGATACCACCCCGGCAATCGCCAGCGTGGTCAATACGAATGCTGAAGGAACACTGGCGGCGGGCTCAGGACCCTGGGTCAGTGCCGCCGGCCACAGCTTGACGCTCACGTCGTTGGGCATTCAGAACGTGCCCAACAACGCTTACACGGGGCCGGCTTCCACGGGCCAGTGCGCCGGGAACGTGGCTTGTTCCACCAACCAGAAGACCATTCCTCGTAACTACGGCTTCGGTGCGCGATGCACTTCGCCAGTAGCTGGTTCCCCGACTTGCAATACGAAGTCGATTGTGACTATCGGCGGTGTCACTGTTCCAGACGCATCGATTACGACTTGGAATGACACGACCATCGCCTTGAACGTGCCCGCCGGCATCCCGACTTGCGGCATTCAGCAGCAAGCGCAGTACAAACCGGCAGGTACGACGACCGCACTCTGCGGGGAGTTGATCATCACAGCAGGCAACGGTAGGCAATCCATTGACACGGTGACCGTCACGGTCGGCGGAAAGACCCCAACCCTTGTCTCCAATGCTGGTGCGGTTCCGCTTCTGCCTTCCGGCAGCGGCACGCTCCAGAAGGCGATTGATAGCGCGATGCCTGGCGACATGATCATCGTCGGACCAGGCACGTACTTCGAAATGTTGCTGATGTGGAAGCCAGTCCGGCTGCAAGGTGTTGGTGCGGCGTCCAGCATCATCAACGCCAACACACAACCCGCCGGCAAGATGAATGTCTGGCGCACCAACGTCGATTGCTTGTTCGGTCTTGCACCGAGCGGATCACCGAAGGGATACAACGCCGGTTGCGGCAGCGGCTGGACCGACTTCAAGCCGACCGCCAACAATCCCCAAGTCGATCGCTTGCCTCTTGAGGCGACCGTTGGCTGGGATGCAACCCTCAACGGCAACCTGGCTGAACTGTTGCAGGAGCCGACTCTGATGGGCGCACTGGAAGGCGCGGCTATTACCGTGCTCTCTAAGGGCGTGCGCTTCCCGTCGGATCCCTTCGCGGCTGATACCTTCCCAACCGGAACTACGTTCCTGCTCGGATCGGCCAACAACACAGGAAGCTTCCCGGTGGGCGATAACAACTCGCGATGCCACACCAGTTCGAGTAATACGACCAATCCGTTCCCCAGCAACTTCCAGTGCAACCCGTCGAGCATTGATGGTTTGGGCATCACTGACAGCTCGCAGGGCGGCGGCGGCATCTTCGTCCATGGGTGGGGCCATAACCTGCAGATCGCCAACAACCGGATTTACTCCAATGCCGGCACCCTCTCGGGCGGCATCAACGTAGGCCAAGGCGAATTCCCCGGCATCAACATCGGCGGTGCCGGAGCAGCCAACGCAGATCCGGGATCCTGCCAAACCAGCAACGTCACCAATCTGGGGCTACCGTACTGCTTTGACCTGAATGTCAATGTCCACAACAACTACATCGTCGATAACTCCTCAACGGGTGATGAGTTGTTCTCTGCAACCCCGGCGGGTGCGGGCGGCGTCAGCTTCTGCTCCGGCACTGACTACTACGCCTTCAATTACAACTGGGTCTGCGGAAACCTCAGCTCCGGTGACGGCGGCGGTATCGGCCAGCTCGGCTTCGTCTACCACCACGGCTCGAATGGCAGCGATGGTATCCGTCACAACACCATCCTCTTCAACCAGAGCACCAATCCTACGATCCCGGCCAATGGCGGCGGCATCGCGATCATGGGTGCTCCCGACGTCGATCCGACCTGCGGCGCCACCACCGACCAGGATTGCGTCGACCCGGTGACTGCGCCTCCGATTGGGCCAAGCGATGGCACTGGTCCGGGTCTGGTGCTCGATGCCAACCTTATTATGGGTAACTCGGCCGATTCAGGCAGCGGCGGTGGTGTGCGCCTGCAGAACATCAACGGCACTGATGTCGTCAATTTCCCGACTTCCCCGAGTCGTTGGAACGACATCACCCTTACCAACAACATCATCGTCAACAACGTCGCAGGATGGGACGGGGCTGGCATCTCGTTGCTGGATGCTCTGAACACCAACATCATCAACAACACGATCATATCCAACGACACAACGGCGTCGTCGGGCGTGCTCTTCAATACTCTGGGCGCTCCGCTAGCCAGCAGCCATGGCTCCAATTGCATGAACACGGCTACGACCTCATGCCCGCAACCCGCTGGCCTGGTCAGCATTCAGAACAGCACGATTCTGACTTCGAACTTGCCGGCAACGATCCACTGCCCCACGGGACATGGTCCGGGAGGCACTGGCACCGGTGGTCTTACCAACGGAGCTTGCCGCTTCTTCTCGTACCCAGAGCTGTATAACGATGTGTTCTACGACAACCGCGCGTTTTACATCGGCGTAGGCTCGCTCGGAACCGGAACCCTGAATCAGCAGAACGTGGTTGCGCTCTACAACGCGTTCACCACCAACCAGGTCACAAGCCAGACGGCAACTGGGTCGTGCCCGACCGGCGTGAGCTACTGGGACATCGGCGTCCGTGGCGACACGGGCCCGGGCGATCACACTGGCAGCACCGGGGAACCAGCGCTCTCGCCTGAGGCCTCTCTGTTGACCAACATCGCTGGTTATGCTGGCGGTGGCACTGGCTTCCGCGGCAACACCGCAGTTAACCCCAATGTCGTGAGCCAGTACTGCAACGGCTCGCGCGTTCCGCCTGAGGCGGGTGGGCTCGGCTACCAGGTACCGCCGGGAATTTCCGACGCTACCGTTCCGAACCCGATCTTTAACCTGACTCCTGCGGCAACGGTGGACGAAGGTAACAATTGGATCAACATGAGTTGGGGTCCGTTGGCCATGGCCAACCCGCTAACCGGCACGATCCTCGGCAACTACGCGCCAGCGGCGGGTTCCCCGGTAATCGGTTACATCACTACCGGCAACTCATCGACGACGTACAGCGCCGCGCCTGCTCTGGACTACTTCGGTACTGCGAGGAAGAGCAACGGTTCGGTTGATATCGGCGCCATCGAGTTCGTGGCTGCGCCGAGTCTGAGCGTCTTGCCGACGTCGCTCACCTTTGCCAGCCAGGTGGTCGGCACCACGAGTTCAGCCCAGACGCTTACTCTCAGTAACACTCTGGCGACCAACGCAACCGGCATCGCGCTAACTTTCAGCGGCCCATTCAGCCGTGCTACGGGAGGGGCAGCCGGTAGCTGCGGCGCAACTTTGGCAGCCGGCGCTAGCTGCACTATCGGTGTGATCTTTACTCCGACTGCAACCGGCGCGACCAACGGCAGCTCAGTGACAATTACCTCCAGCACCGCCACGGTGGTTGGCTCGCCAGTTTCCTTGTCGGGAACTGGAACGGCTGCGGTGATCAGTGCGTCGCTGACGCCGACGTCGCATAACTATGGAAACCTTGCACGCAACTGCCCGGGAACTACAGTTGCGCAAAGGCTGGCTTGCTCTCTTGATCCAGCGCAGGTATTCACGCTCACCAACACCGGCAACGTGACCCTGACCAGCATCGCTCAGGCAACCGTTGCTGGCGCGAATGCCGCCGATTACGGTATCGCAAGGGTCCTGTCGACCTGCGGTCCAACCGGCAATGGCCAATTAATTCCGAACGTGACCTTAGCCCCTGGAGGGACTTGCACGATTACGGTGCAATTCAAACCCCTCACGGCGGAAGCGGTCGGCGTGAAGAATGCGACCTTGTCGATCACCGATGCCGCCGGTACGCAAACCTCAAGCCTGACCGGTACAGCACAGTGATACCGGATTAGCTAATTGGCCCACAGCGATGCTGCTCGCGAGAAAAAAGGCCGTGAGCAGCACCGCTTCAAACTTAATCGCCTCCCCCGGCATTCCCCCAAATCCCCCTACAACAACCCCCTGCGTATTGAAAACCGTTCTTTGGGAATACGGAGGAATTCAGTGTCGAAAATGCATCGCATCGCTATTTTGTCCGCGCTTCTGGCCAGCGCTGGTCTGGCCGTTGCCGAGTGTCCATCGGGTTCGTCGTTAGGCCAGGTTGACGCCATCCTGGACTACTGCGCTCAGATCGATCCTGCCTTGGCTCCGCAAGCCAATACGTTCAAGAGGCTCCTGTTGAATGGCGAGCCCGCGAGGGAAACGTCCAAGGTTCTGGGGAGTCGGGATTTCCATAACTCTTACGACGAGATCCGAGACGCGCTCGCCAAGGTGCCAAAATCCCAAGGAATCGCGGCTTGCACGTCTACCCTGGGGCCAACCAATTCGCCGAAAGGAAAATGAAAGCTGAAAAGTCGCGGAGGAAGCCAGCATCCAGAGAAACCTCTGCAAGTGGCTTCTTCTGCTAAACTCCAGCCCTCCCCAATCAATTCAAAAGGACCTATGACCAAGACGTTGATCCTCTGCCATGTCCTACTCTGCGGGGCTGCGCTCGCCCAAAACACCGCTCCAGCAAACCTTCAAGGAAACAGCCCTGCTGCGTCGTCGGCTTCAAAAACGGCGTCGACCTCGTCCGCAATAGGTCGCTATCGGCCCGAGCGTTTCGCCGGGCGCGCTGGGACCTATTACCGGTTAGTGTGGGGGGTCGACGATCTCTCCGTGAAGTCGGCGGAGGCTGGGGAAATGATTCGATTTACTTACAAGGTTTTGGATCCGAAAAAAGCCAAGATGCTCAACGATCAGAAAAATGAGCCATCCCTGGTCGATGAGCAGGCGCACGTGCGTCTAGTGGTGCCCCAGATGGACAAGGTCGGGAAATTGCGCCAAAGCACTGATCCCGAGGCGGGAAGATCCTACTGGATGTTGTTTTCCAATAAAGGTGGGCATGTCAAGCGCGGAGACCGAGTCACTGTGATCGTCGGGAAATTTCGCGCGACCGGACTTGTTGTCGATTGAGCTCGTCGCCGTTTGAGTTTCCCCGCGTTCTCCGACGCCACGTTCACCGCTGATCCGGCCATTGCCTCCGTTAAACCACCGCCCACTCCGACGAAAGAGACGATGCCGATATGGTGAGCGAGACCCGGCATCAATGGCGCGGCAATTAATACGATCTATATCACGGCCAATGTGGAAGGAAAGGTGGGAAGTCTTATCCTGGCTGAAACCAAATATCTGATCGGGGTGCCGATCAAATCAACCGAGAACTTCCATTTGGATTGGTACACCAAACGGGGGCAGTTCAGTTGGTATTCCAGATTACGGAACGTGACGGAGCTCACAGACGGATATTGATCCGGGATGTAGTCTGAACCGCTGCAGTGCCGGAGTGCGAATCGGTTCTTTGTGCCTCCTCGTCATCGTCCACCCTTCATCTCCCTGCTGCATGCGACCGACGGAGGATCCTGTATGAAGCTCATCATCAAGGTCACGTTTCTCGGGCTCGTCTGCACGATGGCATGGGCGCAGTTCCCGCCGCAACTCAAAAACGTGGTCGTGATCGTCCAAGAGAATCGTACCCCCGATAATCTTTTTCATTTTCTGACACCAGCGTGCCCAATCCCGGCAGGAGCGACGGGCTACGCCGCCTGCACGCCAAGTCCGGTGACCAGTTCCTGCTACGACATCTCGCCCTGCGGTCTCTCGAATCAGTCGGGGACCGTTGTGCCCATCAAGTTGATTGGTGCGCCTCTGGCAGGCAGCGGAGACCCAAACCATAATCACTCGGCGTTCGAAAAAATGTGCGATCCCGATTCGAACTTCCAATGCCGCAACGATGGAGGCTGGCAAACGGCAGCCACTAATCTGGCCTATTCCTATGTCCAGAACCCCACCGTGGCCAACTATGACGGATCAGCGGCACATCTGCTGGATCCGTATTTGATATTCGCCAAGCAATTCGGATGGGCAAATTTCATGTTTCAGACAAACCAGGGGCCAAGCTATCCGGCACATCAGTTTCTTTTTACCGGCACATCCGCAAGGAGCAACGCCGATGATGTGCACTCGATTTTTGTGTCTGAGAATCCCGGAGGCTCGATCCAGGCAGGCTGTCTGTTGCCGGCCTCGACTGGCAGCGCTAGCGTATGGGATAGCGTGATCCAGCCGGCTAACCCTGCGACGACCAACTGTACCCCCTGGGACGGCAGCTCAGTTCAGGAGTGCCAGAGCAAGAACACGCTCAATGCGAAATATGTGGGAACGTTCTGCGGGAATCCAAATAACATGGCGAATACTGTGTTAGAGCCGAACGGAATTTCGTGGAAATACTATGGGCCTACCACGACCGATTCGACCGAGGCGCTTTGGACCGCACCCAATGCCATCCAGAGCATCTGTGATCCGCAGCCGGATGGGAGCGGAGGGTTAAAGTGCGCCGGCGCGGAATGGGCTGCGCACGTAGATCTGTTGAACTACGGAACCGACATTCTCCGCGACGTCGCGAACTGCAGTCTGGCGCGCGTGAGTTGGGTGATGCCGGATGGAGCGTGGTCCGATCATGCGGGCCCGAACCAGCCCTGGGGACCTTCCTGGGTAGCGGCGGTGATCAACGCAATCGGCAACAATCCGACGTGCCCCGCGGGAACTCCGGATGCCGGGCAGAAATATTGGAACAACACCGTGATCGTGGTGACCTGGGACGACTGGGGCGGCTGGTCCGATAATCAGCCAGCATACTTGCTGGGCGGATTGCCGTGTGTGTATACAACGCCACCGACGCGGTGTCCCGGGGATTATCAATACGGTTTCCGCGTGCCGATGTTGGTGGTCTCAGCGTATACACCAGCGGGATTCATTCACAATGTAACCCATGATTTCGGGAGCATTTTGCGGATGATCGAGGGTATTGAGCAAGTGAAGGAAGGAATCATGCTGAATGCCGATGTGCGCAGTAGCACGGATCTGCATGCTTTTTTCACGTTGAAGACAGCCCGGCCATACAAAACGGTGCCAGCCTTGAAGGATGCAAGCTTTTTCCTGACATACCAAGGGCCGGCAACCGCACCCGACAACGACTAGGCGGAGGCACTGGTGAAATTTGAACTTCTATAACGACCTCAATCAGAGCCAGAGAAAGCAACATACAGTGTATTCGTGATGCATTGCGGACCATTTGGTCTCTACTCCGAGGATGCTCCCGGAAGCGCGGCCTCTTGGGTTGGGTAGGCTCTCTGGAGAACAAAATGAATGGAACTGCGAACAGTCCACCAGCGACCAATACGAGCCGATCGCGATCGCCTTCGCCAAACCTGTACTAAGGATAAGGAAGACAACGAGATTCTTATAGACGTTGTCGTTGAACGCCTGAAACTGGGTTACAACCAGCGCCCACAAGCCATTGCCAGGATCGGCAGACCACGGGTCTCTCCGGACGCTCGGAAAGCCACTCTTTTTCTCGGCTCAATTGTCGATAAGGGCCTCCGGCCCCCGAAAGGTCATGAAAATTGTTGCGGACCGATTTGCATGATGCAGAATCGGAGAGGTTTGGAGCGGCGAGATCGCCGGTTCAATGGAGATGTTGAGGCTGTTCAATTGTCTGATCCGGAGCGTGCCTGTTGAGCCAAATAACTTCGGCGTTGTTTCGAAGCCGAGCGGATAACGATCTGCGCGTTCGAACCATGTGGGGTGACGACATCACCGTTCGCTTCAAGTACGTCGTCTAGTAACTTCGGCCGGATAGGTTTACCCTCCGGCAGCCGTTGCCGAGTTGACCGTGTCATCGGTCCGAACCGACACTTTCGCGCCCGCAGGCACAAGATAGGTCTTGGTGTGAATCTCGGCTTGCGTAGGCAATGGATACGTGATCGGTGCGAGTGCTTAGCCAGCGCTCGAATCGAGCGGCAGAAACGATGTTTTGAAATGGGGCACACTAACGTGATGGACGGAACTTCTGTCAGTTGTTTATCAGCCCATTTGGACTGCAAGCATCGAACCCGAACCGCCATCGACGCCCTCAACAGGAAATGTGAGCGATTCGGATTGTATGCGAGCGCCGGCCACGTAAAGCAGCGGCAAATAATGGTCCGGTGTGGGCACTGCGAGTTCTGCTTCGCCCGAGTTGATGCTCGTAATTGACAAGCGGAGCGTGCTCTCCGGCAAGGAGCAGTTCGCGGATTCGAGTTTCAAACGAGATCGCCCAATCGTACGGCTCAGGTCGTGCCTGCCCCACGCATAGGCATGTAGGTTGTGCACGACGTTGCCGCTGCCGAAGATCAGAATGCCTTCTTCTCGTAGGAGCGCCAAGCGCTTGCCGATCTCATAGTGGAACGAGGGTGGTTGCGTTTCATCGATGCTGAGTTGAACTATTGGAATATCAGCTTGTGGATAAACATGGCACAAAACTGACCAAGTACCATGGTCGAGACCCCAGCGGTCGTCACGGCGAACGGGCACACGTGCAAGCAATTTCTGGATGCGCATAGCGAGTTCGGGATCACCGGGAGCGGGATATTGCACCTGATACAGCTCGCGCGGAAAGCCGCCGAAGTCGTGGATCGTCCTTGGCGCGGTGCTCACGGTGACGGCTGCGTCTTCTATATACCAGTGTGCCGACACCGAAAGTATAGCCCTCGGTTTCGGCAACGCCGCGCCGATGGCTGCCCACCGCTGCGTATAAGGATTTACCAGCAGCGCATTCATCGGATTTCCGTGCCCAATGAACAACGCTGGCATCCGGTCAGCCATTTCTAGTTCGCCTCGTCCTTACGCCGCCTTTTGGGCTTGATCCGGAATCACGCCGATTTGCTTCAGCATGCCCATCAGGTCGTAAAAAAGATTTTCTTCCACGATCTGGCCCTGTTCGTTCCAGTGAGCAACCGTGCAGAAATCTATATGGAATTTCTTGTTGGTCGGGGGTACGACCGTTCCGTCGGGCATGGTCATTCCTCCCTTCATGGTTCCTGTGAAATCGGCGACGGTACACGTCCACTCGCCTTGCGCCAGCATGATCTTGTATGGGTTATTGATGAGATGCTGGTCAGGAAACATTTTGAAGAATGCGATCGCTTCCTTTTCGTGGGCGTCCACGCCCAGTGTGGGCGGCTGATTCGGCCAGCGTACGATGCAATCCTTCGCATGATATTTTCGAAACGTTTGTAAGTCCTGTGCATTCCACGAATCATCCAGCTTCTTCATATTTTGCAGATTTGCCACAGCATCCATGATGTGCCTCCTTAGCTTTGTCGTTTAACCACCTGCAAGTCTTTCAAGCGACGTCTTTGTCATTGTTTAGGTACTCTGCCGGGACATCATCTTCCGGTACTTCGCGAGTTCTAACCTCAGAAACGTCGGGCGGCTTGGCGTCTTCGACGCCCTCAACAGCCTCCGCTTCAAACGCATTTCCTTCTTCCGCTAATTCCTCGACGCTTTCAGAATCTGCATCAGCAACGTCGGAAAGCTGCTGAAGATCGCCAGATTGACCCGCGGACGCTGGTCCGAGTTCGTCCTTCTTCTTATGTTGTTCTCTCTCAACCATAAATACACTCTCCTGAATTTATATGTGTCGTCTCAAGCAGGCCGACGAAAGGTAAGGTTGCGCCTCTAGGCCACTTTGAGGATCACCTTACCGCGTGTTTTGCCGCTCTCGCTGAGTTCCTGCGCTTGTTTTGCTTCGTTGAGATTCATGGTTTCGCTGACCCGAGGTTTAACTGCGCCCTTTTCAACAAGACTTGCGAGTTCTACCAAGTCTCTGGCATTGCGTCTCATAATTACCTGGACAGCACGAATTCCAGCACGTTGCGCCGCCGCTTCATCGATCGGCTGAACCGTGGTGGCGAGCACTCCGCCTCTCTTGATCACACCATAGGAACGTGCGAGTGTGTCTCCGCCCACAAGATCGACGACGGCGTCTGCTCCACTCGCCTTGCCTTCGAAACGCTCGCGCTGGTAATCGATAATCTCATCTACTCCCAACGATTTGAGGTATTCAAGGTCGGCACTGGCGGCAGCGCCGATCACCCGGGCACCCAAGTGTTTCGCGATCTGCGAAGCATACGAGCCGACGCCGCCGGCAGCTCCGTGGATGAGGATTGTCATCCCAGATTTGGCTGCCACTACATCACGAACAATCTGTAGTGCGGTCGACCCGGCCGTAGGCAGCGCTGCTGCCGTAGTGAAATCCAGTTTGTCGGGAATGGTGGCCACAGTCGATGCCGGAGCCGCGGCGTATTCCGCATAGGTACCCTGTGCGAACCCGAAGACCCTGTCACCGGAAGCAAATGCAGTGACATTCTTCCCAGCCTCGACGACTTCGCCTGCGAAATCCTGTCCCATCGTGATGGGGAAATCCGCAGGTCGTGCCTCCTTCATGTGGCCTTGCCTGATCTTCCAATCAATCGGGTTTACGCCTGCGTCTCGAATTCGGACGAGAAGTTGATCATCTGTTATCGACAAGCGCGGAACTTCTTCCAGCGTCAAGGTGCTGGCGTCACCATATTGGTGGATGCGAATTGCTTTCATTGTGACCTCCAGAAGAAAAGATCGTAAGGAGAAGTGGGTTGCTGGTCTGTCGAGGATGAAAACGTTCACGCGTGACAGCAGGTGATCTCTCACGTGTGCCAATTCTGCAAATATACATCCGACACGCTTCTGTTTGTCCAGAATTACATAGTCTGGGCTTGGAAAATCGAACATAGTCCTGTGCCCGTCTTGCAGAAGGCATTGAGATATCTGCCGGTAGTACCAGCAGGCGTTCAGAAAGGGTGGCTACCCTTGCTGATCACTAGACATCGAAAACCTTGCACCCCTCTCCAACCGAGGTTTCGAAATGGACAGCAACCTCGTTCACGCTCGGTTCTGTTTTTCCATCGTTGCGGCCGTAGTTGTTCTTGCCTCCGCGCCACTTCAGGTTCAAGCCCAAGCAGTCTCACTCGATCCCGCAAAGCTGCCTCGCGTCGGCACCGTAGATGAGCGATTTGCTTCCTACAACATCGAAATGGCGGAGGTTACCGGAGGGAACTTCTGGAAACCATATCACGGCCAAGGCTCGGCTGCAGAGGGGAGAAAGCCTGCCGAATCAGCGTCAACCCCGGCGGGCATGGACCCAAACCCAAACCTTTATCAATATCGACCACCGATCAATCTAACGAACCCTCGTCTGCGGAAGCTCGCGGCGGCGCTTGGACCTGCTTATGTGCGGGTGAGCGGCACGTGGGCGAATTCGGTTTATTTCGCGAATTCAGAGAATCCGCCGGAGAAAGCTCCGGCGGGCTACAGTGGCGTGCTGACGCGAAAGGAATGGCAGGGAGTCATCGATTTTGTGCACGCGGTCGATGGCCAACTTGTAACTTCTTTCGCTACCAGCACCGGTACGCGCAACGCGCAAGGCGTGTGGACACCACAAGAGGCCAGCGCATGGATCGAGTACACGAGTTCCATAGGAGGGCAGATCGCAGCCGCCGAGTTCATGAACGAGCCGACGTACGCTGCGATGGGCGGAGCGCCCAAGGATTACAATGCCACTGATTACGCTCGCGACGTTGCGGTATTCAAGCCGTGGTTGAAAGAAAATTCCCCCGGCACAGTTTTTCTGGGTCCTGGGTCTGTGGGCGAAGGACCGTTCGCGATCCCCATGGCTGGAATGCTGCATACAGAAGACCTGCTTAAGGCGACCAGGCCCGTATTCGATGTTTTTTCTTACCATCTGTATGCTGCTGCATCCCAACGATGTGCAAGCATGGGTGACAAGGGCCAGACGACAGCGGCCGCCGCGCTATCCGAGGATTGGCTTTCCCGCCCCGAGAAGATTGACGAATACTACGCTAGCCTCCGCGATCGCTTTGAACCTGGTAAGCCTCTGTGGATCACCGAAACAGCCGACGCAGCCTGCGGGGGAAATCCCTGGGCTTCAACGTTTCTTGATTCGTTTCGATATTCAATCGAGCATGCCAGCCTGGCGCGTCGCGGCGTGAAAGTCATCATGCACAACACGCTGGCAGCGAGCGACTACGGACTGCTCGACCAGAACACTTTTGAGCCCAGACCGAATTATTGGGCGACCTTGTTGTGGCACCGGCTTATGGGGACAGCTGTGCTCGAATCGCAAATCTCCGTTCCAGCCAACACTTACGTGTACTCTCAATGTCTCAAAGGTGCGAGCGGGGGCGTAACGCTCCTGATCATCAATGCTGACCGGCAGCACAGCTTCGAGCTGAATTTACCGACAGCCAGCGAGCGCTATACACTGACTGCCGAAAAGCTGGAAGACAGAACGGTTGAGCTGAATGGGAAACCACTGCGGCTCACGAGCAGCGGAGATCTGCCACAATTCCGAGGCGTGCCGGTCAAAGCCGGGCGTATCGGCTTTGCGCCTACTAGCATTACCTATCTGACTATTCGAAAGGCTGGCAACGCGAATTGTCAGTAGCTATCCCAAGAGGTATTGAAATATGGCGGAAACGGCACATGAAGCGCAGACGATTCTTGCCAATCTGCAAGCGTTGGTTCCCGAGCTTGAATCCGTTTACAAAGACATTCATTCCCACCCCGAACTGTCGATGCAGGAGAACCGGACGGCCAACATCGCCGCGGAGCGACTCAAGTCGGCGGGTTATGAGGTAACAGCTGGCGTTGGAAAAACCGGAGTAGTCGGGGTACTCCGCAATGGTGAAGGCCCGGTTCTCATGCTCCGGGCCGATATGGACGCGCTGCCGGTCCGCGAGGCAACCGGCTTGCCGTATGCAAGCAAAGAAGCAGCCAATGAAAACGGAAAATCTATACCGGTGATGCATGCCTGCGGTCATGACATGCACGTAACCTGGCTAATTGGAGCAGCCACATTGATGGCGCAAACTCGCAACGCATGGCGAGGTACGCTGATGCCCGTCTTCCAGCCAGCAGAGGAAACCGGCGCTGGCGCGCAAGCCATGATTGACGATGGCTTGTTCAAGCGCTTTCCAAAACCGAACGCGATACTCGGACAGCACGTGATGGTCGGATCCTCAGGCATAATTAGCACGCGCCCGGGCGTGATCACCTCTGCAGGAGACAGCCTGCAAATCCGAATGTTTGGCCGGGGTGCTCACGGCTCGATGCCTCAATCGAGTATCGACCCGGTTGTTATGGCTGCTGCAACTGTGCTTCGCCTGCAGACCATTGTGTCGCGTGAAGTCGCTCCAACCGATGCAGCGGTAGTAACCGTCGGATCACTTCAGGCCGGCACGAAAGAGAACGTCATTCCCGATGAGGCAGTTATCAAGCTGAACGTGCGTACTTTCGATGAAGATGTTCGAAAACACGTTCTGAGTGCCATCGAACGCATCGTCAACGCTGAAGCAGAAGCGTCGGGGGCACCGAAAAAGCCGGAGATCACTCCGCTCGACCATTACGCATTTGTGAAGAACGATCCAGAGGCGACAAAGCGTGCAGTCGATGCCTTTCGCAGCTTCTTCCCATCGGACCGCGTGAAAGACACTCAACCAACGACGGCGAGCGAAGATTTCGGCTCCTTTGGAACTGAGTGGCAGGTCCCCTCTGTCTTCTGGTTTGTGGGCGGAACCGATCCGGAGACATATGCCAAGGCTAAGAAGTCTGGCACAATTGCCGATCTCCCGACCAATCACAACCCCCGCTTCGCACCAGTTATTCATCCGACTTTGGAGACAGGCATCGAGGCACTGGTCGTAGCCTCTGAAGCCTGGTTAGCAGCATGAACCAGATCGGAATTGACAGTCATCATGTGGTGACTACTTTTCTGGTCGTCTTCGATCTTACGGGAACATTCATCTTCGCTTTGAGCGGTGCAATTGCCGCAGTCAAGCACAGACTGGATGCATTTGGAATTCTGGTTCTATGCTTCGTCACGGGCAACGCGGGTGGGATTACGCGCGACATCATGATTGGAGCTCTTCCACCCGCAGCGATCAACGAATGGCGTTATGTAGCGGTCTCTATTCTGGCCGGGGTGATTGTGTTTTTTGGCTACCCGGTCATTGATCGGCTCAGCAGTCCTGTAATGCTGTTCGACGCTGCCGGATTGGGTTTGTTTTGTGTTGCTGGCGCGGACAAGGCGCTCGCCTTTCACGTAGGCCCGGTGGCTGCAACCCTTCTCGGCATGACGACAGGCATCGGGGGCGGGATGGTTCGCGATGTGCTCGTCATGGAAATTCCTACTGTGCTGCGCACTGAACTGTACGCGGTGGCTGCATTGCTTGGCGCAGCGTTCACCGTTAGTGGCCAGAGGTTAGGAATACCAGTGCATGTGGCGGCGCCTCTCGGAGCGACGCTCTGCATCGCACTTCGTCTCCTCGCCTTACGCTACGGCTGGCACTTGCCCGTTGCCCATGTAAAGGACCGATCGACTTCTCCAGACAAAGATCAGGTTGGGCGCGCAGAAACTCGAAGGTGAGGCCCTCGAAGCTGTCAATGAAGGAGATCAGCAGTGAGGGTCGCTCAGTTCGCATCCCGCTCTGCTACCCCAATCCGAATCGGACGAAAAAAGGCGTCATACGCAATTGGAACCGCTGCTATGGTTTTGTGTTATCCGCGTATAGAAGATGCCGCACTTTCGGCTCGGCGGTGATGTAACTGTAGACCCTTTGCTCCAGCTCACGATCCGCTTTTGTCTGGCGTGAGTGTTGACGCAGGTGTTCTGCCCACGAATGGACCAGGAATATCTCTACAAACCGATTCGCCACCTCGATATCGCGATAGATCCCCCACTGATACGCGCCATCACGACGCCGAACGCGGGCGTATTTACGCATCGCCTTCACGAACTTTAATTCCAGCTCTGCCGGCACAGAGTATTCGATCGTGACCAATACCGGGCGACCAAGAAGTTCGTCGCTAACCTCTTTGACGATGACCGGCATCCGCCAGTGATTCCACGGAGTGAGATCAGCCGTGGAATCCGGAAGTCTGGCGAAAAGCGCAAGTACCACGCTCGCAAGAGTTCCGAAGCCGGAGTAGATGAGAGCGACCGCGATGCCCCGTCGCTGAGCTACCCCGCCCCAGGCAGCACTGCCCAACGCGAAACTCCCCATGTAGACAAGCGTGAAAATCGCCAACACTCGCGCTCGCACCCAATCCGGAGCAAGGTTCTGCACCAAAGCATTAATAAGGGAGATGAACAGGACCCATGCCGCCCCGCTCGCCAGAATGACCGGAGCAAGGGCAGACAAACTATGCAAAACGGGCATCGTGACGATAACAATTCCCAGGACCACAACACCTGCCGAGACAATCATCTCCGTCGAAAAACGTGCTCGTAGCGTTTGCATGATTAAGGCACCGCCGATGGCACCTGCCCCAAAGCACCCCAATAAGAACCCATACCCAATGGCCCTCTTGTCCAGGTTTCTCGCCACGGATGGTAGTAGCGCAAACAGCGAACTGGAAAAGAACAAAACGACACCAGTCCGAAGCAACAAAGTGAGAATCGCGGGGGAGTTGCGGACGTAGCGAATCGCGGCGACGGTGGCTCCTCTCAAAGTCTCTGGAGGGGCTGTCTGTTTATGAGTGGGTCTTTTCCATCTCGTAACCACCAGAATGACCCGAAAAAGGATACGAAGTTCACGACAAAGGTCGTTGCGACGCCTGCGGCTGCGATTACCACGCCTGCCAGTGCGGGCCCCACGGCTCTGGCGAGATTGAATTCGATCCCGTTAAGGGCTGATGCCGCGGCAAGATTGTCCTTTGATACCACTTCGGGCAGGATGGCGCGCCAGGTCGGGGTTTCAAACGCATCTCCCGCGGAGAGGGCAAACGTCAGCGCTAGCAACAACCAGGGCGTCATAAACCCGCTAATGGTTAGCACCGCCAGAATCAGTGCTACCACCATCATCCAACCCTCGGTATACAGAACCAATTTGCGCCGGTCGAAGATATCTCCCGCAGAGCCCGCGGGAAGCGCCAGTAGAAAGTAGGGCAGCGAAGCCGCAGTTTGTGTAAGCGCGACATAGCCGGGGCCGGCGCCGAGTGAAAGCATCAGCCATGCCGCACCAACGTTCTGCATGAAAGTGCCAATATCGGAGACAAAATCTGTGACCAACAAATTGCGAAACATCGCGACGCGAAGAGGCGCCCCGAAGCCTGCCGAGTTCCGTCGCGCCAATGTTTTATCTCTGGCAGTCGCCAATCCGTTCCCCCCCCGTCTTAACTATTATCACTGGCAGAATCGCCGTAAATCGTCAGTGATAGGGCAGACGTTTTTCGCCTGCCCTAGCCTGCTTAGTTCACCCACGTCGTCTGCTCCAGCGCACGGATGTATTCGATGACCGCCTCGCTCCAGCCATCGATGTGCATCCACTTGCCATAGCCGACGCCGTTCTTGTAGCTGGCCACGTTGATTAGGTAGCCCGTGCCGTTGGGCGCTGGCACCCGGTCGTTCGCCTGCTCGTCGGTGATCACGATCAGGCGATCGCACTTCTCGTTGCGGTTTAGCTTCTCAACCGCATTCCCGAGCTGGGTACTGTTGTGGCGCTGCGAGACGTCAATGGCATCGCGCAGGGCGAAGCCACGACGCGCGGGCACCTCAACCAGATTGTCAGAGAAGCTGTACACTGCAACCTTCTCTGCGATCTCGCGCAGTAGCACGGCCAAACCGTAAGCCGCGTCAGTGCGCTGCATCTCCGAGCGGCGAGACAGCGGCGCAGTCATCGAGCCGGAGACATCCACCAGTACGATGGTCTTTCCCGGCAGCTTCGCGGTTTCCGCCACGCACTTCAGCATCGCCTGCTCAAGCGCTTCCTCCCACTGTGGTGCGTAACGAGCCGCAGCCAGGAAACGGAACGGCAGAACCCGCGTCGTGCTCATCGAACCAAGCGCGGAGAGCACGAGCGCCTCGTCCACTCCGGCCTCGCGCATGTTGCGGAGGTTGCGAAGCAGCGCGAGTGCGCCCAGCTTCTGCTCGCGCAGCAGGCGCTCCCAGGCCTCGCGCTTGTCAGCGCCAGAGCTGAGGGCAACTTCCCACGTGTCTGGTGTCATCAGGCTTCCCGAGACCAGCTTCTTCCACACGTCGGCCTGCGCCTCGTCGCGCGGCTTGGCATGGCAGAGGAAGAGCACGTCCCGCAGCTTGATCGGCCCGCCACGGTCGTACTTGGCGAGCTGATACTGATCAAACTTCGGGAACGCCGCCGCCAGCCCCTTCTTGACCTGGCCGGAGAGAGGCACACGTCCGTCCTTCCAGTAAATGGCGACGAACTCCCCGAGCTCGTCGGCACGCTGGATGATGCGGGCCAGCGTCTCGGACACAAGGGCGCGGTGCGTCTTGTGGCGAGCCATCTCGCGGACAAGCAGAAGCGGCGCATGACGCAGCTTCATCCGCTCGCGTCCTTCGACTGCCAGTGCCGCCACCTTCTCGGCTGCGACCTTGGGAACGAGTTCGGCAATCCGGCCGGCGATCTCGATTCCATCTTCATAAAACTGGCTCTCCCAAAGCAGGCACGCCAGCACCGAGCGGCGGAGCTGCAGCTCCGGAGAGATGTTTCGCGCAGGCGCGCCCTCGTGCGTGCGCGCTCCAAAGTTAAGGTTCGGTAGATTCAGTCGGGCCATTCGTGGCCTCCTTTCAACTTGCAGCTTTTACAACATTGGCTATCCGCTGCAGCAACTAGCAAATGGGAACTTGGCCGATGCGCCAAGGTCCGACTTGGTGGAAAATTCGCCGGGGAATAAGTCGACGACGGTATTTGTTCCGATGCTCTCCCACTGAGCTACACGGCTCGGAGCCATGACAGGAATCGAACCTGTGACTTTCGGAGTCCGAAGGAACCCTCGTCTTCACCACCGGCGAAGCTTATACAAGGATCCCGTGACTTGCCGCCACTCGATCCCGACTTTCTTCTCGCCCCTCGAACGACTTCACCTCCAAGGCAAGAAGCAGGCCTTGAAATTCAGCCATCGTTTCCGCGGACCCCGAGGCTTCCACAAAGTCCCGCGCTACGGCCTCGGTAGACTCCGGGAAAAACCTGCGATACAGCTCTACCTTTTGGCGATCGCTCGCTTTTCCCAGGTAAAGCTTGTAGTCAATTCTTCCCGGACGCAGAAGGGCTGGATCCAGTTTTTCGACGTGGTTCGTCGTCATCACAAACAGAACCCCAGTGGGCGCAGCAAAACCATCCAGCACGTTCAGCAATCCAGAGAGCGTCACGCCATTCTGGTTCGGAGCACCCTCTTTTGCGCCAGGCGTCGCGCCAGCATTCTGCCCAGTGCTCGGATCTGATTCGATCCGCGATTGACTGCCCTTCATGCAATCAATGTCCTCAAACAGCAAGACTGACTTCGCCGGGACGTTGTTGACCGCACTCATCAAACTGCGATCGTTGAAATCCGCCAGATTGATGACGTAGACCGATAGGCCGAAGTGCGCTGCCAGTGCTGAGACCAAAGAGGTTTTCCCTGTTCCCGGCGGCCCGTAAAGCAAATAGCCACGATGGTAAGGAACTCCCAAGCGCTCGTACCGTTGCTTCGATCTCCGGAATTGCATCATGTCGCGCAGCATGTGTTCTTTTTCTCCCGGTTCCAAAACCACTGATTCGAGCAGACGTGGCGAATACCCTTCCACGTAATCCCAACCGTCGTTGTACGTATACAAATACGACTGCACACCTTGTCTCTTAAGATGGCACTTCACAATGTCGTCCACGAACTGTTGGAGGAAGAACCGTTTTCTACCCAACGTTCGGAACGTGAGCGACTCGACTCGCCTGCCACTCCGTTCATGCGTGTATTCCGTGCGCGAGAACCAGACCTCAAAGGGTCTGCCGCCGTACCAGAACCAATGTTTTCCTGGCGCTGGAATCATGGCGATCCGCTCATTGCGAAGCGTCGTGTCCAGATCAAGCCGCCGAATTCGTTTGAGAAACTTCTGCTCGAGAAACCATTCCTTCACCCATACGAACGCGGCGTCATCATCCTTCACCGTGATCATCATGGTGGTCTGACTGAAGATCCAATCCCAGAGGCTTTCTGGCACGGTCCGCAGCCACACACTCACCGCGCCGATGATCATCAGCAGAAGCCCGCCGGAAGCGAACTCGTTCCGGCCGCTCAACACGCCCTTTAGAATTTGAAGCATACTCATTTTTCTAACCGGCAACAGGCCGGAGTTAATTGTGGAACAACTGGCTGCGCACAATTTCCTTTGACCGGGGAATCAGCGACCACGGAACATTAGGCGCTTTGCCAATTTAGCTACGCGGGCATAATTCCCGCGGCAGGATTCGAACCTGCATCTCCCGCTCCTGAGGCGAAGTAACCGCAGTCTTCACCACCGGCCAAACCCAACGTTTCACGAACTCGCCGGGGAACCAACGAGAAGAGCCGACTCGGGGCACGATTTGTCCAGGTACCTTGTGCTTCGGGACTACGCCCCCGTCCCTGGAACTCTGATCCCCGGCAGGGCCGCCGCCCTGCGCGTCGTGATTTGGCGCGAAGTATCTCTCCTCTTCACCACCGGCGAAACTAATTACATCTAACGGGCATTGCCCGGTTGGGCAGCGCGAACACGACTGGCCCGCGCTGCGTCTACGTCTCAGCCAGGGAACGTCGATCACGGTTGAGGGCTCGAACCCCGGCCTTGATAACAGGCACGCCACGAAGTTACCGTGACATCACCACTGACTGAATGTTTTCCGCGCGAGAGACTTCATCCCGCGGTTAGGTAACTCATGGGTCAGGGAACATGCGGTTACGGCAGGGCTTGCACCCACGAGGAGTCGAACCTCACAGCCCGAAGGCTGTTTCACCAAAGAAGTAGCCGTAGCCAATCACCACTGACCGTGTGAGTTATAACTGGGGGAATGAACGGCAGCGGTATTGTCGATTCACAGTCGAAGGAACCGCGGCCTGCGCCACCCAGTGATTTGTTGTGCGGAAGAGCGCCGATGGTCGGTTAGCGCGACCGAAATGACGCCCTATAGCAACTCAGCCGCATTATGGGCCGATGTTGCCCGCTTGGCGTTTTGTTTGAGACATCTGCCAATTTGGGCGTCCTTTCGTAAGAAGATAATCGAAGATGCCATGACTCGAAATATTTTGCAAGAGGAAAGTTGCAAGTCGTCGAATAAATTGTCCCATCATCCGATCATGATCGAGTTACCACTTACTAAGTACAGTAATCCATAAGACATGGTTGTGCGGGCAGGATTTGCACCTGCGTGGACATTGCCCAAGACTTGTGGGTGGCCGCTACTTTACACACTTGGATATCAAGAGGGAGGGCTTTGCAGCCCTCCTTGTCTGCCCCTTCACGTACACTACGTGGCGCAACGTGAGCGTTCCCATGTGGTTCACGCGCTGCTTGTGATCCAACTTGGGATACTTGGCGACAATCGCTTTGTACGCCGGCTTTACGCATCATGCCAAGTTCCGTCTTTGTTGCATTGCCGGTTGAGATTGACGTTGCATAAGAATCCGGAAACCGAGTCCGTGCGTGATCAGCAGTAGGGGCACGATGAAAGTCGGAATGAAATAGGCGGCACCCAACTGCCCCGCCATGAGCCCGGAGTGATTGGCTTGGTAGAAAGCATTGAAGAGATCGGCTGTACCCCAGATATTGAAGATCCATGCTAGGGCAACGCCGGATGCACTGGGCAGCAATGTCAGCGCAAGCAAGGCGAGGATCGCCGCAATAATGTCCCCATAGGCCGCGGAGTGCGCGAAGGCAGACGGCAGCTCAGGCGATACCACCCCTGGCACCAGAAATGCTAAACCGATAAAACGAAAGCTGTGAAGGGTAAGCAAAGGTCGCAGCGCTTCGGCCCGTTGCCGGATACGGAGGTTCGGCCAGATATAACGAGCGGCGACCACTCCCCACGCGATCAAGCTGAATGCGATGCTGGTGAAAAAAGCGAATTGCGTTTGCATAAGTTCCTTCTATTGAGATTCCAACCATTGAGGGCGACTGATGGCTGAGGTTACCGTCTTGTGGAGTGACGCTGCGGCCTTGGTAGTGTCGGTAACACCGTGCTCGCGCCGCCAGACCTTTGACACTGGGGCCAACTGCGGCTCTGACGGGAACGGACGGCGCAGTTCGCGATCGTATCGATCCAAATTGAAGCCCGGGCTCAGCGGGGTCAACATGAACCGCGCGAACTCGCGAAGCCAGTTGCCGAAAGTCCGTTGGTCGAGCAACGGCGCCGCATAACGACGAGCAATCGTTTCGAAGTCTTCGGCCGGGCGGCCGGTCACGTCGAGCACATCGGTCGTTGGTGCGCCCAGTTCGAACGCGCCGCGCTCGTGATCGTCAATGTAGTAGCGAATGCCACTGAACAGGTCGATTGGGTACCCGCTCATTCGTGCGCCCTTCATGAACAGCCAAGTTGGTGTCGGCACGAACCTGACAGACCGACCGACAGCTCGGCCGATGGCATTCGCCATTTCCTTCGTGCTTAGAAGCTGTGGCCCAGTGGGGCGGTAGCTCTTCCCGGCGTGTCGCGCAGGATCGATCAGGGCTGCTACAGCGACTCGCGCGATATCATCATTGGAAGGCGGCGCGTTGCGGCCATCGCCGGACATCCAGGGAAAGATGCCGAGATGCACGGTGGAGCCGATCGTCGCTAGATAGGCGTCAGCAAAGATGCCCGGTCTAAGGATCGTGTGTGTGACTCCAGGCGTCATCGAAAACAGCCGATCGACCAGCCACAGTTGGCGCGTCATGAGCGAGGGATGCGACGGGCTCGCCAGCCATTGGGTCAGGCCGACGATATGTTCGAGGTGGGCTTCCTTAGCGGCCACCGCAAAGGCGACTGCGCCTTGGATCATGTACGGATCGAAAGGGGGACAAAAATAGGCGCGCTGGACGTCCTTCAGCGCCTCAGCGACGCGCTCGACATCGCTCATGTCGGCAACCGCGAGCTCCGCGCCTTGCGCCTTCAAATGGGCGCTGCGGCCATCTTCTTTATGTACCAAGGCGCGGACGGGATAGCCCGCTTTCAGCAGCTCGCTAACAACAACGCTGCCCGTCTTCCCGGTTGCGCCAGTCACGATGATTCTGGGCTTGGTCATGATCGTCTCCTTCTAAAAAGTGGTCCCTTACTGCAGCAGCACTACTGCAGGAGAATGTTGCGTATTGGGCCCTCCTTATAAGAGTACGCACGTACTCTTAGGGATCAAAAAAAATTTACTCTTCAGCGAAGCACTTTATGAAAAATCTCCTCGCCTCCGTCAAAAACTGCTCACGCCTTTTGGGGTCCGGACTAACGCGTGCCATCATTAACACTCCCGCCATGCTGGGGAACAGCAGTCGAATTTTCGCCTGTTTCTCCTCCCGGGTCTTTCCGGAAACAAATGGCACGAACCGCTCACGATACGCTTCGAGCAACGCCTCAATCCTTCTCCGCACGGCCAGTGGTTTCCGCGCGAGTTCCGGCCCGAGAGCGGCGCGCACACAACCGGTTCCTGGCGAATTTGCGTGCCCCACGCTTAGATAGCGCTCGATAATCGCCCTCAGAGCTTGACCCTCGGGCACGGACTTCGCAACCTCCACCATGCCTCTTCCCGTTTCGTCGAGTGCCCGTGCCACCGCTTCGACGAACAGGTCGTCCTTACTCTTAAAATGCCGGTAGAAGCCCCCTTTTTTGAGGCCTACCTTCCTCATCACGGTCCCGATGCCGCTCGTGTCACCGCCGCGCTCGCGGAAAGAACGGGCTGCCACGGAAAGAATCTTCTCGTGGTTCTGTGCTTTGTGTTCCGGCGAGTATCGCATGACCTAAGAGTACGATCGTACTCTTAAGCCTGTCAAGAGCAAAGGTGACCTGTTTATTGCCTACTTCGGGAGTTGGTGGGCGGCGTCAAACCCGATCTGCACCTTCGGACCCTACCCGCCCCTCTGGAACTCGCGCCGGCAGTCGTCCAGGTTGCTATTATCGCCAAGCGGGGGTCGTTGTAAACCGCCCGAGGCGAGATCGCGCTGGCCAAGTCTGGATTGCTGCCATCATTGAAGAGAGCCGCGAAGAAGAGGTCATCTTGTCAGCTACGGATGGAGATGTAGGATGCGATGCGCGGTGCCATTCATCGATCCGTCCGCACAAGTCCGGCTTCGGCTATCTTAGGTAAGTTTTCACCATGTCGATCACCTCATCAGCCGCCAAGGTCTGTTCCGAATTGGGTTTTCGCTTGGGGTCCAGAACGTGATGCCGGATGTGGCCTTCGAGGAGTTCAGTCATCAGGCTGTTGACCGCGCCTCTTGCCGCACTGATGATCTGTAACACCTCAGAGCAATCGCGTCCCTCATCCAGGATTCGCTCAAAGGCCTCAAATTGCCCCCGGATGCGCTTGCTGCGCAGAATCAGCTTTTGTTTGTTCTTGATCGTATGACTCATTCGCGAACGAAATGATATCATGTCGGAGTTCGCGATATACCTATAGGGGTATGTATGATGAATCATTCCTCGACGCGACTACATCATGTGGCAGCGGATGGCCTTCGTCACACCCGTTGTGCTTTTGGGATTTAGCGGAGGCGTACTCGCTCTTTTTGTTCGTGGCATGCACGCGGAACGGGGCGCGATGGCAGGTTTTTGTGTTGTTTCTGTGCTGGCTGTCGTGCAGAGCTGGATGGTTTCCTCTGCGATCGCCAAGGCCCAGCTGTCCGGCGATATTCGAAATGCGTGTTATCGAGGAGCTCAAGCGAAATTTCGAGCCGTTTCCCTCATTGCACTGTGTGCCATCGCTGGGGCCCTTCCCATGGCGTTCATGGGGGCAAATTCGGTAGCACAAGGCCGATTCGCCACTGTCATGTTAGGAGGTGTGGTGTTTTCCACGATCACAGCGTTGACCGTGGTGCCTGTCCTCGTTTCCCGGAGCGCGGAATGAGATCGGCTTATTGTTCTGGATCCGTTCTAGCGGTGCAGCCCTTGGGGCACCGTTTTACGCAAGCTGGCCTTGAGGTGATCGAGGCCGAAAAGGTCGGGCCTTACTTCGAATATCGCTTTTGCACAACCGAAGGAATTTGTCTATGAGTTCTTCGCCCATTATCGAAAAGTCCTCAGCCAACGCTCCGCATCTCCGCCCGAAGGCGAATTCCCCACAACTGAACGACCCTGCCCCTGGCGCTGAGCACGAACAACACGGTCACGGAGTGGAGTGGGCTGAACTTGCCCGGATTGCTTTTGTGGCCTTGGCTGCAGCGGCGGTCTGGTTTCGGCTCTGGGAGCCGTTTCCGCACATCAGCGTAATCGGCATCGCGGCTACCCTCATCGGCGGATACCCCATTTTCAAAGAAGCTTTCGAGAACATCGTCGAACGAAAAATGACGATGGAACTCTCGATGACCATTGCTCTCCTTTCAGCCTTGGCGATTGGAGAGTTCTTCACCGCTCTGGTCATCACTGGCTTCGTGCTGGCCGCTGAGGTTTTGGAGGGTCTTACAGTTGGCAGAGGCCGGCGGGCCATTCAGAGTCTTCTCGATTTTCTCCCCAGAACCGTTGCAGTCCGCCGCAACGGTCAGGTGATCGAAGTACCGTCCGATCAAGTTCAAGTCGACGAAACCGTCATCGTGAAGCCGGGCGGGCACATCCCGGTGGATGGAATTGTGCTTAGTGGCCGCTCGTTCGTGGAACAAGCGGCGATCACCGGCGAAGCCATGCCAGTCGAGAAAGTGCAGGGAGATACGGTCTACGCCGGCACCATTAATCAGTCGGGCGCGCTAGAAATCGGCGCTCAGAAACTCGGCCGTGACACGACGTTCGGAGGAATCATCGAAGCCGTCGAACGAGCCGAGAAGTCGCGGGCTCCCATCCAGAAGACTGCGGATCGCCTGGCGGGATACCTTGTCTATTTTGCCTTGGGGGCGGCGATTCTGACCTTCATCATCACGCACAATGTCAGGTCAACCATATCGGTCGTAATCGTTGCCGGAGCGTGCGGGATTGCGGCTGGAACTCCTCTTGCAATCCTCGGAGCCATCGGCCGCGCGGCGCATCAGGGAGCCATCATAAAGGGGGGGCTCTACCTGGAAGCGCTGGCCGCCGTGGACACCGTGCTCTTGGACAAGACGGGCACGCTGACTTTCGGGACGCCGCAGATCCGGGAGGTCGTTTCCGACAATGGCTTCGGGGAGCAACAGATCATCGCCGCTGCCAGTATCGCCGAGCGCAAATCGGAACATCCCTTGGCCAAGGCAGTAGTTGCACGAGCAACTGAGCTCGCCATTCCACTATTGGAGCCCGATGAATTCTCGTACACACCTGGACGAGGAGTTAGGGTGAGCTATGAGGGCGAGGAGATTGTTGTTGGTAGTCTGGCCCTTCTCGTGGAGCACGGTATGACGAGGGGGTTGCCCGGAAGCAGTAACGGTGCGGACGGGGCATCGGAAGTCTACGTCGCCCGAGCGGGACAAGTTCTCGGCAGCATCCGAATTGCTGACGTTTTGCGGCCGGAAGCCAAGAATGCGATTGCAGCGATGCGGCAAATGGGCTTGAGAACAGTCCTGTTGAGCGGGGATACCCAACCTGCAACTTCATCGGTAGGCCGCGGCCTCGGAGTGGACGAAGCCGTGGGGGGACTCCTGCCAGATCAAAAAGCAAAGTGGGTCACTGAGCTGCGTAGCAAGGGTCGCAACGTCGCGATGGTGGGTGACGGAATCAATGATGCTCCAGCCCTCGTGGAGGCCAATGTCGGTGTCGCCATGGGATCGGGAACTGATGTAGCGCGGGAGAGCGCGGATGTGATCTTGATTGGAAGCGATCTATCGAGATTGGTCGAAACTCTGCGAATTGCCCGCCGTTGCCGGGGCATCATCATGCAGAACTTTGTAGGCACACTGGTGGTGGACAGTGTAGGAGTGGGAATGGCGGCATTCGGGTTCCTCAATCCGCTCCTGGCGGCTTTTATTCACGTAACGTCAGAGTTGGCATTCATCCTCAATTCCACGAGACTGTTGCCCCGTGGTGCTGAATCCGGGCGATGAGTCGCGGGTTGGAGCGAAGTTTGAGTCCCGGGCTATGCACTTTGCTCATGTGATCCAGAGTCGGAACGTCAGAACTTGGGGAGTCGTAATCGCCTTGGTGCTCTTGGTGATTTTGATTGTGGCAGTTTTCCTGCAGTCTCACAGATCATCACAACCGTTTGAAATGGACGACCTGTATGGCCTATTGGATTAAGTGGCTTCCAGCAGCGGGGACGGATCACACATGGTGAACGAGGATCGAGATTGTCCTTTGAAAACGAAGCGCCTCGTCATCGGACAAATTACGATCTGCCAAGGCTGTTGCTGTGGCAATGTCGAGCATGGACTGCCCGAAGTTCCTGTCGAATGGTTGAAAAACGAATGGCGGAAACGAGGACTGTTGAAGCGAGTCCAGCTGACTATTAGCGGTTGTGTTGGGCCATGTGATGTGGCGAACGTGGTGGTAATTACGACCTCAACAGGCACCGAGTGGCTGGGGAATATCGTTGCATTTAGCCAGTACCGAACTCTGCTTGAATGGGCTCTGCGCTGCCGAGACGCGGGCGAGATGCTGGCCTTGCCCCGCGAATTTCATGCGTGCAGGATCAGCCCGTTTTGTTCGTAAACCTTTCAAACCCGTTGGGAAACATCGACGCAGCTTTCCATAAAAGAGAGGGCCCTGAACGTGAAGAGAAGGGTTTTTACGATGGACTCCAACTATCACACCACCACTAGCGTTGGGCGTCAGGAAACACAAAACATAAGCAGGGTGTGCAGCAGATCAATGACCCGGCACTGCCATATGGAATCACGCGAGCGCTGGGGTGCCTGGACTCTGAATATCCCTCCAGCGGCAGGTCAGCGTTGCCACTATACATACCTGGCTAGGTAATCTTTTATTGCGTTCCTTTCCAACTCTGGTATAGATTCAAAAGAAGCTTTCATGGGAAGCCGTCATGCGGCCGATATCGAAGAGAATAGCGTGTTTGTGCTTGTTGCTGACTTTCTGGTCGGCAATGGCATTCGCCGCGCACCAACACTCGGCCTCCGCCGACTCGGCGACGTGCACGGTCTGCATCGCCGCCCATTCGGCTTCCCCCAAACCCACCACCACGCTGCCGAAGGTGACGTTTGTTTCTGTGTCTGTCTTTCGACCGGAACCGTTAGCGACCAAGCAACGCCTAGTAGTCTTCGCTCTGTGTGTTCGCCCCCCTCCTTGTGTCTGACGATCTGATTGCAGTCGACTGATCGCTCGGTTCGTCTCGCGTCAACCGTGCGCACGATCTGTTAGACCAATTCTCTTGGAGGAACTCATGCTGGCTTCTTCGAAGAAGTCGCTCTATGCGGCTTTTGTCGCTCTTCTTTCCCTTGGTTTCAGTTTCACAGTTGCGCATGCGCAATCTGTCGGCAATTCTGGTTCGGTGGATGGAACCGTGCTCGACACCACCGGGGCTGTGGTCCCCAAGGCTAAGGTCGAGATTCGAAACCCGGTTAGCGGATTTGATCGGTCGACGACGACCGACAGTTCGGGTAGATTCGAGTTCACGAATATCCCCTTCAATCCTTACCACCTGACCGTCTCAGCGCAGGGATTCGCGGCATACACCCAGGACGTTGAAACCCGCTCGTCAGTGCCCATCACGGTTCCGATCAAGCTTCAGGTTGCCGGCTCGACGACGTCGGTGACGGTGGAGGCAACTGGGGGAGACCTGGTGGAGACCGATCCTACCTTTCACACCGACGTGGATAAGAACCTGTTTGACAAGCTTCCTCTGGAGAGCCAGTCGTCATCGGTAAGTTCACTGGTCACGTTGTCGACGCCAGGAATTTCCGCCGATTCGAATGGCCTGTTTCACGGCTTGGGGGACCACGCGGAGAATTCGTTTTCGGTGGATGGGCAACCCATTACCGATCAACAAAGCAAAGTATTCTCCAATCAGATTCCGATGGATGCCATTCAGTCGATGGAAGTCATTTCCGGCGCACCACCGGCAGAATACGGCGATAAGACCAGCGTGGTCATCAACGTGACGACGCAATCGGGACAGGGTGTTACGACTCCGCACGGAGCCGTGACGGCGTCGTATGGTTCGTTTGGAACATCCAATGTGGACTTCAATCTTGCCTATGGGGGCAAGAACTGGGGCAACTTTATTTCGGCGAGTGGATTGAATAGTGGAAGGTTTCTTGATCCGCCGGAATTTGCGGTGATGCACGACAAAGGGAATGAGGAGAACTTATTCGATCGAGTGGATTACCAGCTCTCGACGGCAGACTCGATTCACGTCAACCTGGGATACACTCGCTCATGGTTTCAGACTCCCAACACCTTTGATTCGCAGAATGCTACTCCATGGAATGGAGTGGTGGTGAATAACGGCGGGCTCGATCCGAGCGGGAATGTAGTTGGTCCGGCAGACCAGCGCTCGCAGATTCAAACGTTCAATATCGCCCCCTCGTGGACGCGGCTGATCAGTTCGACATCTGTGTTTACGCTGGGAGCGTTCGTGCGCCGGGATCACTTCAATTATTACCCCAGCGGGAATCCATTTGCCGACCTCGGCCCGATCAACCTGCAGCGCGAGACGGTCGGGCAAGATCGCACATTGACCAACGCGGGACTGCGCTCTGAGTTGTCATATGTCAAAGGCATTCACAACATCAAGGCCGGCGCGGTGTATCAGCAGACGTTTCTGAACGAGAATGATCGGCTCGGCATTGTGGATCCCACGTTCCTGCCGTCGCTCACCGATGCGAATGGGAATCCCTGTTACGACACGGTGACTCACCAGGCCATTGATGCACCGTGCACCAACCTGTTTCCTTACGATCTGACTCAGTCCGGTGGTGGAACTCTCTACCCGTTCAATGGCCATACTGACGTCAAGGAACTCGCGCTTTATCTGGAGGACAATATCACCAAGGGGAATTGGGTCTTCAACCTCGGGGTGAGGGGCGACTTTTACAACGGGCTGACTACTCACAAAGAAGGGGAACCTCGTCTAGGAATTGCATACAACATTAAGAAAACGAATACCGTGCTGCGTGTTTCGTACGCCCGAACTCTGGAAACACCCTTCAACGAGAATTTGGTTCTCGCGAGCGTCGGATGCAATAACGCAGTATTAAATCCTCTTCTTGGATGCTTTGAGACGGGTCAGCCAACGCCCTTAGCACCGGGTTGGCGCAACGAATTTCATGCGGGATTGGAGCAAGCGTTCGGTCGGTATGTGGTCTTCTCTGGCGAATACATCTGGAAGTACACACACAGTGCTTATGACTTCAGTGTTCTGGGAAATACGCCGATCACATTTCCGATTGAATGGGATCGGTCGAAGATTCCCGGATACGCGGGGCGCGTGAGCGTGCCGGACCTCCACGGGTTTTCTGCCCTGGTCGTATTCTCCAGTGTGGCAGCACGGTTCTTCACGCCGCAGATTGGCGGCGCTGGAGCCGTTCCTTCGACTGTGCTTGCGTCAGGGTCGACGCCGTTCCGCATTGATCATGACGAGAAATTCAACTCAACTGCGCACATCCAGTACCAGCCGTGGAAGAAGGGCCCATGGCTGGGATTCAACTGGCGTTATGACAGCGGCCTAGTGGCCGGGCAGACGCCTTGCTATGGTGGCAATTGCGCACAGACGACCACCGATGCAACCGGCGCTCCGGCGATCGCGATGACGGACTCGTTCGGCGTTCCGCTCACGGCCGATCAGGAGTTCGAGGCTGGGTTGTTCTGCGGATCGCAGCGAGCGACTCCGACGACCCTGATTGGTGTAGCCGGTCCAGCGGGGAGTCCTTCGCGAGTTTGTCCGGTATCGCAGTTCGGATCCACGCTTCTGCAGGTTCCGGCCCCGAACACGGAGAACGACGATAAGAATCCGCCCCGCATCGCGTCGCGGAATCTTTTCGATATCGCCATCGGCGATGACAACCTTTACCACTTCGGCGGCGACCGTTACCGAGTGAGTCTGCAACTCACCGCCATCAACATCACGAACAAGTATGCCCTTTACAACTTCCTCTCTACGTTCAGCGGCACGCACTATGTGACGCCACGAGCGGTTACCGCTGAATTAGGGTTTCATTTTTGAATTTCCCCATCGCACGAGAGAGGGCGCCAATGCGCCCCCACTCGTTTTAGCAGAGCAGCCGACGCAAGCGGACTCCAAAAGTAAGTTTCGACCAGAACACGAGCGCACAGCTTATGCCGGTCTGCACCGTATTTGGAGCGGAACGCGATGAGAGCCTATTCGCCCGGGAGGGGTAGGAAGAAGGCCGTCAAGAAATTCACCACGAGCCAAGGTCTCTGGATAGCCTCGATAATTGGCGCAGCGACAGTTGGAATACTTCTACTGTTTTTGTTTGGGTTTTTCCATGTGGATTGATTTACATTGCCTCCTTGCAATGGCGCGACAGAGATCCCATCAGGTCTCAGCATTCGATCTGATCAATGGCTAACGAACGGACATGGGGCCCCACGGAGTTCTATTGCTGGGGCAGAGTCCGCGCAAAATTCCAGGGAAAGAAGTGAATTAGGCTAAATCGCCGAAGAAAGTGGAACCTGGCTATACGACAATGAGAAACTCCGAGAACCGAGACATTTCGTGCGCAGAGAGAATCGGTAGCTAAAGGAGCAGAGTGAGAAGATACACGCTGGTGTTCCTCGTACGTTCTTGTCTTCTTGCTCCATTCCATCGTTTGGGCAGTCTCTCGAAAAGAAGCCTCCTGCAGTGCTTGAGATTGGCGGGGCCACTGATCGCAGCCTCACAGAGAGTCAATCAAGCCTTGGACCGACGGTGGCGGTTGAGTTTACGCCGATAGAGAATTGGCTGGAACTTGAAGCTGGCGTTACACCTCTATTCCGCCGTCACTCCACGGAATGGAGTGTCGACCTTTTGTTCAAAAAACCCTGGACGTTGTCGGATACGAAGGAAGTCATGTTTGGGATTGGCCCGGAATGGATTCGCTCGAACTCCTACGGAGCAAAAATGAACTCGGTTGGCGGTGAAATTGTTCCTGACTTTATGCTTTGGGCTTCGAAAAAACATAGGTTCGGCTGGTATCTCGAACCCAGCTACGAATACAAGTTCGGACCGGGGCACGAACACTCGCTGGGCTTAAGCGGAGGGCTCCTAATCGGCATCCCGTAAGAGTTGGTTTAATCAATTTATTTACCAGAATTATTGACTGCGTCCAGGTTGGTGTGGACCGGGTGCAGCGAAACTTCGAGCTGATGCGAAGCAGGCCGAGGCCTGGCAGGGGAGTGAACTCCCTGGACTGGTTCTGCCTGGAGGCTGGAGTTGCTTCTGTGTCGACTACCGCACTGAAACGATACGCCGGAGTGGAAGTGTTAGACTGCACGCATTTGGTGGAGTTCTCACGCGACCATGATCACGATCTCAAAAGAAGACTATCTGAAAGCCATCGCGGAAGCGGAAGCTGAGGGGCAGACCGTGATACCCGCTACTCTTGCGCATTGGCTTTCCGTGACTCGACCCGCGGTGACATTTGCCCTGAAGCGATTGAAGAACGATGGACTTGTCTCCATAAAAAAGGAAGGGAATATCAGCCTGACCTCGCAAGGACGGGAGATCGCAGAACGGACGATGATTCGTCACCATCTGATCGAACGAATGTTGTCGGAGATGTTCGGCATGGCCTGGTACGAGATCCACGACGAGGCGGAGCGACTGGAACATGCCGTCTCTCCTGCTTTTGAGAAGAAGTTGGTCGAGAGATTGGGGCATAAAGACACCTGCCCTCACGGGAACGGGCTGGCGCTGCGCAGCCCCGCAGAACGCCGCAAACGGGGCATGCGTTTGCTCAGCGAAGCGGAGGCCGGTTCGAAATATATGGTCGCGAGCGTTTATGAGCGCGATCGGAAACTCCTGGAGTTTTTCGAAAAAGAGGGCATCCGTCCAGGTGTTCGCCTTGCGGTCGAGGCCCGAAACTACGACGGCACCGTTTCCCTATCGGTGGACAAGCACCAGATTCGTCTTGGCACATCGGCTGCGGAGAGAATCTGGGTCTCTAAATCATAATATTCACACATATATTTACTATAGTTAACATCTGATAGTGTATCCTGATTCCCAGAGGATGACGAACGAGGCCTTTCGTTCGGTCTAAAAATTCGAGGGATAAACCGTGGGATTGCGTTTCGAGTGCGCCTTGTGGCACGCACTCAGCTTGGCACTTCTTGGCTTTGCTGTGGTTTCGGTCATGCAAGTCCCCGTCTGGGCGCAGGGTGAAACCACCAGTGCCATCATTGGCCAAGTGACCGACACGACTGGCGCGGTTGTGCCAGATGCCGCGGTGACGATCACGAATCAGGAGACAGGTCTAAAGCGTACCGCCAAGACCGATAGTGGGGGCCGCCTCAACTTCCCGCAGCTCAAGCCGGGCACGTATACGGTCAGAGTAGAAGCCGAGGGATTTGAGCCGCAGCAGGCCGACAATGTGTTCTCCAGCCTGGGGCAGAAACAGACCGTCAACTTCACGCTCAGAGTGGCGCGATCGAAGGAGACGGTGGAAGTCGGCGCGGAAGCTCCGATCATCAACCCGAGCAACGCAAACACCTCCACCACTTTGAACGCGCCGGCACTGGAGAACCTGCCGAATCCCGGTGGGGATATGACCTACCCATTGCAGTTTGCTCCGGGCGCCCTCATCAATACGGCAGGTAGCGGCAATGATTTTGTGGGCGGCACCAACGGATACGGCAATGTGGAATTCAACGGACTCCCCGCGCTTTCCAATGGCTACATCGTTGATGGGCTGGAGACGAACGATCCGCTTACTAATCTTAATAGTGGCTTGGCAACGAACCTCGTGCTGGGACTGAATTCGATCTCGGAGGTGACAGTCAACACGCTTTCCTATTCTGTCGACCTGGGGCGTTATGGAGCCTCGCAGGTCAACTATGTCACGAAGTCTGGTGCCAATCAGTTTCACGGCAATCTCTACGAACTGTGGAATGGCTCGATCCTGAACGCGGCGGATTACTTTACCAATGCGACGCCCGGGAATCACAAGCCGCGATCGAACGTGAACCATTTCGGGGGGAGTCTAGGCGGACCGATCGTCCACGATAGACTGTTCTTTTTCTTCGATAGCGAATGGGTTCGGATCGCCCTGCCCATTGTTGCGGCGACGACCGTTCCGAGTACCGCATTCCAGCAATACGTGCTGCAGCAACTTCCTTTCGGTGGGACAGATTCTGTTTCTGGAGTAAAGTATGCGCCTGCTCCGCGATTGGTTCCGTTCTACCAAAAAATGTTTTCGCTCTACGGGAGCACCGCGGGTGCGCCACTGGCCGTGCTCGGTTGTCCATTCGATGTCGGCGGAGGTCCGCCTGCCGTTGCGAATGACGGAAACGGCTGTGCGAACCGGCAAAGCATTTCCCATTCAAGCGCCGATCATGAACAGGTGCAGACGGCTCGGATCGATTACAACATCAATGGGAAAGACACCGCATGGTTTCGTTTTCAAACCGATAACGGACTCCAAGCTGCCTATACCGATCCCATAAATCCGTTGTTCAACGCGATTTCTCCCCAGCCTCTGTACTCGTTTGCCGCGGGATATACGCACGTTTTTTCGCAGAATCTTGTGAACTACTTCAATCCGGCGTTTTCGTGGTATGAGAGCCTGTTCGGGCCAAGCGACTTCGAGAAGACTCTTGCTGCGTTCCCGATCGTTCTCGAAGGCAGTGGTGCGAATGCTCCGTTTAGCACAATTGGAGGACTCGATAACACTTGGGTCCAGGGAAGGCGCGCCTCACGCTTCTTTATCAACGACAACTTGGCCTGGAGCCACGGCGCCCATGAACTGAGGTTCGGCACCAATACTCGAATCTTTCGCCTCAACGATTACGACTTTGGTCAAGGTACGGTGCCGACCGTGACTTACACCACTCTACCGCAGTTCATCTATGGAGTGGCGTCCACAGCTACTAAGGCCTTCCCGACGACAGCCAACGAGCCATTCAATTTCCTCAATCTTGACCTGTATGCGCAGGACACCTGGAGAGTTACGCCGAAACTCACTTGGACTTTCGGGGTGCGCGATACCTTCAATTCGAATCCTCTCAATCCACATCAGCAGGTAGGCCGTCTTCGAGGGGCTTTCAATTCCATTTCGCACGACGTCAATCAGCCACTCAGTGCCGCGATCCAGACAAATCTCGGCCACCTGTTTTCTTCGACCCCAGTTGCCATCCTTCAACCGAGAACCGCTATTGCATGGCAGTTCGAACCGAAAAGCGTGATCCGCTCCGGCTTCGGAATCTTTAGCGACATCATGCCGGGCAGCATCGCCGATTTAATCGGCACCAATCCACCTTACGTGAGGACGTTTCAGGGTGGCTTGTTAGGCACCGTGGGCGGAACCACGATCGCGCCGGCAGTGCCAAACAGTGCGGTCGATGAAACCGTCGCTGCCAACCAGAGTTTTGGCGCCGGATTCCAGCAGGGGGAACTTTCGTGCGCTTCGCCCCTCGCTGTTCCTGCGACGTGTCTTCCGCCCGTGGCAATTACAGCGGTGCCGGATGGCAAACTGCACGCGCCATATTTCCTGCAGTGGAGCCTGGGAATCGAACATCAGTTTGGAACGACGGCCAGCTTGCAGGCCCAATACGTCGGCACTCGCGCGGTGAACCAGCCCTATCTCACGCAGGCCAACGGATACCAGACTGTGTGCCAGGGATGCTTCGCGCCGTTTCCTTACCTACAGCCGACCGATCCCCGGTTTGCTTCAGTGACGCAGTTCGCCACGGGCGCGAACAGTCACTACCACGGTCTGCAGCTAACCGCCATGAAGCGTCTCGGACATGGTCTCCAAGGACAGGTCAACTACACCTGGAGCCACTGCCTGGACACCGTCTCAAATGGAGGTTTCCTGCAGTTTTCGGCTGGGGGAATTCTTTCTCCTCTGCCGGGAGATCTTCGTCGCGATTACGGCTCGTGCGACTACGACATTCGCCACAACCTCACCGGGCAGTATGTGTACGAGTTGCCTGTCAAAGTGAGAAACCATGCGCTCGGCTATGCGCTGAATGGCTGGCAGGTTTCGGGCAGCGTATTTTTGCACAGTGGGGTTCCGTTTTCAGTCCTGAGCACGCCGTATTCGGCGAACGGCAACGGCATCGTCCAAGGCAGCGGACCCCAGTTCGCAAGTCTTGTGCCAGGGGTGGATCCCTACTGTCGTCACTGCAACATTTCTAGCGTCACACAGCCTGGGACTGTGCAGTGGCTCAACCCTGATGCCTTCGTCTCGACAGTAGATCCCAGCACAGGGGCTTGTCTCGGCGGAGACAGTCCGGCCTACTGCCAATTTGGCAACTCCCGCAGGAACCAGTTTCGTGGTCCCCAATTCCTCTGGTCCGACATGTATCTGACCAAGCGAGTCCCGCTTCACGAAAAACTGGCTATGAGACTGGAGGCGCAGTTCTTCAATGTCTTCAATCATCCCAACTTCGGTCTTCCGAGCATGCTGCTGGCCGGCGTTCCGGGGAACTCTTCGACACAAACAGGATTTGGAGCCCTCACCTATTCAACATCTCCGCCCACAGGCTTGCTCGGCGTGGGTTTGGGTGGCAATAGCAGTCCACGCATGATCGCAGTGCAGGTGAAACTGGAATTCTGATGTATGCGAACCCTTGAACAGGATGGTCGATTCTCCAACCCGCGGCACCCTCTCAGGCGCTATCGATGGCCCCATCTCCGAGTACGGCCCATCGAAGTCCTTCGTCATTCTTGCCAAGACCGTATCCACCAGCATCTCACCCCACGCAGCGGATGATCCACTGGAATCCATTCTTCCAACGCCACATAGCTGAACATCCCGGTTCGCAAATGCTGATCCTCTCCTCGCATCCCTGCTTCTTACCACACTTCTTCCCGCTACCGGCAGTGGCTTTTTCAACAAACTCCTACAGCGAATCTAATGGCAACGCCTTTGAAGTGCCCCGTTCGTCTCCAATCAAATGGCCCTTGCGCTGCGACTCGATCGCCAATCTGGGTGGCGGCTCTGTCCCAGCAACGCTGCAATAGCTTCAACTCTGCGTAATCCAATCCAGGTTAAGAAGCCACCTGCCAAAACTCCGGCAGCAAAGCGATTGCACCCAACGAACCTTTAGCGCGACTCATGCCGAATCACTTTGTCGTCGAACGATTAGGCGCGAAGAATATAATGCTTGCCGCCCACCTCTGCTTGTTCTCTGGAGGAACTTATGTCATCCGAATTTTGCAAGGCTTTTTCAAGGATGTTCTTGCGCGCATTGTGCATTGCGCCACTTCTACTCATTGCCGTAGCTGGTACTAGCGCTCAAACAGGCAATTCTGCCTTGCTGCTGCGCAAACCGACAGTGAGCCGTGATCAGATCGCGTTCAGCTATGCGGACGATCTGTGGATCGTGAGCCGGAATGGAGGCGAAGCCCGGCGCCTCACCAGCGATGTTGGGATTGAGACAGATCCCATTTTTTCTCCAGATGGCTCCCTCATCGCATTCACCGGCGAATATGACGGGAACGAAGATGTCTACGTGATGCCTTCGGCGGGAGGCATTCCCAAACGCCTGACCTCGCATCCTGCAAACGATCAGGTGGCAGGGTGGACGCGCGACGGCAAGCGCATCCTGTTTCGTTCCGGACGTAACAGCTACTCCTATTTCGATCGCCTGTTTACGGTCAGTGTGGATGGAGGCCTTCCGCAGGAGGTGCCGCTGCCCATGGCGGAAGAAGGCTCGTATTCTCCTGACAGTTCACACTTGGCGTATGTCCCGTTCACCAACTTTAAAGAGAACTGGGATTTCCACCGTGGACTGAAACACTATCGCGGGGGAACAGCCTCTCCGATCTGGATCGCAAACCTGACTAATTCCAGCATCAGCAAACTGCCGCGCAAAGATTCCAATGATTCGAGTCCCATGTGGCTGGGAGATCGGATTTATTTCCTGTCGGACCGCAATGGGCCCGTGAATCTGTTTGTCTTTGACACAAAGACGAACCAGGTCAGCGAAGCCATAGCAAGCAACGGAGTCGATATCAAGTCTGCTTCTGCGGGACCGGACGCCATCGTGTATGAGCAATTCGGATCCATTCATCTGTTCGATCCCTCGAGTGGTACTCAGCATGTCGTCGATATTCGCGTAGCCGGAGACTTTCCTGCGGTTCGAGCGCATTTCGTCAAGGCTGGAGAACAGATACAGAATGCGAATATTTCCCCAACGGGTGTTCGCGCGGTCTTTGAAGCGCACGGGGAGATCCTCACAGTTCCGGCAGAACACGGGGACATCCGCAACCTGACGAACTCGCCATCGGTCGCGGACCGCGACCCCGCCTGGTCGCCTAATGGAAAATGGATCGCGTATTTTTCCGATGAGTCGGGAGAGTACGCCTTGCATTTGCGTTCGCAGGACGGCATCAGCGAGGTTCGAAAGATCAGTCTGGGACAACCTCCATCGTTCTACTATTCGCCGATCTGGTCGCCGGACAGCAAGAAAGTTGCCTACAGCGACAAGCGGCTAAACCTCTGGTTCGTCGATATCGATTCCGCCACGCCCATCAAGGTCGACACTACCGCGTATGACGGAGGTCCGGGTTCCGGCTTTAATCCAGTTTGGTCTCCTGATAGTCATTGGATCGCGTACACCCGGCAACTCAGCAGTGGCATGCACGCGATCTTTATTTATGGCGTCGAGGAGAAGAATACTCATCAAGTGACGGACGGCTTGAGCGATGCGGCGTTCGCTGCGTTTGATCGAAATGGCAAGTACCTTTACTTCACCGCGAGCACTGATGACGGGCCCTCGATTGCCAGCAGCATGGGTTCCTATAAGGTGCCGGTCACACGCAGTGGATACGTCATTGTGCTCAGCAAGGAACTGAAATCGCCTTTGGCACCGCAAAGCGATGAAGAGAAGCTGGAGAAGGAATCCGCGAAAACTGGGACTACTGAAAGGCCCAAAGATCCTGCCGATACCGACGAGTGTGCGTCGGAGCAATCGGACAAAGAGAAAGCAGAGTCGGGCAGCGACAATGAGAAAGGCAAGGATTCGTCTGCAAAGGATTCATCCAGCATGAAGGAAAAAGATTCCTCTGCTAAGAAAGAAAAAGAAGATGAGAAATCCAAGCAGCCGCCCGTCGTGCGAATCGATTTCCAAAACATCGATCAACGCATCCTGGCTTTGCCGTTCCCCACACGAAATTATGGCGGTATGGTCGCAGGCAAAACCCATATTTTGTATTTGCTCGAAGGACCTACGGTCGATGACGGGACAGGAAATGGCGGCCAGATCATACATAGATTCGACGTCTGCACGCGGAAAACGGACAAAGTGCTGGATAACGTTGGGAACTTCTTTGTGTCCTCCAACGCCGAGAAGGTGCTCTATGAGCAATTACCTGAGCCAAAGCCGGAGGGTGAAGGAGAAGAAGGGGGAAAACATCCTCATGGAACGTGGTTCATCAAGGCAGTGGATGCCTTGGGAAAGCCTGTAGAACCCGGAAAGCCCGATGGGGCATTAAAGCTTGACGCAATGAAGGTTTATGTCGATCCGCAGGCCGAGTGGAAGCAGATGTACAGGGAAACGTGGCGGATCGAACGTGACTTCTTCTACGATCCGAACCTGCACGGAGCCGACCTCAAGGCACTCATGGCAGCGTATCAACCATATGTCGATCACGTTATGAGCCGCGCGGATTTGAACTACATCTTCGCGGACATGCTGGGCGAAATTACTGCGCAGCATGTGTACATTTACGGCGGTGACCGGCCCGAGGTGAAGCATGTTGCCGGAGGGTTGCTGGGTGCCGACTATAAGATCGAGAACGGTCGCTATCGCTTCTCGCACATTTATCGTGGAGAGAACTGGAATCCGCACCTACGGGCTCCGCTGACCGAACCCGGAGTGAATGTCCATGAAGGAGATTATCTCCTCGCGGTCAATGGGCGCGAGCTTACGGATGCTGATGAGATATTCAGCTTCTTCCTGGAAACCCAAGGCAAGGCCATACAACTGAAGGTTGGACCGGATCCGACCGGCAAAGGAGCGCGCAGCGTTACCGTGGTTCCGATCGGCAATGAACATTCTTTGCGATTGCGCGCCTGGATGGAAGAGAACCGGCGCAAGGTGGATGAACTCAGCGGTGGCCGTTTGGCATACGTTTATTTGCCGGATACTGCGGTGAATGGCTACACGAATTTCAACCGCTATTACTTTGCCCAGTCCGATCGCAAAGGAGCGGTGATCGACGAGCGTTTCAATGGAGGCGGCTGGATCGCCGACTACATCGTGGATTGGCTGAAGCGTCCGTTATTGGCTGCGGCGATGACTCGGGAAGGCCAGGATAATTACATCCCACAATCCATCTTTGGGCCGAAAGTGATGCTGATCAACCAGTATGCCGGTTCCGGCGGAGACGCGCTGCCCTGGATGTTCCGTCGACTAGGCACGGGGCCGTTGATTGGGACCAGAACTTGGGGCGGACTTATCGGTATAGGTGGATATCCGCCACTGATGGATGGCGGCGGCGTGACCGCTCCTCGCTGGGGACTTTTCAACCCGGAAACTGGTGAGTTCGATGTGGAGAACAAAGGCATATCTCCCGACATCGAAGTCGAGTTTGATCCTGCAGCATGGCGGCAAAGCCGCGATCCGCAACTAGAAAAAGCAGTCGCGGTAGCGCTGCAGGAACTGAAGGATCACCCTCCTGCGCCTGTGAAGCGTCCGAAATATCCAGTGTACAACTGGTCTGCGATGCGGGCCGCCGCTAGCTCCGCCCAGAAAACGGGAGGGCAGGAATGAAGATGGTGAACTAAAGCTACCACCCAGCTGCAGGACGCTTGGAAAAACCGAAGGAACGGCCGATCCTATTGGCTCGAGTCAGAATTGGTTGACGCCTCTCCATCGACGCGGTCAGCGTCTAGCCAACTGAAGGAATGAATTGTACCTGCAGTGGGGAGCAGTTGACTTACAAACCGCTAGTTACAACTTGATCGACATTACCTCGGATTGTGATGCTGATCGCATTCCGCTTTCACTTTCACTTTGAAACGTGCTATCCGGGTCGGCAAAGTTACACGACTGGTTTACTTCTGGGCAAGGATTATTAGCGATGTTTTGACGAGCAGGCAGCTATCGAGCCGAGGTTGCTGCCGGCTCCGCTTTCACTGGGAAATACTCCGACATGTTCGCAGCGGTTGAGACCAGCACCTTTCTGCCGGCCAATCGAGCCGACAAGTCTTGCAACGATTGGAGAACTGGTGGAGCGGTGGTTGGGCCACGGTTCCGGATGTTACGCCAATGTTCTTAGGCGAAGAACTGGACTTCCTTTGAACATCCTTCGATTTGTGCGGACGAAAGAATCCCGTGCATAATGTGGTCACGGTCTATGACGCGACTGCAGTTTTGCGGGAATGCAGTGTTTTATTGCGCAGTTCTGCTGGCAGCATTTTCTACTGCGTGTTCTTCTGGCGGCTCTGGCTCGCCCCCGCCTCCGTCAACGACTTTCTGTGTGAACCCCGGGGGCACCGGCGGTTGCTATGCGACAATTCAGTCCGCCGTTAACGCCGCTGCCGCTAACGACACTATCAATGTGGCAGCAGGTACGTACACAGAAGATGTGACGATCGGCAAAGCGCTTTCGCTCATCGGAGCCGGTTCGGGCAAATCCTTCATAGATGCCACCAATCTTGCGAACGGCATCCTGCTCGATGGCTTGAACAACCCCGGCCTGCAAAACGTTACGGTTTCAGGTTTCACCGTAGAGAATGCGATGTATGAGGGGATTCTGCTTCTTAATACGACCAACGTCCAAATCCTTAACAATCACATTGTGAACAACGATCGGGTGGTTGTGAGCACTTCGGGCGCCTCCTGCAACGGTCAGCCGGACTATGAGACGGATGAATCCTATGACTGCGGTGGAGGACTTCATTTGCTTGGAGCTGTCAGCTCGTACGTGTCGGGCAATACGGCTTCCGGTAACGCCGATGGCATCGTGATCACAGACGAAACCCGAGCAGCCGAGCAGAACACCATTATTAACAATTCCGTTACCGCCAATCCGCTTGTGTGCGGCATCGTGCTCGCCTCCCACCCGCCTGTGGGTTCCCAACCTCCTGACTACGCACCGCACCACGGAGTGAACAGCAACACGATTTCCGGCAACACTTCTACGAACAACGGCGCACAAATGGGTGGGGCGGGAATCGGGCTCTTTTCCGATGGCAACGGTCCGGGAGTTGTGACAAACAATACCGTCACCGGCAATACTCTGACCGGTAACAGTCTTCCGGGCGTAGCGATCCATAGTCACAAGGGGCCCGCGAACGGCCACCCTGCAGATAACATGTCTGGAAACAGCATCACCAGCAACACTATTTCGGGAAACGGCGCCGACACGGCGGATTCTCAAACGCCTGGAACTGCCGGAATCAATATCAGCAGCGGTGACGGCGGCTCGCCAATCACAGGAATCACGGTCAAGCAGAATACGATCAACGGCGAGGATGTCGACATCGGCGTGAATACCGGGGTTGAGGTCGACATCCATCAGAACAATCTGCTTGGAGGAAACATCGGCGTTGCGAACGATTGCACGCTCGACAAGGCCAGCTGCACCGGCGTCGACATCAATGCGACTGAGAACTACTGGGGGTGCGCAACGGGTCCGGGCACTTCTGGTTGCAGCAACACCAGCGGAACCGGTATCACTTCGACGCCTTTTCTGACAAGCACCGCAAACTAGTTTGTCGAACACTCTCCCGGAAGCGGAATTGAGCGTAATGACTCGTCAGAAGGGAAACTGAGACTGCGATCCTCAAACGGTGGTCGTCTGCCTGTGGCACGCGACGATGGGCCAGAAGGTTTCACAATTCACCAAGTGGGACAGCCACTCATTGTCGGATGATCCGAACTTGAGTGCTATGGGGATTTTTCGCCAACTACGCCGATGCAGGCCAAAATCGTATTTTATATTGACAAGAGTTCTCCCCGAGCACATGCTGGCCCGCAGTTGTGGGGAGCTTCTTTCCAGCGCCTGATGCGATTTTTGAGTTCAAGAGGGAAATCCCGTCGTAAAACTTTTTAAGAGGGTTGCTAATCTCGAAAGGAACGAAAATGCGGTTGTTCAGCTTGCGTGCTCATGTCCTATGTTCCACCGCACTGGTTCTCCTACCGTTTTCCCGACCTGTAGCGGCGCAAAACTCAATTTGCGCTGACTGTGAGGTTGCCATTGTGGGAGTGGCAGTTGGCCTCGGAGTGGCGGTCGGCGTCGGCATTTATCTGATACACCGCAGCCACACTTCGCTAACGGGATGTGTCCAGCAGAGCGAAAGTGGTCTCAGTTTGACCGCGAAGAATGGCAATATCTATGAATTGAAGAATGCTCCGAGCGACGTAAAGTCTCATGAACGGCTATCCCTGCGCGGGCATAAAATGAAATCACGTTCGGGACGTACCTTCCTTGTGGATCATGTCTCACGAGATTACGGTGCGTGCGGCCCGTGAGTCGTAGCGCGAAGTGCTTTAATGCAGCTAACGACTACTGCTAACGACGTTGCCGGGGTAGCAGGCGCAACCGGGCCATATCACTCAAACCCCTGTCGGGGGATTTGAGCGTAATGGGGATATTACGCCAACCTGACCCGCCCAAGGTCTCCATGCATGTGAACGATTAGGTAGAATCGACCGAACCGCTCGGTGATTTCTTCTCCCCTATCAAAAAGGAGGCAACGTGGAGTTTGTAATGTTTGAAGACGCAGATGGCATGGAAGTTTTTGTGAACCCCGAGAGGGTTGTTTGGGTCAGAGAATGTCCCAATCACACCACCGTCATTAGCTGTGGACACGAGGACAAATTTGCGGTTCGCCTCGCTCCTGCTCTAGCAGTTGCCGCATTGGGAAAGACGGTTCGCTAAACACTAAAATTCCCGGTCGTGGAGGCAGATGAGTGTAATCGAGATATTTCGCGAACCCTCGACCCTTCAGCCGGGTCAGGTGGGCCTCTGCGCTAGAAAATCGATACGCCGACTGAGATGACTGTGCTTCCCGGCGCAATGTACGGCACTCGTTTGCCGAGCTTTCGTGTGTACTTGATGTTCAGATCCACGAATAATGCGTGTCCGGCCCCGAATTGGATTTTGCCTCTGATGGTCGATGCATTCGCACGGCCTACGAGACGCGACTGTCGCAGGGTACACGGCTCGGCAGCCGCATAGAGATTGGGATGCAGGTTATCGCGGAAATAAAGGCAACCATCTGCGAACGATCCATTACGCGTAGGTATTCGGATCGAGGCGTAATCCCACCTCGTGTCCTCGATCCCACCACTGACCGAAATAAAATCGCAGTCGTAGCTCGAAGCCGAGCTTTTGCACTCTCCACCATTGAGCGTTAGCGTATTTGACAAGGGATAGTGGTCGTAGTCTCCGCCATCGAGGGTGCTTTGAGCCTGCATAGCCACAGACAAAAGACCAATCATGATAGCCGAGATAATGGACATGAAATTCCGCCCGAGGCAAGTATATGACGATTTCCGAAGGCGACTTGACGAAAACAGGCGTGGGTGATGTCATAACGACCGACCAAAAGGCTCGGGACGAAGGAGGCCGATTCGGTCCGTTGTGAGGCCGACGGTCGTTATGACATCAGCCACAGGCCATAGCGCTCAGGTTCCCGGATCGCCGGAATTCTGAGGCTACGGGCATTTTTCGCCAGCTACAATTGCGTAGGACGGGCGAGGCCGCCTATGCAGAGGCCGACGAAACCGTAAACGAGTGCGTTCAAAGGAGCGAGAAGCACGGCCACCGTGGTAAATGACGGGTCTACGGTGATCGTGAGAATGCAGGCAGGGCACAACAAGAACACAACTGGTGTAGGGAGCCTGACGCTCGGTGGCACAAAGGAAAGTGCCACAGTCCACGTGTACGCACATACTGCAAAAATTAGACCTAGCTTCGCAGGTAAGGAAGAACGCAGCGTCACGGCCTTGCATTATACACACGTGTCACGCTCAAAACCCCGCTGTTGGTCAGTGAGCGTAACCGACATGTTACGCCAACTGACTGCTTCGCTTGAGGATTCGCCACTGCAAAACACGAGCCGTCAGAGTAATAGCTGCCAACAACCCCCACAATAAACCGCCCCCGATAAGCACACGAAACTGCACATCACGCCGATCATCAGGCGTGCTCGTGATGAGTCCTACCAAGGTTCCAAGGCCTACGAGAAGCAGAACAATTGCAAGTGCAGTTTCAGCCCAGGTCAGTTGAGGCGATACAATCGATCTGCGAGTTCCCTGCAAAGCCTCCATTCCTCGACCTGCACACCACCAAAAGAAAATTCCAGCGAACGGCCATGCCAGCGCTCTCCATTCTTCGATCAGCATTCCCCTTGGAGTCCACTCCATCTTGTCTGGACTTGCGATGACGTATGGCAATTCTGCAAGGATAACCGGGAAGTTAAGCAACACTGGCACACGCATTCGCATAAAAGTGCGGCCTTCGGCTTTGTCCGCAGCCTGCTGCTGCTCTTTTGTCATCGGAGGTATCGCAACCTGCGTAACCGGCTCCGATTCACTCACTGGCTTAGCGGAAGCGTATGACTCAATACTCCGTGATAGCTCGAAAATCAAGAAGCCACCAATAGGCCATAGGGCCAGCAAACAGAGCGAAAGCTGGAAGATCGGCAAGGCCCATCGCAGCGGCAAACAACGAGGGTTATTTGCCACACTCGATTGGAGCGAAAAGCGTCCAATAACTAAGGCAATTGCGATTGAGAGGATCGCTGCGAACAGATCGAAATACCAGACAATTAATCCAGAAAACCACGCCACTGGCCAATGTCGGCGGATCAAGAGCGCACATATTTCTGCGGCTGGGCTTAGCAATGAGAAGGAAAGAGCGAGAGTAACAATCCCTGTTGTCACCGCACGCCATAGTTTGGATGTTGTCGGTTTCATCCTCGCTCTGTCACATTATGCGCCGACGTAGTTGTTGAAACCAGGCGTTAGCGCCCAAATTTCGACTTCTTTCGACTCGGTTAACATCTGGCACATTTGAAACTGGTCGGAAGATGAGCGCTATGAGGATTTTCAATAATAGCTTGATTTGTCATCTCAGGCGAAGCAGCATAAAGCGAGATTCAATTGCAAAGGCGAGTAGGCCGAGGGTGACAGTCAGAGCCACGCAGCCGACAATGCGCTGTCGCACTGGGCTATTGGGAAATAAAGTCCGGTGGCGACTCCATCCCTTCTGCCATCGCCAAACGGAGATTTGTTGCCCAGCCGACTCGCCATTCACGTCACGCACGAGCTGTCGAATGTATACCCACGCGAGCACGTAGAATATTGCGGCAATGCAAAACAAAATGATGGACGGCATCGTCATGGCTTGAAATGCGAGATTAGCGTAGAAGTTTCTTCCGGATAGCATCAAGTAGGGCGTTTACGAAGATTCTGTCGGCTCCTTCCGGCGCGTGACCGTAGTGATTGAACCTGCGCTGTTCGAAGAACAGGCACAACCGCAGTTCCGTCAGGCTTAACGCCTCGATAGAAGCAGCGTTTGTTGAGAACTCATTCTTCACTCTGTTCCCAAGTTGGGCGCATTCTTTGTGACCGATGGCTTTGTAGCCGTCAATAGTGTGCGCAAAGCCGACGATGGTGTGCCACGACGCTGTGACTGGAGGCGCTGCTGATGCAGTGAGACGCTCGTTGGGAACCTTGTCGAGCTTCTTACGTGCGATGTCCATCGTTTATCGCCTGTTAACAACACCTGCGACCTGCGATGAGGATGCGCGTAGAATAGCTTCGCATAGATATAAGCTTATTTCACTCATCACGGGCTATGGAGCGACAGCCAGAAGAAATTCTTTGCCCTCAGATCGCCGGATTGTGGAGCGCACGATGGAGTCAGGCGGAAACTCCCAAACCTCGTCCGTTGGGTCGTAATTAGAGGTCGGGAGGACTTGGAACAAGCCATTGCCCAAGTCCAGTGCCTGCGTAGGCCGTGAACACTCGGTTCCTTCATCCAGCAGCCGAATATGAATCTCGACGGTTTCCGCCATGCAGTCCCAATAATACCTGTTGTAAGCAGGCCTTAGCGCTCAAATTTCGAGTTCTTTCGATTCAGTCCACTTGAAAGTGATCGGAAGATGAGTGCAATGGGGATGTTTCACCAACTGAGCTGAAGCGATACTATCTCCGCACGGAAAAGGGAATCTGGATTGTCTTTCTCGCGCTCTTGCTTCTACTCGGGGCCAACCGTCCACCCGAGAGAGACACCTCAAGTGCCACCTCTGGGGATCGGTTAGATTTGGACGATGATGCTGCTCAATAGTGAGCGCTGAGTGTTTGAGGTCCGTGATGCGTCAAGAGCCTAAGAAATTAGGCCAATTCCTACCTAAGGCCCTCGCCGGGTAGCTTTAGCCAGGCCAACGTGAAGAGTAGCAGTGCGGCAATCAGAAATGAAGTTGGGGCTGCAAAGAAGTAGTGCAGAGAAACACCGGTCATTACGGCGAGCCAAGCGGCATTGATGAGCGCGAGACGCTTTAACAATGCTATCCGTTCGCGGGACAATAGTAGGTCCAGAGTGCCAAGACCGAGCACCGATAACATAAACGAAACACTGAACCCACGTAATAGGTCTGCCATGCTGCGAGTCGTTCCCATGAGATTGAACCGATAGTTGACCATCAGGTCTAGCAACTGCTTTTCATTTGGGTTTGCTGGGATCAGTTTTTCGAATAGCGAGAGGGAGTGAACTACGCCCAGCAACAGCAGCAACAGCGCGCCTGCCTGGAAGAGGCGCCTTCCCCATCTGTCTGTCATAGGTGAGGTTATACCATGGGCCGGGAGGGTCAAAACGCATTGGCTCGGGCGTCCTGGGGGACGAGCGCGGGGACGGACGAGTGCGGGACGGGACGAGTGCGGAGACAGACGGACGAGTGCGGGGACGGACGGAAGGTTCACCGAACATCTTGGATGTGACCGAACCGCTTGGCCCGCGCCACAGAGACTTATTGTTTTTTGGCAATGTAGGTATATGTCTGGCCTGTTCTCGGCCACTTGGCGACTTGGGTCATGGTTCGCCCATCCGCCGATACAGTCATCTTCCATACCGAGACTACTTCGCCGTCCAGCTTATCCGTTTCTTCGAAGGATCGATCTCCGAGGCGCTTCAGAGTGACCCTGTTGTATGCAAAGCCACCTTTTGCAGGATAGTCCTTGCCATCCCATTTCGCCGTATAACTCTCGCCATCTGGCGACGTGTAGGAGAATTCATCCCCATTGGACTTGTAGGTGGAAGTCAACCAGCTTTCGCTAGCCTTTGCTTTCGCTCTGCGCCATGCTCCCGAGATCGGAATGCTCCCGGAAGGGCCATTCTCCACACGGGTGTCTGTAATTTCGAGATGCGATAGCTCTTTAGAATCCGGCGAATGTTCTGTCATCTTGATGGTCAAAGTTTGGCCATCGGCGGATACCGTGTCAGTCTGTTCGTAGAAAACTCTGCCTCGATTCTTAGTCACGATTTCAATGGAAGTCGGATCCAGCAGGCGCACACTGATAGAGTCGAAAAAATCGGCTTGGACTGCATGCTCCTTTCCATCCGCAGGCACGTGAATCTGAGGATTGCAGCTAGAACACTCGTAAGAACCGTTGAGCATCGAGAATACCAGCGGTTTGCCCGACGTTTTTGACTTGCTCATATTGACACGCCATGTTCCATCGAAGGGAGTTTGCGCGAGACAAATTCGAGGGACGATAGTTGGTACAACCAACGCAAGTGCGAATGTGCTCCAAAAGAGTTTCATGCAATGTTCTTAATGTCGTCAGACAGCAAGTTCAATACAGTCTTGTCCGTAAGCGTTTCAACTGTTGTAAACAGGCGATCTCACTCAAATTTTGACTTCTTTCGATTCGGTTCATATCTGGCGCGTTTGAAACTCGTCGGAAAGATGAGTGCTATGGGATGTTACGACAGTTGACTCAGATACTTTGTTCCTCACGCGGCGTCTCTTGGCGATCTTTCGAAAGAAACAAGAGTGTTGAAATTGAAGCAAGAAGCGCGGTGAGTTCGAGTAGCGTTTGCAGAAATCGAAGCAGCGAAGCGGCCCTCGGTAGCAGGACTCCTAGCGCGGCAACCAAAGGAACTGCAAACAGCGTGAACATCAAGGCTTTCTCCTCCTTCCTCGAACGACCTAACACGATGCTCACCGTCATCCACACTAGGGTGGCATAGAACACAATGTTGATAAGCAAAACCGCCCAATGCGGGAACAAGCCCGAGTAGAGCCAGATCAACGAATAAGGCCGCGCCGATGAGAGCGAACGCAGCCCTTGGACGAGCATCCATAGCGTGAATGCGATTGCGGCAAGCGCTTGACGCCGAGTCGCAATCAGAACGAAGCCAGCGCTCACAGCATCACCCGGCTCTCAGCAAGTGATCTATCCTCATAGGACGTATAGTCCTGTCTCTCGTTCTTGTAGAAGCTAAACTCCATCATCGCACCCGCACCAATGACGAGAGCAGGGAGCAAGAAAATAAGAAATGTCGCGGGAGTTGGTTTCGCGCCTATCGTGCGCCAGTAAAAGATGAGCATACCGACTATAACCGCATAAAGGGCACACGTTAATGAAGCGATGATTGCACAGGTCAGGTGGAATGCTTTTGCAACGCGGCTCATTTTGCGTATGCCCAAGTCAGCAGCGGCTCGACGCGCATGCAATGACTTGCTGTGCCGCAACGCTCAAGTTCCCGGATCGCCGAGGATTTGAGTGCTTCTATGAGAAGGTCATAAAAGTCAAGCCGACGTGGCGGCCCTTCCACATTTATTTCCGCTCCATCTTGCATCGTGAAATCCTCCAGAGGGTGGAGAGCTGTCAAGGGCGT
>Ga0070734_10000641_pt1 | contig 66239 bp, 38 predicted proteins | sample Coa_R1_8_FD_66444 | JGI IMG/M metagenome (GOLD analysis project Ga0070734, IMG submission 66444) | Surface soil microbial communities from Centralia Pennsylvania, which are recovering from an underground coalmine fire - Coalmine... | ecosystem: Environmental > Terrestrial > Soil > Unclassified ...
CATCAGAAAGATGAAAATAAACAGTCCGAACCATGCGTCGTTGCCGGCCAGCAGGCCGACTTTGCCCTCGATTTCACCCTTGAGCTTGCGCCCCGTCTTCATCATGAAGACGACCATGGTGACCACGAAAAATGCGGCCACCAGCATGATCCAGCCTTCGAAAACATCTTCGTTCAGGTGGGTTCGGGAGATCACGATGGCCACGCCAATACTGCCCAGAAAAGCGGCTGCCAGAGCGGCGTAAACGGTCTTACGAAGCTCCGCCCGGCCAATCTTGGTCAGGTAGGCCAGGGTGATGCCGACAATAAGCGCGGCTTCGACCCCTTCGCGGAGAGTGACAATAAAAGCCTGAAGCATTTTAGAAAGCCTCTAATAATGCGGGACACAGTAAAACGATTTTGAAAATGAATTTCAATTTCAACTTCAAGGATATCGTCCGCCCGCAGAGGCAGTCAACCCGTGGCCTCACAAACGGGTGTGATTAGAATCACACGGTTGAATTACCGGGTTGAACGGGTGTTCGCCAAGAACGGCAAAGCCCTGTTAGTAACAGTCGGCTTGAAAATGAGGCAACCGTGTCGGGCTAGGTCGAAAAAAACAATCGCGGATGTGCGGTGCTAGTTACGGACTGTCCGGATGCTATCGGTGCGGGCTTCGCGGAGAGAGGTTGTTGTTTCGCCAGTTTGATGAGTAGCTGCTCAACCTTGCGCTGCTCATGCGAAATGGGGAGGCCAGGTTGTGTCATACAGAAATTCTTTCACAACCTCGATGAGTTGAACAGTTAGCATAGCTGTAACGATTTACATACCGCATGGGGGTGTGACGCGATTTGCGCAGATTATATTGGAGAGTAACATCGATCCATTCTGCGCGTTACTGCGCGCAAAAGTGACGGACGATTGGGATCGTCGCAGGGAATGTAGTCTTGCTTCTGCACTTCAGAACCAAGTTCCGGTAGCTTCACCTTGCTTTGTGTTCGCCTGCAAGGTGAGCGTTCTGGCACGTGGAAGCGTCTCGTTCGCGCGAGTCCGCCGGCCGGGCCGAAAGGGCAGGGTGCCGGAGGGCAGGGTTTGCCGTTTCTTTTCTCTTGTTTCTACATACCGCGCTTTGAACGACTGCTTCGCTCGAAAAATCAGAACTCGAAGGTGCTGACGAGTCACGCCAAAATCGCGGCACACCTGGTCTTTGTCGCGCTCCTCAAGAAAGAGGGCCTTCATCAGGAGTTGATCCCTTTTGGAAAGACCAGCGAGAATCTGCCGGATCTCCTGTTGCATCTGCACCTGCGCGAGGGCATCGGGAGCTCCCATCGCAGGGTCAGGAATGGCGTCCTCGAATCTGTCAGGAGCCGGGACTTCCCGACATGTAGAACGATACTGTTCGCGCAACACGTTGGAGCAGACGGCATTTACGAAGGCACCAAGCCGTTCCGGCTGTGCGATGCGATCTTCGGCGATGCCGCGAAGAACGCGGGCAAAAGTCTCTTGCCGAACGTCCTCAACTGCAACGGACCTGTACAAGCGCTTACTCGCTTTTAGCCGAATGAGTTCGCCGAAGTATGCGAAAAAGTGCTGTTCCGTGGCGAGATCTCCGGAACGAAGCCTGTCCAAGTAGGGACCATCAAAATTCTGAAACTGCATGAGCATGCTGATTCTCCGCAGAGCTTGCTGTTGAGCTGTTTTATTTCCCCGTCTATCTCTTAACGCGCTGTTTTCGAGGAAAAGTGGACATCTTTTGCAAGAATCTTCTGCAGGGTCGTGGGGTAGAGTAGAATTGCTTAATTTTGATGGGGTTAGCGTGCGGGGGAGATGTGGGGGGAGCTCGCCAGGAAGTCACTCTGCTGCTCAATAAATTGGGGGATGGCGACCAGAACGCGGCCGCTCAACTGGTTCCGCTCGTCTATCAGGAATTGCGCCATATGGCTTCGCAGTGCCTGCGTAATGAGCGCCCCGGACACACCCTGCAAGCTACTGCTCTCGTGCACGAAGCCTACCTAAAACTGGCAGGCCAGCGCGATGCAAAATGGCAAAACCGCGCCCACTTCTTTGCCGTGGCATCGCAGTTGATGCGCCGGATCTTGGTCGACTACGCCCGAGCTCAACTGAGGAGCAAACGCGGAGGGAAGCAACAGAGAGTGTCTCTCGATGATTCGTTGCTTGTGTCTCCCGACCGCACGGACGAGTTGCTCGCTATCAACGAGATGCTCGCCCGGCTTGAGGTAATGGATCCCCGTCAGGGACGGATCGTCGAATTGCGCTACTTCGGGGGCCTAACGATTGATGAGACTGCGGAGGTTCTCCGCGTTTCTTCGAAAACTGTGTTACGGGAATGGAATCTGGCCAAGGCCTGGCTTTATGGGAAGCTGAAGGAACACCATGGAGATGACTCCAGAGAGCTGGAAGCAGGTAAAGGAGTTGTTTGAGTCTGCCCTGGATCAACCACCGCCACAACGACCTGATTTCCTGAGAGCGCAGTGTCCCGACGATGACATTCGCCGGGAGGTTGAGAAGCTTCTCGAAAACTACGTGGAGGCCGGGAACTTTCTCAGCACACCGGCCATGAATCCACGGGTCGCAATTCCTCGTGAAATTCCGGATACCAACCCTATTGGCGATTCCGGTTTGGGCGGGACAGGCGGTGTCGCGACCTCTGCTGCTGTTCGGCTAGGAGAGGCCCTCGGGAACTATCGAATCCTGTCCCAGTTGGGTGAGGGCGGGATGGGGCAAGTCTGGCTCGCCGAGCAAACTGCTCCGCTACAGAGACAGGTCGCACTGAAATTGATCCGCGTCGGGATGTACGATGACTCGGTTTTGCAGCGCTTCGAGTCCGAGCGCCAAGCCCTGGCAAGCATGAGTCACCCTTCCATTGCGAAGGTATTCGATGCGGGGACTACTCCGGATGGCCAGCCGTACTTCGCTATGGAGTATGTGCCGGGCCTGCCCATCACGGAGTACTGTGACAAAAAGAAAATAACGATTCGCGAGCGGCTCGAACTTTTCGTTCAGCTCTGTGAAGGAGTGCAGCACGCGCATCAGAAAGCGATCATGCATCGCGACCTGAAGCCGGCCAACATTCTGGTGGTCGAAATCGACGGCAAGCCTACTCCGCGGATCATCGATTTCGGCCTGGCTAAAGCAACAGCGCGCAGTGCCTCAGGAAAGCACCATCTCACGCAGGTCGGTATGTTCATGGGAACTCCGGGGTATATGAGCCCGGAGCAGGCAAATCCTGAGCCAGAAGATATCGACACACGGACTGATGTGTACTCGTTGGGAGTCATTCTTTATGAACTACTGACGGGGTTTCTCCCATCCGACGTACAGGGGGGCGACCAGGCGCTTGCGGACAAACTGAAACGCCTCAGAGAACAAGACCCTCCGTTGCCCAGCACCAAGGTCCGCTCGGATCGCGACAGTTCTGCTGCTAAGGCTGCAGAGCGTGGTACCGATCCGATACAACTCGTCTCACTGCTGCGCGGAGATCTGGATTGGATTGCGATGAAGGCGCTGGAGCGAGATCGCACGCGCCGGTATGGAACTCCTTCCGAGCTTGCCACTGACATCGGACATTACTTGCGGCACGAGCCGGTTACAGCTCGTCCGGCAAGCGCGGCATACCAAGTTGGGAAGTATGTACGGCGCCACCGTTTTGGAGTCGCCGTGGCCGCGGCGATGGTCGCATTGCTGGCGGGATTCGCAGTGATGCAGGCGATTCAGCTGGGTCGAACCACTCGCGAGCGCGATCGCGCCAACCGCATCACAGACTTCATGGTCGGCATGTTTAAGGTATCGGATCCGAACGAAGCCCGCGGAAATCAGATCACCGCACGGGAGATCCTTGATAAAGCTTCTAACGAGATTCAAGCCAGTTTGGCCAAAGATGTTGAAGTTCAATCACAACTCATGGCGGTGATGGCGAAGACCTATGTGAATCTCGGGCTGTTCTCGCGGGCTCATGGACTGGCAGAGAGGGCCCTCGAGAACCGGCGCCGGGTACTTGGGCCGAATGACCGCAAGACTCTGGAATCCACGACGCAGTTGGGCTGGATCCTTGATCGCGAAGGTCGTGAAATAGAGGCCGAGAAGTTAATAAGGCAGACGCTTGAGGTACAACTTCGAGTTCTGGGCCCTGAGGATCCTCTCACACTCGAGACCACCGAGGACCTGGCAATCGTTCTGGAAAAGCAGGGCCATTACGCTGAAGAAGAGAAGATAGAACGCGAGCTGCTTGCGATCCGGACTCGGAAATTTGGTGCAGAAGACCTCCAGACGATGCGATCCATGCTGAATCTGGGCGACGCCCTGCACGGTGAAAGCCGCTTTCCGGAAGCGGAGAAACAGTTTCGTCAGTTGCTCGAGATCGAGCGTCGCGTATTGGGATCAGGACATCCGTGGCAGTTGGCCGCGATGCACAACCTCGCAAATCTGATCGAAGAACAAGGCCGCTACACTGAAGCGGAGGCACTCTATCGGGAAACGCTCGAGACGGAAACGCGTGTCCTTGGACCAGAACATCCCGATACTGCCAGCACGATGACGACGCTTGCTACTACAATCGCCGCGCAAGGACGTTCTGCCGAGGCAGAGGGGCTTTACCGCAAGTCGCTGGACATTCTGCAGCGCACGGTAGGGTCCGACCATAACTACAGCTTGGCGGCAGAGGATGGTCTTGCCAACGTTCTTGCCACGGAGGGCCACTATGGCGAAGCGGAGAAACTTCATCGTGAGATTCTAGCCACGCGTCTCCGCCTTCTTGGGCCTGACCACACGGATACGCTTCTTTCGCAGTACAACATTGCGGACGCGCTGTTCCGCCAGAACCACTTTTCCGAATCCGACAAGTTGTTGCGCGAAACTCTGAAATCCCAGAACCGCGTACTTGGGGCAGAGAGCCCGGACACCCTGGCATCAAAGGCATTCCTCGCCAGAATTCTCATCGCAGAGGGAAATTCGCGTGAAGCGGAAGAACTGGCCCGACAAGCTTATGAGGCCCAGCTTCGCATTCTGGGACCGCAGCATACCGACACGCTCGCCACTCTTCAATACCTTGGAACCGCGTTGGTCTCTAGCCATCGTTACGACGAAGCGAAGAGGTTATTCACTACCGACATTGAAGCCATAGGAAAAATGCAGGGTGGCGATCCTTCGAATGCCTGGTACAACTTCGCGTGTGTGGCAGCGGCGGCAAAGCGTGCCGACGACGCGGTTGAGTACTTACGACAAGCGATCGCGACGGGATTCGGCGACGCAGATCACTTGCAGGCCGACGACGATTTGAAGATGCTTCGTGGCGATCGTCGATTCGCCTCACTGGTCAATGAGGCACGCGCGCGTGGTGTGAGTCGGCAAAAATCGGAATAGAATCAGTTCCCTCAAAGCCTAAAGTGATAGAAGACAAAGGCATCGCATCGCGCACACAGTCCCCACAAATGTCGGCACATCCAAGTGTCCAATTGATTCACGCGGTTCTAGAACGTGACGTTTAGGCAGAGATATTCCTGAAAAAACGAGGTTAGGGATAGTGCAATCAAGAAGGAGCAACTAAGGCAGAAATACGGAGGGATGAGGGGCGACCCTCATGAGGAACAGGTAGACGTTTGGGTTGGGGTTGGTGTGCAGCGGGCACACCTGGCAAGAGCTCGGAACGAGCGGTGTGGATGGAATTGCTCGGTGAAGTGTTCTACTCGAACGTTGTTTTGAAGCAGTTGATTAGGAAGGTGAGATTCTCAATCGATCATTTGTGCTGTCTGCGGGGCACTAGAGCGGGACCGCGCGATTGTGCGTTATTCCCGCCCGACCACGATTGGGAATGATCGCGATGGGTTTTGCCGTGGGGACATCTGAAAGAGGTTGGCCATGTTTCTGCGCGCAATCGGGATTGAGGCAAAGAACATGAAGCACGCAAGACGCAGTGCAACAATGCCACCCATTTCAGGACGCGCTGGTGACGACAATAGCTGGCATTGTGGAACCGACGCGATATTCTTCAGTCTTCATCCACGATCAAAGGACGAATTTCAGCCCAGATCCGGGGGTTCCCGATCACTTCATTCCATGTTGCGGGGATGAGCGTATTCTCGACCTCCTTCTTTGGAAGGGCACACGGAAGTCGCGAACCAGAAGGCTCGGCAGCTTGGGCTGGAGAAACATCGACCAAATCGACACGCTGAGGCGGCTTGCGCTGTGTGGGTCCGGCAATTGCCGGTTGTACAACGGACGAGACTAATTTCTTGAGAAGGTTTATAGGCATCGTGTTTACCTCACTTCCGATGAATCTCTGCGATTCCAGAGCAACGCAGATGGTTCGTTTACGTTGCATTGGGGGAGGACAAATCCGGGGATAAAAGGGACTATATGAAACCTAGGTGCGACCTGTTTTTTGGCGCCGACGAATCAGGCCAATCGCGAGTAGTCCGGTGCCCAGTAGAAACGCAGCGGTAGGTTCGGGGGCGAGTGTCACCTTGCCGGTTGACGTAGACCTAATCGTTGGATTGCTGTTGAATAAATTTTCAGATATGCAATCTTCGCGGGCGGGTGGCGAGCAAAACAATCGGCGAACCATTGAACCAATTCCATCGCTGCTTCCCTGGAGGTAGGGGGAACTAATGCGGCTCGTCGTGCTTGCGGTGGTCGGGTGGAGTTCTGACCGGGACTCGCCATCCTCGAGGGTGAGGACAAAGTTTGACAGATTCTTAGCGGTTCTGTCGGCTCCATTTTGAAGAGCACTAAGGCCACTAGGCGCGTTATTAACGCGGCTTATGTCGGAGACAGTGAGTGTTCCAGCCGCGCTCCTGATCGGGCCCCAACCCAGGAGTCGGGGCGGAACATCGGCGCTGCTCAAGGCAACGAATGCATTCGCCGAGCAATTGGAACCTAAGCAGTTTCTGGATGAGACTTGCGCGGAGGTTGGCGCGTGAGTGGCGTCGTGCCTGCCGATTTCGAGATCAATCCGGCTTTCCCCTGTGGCAGTTAAGGCGGCCCCACCCAGGAAACCGACCGAAAACAACAACGACTTAATCATTGAGACTTTCTTTAGACTTTTCACTATCTTTTCCTGCTTTCTTTTGACGAAGTTGGAACTATGAGTCGTGCTTTGAGGACCCAAATACGGCGGGGTAGGCCCTACAATAGAGTGATCACTTGCTGTCTAACCCACGTTTACTAAGTCTTCCGACTGCTCTGCGACTACGTTCTTGATTTCCGCAGGCTCAACTAGCTTCAATCTTGAACTTATTGCGTGACACCAGTCCCGCACTTGAACCTTCTCAACAGGATTGAGACCAACGGTCCATGTGATGAGGCCAAAAAGTAGTGCTTGCCATGCGACTGTAAGTCCCAGCGCTAGAAATCCAGTGGCGGACGACGAAGTCATAATCCACCGGGCGCTTGCCAGGAACGCAAAGCACACGAGTACTGGCCTCATCAGAGAAGTTTGCAAGTATTCACGTGCCGATATGCCCAGCTTGCTTAATGTGTACCAGGGCTGTAAGGTGAGCTTTACGACCACAAGGGGAACGGTCGTGCCGAGTGCGACACCTACCAGGCCGTACAAGTGTCCCCAATAGATGCTCAGCGCGAGGTTGGCCAGACCTTCACCTAGAGTCCAACCGCCAAGAGCGCGATGACAGCCGAGCGCCACCAGAGCGGTGGTCGAAGGACGCTGCGCCAACTCGAAGATGTAGCCGATAAGCAAAATCACTACGAGTGCGTAAGTGGAGACAAACTCTTCTCCTACCCAGACACGCAATAGGAGCTTCGAGTCTAGGATCAGAATGGAACCTATTAGTAATGTGACTAGCGTCGTAACTTTCGTGGCTTGCAAGAAAAACGCACGCAGTTCTCGCCGCCGTCCCTGCCCTTCGTACTGACTCATGAGCGGTAGCATTGGGCTTACTATGCTATTAATAATCGGCTCAAAGTACTGCATCAGGCGGCCGGCGACGCTAAAGGGTGCGATAAGCGCAACATTCAATACTCTGCCAATCACAATTGAGTCTGTGAAAGTACGGAGTCGGATGCCGGTGCTGTTCAGGAACATCCACACGCTGAATCCCAACAGTTCGCGGGCATTGGCACGAGTGGCTAGGCGCCAGTCAAGGCGGAGATCGGGATCGACGCGGCGCAGGATTAACAAATCCAGAGGGAGGAGTCCCGCGGTAGCAACAATACTTAAGACTCCTAAAGCGACTACGCCATATCCATGCCGAAGGACCACGACAATCAAGACTGCGTGCACGATCGTACGCACGACAGAGTTCAAGTTATAAAGATCGAAGCGCTGCCATCCACAGACATAGGTGCCCAGCAATAGAACGACCAGGCTGATGGGAATGCTGATGGCCATCAGAATAATCAGCAGAGTAAAGTCATGCGCCCTTTGTCCACCGAGTCCAAAAAAGCCTGGCAGAAGCCACGCCAGTGGAAGCATGACGGCAAAGATGAGTACGCCGATGACCAAGGTCAACACCAGAGCTGTCATGAAGACCTGGTTTAATGCTGCTCGATCGTTGAGTCCCCGATAACGAGCGACATACCGCTGCAGAGTTGCCCGTAACCCAAATTCGAGCAAGCCTGAGTAACCGCTGATGGAGCCTACGAGCACCCACAGCCCAAACTCCACGTTCCCGAGATGATGGATCAGGAAAGGAGTCAAGAGGAAGGCGATCACTCCCACAACTACAATCGCAATCCAGTTTGAGAAAATATTCTTTAGCATTTATTGCTTTCTATAAAGTTCAAGTCCAGAACAACTCCGTCGCGATATACCCGCTACGCTTTATCGAGTTCGAAATAAAACCCAAAGTAAGTTGCACTTGAGGAATCAGGATGAAGTGGAACGTAAAGCGCTCGCTCAGCCACGGGCCACGAGCCGCGGAGCTTGTAGCCGAGAGCCGCCATTCCATCTAGAAATGTCTGCTTGTTATGGAGCTTGCAGGGAACCAGGAAACTTCCGTTGTCCTGGATTGTGATCAAGTCTTCAGCATTTGAAAAAGGTGTCCGGTTAACGATGATTCGCGTGGGTAAGCACTTCGCTTGCGCGAGCAATTCCGGGAGCGATGATTCAAAGTAATGCAACGATCCCGATGCGAGAAACAAGTCCGCAGGTTCCAATTCGTTTAAGCCAGCCACGTAACGAAGCCGAGACTCCCCACGTTCTGCGGCTATCTTCTGTCCGGCCTGACGGAGTTCAGGAAGGTCGTACACTTTCCAGGAAATGTCCTGAGGAAGCTGCAGGCAGTTCTGATAGCAATAAAAAAGATTGCCAATATTCCCGCCGAAGTCGAAGACACTACGCAATGGCATTTGTGATTGTGAGAGATAAAAGAAGACCGGGTAATCACTTTCACGAGCCGCTCGAGAGGAGGAGAGATGCATGCGGATGTCGTCCTCATGTTCGTGACCCGCGCTGATGAAGTTGGAAGAGCAGGATCTCGCTTCACCGAACGAACTGAACGAACGGCGATAACCAAGAAGTCGTTCGAGAAACCACCGCACTGGTCCCAAGGATCGTGCGAAGAGCACGACGGATTGTCCAGCGGAAACCCTTCCCATATAGATGAGCAGAGTTGCGAGAAATCGAATCTGCAGGATCCGGAGTTTTCGGAAGGCTCCAGCGATGCTTCCACTCTGAGTAGAGGGCGCGCAGTCACTATTCTGGCTGGCGGGAACTGAGAACGGCGAGGCTTCGGTCTTGGCGATTCGCTCGTTCGTGTTGACCTTGTTTACTGCAACGTTCGCATCTATGGTTGTGGCCATCGGCATTAGCGGTGTCCTCCCGTCGCGGTGAGGAGGGCCGCGGTGTTCAAGTTTGTATTGGGTGCCGTCGCAACCGGTGAGAGGTCGACGGCAGAGCCGTTGGAGCCCACCTGAGTCCGCGTGTTCCAAACTTCTAGGCGGGCCTCAGGGAATTCGTGCGACGCTTTCTCGAGGAGTGGTTGCGGTTGTCCTCTAAGGGTCTGGTCAAAGAATGCTAGCGAGTATTGATTAACGATCTGCGAGCAGCGGGTCGTTGCAATCGGGCCGGCGCCGGTCAAGGATTTCAGGGGCGAGAAGAACGGCGAATCGCTGAAGTTTCGATGGGTCGTGCCCTGAACTACCATCCGGTAGCCTCCAGATTTGTTCAAGGAGACTTCCATCATGGCCGCTTGCTCGTAACCGAATTCCGCAACCCGCCGATCCCGCGAGGAAAGCGAAGGGATCACGGCCTTTGCAGGCAGAACGTCGTCTTCCATCATAAAGAAGGTCGGACAATTGGAACCCTCGTGCGCAGACTCTCCGGCGACCATCCCGTCCATATCCAGTGCGGCCTTGAAGCGGGGATCGAGCCAGCAAGCTTGTGCGGCCACTGAGCCTCCGAGCGAGTGACCGAAAATTCCGATTCGGTTGAGATCAAGTTTCCCGGTCAGTAATCCGTTTGGGTCTTGGCCGTTAAACTCTTCGAGCTTGTCGACTACGAAGCGAGCGTCCTCAGCGCGGACTTTAACTTGCTGTTCAGCTTCTTGTACAAAATGCTCAAATGCTTCCTGGGATGAATAGTCCTCGCCGACTCCCAGTTTGGTGCGCACAATGCGGCCATCCGGGAAGACTGTGACGTCGCTTCCATAGGGATGATCCATGCCCACGACGACGTATCCATGACTCGCCAATTCCTGGATCTGAAACGTGTTCTGAACACGTTGTCCGCTCCATGAAGGAGAGAACACTAGGACCGGATAACTCGGTTGCGCCAAAGCGAGCGGTGCGCTCAGATAAGCGTTGGTCTTGACCAATGCCAACTGCGCCGTGCGCCAATTCGTAACTTGTTTATTTCGGTAAGGGGCCAGCTCTCCTCTGAACGAAGGATCCACCGGGTACCAGATTTGGATCATCAGTTCGCGAGGATCGCTCGGGTTGCTGGAGAGAGTCTCTCGGCGGTGTGGGTCAACGAGATGCCTGACCTCGGTTCCTACCTGAAAGGGACCTGCCGGTGCTGGAAATTCAAACACTGGGAGGGCAGCGCTAAGGACGACGGTCGCGAACCAAACGGCGAGTGCTCCGAGGCCTGCATAGAAAGATGTCCGTTCCGAGTGCACCCAGAAGCCGGCTTGGCAAAGCACGAGGAATCCGATCAGAATGTACGCCGGCAGCATCTGCCAGCGGTAGCCTTCCAGAAGCAATTGCACCAGTGCTAAGACTGCGGCGAGAAAGGGCAGCACGTGGATCCAGGCTCCCGCTGCCCGTTCGGGAGTTAGGAGATCGAACACAGCCGGCAGCGCTGCTATAAAGACCATGATCTCGAGCGCTCTCATAACATCCCCTGTGGAATTCGCTGCGGAAGCGTGCTGACGGTGATTACTGAGCCGCTATGAACTTCTTGGCGCGATTCTGGAAGCGCCTGACTGGCCGCCAGAACCGGTTCAGCTTCCAGTTGTTCGCTAAGCCGGGCCGCAAGAACGTGTACTGCGGGCTCGTCGAAAATCTCACGATGATCGCCTGGAATCTCGTCGACCACCAAGCGGTCCGCGACGTCTTTCCATCCCAACGTTGTATCCCGGTGCAAAGACAACGGCTCGAGCCCGCTGCGAAACAGCGCCACTCGCCCGGAGTACGGCCCAGGTCTGTAGGCACGTGCAGCCAGATAGACAACCGCGTTGGCGCCGCGTAGGTCTCCCGTAAGTGCTTCTGTCTTCCCAATGCTTGAACGATAGTTACGGCGCAACTTCGCGAGTCGCAAATTTTGGCGAATGCTTTCGACGCGGTCACCAAGATATCCCCAGGTTTCGTGGAGTTCGAGATGACGCAACCGGTCGAAATGCAGCTTAGCCTTTTGCAGCCAGAAAAGAGTGCGGCGCACTGCGAGCTCGACCTTGGAGAAGCGGCGCAGATAAGCGGGATTCGCTGCATCGAACAGCGCCACTAATACAACTTCCTCTCCCTGCGCTTCGAGCTGCCGGGCCATTTCGAAGGCGATTACCCCAGCAAGGCACCAGCCGCCCAGATAGTAGGGGCCTTTGGGTTGAGCCATGCGGAGAGACTCGATGTGATACGCAGCGATGTCTTCGAAACGATAGGGCGATGAGAACTGAGTTGTATCCTCCAGGCGCAGACCGTACACCGGTTGGTCTGCTCCGAGGTTCTGAGCTAAAGGCACGAAGAACGGTCCGCCATCAACGCAGAAGAGCGGAGGCTTCGTGCCGGTGGTCTGGATGGGGAGAATCCGGCCACCGAAAGTTTTGCTCTCGCCTCGGTGCAGAAGTTCCGCCATTTGACGGATCGTTGGAGCCTCAAACAAGGCTGCCAGCGGAAGCTTTTTGCCGAATTGCTTTTCGATCTTGAGCAGCAGTTTTGCCGCTGAGAGCGAGTATCCGCCGAGATTGAAGAAATTGGATGTTGCATTCACCGAATCGTGGCGCAGAACTTCCTTCCACATCTCGGCCAATTGTTGCTCCACTTCATTCATGGGAGCCGAAGTGCCCGGCTCCTCGGTCGTGGCGATCGACGCAGATGAACTGAAAACTTCACGCGGTACCTTCGACGTGCGAGCGATATGTGGGCGTGGGAGGTCGGCAATCGGAAGATCCGGATTCGATACCAGGTTTTGCAAGAGAAGCTGGTATTGATGAAGGGCTGCCTGGATCGTCGATGCCTCGAACAGGTCGGGATTGTATTCCAGCTCCGCGCGCACGCCCTCGCGCCGCTCGATGACAACCAGCTGCAGTTCGAAGGGAATGCCCATGCTGAACTTCGGCATAGGAGTCACGGTGAGCTCCTGTACCTGCCGAGGCTGCAGGAATGCCGTCTGGTAAGAAAAGTAAAATTGAAAATTGAGATTCCGTCCGTTGGCTGAGGCCACGGGCAAACTTTCGATCAGCGTTTCGAAGGGCAGATCGGTATGGCTCAACCCATCCATCACACCGTCCGCTGTTCGGCGCAGCAGCTGGCGAAAAGTGGGATTGCCCGAGAGGTCGAGACGCAAGGGAGCCGGGCCGGCGAATGGGCCGATCAGCGGCTCAGTCTCAGGCTTGCGGTTCGCAATCGGTGATCCCACCAATACGTCTGTCTCGTTTGAGTACTGCGACAGGAGCGTTGCAAAGCACGCCAATGTCACACTGAACATGGTGAGGCTCTCGGACTGCGCGAAGCCCTTCAGTGAATGCACCAACTCTTCCGGTAATAAAACTGTTTCCAAAGCACCATGAGACGCCGGGTGGTTGGTCGAAGCGCGATCCAAGGGGAAGTCGACAACCGGCGGAGGCCCCGCGAGCTTCTTTGTCCAATAGTCGAGGTGCTCCCGCATCTCGTCAGAAGCCAACCATTGCTTCTGCCATGCCGCGAAGTCGCCGTACTGGATTGGCAAGGGCGAGAGTTCAGGTTGATTACCCTGAATCAAAGCCTCATAGGCAGACCAGAGCTCGCGCTGAATGACCCCGCCAGACCATCCGTCCGCAAGGATGTGGTGAATTGTGGTGACCAGAAGATGGCTCTCGTCCGAGATGCGAAACAGACGCGCACGGAACAGCGGTCCCTTCGCAAGATCGAACGCGGCACCAGCTTCTTCGTGAACGAGTTCTTGAAGTTGGGCTTCTCGTCCGGATTCCGGTAGATCTGGCAGAACAGTGATTTCGAGCGATAGATTTCGAGTGGAAGCCACTAACTGCACGAGTTCTCCATTGATCTCGTCGAACGTCGTACGCAGAGTTTCGTGGCGATCTACGAGCAGTTGGAGGCTGGCTTCAAGAACGTTCGCGTCAAGGGGTCCCGACAGGCGGACACATGAAGCCATATTTAGAGCTGGATTGTTGGGAGCCAAATTGGCCAGCAGCCAGAACCGTTCTTGTGCAGGGCTTGCAGGCATTGCATAGATTTCAGGAACATTGTTTTCGCAAGTCGGAAGTGGGTCTCGTAACGCCGAATCGGACGGTTGGACCTGCGAAACAGCTCGTTTATCTTCGATTTCCTGAGCAGGCTCCGTCGGCTGACCTGAACGATTTCGGACCGTGGGGATTTCCGACAACGTGAACTCAGAGAGACGGCGGCTGGGATTCTCTGCAATTCCTTCGAGGATTTCGCGGAAGCAGGCAAGCATTCCCTCAGCGGTCGCGTCCTGGTACAGGCTGGTGTTGTAGTCCAGCGACAACCTCCATCCTGCCTCGCGCTGAATCATGAAGAAGTTCAGGTCGTAGAGCGCTCCCATCGACTTCGATGGCATGGTGGATACAGTCACATCACCAAATTTGTGCACAAATGTGGAAGCCCTGGCATACTCCCGCTGGCAGACGAAATTGATGGAAAGGAAAGGATCACGCAAAGGATCGGACTCAGGACGGACGGCCTTCACAACATCCTCAAACGGAATGTCCTGATTGGCGAATGCCTCCCACACCGTATCGCGGACGCATCCTGCAAACTCCTCGAACGTAGGATCGCCTGGAGCGTCAACTCGCAGCGTCAAGTTGTTAAAGAAGAGTCCAATCACCTGCTCGATCTCGGCGCGGTTGCGGCCGGCCAACGGTGACGCCACGCTGATATCCGTCTCGCTCGTGTAGCGCCGCAACGTGGCCATGCACGCGGCCAGTGCCGTGGTGAACATCGTGCCGCCCATCCGGTCACTAAAGCTTTTGAGAGTGTCAGTGAGTTCGCTCGGCAGCATCCGGGAGATAATTCTGCTGCTGGTCTGCCGCTCCATGGTGCGGGAAAAGTCGCCTGGGACGTCGAGGCGACTATACCCGGCAAGCTTCTTTTTCCAGTACTCCAGTTGGCCTTGGATTTCGGGAGAGGTCATCCATTGCTGGTGCCAGACCACGTAGTCTCCGAATTGAACGGTCGGCTGCGTAAGAGAAGATTCCTCGCCCCTGACGTACGCTCCATAGATGGCCTGCAATTCTTCCATGATGAGACTGACGGACCAGCCATCGATCACGATGTGGTGCAACGTCAGGGTGAGGACGTGCTGTTCGTCTTCTGTCTGAAGCAGTCCGACACGAATCACCGGGCCAGTCATCAGGTCAAAACTCTTCTTGGCTTCCACAGTGCAGATGCGGTCCATCTCGACTTCACGATCGGCAGCCGACAGGTGCCGCAAGTCTTGAAGCGGAATCTTGATCTTGAGAGATGGAGGAATGATCTGTACGGCAGCGCCGTTCTCATCCGCGAACGTCGCACGCAAGATTTCGTGCCGGCGCACGACTTCATTGAAGGAACGCTCCAGGATCGCTCGGTCGAGTGAACCCTTCAGGTTCCACCGAAAAGAGGCGTTCAAAAGGGAACAACCCGGCCATGACCGGTCCGCATGCCACATCGCTGCCTGTGCCGGAGTGAGCGGAAAGGCAAGGAAGTCACCGGCGCTCGTTTGTGCCTTCGAGGACAAGTTAGCGTCGTCCGCCAATTCTTGTTGGGTCGCGTGAATCAAATCGGTCATCCCTTCTTCTTAACCAGAGGAGAGGTTCTAATAGGGGAGGTTGGTTGAGTTACCGCGTAATCCGGTACTTCTGCCGAGCTACAGGGACAATCGCAGGAGCCTGGGGGCGAGGCTTAACTTGCGCTTTGTCCATTTCTGAAAGCACGCTGCTGATGGTGCGTTGTTGCAACAGAAGCCGCGGAGTGACCGGCAATCCCGCCTTAACGGCACGGGACGTGATCTGGAAAACGTGCAGCGAGTCTGCGCCAAGTTCGAAAAGGTTGTCGGTGATACCGACGCGTTCGAGGTGCAGAACTTCAGCGAGAATTCCCGCCAGAATCTTTTCCTGATCCGTATTGGGGGCAACATACTTTCGAGTTCGGGCCGCGGCGCTTGCGTCTGGAGCCGGTAGTTTTGCGCGGTCAACCTTACCGTTGACGGTGAGTGGCAATGCCTCCAGGGAGACGCAAGCGTAAGGAATCATGTGCGCTGGAAGTTTCGACTGCAGGAATTCGCGGAGATGCGCGGTGTCGGGCACGCTGCCATTCACGGGCACAACGTAGGCCACGAGTTTATTCTCGCCGGGACCGTCCTTGCGGGCCATCACAGCGCATTGCCGCACATTCGGATGCTGTGCCAGCGCCGCTTCGATTTCACCCAGCTCGATCCTGAATCCGTGAATTTTGACCTGATTGTCGCCGCGTCCCATATATTCAAGGTCGCCATTGTTGAGGAAGCGGCCAAGATCTCCGGACTTATACATGCGCGCCCCTGAACTTCCTGAGAAGGGATCCGCGACGAAGCGCTCGGCAGTCAGTTCTGGACGATTCAGATAACCCTTGGCAACGCCATCGCCACCGACGCAAATCTCGCCGACGACGCCGACCGGAACAGATTGCTGTCTGGCGTCCAACAGGTAGAGACGAAGGTCAGGAATTGGAACTCCGATCAAGCTGCGGGTTTCGCCTTCGGCATCGTCCACAGTCAACGGACGATAGGTAACGTGGACAGTAGTTTCGGTGATTCCGTACATGTTGACCAATTGCGGATGCGCGTCTCCATGACGTTTGAACCACGGGCGGAGATTGGTGAAGTTCAGCGCCTCACCCCCGAAGATCACATAACGGAGGGAAAGCGGCTTGGCGTATCCGGATTCTTCTACTTGAATTACCTGGTAGAAGGCGGCGGGAGTCTGATTGAGTACGGTGACTTTCTCCTGTGCCAACAGGTTGTAGAAATCCTGGGGCGACCGCGTCACCCAGTAGGGAACGAGCACCAGGCGGGCGCCGGTCATGAGTGAACCCCAAATCTCCCAGACCGAGAAGTCGAACGCGTAGGAGTGGAACATGGTCCACACATCCTTCTCGTCGAAGTCGAACCATGGCTCCGTACTCTTGAGCAAACGAACTACGTTGGCGTGGGTGACCATCACACCTTTCGGTTTGCCGGTCGAGCCGGAGGTGAAAATTACGTATGCGAGATTCTCGGGACCGACTACGGGCACAAGATTGTCGCTCTGCTGTAATGCGATCAGCGCCCAATCTTTGTCAACGCGAATCACCTCGGCGTTGTGTTTCGGCAGGGTGGCAGCCAGGCGATCCTGGGTGAGGAGTACGGCGGGCGAAGCATCGTCAAGCATCGCACTCAGTTTCTCGGCCGGATACGAAGAGTCGATGGGCAGATAAGCCCCGCCCGCCTTTAGCACGGCGAGGAACGACATCACCATCTCGAGCGAGCGTTCGAAGCAGACGGCGACGAGGGAATCTGGAGTTACCCCGTGCTGCCGCAAGTATCGCGCCAGTTGGTTAGCGCGATCATTCAATTCTCGATAGGTCATGCGCTGGTCGCCCATCACGACTGCGACAGCATCGGGGGTTCGCGCGGCGCGCTCCTCGATGACTTGATGAATCGTTTGTGTGACGGGGTGCTTCGTCGGAGCCGGATTCCAGGCGGCGACCAACGTAGTGATTTCGTCGGGTGTCATCAAAGGCAACTGGTCCACGGCCTGGTCAGGATTCGAGACAGCACCCAGAAGCAGGTGTTCGAAATGACCCAGCCATCGTGCGATGGTCATCTCGTCAAACAGGTCGGTGTTGTAGTCGCAATCGATCATCAGGCCCAGATCGGACTCGACGATGTTGAAGAACAGGTCGAAGTTGACTGCACCTTTCGGGTTGGGATCGATGGTGGCTTTAAGGCCAGCGAATTCGGTTCCCGCACCAATGCGTTCCAGGTTGAACTGTACTTCCATCAGAGGCAGTCGGCTCGGGTCGCGGGGAATCGCCAATTTCCGGACCAGAGTTCCATAGGTGTACGACTGATGGTCGTACGCGTCGAGCACGGTCTTCTTCACTTGACCGAGCAGCGCCGAGAACGAGAGCCCTTCTTCGAAACGCGCGCGCAGCGGAAGGAAGTTCACACTATGACCCACCAGGCTGCCGTCCTCGAGAAGCGACTGACCTGCCGCCGGAATGCCAACCACGATGTCGTTCTGAGTTGTAAGACTGTGCAGCAGTGTCTGGAAGCCCGTCAACAACGTGGCAAATAGTGTGCAGCCTTTTTTCGAGCCCATCGTCTTGATCTTGCGATAAGCCTCGGCGCCGATGCGGGCACGATAGGTTGCCCCGGCGTAGCCCTTTACCGACGGACGAGGCCGGTCGACCGGCAGATCAAGCGGAGCGGGAATATCTTTGAACTGACTCAGCCAGTACAACTCCACCTTGGTATCTTCGGAAGATCCGCGCGCCGCGCTCTGCTTCACCGCATATTCACTGAAACGCACTGGGACCTGAAGGTTCGGTGTGCTGCCTTGAACACTCGCGCTATAGATCTTCGACAGTTCATCGATCACGACATTCGTGGACCAGCCGTCGCAGATGATGTGGTGCGAGGTGAACATCAACATGTGATAGTCGGACTCGAGCTTCACCAACTGGGCGCGGACCAGCGGTCCCGCGGTGAGGTCGAAATCGTGCCGGGCGTCCTCAGCCAGTAATCGCTTCACTTCAGCATCTCGTTCGACAGCTTCGAGAGTGGAGAGATCCCGCAACGGAATTTCCAGCTTCAACTCCGGTGCGAAGTGCATCTTGGTGCCGTCCGGATCAATCGTGGCGCGCAGTGCCTCATGGCGTGTGAGCAGCATGTTTACCGAGTTGCGCAGTGTATCGGCCTGCAGCGATCCCCGCAGATAGATGCTGAAGGACTCATTAAATGAGCAGGACGCCTCGTCACTCAGCTTTGCCGCCAGAAAGATCTCATGCTGCGGTTCGGTCATTGGAGCTTCGAGTACAGTTTCCGCAACCGGCGCTGGAAGGACGGTGGTGACAGAATCGTGCGCGGTGCGCTCGGGCGTCGGGAAGAAGCCGGCCTGCTGCATCTCGGCGACGCTTTCTTTGAAGGCCCGAACGATCTGCTCGATATCGGCGACGCTATGCGTTGTCGTCAGGAATGTTGGAAAGCCTTCAAGGACGTGAATCCCCTTCGCTCGCATGAAGTAGTAGAAGAGACTGGCAAAGCGCTCCTCCGGCGGGAAGCTGAAATAGAAGACGCTTCCAAAAGTCTGAATCCGAGTTGGTACGTTTTCTTTTTCGAAGAATTCATTCAGCGTGCGCGCCAGACCGGCAGTGCGAGCGGTCAGTTGTTTTTGCAGTGCCGGGCCCTGTTCCTTGAAATGCTGCAACACGGCCTTTACTGCGGCCAACGTGAGGGGATGCCGGACAAATGTGCCGGCGAAGAACGTGACCCCAACCTCGGGGACGGAATCATCGCCGAACTGCCAGGTGCCGCCGTCGAGCGCGTCCATGAACTGCGCTTTGCCAGCGAGGACGCCGATGGGCATTCCCCCGGCGACGACCTTTCCGTAAGTGGCCAAATCTGCGCGGATGTCGAACAAAGCCTGGCATCCACCGGGATGAACGCGGAAGCCGGTGACCACTTCGTCCATGACCATGGCTGCGCCGGACTCTTGCGTGATCTTGCGGATTTCTTTCAGGAACTCGATCGGTTGAAGATCAGGATGGCGGCTCTGCACCGGTTCGACCAGCACGGCTGCCAAGTCCTTCGCGTTCTGGCGGATCCATTCCAATGATTCGGCGGTGCCGTAGTCCAATACCGTCAAATTGGCGACTTTCTCACGTGGAATGCCGGGAGCGATCGGGGAAGACTGGGGCACGCCTGCGCGTTTGAATCCCTTCACCAAGACTTCGTCGAACATGCCGTGATACGCCCCGGCGAATAAGACCACCTTGTTGCGGCCAGTCACCGTGCGGGCCACGCGCAGGGCAGCCATCACAGCTTCAGAACCAGTGTTGCAGAAGGTCATGCGCTCATTGCCGGTCATCTCGCAGAACATTTGCGCGACTTCACCCGCGAGAGGCGTCTGCGGACCGATCTCGAACCCCTCGTGCAGTTGCTTTTCGATCGCCTTTTCGACGAAGTCCGGACGATGACCCAACATGATGGGTCCGAAGCCGTTCAGAATGTCGATGTATTCATTGCCGTCCACGTCCCACAGGCGCGAGCCTTTCGAGCGGGTCGTGATAATGGGATAGATCATTTCCTTCCACTCACGGCGGAAGCCGGACACGACTCGCGGATCGGCCAGCCACTGGCGGCTTTTCTCCGTCATCTGCTTCGAGCGTTTTGTTCGGCTGGTGTAGAGCTCGATCAAGCGGCGGAGACCCTGCTCCTGCTGCGGCGTGAGGGGACCCGATGCGGCCTTTTGAATTGGCTTATAAGGACCAAAGGGTTTGAATTCTTTTTCAGTGGCGGCTGGGACGGCTTTAGACTCGGGCTTCGCCTGAGGCGCTGGTAACGGCGCGGGACTGCTCTGTACTGGTTTTGCGGACACAGTCGCTAGCGCGACAGGTGCGGCCGCAACGGGCACGGGCGCTGTGCCGCCGATCATCTCCAGTTGCTTGCTGAAGAGTTGATTCATCGCTTGCAACTGCTCGCGCATGAGGCGTTCAAGGGAGGATTCAGACATGGCATGATCTCCATTGCGATTCGCGGAAGGCGTGGAATTCTGAGCGATTGCCGCCGGGGCCGGAACAACTGTTGCTGCCGGCGCCGCGACCACAATCTGGACGGAAACTGGCGCAGGCTCGCTGAGAACGTCCGCGGGAAGCTTGCTGTCCAGATGGGCGCTCAAAGAGTCGAGTGTTGACTGCTCGCCCAGAAGCTGCCGGAACGTGATCTTCACGCCGAACTTCTGCTGCAGCGCCTGAGTCACCTGCGTCAGAAAGAGGGAATCGAAGCCCATCTCCAGAAAGGTCGCCGAGCTGTCGGACTGCGACACATCCATACCCGACAGTTCTTCGATAAGCTCCAAAAGCTGCGTGCGAATCTTGGACGCGCGGCTTACCGAATTCAGAGCAGGTGCAGCTTGCAGAGTATTACTCACGGCTTGTTTTTCCTCCGATGGGGTGGGGGAGAGAGACGAACTCGTTCGAATTTCCTGAATGGCAACGGCTGGGGAATCAGCAATGGTTTCTGCTGTCTTCGCTTCAAGCCAATATCGTTTACGTTCAAAAGGATAAGTCGGCAACGAGATGCGCTGGCGCTGCTCGCCTTTGTGCAACTCGGTCCAGCGGGGTTGAACTCCCGCGGTCCAGAGCGAGCCCAAGGCGTTCATCAGACTGGTTGCATCGCCTTCACCGGAGTGTCCGTCAGAAAGCGAGGGGACGATCAACTGTTCGGCGGAGAACCCGGCGTGCTGGCGCGCGAGTTGAGTCAAGACATTTCCCGGCCCAACCTCCAACAAGACCGCCGCGGGATTCTTTCGCAGTTCCATCGCTCCCTTGGAGAACTGCACCGGTTGCCGGAAATGGCGGGCCCAGTACTGCGGGTCCGTAGCCTGTTCGTTGGTGATCCATGTGCCCGTGACGCTAGAGATATAAGGAATCGTCGGGCCATGAAGCGAAATCTGCTTCACGCACTCGGTGAATGGCTCCAAAATCGGATCCATCATCGCGGAGTGGAAGGCGTGCGAAGTGACCAGGCGACGGCAAACCGCGCCGTCAGCGTTGAGCTTCTTCTCGAAGCTGTCGAGAGCATCGAAGGGGCCCGCGACCACGCAGAGGGCCGGCGAATTCAGCGCCGCGAGGGAAAGTTTCCCGTTGAGGCGGGCGCGAACTTCGTCTTCAGGCAGGCGCACCGAAAGCATTCCGCCGGCAGGCAGGTCTTGCATCAGCCTTCCGCGGGTTGCAACGAGACGAAGTGCATCTTCGAGAGAGAAGACACCCGCCAGGCACGCGGCAACAAATTCACCAATGCTATGGCCGAGCATTGCTTGCGGACGGATTCCCCAACTCATCCAAAGTTGCGCCAGAGCGTACTCGATCGTGAAGATGGCGGGCTGGGCGATGATTGTGTCGGTAACTCGGCGCTTGGCTTCGGCCGAAACGCCGTCCGGCGGATACAGCAACGTGCGCAGATCTGCGCCTAGAAGAGGGAGCAGGATCTCGGCACAACGGTCTACGGCTGATCGGAAAACACTCTCGCTGTTATAGATCTCCCGCGCCATGTTCGCGTGCTGCGAACCCTGACCGGGGAAGAGGAAAGAGATTACCGGCTTCTCAATAAGACGCAGCCGTGTCTGTACTTTATTTCGATCACGCTGGGTGAGCGCGACGACCGCCTCTTCCGCGCTGCCGGCAACTACACTGCGACGGCAAGTGAAATTCCGTCGGCCGACCTGTAATGTCCAAGCTGCGTCGGCCAGATTCAGATCTTTCGAAGACCGGAGGTGCTCGGCCAGGTTTTCAGTGGCTTGGTTCAGTGCCACTTCCGAGCGCGCCGAGACAACCAGTAACTGCGCAGGCTTCGTCGAGGGTGCCGAGCGGCGGTCCGGCGCTTGCTCCAGGATGACATGCGCATTCGTTCCACCTACTCCGAATGCGCTGACGCCAGCGCGACGTGGTTTTCCATCGGAATGCCATTTTGTACGGTTGGCGTTGACGTAGAACGGGCTGTTTTCGAGGTCGAACTTTGGATTCGGCGTCGTGAAATTCAGTGTTGGAGGAAACTCTCCATGCCGGACGACGTGCGTGGCGTGAATGAGTCCGGTCACGCCTGCGGCGACATCGAGGTGACCGATGTTCGTTTTCACGGTACCGATCGCACAGAATCGTTTGCGTGTGGAGCGTGCACGGAATGCCTGGGCAGCCGCCGCGAGTTCAATCGGATCGCCAAGAGGAGTGCCGGTGCCGTGTGCTTCGAGGTAGCCAATCGTATCGGGATCCACGCCCGCGGTCTCCTGCGCCAGCGCGATGACGCGTGCTTGCCCTTCCACACTGGGAGCGGTATAGCCAACTTTGGCCGAGCCGTCGTTATTCAGTGCGAAGCCTCGAATCACCGCATAGATCTGATCGCCATCGCGGACTGCGTCTTCCACCCGCTTGAGCAGAACCACGCCCACGCCGCTGCCAAAGACCGTTCCCTGCGCGTTGGCGTCGAAGGTGCGGCAGTGTCCGTCGGCCGATCCCATGCCGCCTTCCTGGTAGATGTATCCGCGCTTCTGCGGGAAAGTGATCGAGACGCCACCCGCTAGCGCCATGTCGCTTTGATAGGTCAGCAGCGATTGGCAGGCCTGAGAAACGGCGACCAGGGAAGTGGAGCAACCTGACACCAGCCCAAATGCGGGTCCACGCAGATTCAACTTGTACGAGACCCGCGTGGCCAGAAAATCCAGCTGGTTTCCCATCATCTCGGCGAAGTTCTCTATCTGGTATCCGCCAGTGAATTTCCGGATAAAAGCCGGGTTGGTGCAGAGTTGTGAAAGGAAATAGGTCGCATGGCTTGTGCCACCAAACACGCCGATCGACCCTGCATAAACAAACGGATCGTAGCCGCCATCTTCAAGCGCTACCCAGCAGGACTCCAGAAATAGCCGGTGCTGGGGATCCATCAATTCAGCTTCACGCGGATAGATGCCGAAGAATTCGGGATCGAAGAGGTCTGCGTCCTCGAGGACAGAGTGTGCACGGACGTAGTTCGGATTGCTGGCCGCTGTGGCCGCGTTGGGAATCTCCATTTCGTCGACGGTGAAGTGCGAAATTGCTTCCACGCCGTTTAGCTGGTTTTTCCAGAACTCGGCTACGCTATGCGCGCCGGGGAATCGCCCAGCCATTCCGATGATCGCGACGCCTTCCAGTGAAGGAGTTTGAGTTTCCTGGGAACTCATAGTGAGCCTCCCCGGCGTTCACGCTGACGCGCGAATGCTTCGCGCTGGCGCTGCGCCTGTAGCTGCATTTCTGAAAACGATGGACCCTTCTTCTCATCCGCGAGGTGGTTGGTGAGGGTGCGGATCGTTGTGAATTCGAACAAATCAGTAACCGGAATCTCCCGTTGAATCGTTTTCTGCAACTTAGAGTGCACGCTCACAATCGTCAGCGAATCCGCACCGAGGTCGAAGAAGTTGTCATCTAGTCCGATCTGCGAGACTTGCAGAGCGCGCCGCCATAAGGTTTTCAGCGTCTCTTCGAGTGGCGAGGATGCCGCATCACCAGGTTTCGGTGCTTCTATAACGACGGTCGGTGCCGGAAGCGCGGCTCGATCAATCTTGCCGTTTGGCGACAACGGCATCGCCGCTAGTGAAACGAAAAACGCTGGAATCATGTACTGCGGAAGCTTTCCGGTCAGATAGCTCTTTAGTTCAGCGGGTGCGGTGTGGGGATTGTCGGAGGCGACGTAGTAGGCAACCAGACGTTTCGATCCAACCTCATCGCCTTGTGAGACCACGCATACCTGCTGAACGCCTGGGTGCTGCCCCAGTACCGTCTCGATTTCTCCGGGCTCAATGCGGTGTCCGAGAATCTTGACTTGATTGTCGATCCGTCCACGAAATTCGATCGTGCCATCCTGACACCAGCGAGCCAGGTCGCCCGTGCGGTACATCTTTGCCTCCGGGTCGTCGACAAAGGGATTGGAAACAAATTTCTCTGCCGTTGTGCTCGGGCTGTTCAGATAACCGCGGGCTAAACCGTCGCCGGCGCAATAGAGTTCTCCGGTTTCGCCCACCGCAGCAGGCTGCATCTGTTCATTCAGGATGTAGACCTGCGTGTTGGAGATTGGCCGTCCAAGCGGAACAGAATCAGGCACAACGTCACCGCGTCGCATGGAGTGACAGCACGTAAACGTGGTGTTCTCTGTTGGTCCGTACCCGTTGATCAAACGGCATTGCGGAAGATTCTCCAGGACCATGCGGACGTGGCGAGCTGAGAGAACATCTCCGCCGGCCAGCAGTTGCCGGACACCGTGAAGGTCGGCCAGATGCTGTTCCACCATCAAGTTGAAGAGCCCGGACGTCAGCCACAGAGTGGTCACGCCCTGCTCGCGAATCGTCCCGGCAAGGTCTTTGAGCGAAGAAGTCTGAGGTGGCATCACGACCAGGCGGCCGCCATTCAACAACGCTCCCCAGATCTCAAGCGTTGATGCGTCAAAGGAGATGGGCGCGAAGAGAAGATGCGTATGCTCGGGGCCGAACTCACAATAGTTGGTATTTCGCACTAGGCGCACGATCGAGCGGTTCTCAATCAGAACGCCCTTCGGACGCCCGGTCGACCCGGAGGTAAACATCACGTATGCCAGATTTCGGGGCCCACCTGCCGGCTCAGGATTCATATCGTCGGACGGAGTTGCTACCGGAAGACTTTCGTCGACGAGCACAGACGTCAGATCGCGTCCAGCGAGCACAGAGGAAGCAAGAGACCGAGTCGTGAGTACGACCGAAGTTCGCGTTTCTTCGAGCAAGAGGTCAAAGCGCTCTTTCGGGTATGTGGGATCGAGCGGTACGTACGCTCCTCCCGTTTTCAGAATCGCAATCAGGGCGACGATCAATTCTGGAGATCGATCGATGCAGCAGCCGACCATCGTTTCTGGGCCAACACCCGTGCGACGCAGGTGGTGAGCCAGTCGGTTCGCTGACTTGTTCAGCTCGTGATAGCTAAGTTGTCTTTCACCAATAACGACGGCGATGGCATTCGGATATGCGGCGGCAATCTCCTCGAACAGTTGCGCAACACCCTTGTCGCGAGGATAGTCGGTGATTGCCCCGCTCCAACTCTGAAAAGGTTCGGGCAATACGAGCGTTGCAATCTCTGCTTGCTCTAGCATCGCGATTTGATTCAATTCGTAAGTCATGTCAATAGTCCGGCTCGTAAGCTCACCTCTAGGAAAGGAACATCTCTCTCTCGCCAAAGAGCCGCTCGGCGGGGATGCCGTGTTCGCGGCACGTTTCTAAAAGTCGCGTTGATTGAATAATTGGGTTGGACTTTTCGGTGTACTTGATGCTGGAGATGAAAGTGAGCCAGGGCTCCTGGCCCATGGCGTAGACGTAAACTTGCTTGCAGTGAAACTGGTTGACGATGTCGATCGCACGATCGAAGTTCGATCCTGCGAGGCGCCGCGAATGATCCTTGGTCCGTTCCAGCCGTTGCGTCAGCAGGGGGCCATAGATCCAGGAAACGGGAGCGCCATCGCATTCCATTCCAACGAAGAGGGCATCGACGTCGCCAAGTTCCCGATGGATGTGCTCGTACATCTTCGGAGAGATGTTGCAGGAGTCGGCGGCGAACATCAGCTTGTGGCCGTTGACGCGCAACATGTATCCGGATTTGGTCAAGACATTCAGGTCACCATGCTCGCCCAGGAAGGGCACAGCGGTAATCGATCCACGATCAAACGAGATCTCTTCCATCTCTGAGAGCTCGATCACGCTCTCAAAGCCGCATTGCTTCAGTAGCAACTTCAGCGAAGGATCCTGGAGAGCACCTCCGCCGCTGCGCGGCACGACAACGTGCCGTATGCGGTGGCGCAATTGCAACAGGGTCTCGAACAAGATGTGGTCCTGATGATTGTGGGTGATGAGCGCATAGTCGATTACGTCCGGGAGGTCCTCGTAGGTATAGCGAGAAATATCACTCTCGTAGGTGTAGCTGAGTACTGGATCGAGAAGGACGCTGACACCTCGTGTCTCAATCAGAATGCAGGCATGACCGAAGTAGCGCCAGCGTGCTCCATCGCCATCGTATTTCGGATATGGTTTCGGCTGCTCCGTCGTCAGAAACGACCGGAACAACTGTTCGTCGTCGCTGCTGAGTTCGAGAGTTTCGCGGAGAGCCGCCAGTGTCGTCGCCTCGTGCTTCATTCGCGCCAGGGCGTCGATCTTTTCGCTGGCGAAAGGCACCTGCAGATGGACCGCATCGCTGCGATTAAGCCGTGGCGTGCTGAAGACGAACGGACGATCGTCTCCCTTAATCTCGGAGAGCATTACGCTCTGCAGCGAAGGGTCATAGAACTTGCTCTTGTAAAGAAGAGGCTCGATCAAACGGAACGAGGGATGATTGTTCAGGTCGTAAACGAGTTCGACGTATCCCTGCAGGCACTCCGGCACTTCAGCGTAGAGCGCTTCCAGACTGTAGCCGGTGCCTTTTTCGCGGAGCAGTGAGTCGAGTTGCTCGATCGCACCAGACAATTCGACGAGTTCTTTCCGTTGAGAGATGGTTCGTTCGCGGAGTTCATTCACTTCCTCTACTCGATTCTCACCGAGATCCATAAAAGGGCCGCCCAGGAGAGCCGGGTTCTTTACGGCGGCCTGGTGGGTCTCTGGTGACTCGATATAGGAGTCCATGATCCGCAGATGACGTCCAGTCAAATTCCGCGCCGCAGTTGCCGGCGGAATCAGATGGGCCCAGGCGTACCAGCCGTCCACGAGCGGCTCGATCACAACATTAGGTTTCAGATACACGGATTCCTCATCGCTCTGAAGTACGTGGGAGGAGGGTGTTGGGATACTCCTAACCAGTGCAGTCGGCATACCAATTACTCCATGCTTAGTGCTTATATATCAGTTATTTACGAATTTCTTGTGCGGTTGAGTTTGGCTATGTGCAGTTCTTTGCACAGTCAGGCCTGAGATGGGAAAGATTAGAGACAACTGACGTCACTTTTGCACCGAGTCGCCGGCCGGTGCAGTTCCCGAATCCGGAAGTGCTAGACCTTTGAGGCTGCTTCATGCACTTCTGAGTGTGAATGGATCATCGTCCGTGCGTTACCTTCCGAAGTACGGCATCCGCTTCTATTTTGAAAGTGACAACTCAACAAAAACAAAAAAGCCATGAAACTCATCCCCCAACCGGCTCGTCGTGTTCCCGTCTTTGGCTCAATTGTTCTGCTAACACTGCTCTCGCTTTGCGCGGGCTGCGGTTTTTCCACTGGCGCATCAGGCGCCCCCACTCAATTGGCGTTTGCGAATAGCTCGCTTCCAGCGGGAGCTGTGGGGTCTGCTTATTCTCAAACGGTTCCCGTTTCAGGTGGGATGGCTCCCTATTCCTTTGGTCTTAAGTCGGGCGCATTGCCGACGGGTTTGAGTTTGAGCAGCACCACTGGGGTGATTTCCGGAACACCTTCCGTCACTGGTTCGTCCACCTTCACCGTCGCGGTGGTGGATTCGCACTCTCCGCAGCAGAGTGCACAGCAGGCTTTCACCATGACCATCGCTGCGCATACCGTTCCGACCATCACAACGAATTCGTTACCGAACGGAACCAGCAACCTGTCTTATTCAAGTACGCTGGCCGCTTCCGGCGGCGTGGCTCCTTATTCCTGGAGTATTTCGTCTGGAACGTTGCCAGCGGGACTGAGTTTGAGCAGTAGTGGCGTGATTTCCGGGGTACCACCTGCGGCTGGCTCGTCCACGTTCACTGCAAAAGTTCAGGACTCGTCTTCTCCAAAACAGAGCGCGACCAAATCGTTCACCATTTCGATTTCGACCTCGGTGCGGCCGGTTTCGATCACAACTTCATCGCTTCCTGACGGAACTACCGGCACCGCTTACGCTGCGACTTTGAGTGCTGCAGGCGGTGTGACGCCGTACTCATGGAGCGTCCTTTCGGGAACGTTGCCCGCGGGTTTGACCTTGAGCAGCGGAGGCATCCTTTCCGGTACGCCCACCACTGTGGGATCGTCCACCTTTACGGTAAAGGTTGCGGACTCGACCTCACCGCCGATGACGGACACCAAATCATTCACCGTCACGGTCGCAGGGTCGGTGCAGCCTCTGGTCATCATAACGACCTCATTGCCCAACGGTACGAAGGGGCAGCCGTACTCGTCGACGGTGTCGGCTTCCGGTGGCAAGACACCGTACTCATGGAGCGTCCTCTCAGGAACGTTGCCCGCAGGTTTGAGCTTGAGTAGTGGAGGCACAATTTCCGGTACACCCACCACTGTTGGATCGTCCACGTTCACCCTGAAGGTTGTGGACTCCTCCTCCCCGCAGTTGTCCGATTCGAAGTCGTTTACCATAACCATCGCGGCGTCGGTGCAGCCTCTGGTCATCACAACGACCTCATTGCCCAACGGCACGAAGGGGCAGCCGTACTCGTCGACAGTGTCGGCTTCCGGCGGCAAGACGCCGTACTCATGGAGCGTCCTCTCAGGAACGTTGCCCACGGGTTTGAGCTTGAGCAGTGGAGGCATTCTTTCCGGGACACCCACCACTGTCGGATCGTTCACTTTCACTCTGAAGGTTGTGGACTCGTCTTCGCCGCAGTTGTCCGATTCGAAGTCATTTACCATAACCATCGCAGCGTCGGTTCAACCTCTGGTCATCACAACGACCTCATTGCCTAACGGCACCAACGGGCAACCATACTCATCGACGATCTCAGTAACCGGCGGCAAGACGCCGTACGCTTGGTCGGTTTCCTCGGGAACGCTGCCTCCGGGCTTGAGTCTCAACAACAGCGGAACGATCTCGGGTACGCCCACGAGCACCGGCAAATCTACGTTCACGATCCAAGTCTCCGATTCTTCGGTGCCGGCGCTAAAAGCTTCGCAGTCCTACACGGTGACGATAGCTCCAGCCGTGTTGACTATCACAACGTCCACACTGAGCAACGGAACCGTTGGTGTCGCGTACGCAGAAACCGTTGCGATTACGGGAGGAACTCCAGCATTTACCTGGTCGATTCCAACAGGGAAGTTGCCAGCTGGTCTTACGTTGGCGGCGACGACCGGTACCATCTCTGGAACCCCCACCCAATCTGGTACATACAACTTCACTCTCAAGGTGGTGGATTCTGGTTCGCCGCAGCAGAGCGCAAGCAAGTCGTTCACCGTCGTTATCAGCACTTCGATCTTTGATCAATACGGTGGTTTGACGACGATGCCGTCTCCCAACCAGCCCACCACTTATTTCCGAACCGAAAAATTTGGCAACAAGTGGATGTTCGTGGATCCCGCCAACAACGGCTTCTTCATGATCGGAGTGTATGTGCTGGATCAGGACACCTCGATCGATGACATGGGGAGCAGCTACTACAACCGAACGAATGCCAAGTACGGCGACACCGGTCCGACTTGGGGTCCCGCGCAGTTGCAACGCATCCAGGCGTGGGGATTCAATTCGGTCGGCACCTATGCTTCTGCCTATGTAATGGCCGTCACGACTGATCCGCGCTGGCCCGGAGATCAGAGCAATCCTGTCAAAGTGCCGTTTGTCGCCATGGAGCGGCCCGCCTACTATGGCATGTTGAACGAGAACAACTGGTCTCCCCAACCGATCAAGAACATGATGTACAGCATTAGTCCGTATTACAACGGGTACGACCCAAGCAACGGTGTTGCGGACTACTACGACACCAACCTCAACACCTTCTTCACGAACGAACTGAAGAATGACTCGTATGCTCAATCGATCCAGACGTCGTCCCATAAGCAATACATGATTGGCATGAACGTCGATGACGGCGATGAGATGTACGGCTTCGGCAAAGGCCCGGACTTTGGCGGAGGATACAACAACTCGCACCTCGGCTGGATCGTGCTCACAATGTCCCCGGTACAGACGGCCAATCCCAATAAGGGTTTCGTCTACACCGATACCGTGATCCACTCCAAGCAGGCTCTGCAAACTCAATTGACGTCTGAGTACGGAACGATCTCCGCACTCAACTCGGCGTGGGGCTCGAACTACACGACGTTTGGCTCGTCCGGTACAACGATCAGTGCAGAGGCAGTCGGCACCGGAGATGGTTCGACGCTGACCTACGGCACAACTCTGGCTGCACCAGCCGTGAGTAAATACAGTCTCCAGATCCTGGTTGCCGGAAAGCCGGTGGGTGGAGACACGGGCAATGGCAGCCTGTGGGGGCCGAATTTCAGCGGCACCATCAACTACACGACAGGAGCCTTGAGCATCAAGTTTGCCAGTGGTCACGCGCCGGCTAGCGGGGCGGCGATCACCGCGAACTATGTCCAAAACGGCTGGGGCATCGGCACTGGCCTCATGGATGAAGATGCCAGAGCGTCTCACCGTAGTTGGGTGGGCATCGATTTCACTTTCATGACGGACGTCGACCCGACGACGAAAGCCGATTTGGATACATTCCTGTATCAGATTGCCGGTCACTACTTCTCCATGTGCAAGTCGGGGATTCAGGCCTGGGTACCGGGCGTGCTTTATCTCGGCCCCGACACTCTGGGTACCTGGGGTGCTCCGTCGAACCGCAACGTATTGAAAGCCGCCGCGCAATACATCGATGTGATGGCCATCGGTGGTGGCACGCCGATGACGCAAGCGATGATTGATTTCATCTACAGCTACTACGGGGATAAGCCCTTCTACTCGGGCGAATTCCGCACCGCGAATGCGGACTCGGCGTTCTTCCGCTACACCGCTTCCGTCCCGCAGACTGACTTTGCGACTCAGGGTGCGCGAGGAACCAATTACTCAAGTGCAGTGACGACCTATCCGAACCTGACGTATACCGCTACGGGCAGCCGGCCTTACATCGGCATCGTCTGGTGGCAGTACCTCGACAACTGGGGCGAGAAAGATGATTGGGGAATCGTCTCTCTCTCCGATAATGCCTACGACGGCAAAGAATCGGTCGTGGGCCCCGGCGGTGTTGGTGTCCGTTCCGTACCGTGTTCGGCGCCGCTCGGTCAATATCTGTGCGGCGGTGAGGAACGTAATTACGGCAACGTGATTACGCCGATCACAAACGCGCATCAGCAGATCCAACAGGCTGTTCAACACTAAAGGAGGTCTGGAGTTCGCGATCGGACGCGGACTCCAGAGCTTCAGTTCTTTTTGCAAGATTGTGTTTCAGAGGGCGCGGCTGACTTACTCTGCGCCCCTCACGCATGCCTTCCAGCAGATCCCGCCACGGTTCAAGCGATCTGCGTCGCAGCGAAGCGAATGCCGCAACGATGCCGTATCCAAGGTTTAACCAGGAAAAGCACAATCGATTGAACACCCCCGATTGCCAATTCCGGTAATAGAGGTAATGATTCGATTTCGCCTCACGGCTGGTCCAGTGCTTCTGCGAGCGCCCAGTGGGCGACTGATTGTGTACCAACCGCGCTTTCGGCGTAATCAAAAGAAGTGAGCGTGGCTTGAGATGTGCGCAGAAATCGACATCCTCACCGTCAGAGACGCCGCTCAAGTTTTCATCGAACTGGATGCCGCGGACGGCATCAGCTCGAAAGCTCATCAAGCCTCCCCCGAAGCGGCTGACGGGCACAGGGTCGGACGTACGAAGCCGAGCCGAATTCCAGTACACGGGCTGGCGATCGTCATGGAATGGTCCGCGCACGAAGAGATTGCGCCACGCGAGTGCTGCCCGAGGCGGAAAACTGTAGTTTGTGACGATCCCGGATACTCCACTTGCTGTCGGAAACCGGTGGTATGCAGCAAGAAGTTGTTCGATGAAATCGGCTTCCAGAACTACGTCATCATCCAAGAAGAGCCAGACGGCGCAATCGGCAATCTGCATGGCGCGATTTCGAGCTTGTGCGCCACCCGTAATCGAAGGGTCGTAAACGTAGTTCAGCCTGATGCGATCACGAGTATCTTGTGGAGCCCCAGCAAGGAGGTTGAGAACCTCGCGCCGGCTTTCGTCCCCCGCGCTTTGGTCGACGATGACCAACTGATCAGGCAAAACGGTCTGCGCGAGCAACGTTTCAACCGTCAACTTCACGTCTTTCGGACGATTCTTGGTGGGTATGATGATGGAAATCGAAAACACTGAACTTGCCCCCGATGTGGAAGAACTATCTCGAGCGGCCCGCACTGGCCGTCTGCTTTGAGTCAGCCGGTTGCAGGAGTTGCTGGATTTGCATGTGTGCGGCGGTTACCGAGGAAATGACGTCGCCGTAGTTGCGCTGTTCGCCACCGCACCTGTAATTCGTGAGCGGACGCGAACAGGGAATACTTTGTTTGGAGTCCGATGGGTTCGTTCGCGCCTCGTTACCGTCGTAGGCATTGTCAGAAAGCGATACTAAACCCCAATCATTCTTCTCGCCCCAATTGTCGAGGTATTGCCACCATAGGATTCCGACGTACGGCCGTGTGCCGGTGGCGGAATAAACGACATCGGGATAGGAGGTCACGACGTTGTAGTACGCCTGACCGCGTTCGCCCTGAGTTCTGTAGTCCGTCTCCGGCACGGAGGCGCTGTGCCGCATCGCCGAATCCGGATTCGCAGTGCGAAATTCTCCAACGTAAAAAGGCTTGTCTCCATAATGCGTGTGAATGAAATCGACCATCGCTTGCGTCATTGGCGTGCCGCCACTGATCGACACTACATCAATGAACTGCGCCGCTGCCTTCAGAACGTTGCGATTGGAAGGAGCTCCCCAGGTTCCGAGCGAGTCAGGGCCGAGATAAAGCAACCCCGGCATCCACGATTGAATTCCCGTCCTGCACATCGAGAAATAGTGCGCGGCAATCTGATAGAGGAAGTCATCAATATCGTTGCGCAGCTTGGCATTGACGTCCTTCAGGAAAATGAAATCTTTCCCGACCCAACCTCGGTGGGAAGGACGGCCGTCTTCATCCATCAGTCCGGTGCCGACTCCCCAGCCGTTCTGGACATAGTTGGCAGTGATCGCTGCTCCGTTGGCCAAAGCATGACCGCTGGCAAAGGTAATGCTCAAAGCTCCGGAACTGTAGTTGATGGTGCCACTGAAATTTGGCCCCCACAAACTGCCTGTGCCTGTGTCTCCACCTACGGGCTTCCCGTCGACAAGAATCTGTAAGCTGTATTTGCTGACGGCAGGTGCAGCCAGAGTTTTGTTGAAAGTCAGCGTCAAACTATTGCCGGTTCCAACCACCTCTGCAGTGATGGTCTTGCCGGAAGAGCCAAAGGTCGTGTAGTTCGATCCCCACGCCGAGTTGAGAGTGGAAATGGTTCCGTACTCAGACGTCAATTGAGCTTGCAGCGCCTGCTTGGAATGAACGGTCGTATCGGTGTAGACGAAGCCCTTGTTAGGATTGGCCGTCTGCACCGGGGACATTGTGAGCACGATCCAGCCGAGGTGCGAGTTGTTGTATCCTCCGCCGAAGTCAGGGCCTTTACCGAAACCGTACATCTGATCACCGTCATCCACGCTCATGCCGATCATGTATTGCTTCTGGGAGGAAGCATTGATCGATTGTGTATAAGGGTCGTTCCTAAGTTCGTTGGCGAAAAATACATCGAGATTTCCGTCATAGAAATCGGCGACACCGCTGCGCGGAACGTAACCATCTCTCGCAACGTAATAGGGACTCACTCCGTACAACATGTCTTTAATTGGCTGAGGGGCCCAATGGCTTTGGTTCACCATCCCGTAGTACGCCGGACGTATGAGCCCGATGAAGGGAACTTTGAGGGGCTGCGTCTGGTCGCCGGATAGACGGTAGTCCTTGGTAGTCGGAAGAACGTAATCCGAGGCATAGGGCCCAAGGGAATTGAATCCCCAAGAGCGGACTCGTCGTAATTGAGCGCTGGCCCAGCTCGGACCGGCGTCGCCATATTTCACGGTTGTGCGGTGATAGTAGGTATCGCCACTGTCGTCGGTGGATTCGTCCTCATTCAGTGCATAGACACCGATCATGAAGAACGCGTTATTCGCAGGATCCACGAACATCCAGCGATCCCCGAACTTCTCCACTCGGAACAGACCGTTTGAACGATTCGGCGACGGCATGTTGCTAAAACCACCAAATCTGTCGAGCGAAATCGGCCTGGACGGCGCAGCCAGGACAGATCGCGGCGAATTTCCGCAAGACGCAAGCAGCAGGCCACAAGCCAGTGTCCCTGCAAATCTATTTCTAAAGTGATTGAAATTCATTTGCTGACGATTCGTTATGCGCCTACTTCATGAAACGGAGGCGGTGCAAAGGTAAGTTCGGATTCCTGTTGAGGAGGTGCCGTTTGTTCTTTGGCGAGCTCCCGGCGGCGACGTTCCCTTCGTTGCTGCGCCTCGAGCGCCGGCAGGCACATCGAAAGGAATACCAGCATCCAGAAAGGCTTCAAATATTGCCCCGAAAGAAAGACTAAGGAGACTGAAAAGGCAACCAGCGCTATCTGCAACGAGTTCGCCGTAAGATTTAACAAGTTGGGCTTGCCGTCAGCGGTCCGACGACGAACACGATCGAGGGAGATATACGTCGCAACCAGAATGCCGCTAAACACGATCAAGCCGATAAATCCCAGTTCAGCCGTCAGTTCGAGGAACGCGTTGCAAGCCAACCCCTGCATCTTCTCGGTCGCGGTTCCATAGAAAACGCTGCGATCCTCGTAGACTCCAGACATGCTTATGAAGCTGCCTAGCCCAATGCCGAACACAGGATGTGCCTGGATCATGCGTAATCCAGCCTTCCAAAGCATGATTCGTATGTCGGCCCCCAGATGATCGGCATACTCCGGATGAATCAGTCTTTGCAACGGAGATGAAGGTACGAGGAACACGACCGGGCCTACGGTCGCCGAGATCACCACCATGTTGCGGATCTTTGCCTTCGATCTCCAAATGATCATGAGCAGGCCTGCCAAGAGTCCCAGGAAACCTCCTCGCGAAGCCCCAAGCATCATCGCTATCAGGCTCATGCCGATGGAACTCAAACACAGAATACTGATCCATAATCGCGAACTGGCACGCCAGAAGTAGTACGCCATGGGTAGCGTGATCAGCGCCGAGGAGGCAAAGTAGTTGCAGTCGCCCGAAACGCCGCCAGGACGCAAACCGGCATATACGTTGTGGTACACCTGCCATTCCCGCAGTACGTAAAATGAGGCCCACGACATGGAAGCGATCATCGACAAAAGTACGTAACGTAGGCGGCGCTGCGAATCGATCAGCACGACTGTCGCGAAAAACAGCAGGTCCAACGAAATGTAGATCTGCAACATGTTCGTGACGACCGCAGGATTGCTCACGCGGACCACCAACGAGACTGCCCCGATCGCGTTCAATAACAAGAATAGACGACCTTGCCACGTGCTCAGCGGCTGCGGATACTCCTTCCGCATAAAGAAATAGCCCGCCGCATACACGGCGATCATCAATCCGAAAGCTTTAATCGGCGTGACGCCGGCAATCGCACCCGTCCACAGCGGGTGCGTTGTGAGCGGTAGGATCAGTAACAAGAAGTAAAAGATAATCACGTTGTTTGCAGGGATTGCCGACTGCTTAGATCTGAGGTTGCGCCTTATGACGTGCCAGACGAAGCATCAGGTTGGGCCGCCAGCGCTCGAGTTCTGCCAAGTACTTCAGAGTGCTCCGTTGGATAGGGGTTCGGTCGGCATATGCCTGTGGAAGACCCTTCAGACCATGCCACAGTCCCCTGATGAAAGCGCGGATTTTGTTAGTGCGAATCGCAAAGAACAACATCATCGCGAGCTTCGGCAGCAGGAAAGCTAGGCCGGGCAGTAACCGATAATCTTTGAACGCAATCCAGATGTAGTTACGCGTATAGAAGTAGAAAGGGCGATCTGAGGTGCGCGTTTCCGTTGACATGAGATGAAACACGCGGACGTTGGGACAGTAGAGGATCCGGAAACCATGATCCAGAATTCTTAACGTCAGGTCATGTCCCTCGCAACCAATAAAGAGCGGGGCATAGTAGTCGCCAGCCTGTTCGAAGACTTCCCGGCGAATCGCACAAGCGCCCTCTACAAAATAGAATGTCTCGAATTCTGTCTGTCCAAAATCTTTCCAGTGGCGAGCGTGGCACCATTCCCGGACCCGGATGTTTCCGGTATCGGCTTCGCACATTTGAAATGCCAGCACATGGATGTCGGGCCGCTCCCCATATTTCGCTACCACTTTCGTCAATTCGAACGGCGACGCGAAGTGCACGTCATTGTCGAGGGTGATGATGATGTCGCCTTCCGCCGCACGGATGCCGGCATTTCGTCCCCCGCACGTTCCCTGATTCTCCGACAGTTCGATCAGCTTTATGCCGGGATCAAGGCTCGTGACGAGTCCTGCAACATCTTCCTCGGAGTGATTGTCGACGACGATGATTTCGCGGTTCTCGTACGTCTGCATCAGCGCGGATTGTATCGACTGCTTCAGAGCATTCAGGCGTTTGTAGTTCAGAATGACGACGCTTATCCGCGGCGATTCTGGCAAAAGCGGTAGTGATGTCTGGGTCATTTTGAGGTGAATGGCTTGGAATTGAGGACTCTTGGGGTCGGGCTATCGATTCGCTGTTAGGTGCGAGTGAACTCTAAGAACTGGTGATAGTTTCGTGCAATTAACGCGGCCAGCGAACGCCACTCGATCAGGTCGTCTGCTTCAATGGAGATCGGTAGGTGCCTGTTGAGATCCTGAAATGATTCACTCTGCTCATTCCGCAGGAGGGCCGGCACTCGGAAGAGCAGCAAACAAGCAGCGAAATAGATACCTTGACGCGGTGAGGTGTGGCGCGCGAGCCCGAGCCAGCGCCACCAATTGCTCCGCGTTGTCGTTGTGTTGGCGTCGCGGAACACCCGAGCCCAACCTCGAAGCCGAAAAGTCCACGGCTGAAAATCAGCCCAACGTGCTAGTAGGCCCTCGTCAGAAATGCTCGCGCCGCATTTCAACAATCGCTGTAATTCCCATCTCAGGAGTGAGTGGGCGAGCTGAATTGTTTCTACAAGGAAATGCTCTCTCGCCTCAAAATCTGTTCTGAATGCGTTTGCTGATTGATCGCACGAAAGCTTCGCGTGTGTGGAATACTCAACAAGCCGAGCAAACTCTGAAAGTGAAAAAGGTGCTTCTGGCGTTTCTGCTTTCCGGAGATTCTTGATTTCTTCTAGCCGGTCGCGGTATGTGGGACGGTAGCGTCCGGAAAAAACCAGGAAAGACGTCGCCATATCGAGGCACAGCTTCACGGTCGCATACTGCGCCTGCTTCGAGAGTGGGCCAGACGCGGCCACCAACTCCAGTAGTTCAACCATCCTGTTGCACAGCAAACGGACGGCGTCGTCAAGGGGAATCTCGTTGGCATCAAACGCGGGGATACGCGCCAGCACATTTGGATTGCCCCATACCACTTGCCCGCAACGGAGCAGTTCGTATCCAAAAATGTGCGGGGTGATTCCTTCCAGAAAAGCCGTTGACACGGGGGATAGGCAGACTTTGCAGTGAATGTTACGTCCCATCAGCCGAGATTCAACTAGCTTGGCTTGTCGTTCGATCGCATCTGCAGAGGGAACGCGAGTGTTTTCAAATACCAGCAGAAATTCGGCATCGCCCCGGACCGCGATCGTCTCGTTGTGGTCCGCGAAGGATGCCTCGTCGCGTGCCATACTGCCTGTCATAATGATCGCTTCGAGCCCAACCAGCGTCGCGCAGACGCCAGCGACTTCTTCGGAGACAATCTGCCGAAGGGATGCCTGGGAGAGTGGGTTCATCCTACTCACAGGCGTCGCGATGAGAGTTGAGGCTGCCATTTGGAGTTGTTTAGTTTGTTACGCCGCCGTTAGATTGAGTGTCCAACTGCGGCCGTCGGTAGCCAAGAAGTCGCGGAATGTTCCAACGGGAAAGTCTTCGAGGATTCGACGAATTTTGTTTTCGGTCCAGCGCAGGTTGACGTAAGACTTAAATCGTCGCGGCAGGCTCATGGATAGTCTGGGATGATCCGGGTCAATCTCACGTGGGTGAATATAGAAGACAACCGGTCGGCCTGATGACAACACCTTGTGCGTCATCCGACGGATCAGCCAGTACGGCGAGAGCCGCAAGTATCCGCCGCCGAAGAAGCAGAGATCGTCCGCTCCAAAGTCCGTCACCGTCATGGGGAACTCGACGATCCCGCTATTGTCATGGGTCACCGTGTGAGGAATGCGAAGAGCTTCGGGCATCCCACCGTGGCCGCGCTTCGCCGGAAAAACCGATGAATCGTAAACGTAACCGGCGGCCGCCAGTTCCTGGAAAAACCATGGGGTGGCATCGGTCATTGAAAATCCAGCGGAGCGATAACCGAGAACGGCGGACCCCGTGAGATCCTCCAGGAGCAGACGTGAGTAGCGGGCATCCTCACGGAATTCGCGAGCTACCATTTGGTAAACCAGCCGGTGCGAGTATCCGTGTGAGCCGATCTCATGGCCCCGCTGCACCGCTTCGCGAACCAGGTGCGGAAATTTCTCCGCTACCCACCCTAGGAAGAAGCAGGTGACCTGAACTTTTCTCGCACTGAACAGATCTAGCAGCCGGTAAAAGTTCGCCTCCACACGCGAAGGCATTCTGTCCCAGATAGAAATCGGCGGCGAGGAAGGGACATCAAGAATATGGAACCAGTCCTCTACGTCAACGGAGAACACACATCGGCCTAGAGCAGGGCTTTTTCTGATTTCTGGCGAGAGTTCGCTGCGGGGAGGCTTGCGGGTAGGTACTGATACATCGGTTGTAGACATATGTTGTTTGGGGGGGAGGGGTTGAAATATTCTTAAATGCTACGAAGGCTTGGAAACCGCGCAGGTGGAGGGGTTACGTCAGATGCCTTCGAGGCGCTTAATGAGGTGCGGACCCAGCGAGTTTGTAACCAGTAGTGGCGTCCGTTGCCAGATCCAGGACGCGAGGCGATATGTCGAGCTCGCAGCTTTAGGCTGAGCGATTGCGGCGCCGTCAGGCCGCCACTGGTGCCAATAAAGCGGCATCTCCTGCGCTCCCCATTGCTTCTTGAACCGGAAAGTGCCGGAGTCAATCGAACAACGGCCGAAGTCAAAGAAGTCGTATCCGTGCTCGCTGGCAAAGCGAAACATCTGCCAGTACATAAACATGTTCGGCTTCAGATCGAGATACTTGTACAAGGATGATGCCCAGATGGCCTCGATGGTACGGCGGAAACCGAACAGCAGCGCGCCCGCGATCACTTTTCCCTGGTGACGCACGAGACAGATGTGCGTGTTCTTCGGCATCGCGTTCCGAATCTCACTGAACAATCGCTTTGAATATGCAGGCGAACCCAACTCACGCATATTCCGACAGAAAATCTGGTAAAACTCGTCAAGACAACCTTCGCTATCGAACTCTACAGTCATGCCATGGCTCATCGATTTGCGAACCATGTTGCGGGTTTTCTTGTCCAGGACCTTCAACATCTTTTCTTCGTCCTGTTCGAGAGCGAGAACGAACGTGACTTTGTCTGTACGCGCCGGCAAAGCCATGCATGGCTCCAGCAGGGAAGCGTGCCGTAGTTCAAGACAGTCGACCTTCGATCGCAGGGCCAGTTGTTTGGCTTCGGCGAGCAGACCTTCTGCAGCCTCGATACTGTCGGCGAGAATTCCGCCGCCCTTCAGATGCGGAATCGACGACAGCACGGACGTACCAGGCCAGTTGCGTTGCCAAATCAGCGGTAGGACACCGGAAATGTCACCATCTTTCTCGGCGATGAGGTAGTAGGAACCCCAGCCGAATGTTTTCTCAAAAACATGTTGCCATTCCCACGCATGATATGCCGTTGACTCCGGGTGACGGTTTACGAACGCCTCCCAATGAGCCTGATCGGAAGTGCCGGAGGCCAACCGTACGCTCTGCGCTTGCTCGGTGGAAGCCGCAATCATGGTGCTCATGCGGCCCCCTGTCTTCCGCGCGAAAGGTGCGCGATGTCCCAAACCGCAAATCGCCGGCCAAGGAGCGCCTCTATGATTCCGTTTACGGCGCCGATGTTAACCAGGAGGAAATAGAAGGGAAGTGCGAACACCCGACTCGGCTTCTTGCCCTGCCAGATAGTCAGCCAACCGACCACCGCGAGGGCGACAAAGATGAACTGAAGTGCAAGCATTCCGGCAAACCAGCGATCGCTTCTCGACACCGTGCTCGCCACAAAGATCATGACCATCGGGACAAGCGAAAACCAGCGCAACAACTTCCGGGAGAAAAACTGCCACGCGCGGAGTCCGCTCAACTGTCCGCGCAAAGTCCACATTCCGATGATGCCTTGACCGCAGATGCGCTTACGGCGAAAGAACTCTTCGCGAGCGCTTAGTGTTGCGTGTTCGCGGGAGCGCGCGCTCGGTTCGAATAACACCCATGCACCGGTGTGCCCCACGCGCAACGGCAATTCGAGGTCATTTGCTAGTTCCGGACGCAAGTCCGAATAAAGAGAACGCCGCATACAAAAAATGGATCCGTCACAAACAAGCACCGATCCCAGGTTGCTCTCGAGACTATTGATACGTGACTCGTAACCCAGATAGGCATTTCCACCGGCGGACAGAGAAGCCGCCTCTTGGCCACTCGAGTTCTCTTCCACCCCTGTGACGCAGCCTACGCGCGAATCGCCGAAGTGTCGGACCATCCGGCGCAAGCATTCGGCATCGATGTCCGAATTTGCGTCGGTGAAAAAGAGCAATTCCCCGGTTGCCATTCTGGCAAGCCGATTGAGCGCAGAATTCTTGCCAACTCGCTCTGGCATCCGGACGAACTGGAATCGTGGATCATGAATCGACTCCAGGAGTTGGTCGGTGCGATCTTCAGAGGCATCCGACGCGACGAGAACCTGCAGCTTTTCAGCCGGGTAATTCCATTGCAGGGTCTGGCGAACCTTCCACTCGATATCCTTTTCTTCGTTCCGAGCAGAGATTAATACCGTGACTGTTGGCAGTTCATCGCTCGTGGCTGGATGAATGCCTCGAAACCACTTCAGCAGCAAAAGAACGAAGGGATACCCTGCATACACGTAAAAGAGCCAGCCCGCAGCAATCCAAAAAGCAATTTTCATAAGATATTCGGAACTTTTGATTTGTGATCTGTGGTGCGCGGGGGATCATCTGAAAACCTTTGGGGACGGTTTAGGCACTTACGCTTGAGACTTCATTGGGCGATTCGGTTCTGATCGATTTGCCAGTCTTGTAGCAGTATGTCTGCTTGTAAAGTTCGGCGGTACGCCGTATCTGTTGTGCTTCGGTGAACTCCTGCAGAACCCATTGGCGTCCCGCAGTCGCGAACTGCCGCCTCAGCTCCGGGGAGTGCAGCAGGAGGCATATGGCCTGCGCGAGTGCGTTCGGGTCATTCGGCGGCACGGTCAGGCCGGTCTTTCCATTCACGACGATCTCGGGTGTGCCATCGACATTCGTAGCTACTACTGGCACACCGGCAGCCAGTGACTCGATCGCTACCAGCGGTAGCCCCTCGTAGAAGGATGGCAGTACGCTCATCTGTGACAGGGCCAGCCAATCTTGAACATTTGTCTGTACGCCGACGAATCTGACGTTTTGCTCCAGCCTCAGGCTTTGTGTTTGTTCCTCCAACTCGGATCTGAGCACGCCGTCTCCCACGCAAACCAGGCGAACGTTTGGAAATTCACGACAGATCGCCGGCATCGAATTTAGCAAAACCTTGTGTCCCTTCTGCGGCTCAAGGCGCGCAACCACAACCAGAACCGGATCCGATTCTCCGAATCCCAAGCTGGCCTTGAATGAGGCGGAGGGCTTGTATTCCGGATCAAAGCGGCGAACGTCGGAACCATTGCGAATGACTTTGATCTTCTTTGCCGGGAGTCCCTTCTCGCGCACCAGATAGCGGGCATTCGCTTCAGACACGGCAATGTACTCGTCCACGCACCGTCCCACTGCCCGGTCGATAGTGAAGTTCGATTTCAATCCTGCTCTCCACAATTCCCGGACATGAGTTGTTTCGATTACAACCGGCACTCGGCAGAGATACCCTGTCGGAGACGCGAACAGACTGCTCCAGAAGAGGTGTGAGTGTAATATATCCACCCGCTTGTCTCGAACCACTGCCGCCAAGCGAAGTGCGGCTCCCAGATGACCGACACGCCGAAATGCGAGCGGTATCAATTCGACATCCTCAGGTACATCGGGCCGCATGAGATTGGCAATCTCCGGGTCGCACACAAGATTCAAGCGGAAATGCTGGCGGTCTAATCCACGCAGCAGCGTAAGAATGTGTTCTTCCGCACCGGCGCGTGCTGTTGCGTTCGTGAAATGCAGGACGGAGATCAGCCCGTGCTTCATAAGTTGTCGCGTCCTCCAGTCCGCAATGCTTGCTGGAGGCATTGATGAACGTCAGCAACGGTCTGGACCTGAAATGGCGGTTTTTCGCTGCTGAGAAAGACTCCATCGGAATAGGCATCGTCAGGATGGTATCCGTGCATGCCGATTGGGTTCCAACCCTTGCCATTGAACTCGCTACGAGAAATCAGCCAGCCCGGATGGAGCAGAAACACGATCTCACCATATCTCTGATCCGGGAAAAACACACCCAACTCCTGCAACTCAACGTTGGACAGGATTCGCCCACAACCAAGTTCTTTCAGACGCTGCGTGATTCTTGCTCGACTCTCTTCGTTGAAAAACCAGAAACGCGCCATGGTTGAGTCATAGATCGCGAGATAGTCGTCGGGCATGGAAAATCCAAGACCTTCGACTTCTCCTGCGACATCGAAACGGTCTGTCACTGGCGTCATTCCGTGATCGGAGAAAAGAGTCATTCTGGCGTTAGGGTCGATTTGTTGAGCACGGTTGAAAATACTGCGAAGGCGTTCAGCGTAGTGGTCTAAACGCTCGCCGAGCTTGTCCCCATCCAAGATGTGGTTGTGCAGCAGGGAATCGACTTCACACAGATAGATGAAGTAGAAATCCGCTGCATCGGATTCGACGTCCCTGGTTGCTTGCTCAAGGATTTCCTCGTCCTGCTGGTGATGGTAGGAATAAACCCTATAGCGGACATTTTCGTCGGCCAAATTGTCGAAGATCGAAGGAGCGCCAGAAATCCCACCACCTTCGTAGATGTTTCGCTTCTCAACCCAATTGAACCAGGGCAATAGTCGAGGACTTACAAAGCATTCAAATAGCTTCCCCATGCCTAGAACATGTCGCCCCAATTCTTTGAGAATCTTCTGCGTAATTCGGTGATCAAGGACGGAGTCAGGCAGAAACTGAAACCACTTCAACCAGCGGAACGGCGAACCTTGCGGATCATAGTAGAAAAGGTTCCAGTGCCCGGTCTTCGCTGGTGGCAGTCCGGTCAGAATCGTCGGGATCGCTCCGGAACTGAATCCCAGCACGGTGCGAAGAGGCTGCCGGTGAGGAAGAATGTCATTCAGGAACTGATGTTCCTTCAATAGTTCCCACCCTAGCGCATCGATCAGTACAAACAAGTGAATTCTTGTTTCGGGCTGCGCCGTTTCGGCGGCAGAAGAGATTGTGTCGGTCAGCGTATTCATGAAGTGTCAGGAGATCTTTGAAAGAGGAGAGCGAGTTATCAGGACTCTATCAGCGCGAGCCGCGCGCCAGCAGCACCGTCTTAACGGTTCGGAACAGAATGAACAGATCGAGTCCGATCGACATGTGCTTGATGTAGTAGAGGTCGTACGCCGCTTTTTCGATGTTGTCTTCAATGCTTGCGCAATAGCCGTGGTTGATCTGTGCCCAGCCTGTAACACCAGGCTTTACCGCCCAGCGCTGACTGTAGAAGGGAATCTGGCGGGAGCATTCCTGTTCCTGGCTCGGTACGAAGGGTCGCGGCCCTACGAAATCCATATCGCCGCGCAGGATGTTGAACATCTGCGGTACTTCGTCGAACCGGGTGCGTCGCAGCCAACGGCCCACGCGTGTAAACCGATCATCGTTGGTCTGAGCCGGTCGGTGCTGACCATCTATGTCGGCACCGTCCACCATCGTCCGGAACTTATACAGAGTAAACTCCTTTCCGTTCTTTCCTACGCGTTTCTGGCAATAAAAAATAGGTCCCTTGGAATCGAGTTTGATGGCGATCGCAATTAACACAAGAACCGGAAAGCTTGCGAGGAGACCGAACAGCGACAAGAACAATGAGAAGGCTTGTTTGAGCAACAAGAATTTGCGTGACGCGTGCGAAGACGAAGAAAACAACAGCCATCCCCGCCGCAACGAGTTCAGAGGAATCTTGCCTGTTACGCTCTCGTAAAGGTCGGCCCCCTGTTGCACGGTAGATCCCACCGACTGCAGTGCAAGCAGATCGTCAATCGGAAGGTTGCCACGGCGATCTTCCAAGGCGATCACAAACCGGTTGATTCTCTGTTGGCGCGCGACTTCAGGGAGCGCGGAGAGTTCCCCCAGGAAGGGCAAGCCGTCCATCGCGAAACCATTTTTCGATGCGTCCACCCAACCGACAATATCCAGCCCTAGCTCCGGCCTCATTCGCACTTCTCGCGTAAGCGCCTCGGCGAGTGGACCGTGCCCGACGATGAGCGTCCTCTCAGAGAGGCGTGGAGACTTGACCAAACGTCGGAATGCCTTCCGCCACAAGATGAGGATCGGAATCATCAGAAGAAGTCCGATGAGGAACACCCCACGACCTAACTGCGTCTCTGGATAGAAGTAATAAAGAATCGCGAGCATGACGCTCCCCAGGCCGAGTACCTGCAACTGGCGAGTGAGAACTTCGTGCGGATTACCCAGGACGCGAGACTCATATAAGTCGAGATAGTACATGCACAGGAGGTAAGTGCTCGCCACCAGGCCAATTTTCGCCAAGCCATGTTCGTAGGCGAATAGCAAATCTGCATCGTGTCCCATGCGGACAAAGACTGCAAGTGTGAAGGTCAGGCAAACCAGCAGGACCTCAGACACCCCCAACAGTAGTGTTCGGGCTGGGAAGTAAACATTGAGAATACGAATCACGGCGTGAAGTTGACCTCTCTCGTGTTTTGAAGCTACGTCCGTTGGGGGCCGCGGTTATAGTACTCACGGTAGTAATTACGTTCCGCTATAGGGGCATCGTTCATTACGATACCTAGAAGGTTCAGACCATCCAGGTTCTTAAGTCCCTTTTGAAGCAGTTTTTTCGGTGTATGGCCTTGGCGCACGACCAGCAGCACACCATCCGAATAATTTACCCATGAATGAACATCGGCCACTGGAAAAAGCGGCGGTGTGTCGATGATGATCCAGTCAAAGAAGGCAGAAATTCTGTCTAAAGTACTCGCGAGACGACTGGAGTTCAAAATCCGAAGGGGATCTTCCGCCGGTGCACCTGCTGGAAGCAGAAACAATTGGGATGTTCCCAACCGGTAAATAAACTCACCGATCGGCTTTTCCTCTTGCGACCACTCGTTCAATCCGCGAAGACCGTGCAAGCCGAACTGGGCCGCCGTAGCCGGACGGCGTAGATCACCTTCGAGCAGCAGCACCCTTTGCGAGTTATGGTGTGCCAGGCTGGCTGCCAGATTCGACGATACGAGTGTTTTCCCGTCGTCGGGGACACCGCCCGTAATCACAAGTCTCTTCAAGGGAGTCTTTTCCCGCATGTGCCGCAAGCGCGCGCGCAATAAACGGAACTTCTGTGCTCCGAGGCCGTCCATGTCGAAGAGAGTTACCATGCGGCTCTCATCGACGTTGGCGATACTGACAGCCTGCACGTCGTCGATCCAGGCGTGATCCCTTTTTTCCTCACGGAGAAGCTGTGTGGCAAAGTTCCCCAATTCGGACACTTCAAGCGATTTCCCACTGCGCTCCGTCTCCGCTCGCTTTAGCGCATCAAAAACGTGACTCATTCCTTGTTTCCCCTTTTGCCGACTCTCATTGAGGAATTACGCTACTCTTCTCTTGTGATTGAGAAGACGGGAAGCCGCTACCGTTGAGCCTTCCGCCAGCGGCCCTTTCCAGGGTTTCGAGTAAGCCCACAAGAGCTCTGACTACTGATTGGTGTTCGCTTGTAATGGACGGTACGCTCGGCGCACTTGTTGCTGGATTCGCTTTCGGCAGGCCGAGACGAAATTCCCTCGCGACCTCTTCGACCATCTCGGGTTTGACTTCCGGGGAACGAGCGGCGAACGCGGTGATCAAGGCATTCTCGCAAATCGTATTGATCAATCGCGGTATTCCAGTGGAATATCGGTGAATGATCGTGCTCGATGCCGTAGGGAAGATCGTATCGGACCGATCACCCGCGCCTGCTTGCCTCAAGCGGCGATTGATGTATCCGCGGGTGTCTTCCAAACTCAATGGCTCCAGGTGACAGCGCAATCCGATCCGCTGCTTTAGTTGCCGCAACTCGTAACTTTCCAGTTTCACTTCGAGCTCTGGTTGTCCCACCAAAAGAATCTGCAACAGCTTTTGATCCGACGTTTCTAGATTTGTTAGAAGTCGAATCTCTTCCAGTACGGCCGCGGAGAGGTGCTGTGCTTCGTCAACCACCAAAACGGTGGTCTGCCCATTACGATGTCTCTGAATCAGGAAGTGATTGAGTTCCAGCAGGAGCTCGCTCTTCGGCTGATTCCGTAGCTTCAGGCCAAGGTCACCTGCGATATAGCGCAGAAAATCAATGTCAGAGAGCTGAGCGTTAAAGACGTTGGCGAACGCGATCTGTTGCCGGTTCAGTAATTCCAACAAGCATCGGACCAGCAGTGTCTTGCCGGTTCCCACTTCGCCAGTCATCACTACGAAGCCCTTGCGCCGGCAGATGCCGTAGTAAATCGACGCAAGCGCTTCCTTGTGGTGCAATGTCGGAAACAGGAAGTGTGGATCCGGCGAAATTTCGAAGGGGCTACGCGTGAGCCCAAAGAACGTCTTATACATGTCTCACCCGTAGTAATACGTCGCGAACAGACCCACGGCCATGGTGAACATCATCATCGCTCCCGCCAGGCATTCGATCCACAGGCGTCGTCGTGCCCACGATTCTTCAGAAGGCGTAGGCAGGCTGGGGATTTCACTAAGGATTGGTGCTTCGACCACTCCCCGCAGATCTTCTTCTCCATGGATGCGGTCATCTGTCAGCTCAAGTCCGCCAGTGATTACAGCTGCAAGCACGGTACCGAGGACCAAGCCTACGAGGCTCAGCAGCAAACGATCTGGCTTGTAGGGTTTTTGTGGCAGGCTGGCTGGATCCAGAATGCGAAATTGCTCACCTTGCTGCCGTTCCTCGAGATTCGTCGCTAATTCGGATTGATTTCTCTTGGCGAGCAATGATTCGTAGTTCGCCCGGGATTGATCGTAGTCACGAGTCAGGTCAGCAAGCTGTTGTTCGCGCACCGGCGCCTCGTTGATGCGTTTCTGATAGTCGTCAATCTGACCCTCAATGGTTTTGACCTGCTGCTGCCGGTTGGTAATCTCGAGCTCGTTTGCCTTCACCTGGCCTTGAATCTGCAGCATCGCAGACATTTCTTTCAGATCGCTATAGGTAGCCGGTGCCTTTTCGTCCGCATCCGAAGGTGGGGTGTTCTTCACCTCGGTCGCGATCTGATCTCGCATCCGTTCCGCTTTCTGCAGTTGCTCGCTAAGCTTGCGATAGTCCGGATGTTTTTCCGTGTAACGCGACGCCACCTCTGCCAGTTGCGATTTCAGGCGCGCAATTTCCTCGTCGAGCGCGGGCGGCATTTCGCCCTTGCTATTGCCTCGGTTCAGGCTTTGTTGAACCGACCGGTACTGTGCCAGCAAAGACTCAAGATAGGTTTTCTGCTGTCGCGACTGGCTCAAGGCTTCCATCGCTCCTTGCAACCGGGCCTGCAGGCCCGTAAGGATCTGCACGTTACTCTGCATCTGCGTGGGTAACTCTCCCAGATAGTGACTCTTGAAGTCGCGCACGCGTTCTTCCTGGTCGCTGAGTTTCTGCCGCGCTTCCTGCATCTGGCTGTCGAGAAAGCCGGTCGTACTCTGCGACTGCTGGCGGCGGGTTTCCAGGTTGTCTTCTATAAACAAGGACGTGAGTTCGTTCGTGACTTTCTGAGCGACTCGCGGATCGCGGGATGAATAACTCACCCGAAACGCCGACAGATCGTCTTTGCGCCCCGGTGCCTGCACCAGTTGGATCTCGATATCCTTGCGCATCTTGTCGACCACTTGCTCTGGCGTCAAGCGAGGCCGGTTGCCGGCATAGAGGTTGAACTGATCGATAATCCGAAGCAGCCGTGTGCGACTCACGATCTGCTGGGTCATGCTCTGCAAACGGTCCTGCAGATCGCCCGCCACGTTGGGAACAACATATTGCTCCGGTATCTTCTGCTGCTCGACCAGAATCAGGGTTTCGGATTTGTAATAGGCCGGAAGAAACCAGCTGATCCCCCACACCACTGCCCACACGGCGAAGATCGGCAGGATGATCCACCAGCGGCGCCGGCGCACCATGTTCCAGTGTTGTTCCAGGCTTCGCGAGTTCGTCGATTGCTGTTCGAAATCGTCGTTCATGTTTTCCTATCGCCCTAACGGCCGGCTGAAAAGGTAGCTGATGCTCAACATCGCGCGGTTGTGGTCTGGGAATAGTTGCGTTGGAATTGCGATTCCGTAAGTTTGGTGGGCTCGTGTGTAACTTGCCGTCACGTTCATCTGCCGACCCAGGCGACGTTCCACTGCCACGGTTCCAGAGAGAGTTCGATATTCGCCTTCCGTGCCTTCTAACGGTCGGTTATTGTCGTAAACGAAGCTCGTCGTGCCGGTCCAGTTACGACTGAACTGCCGCTGCACCGTTGCCATTCCGCTCATGCGCTCAACTGTCCCCAGAATGCCCCCACCACTATCAACGCGTCTGCTGAATGTGCCGGTAATTCCGGTATGCGGTGTTTGCCATCCAAACGTAGCCCCCGTGCTCGGAGACCATTGTGTCCGCGTGCCTGGAATCGTTGTCTCAGACGTCACAATCGCAACAAATCCGTCGGTCTGCGTGTATGTGGCGCCGCCAAACAACGACACCACAAAGTGCGGCTGAATCATTGCGGTGTAGAACAAAAGCGCACTATGGGCATCAGATTCTTCGACGCCTCCGTTGAACGTGAACCTTTGGAATCCGTAAGTCAGGCCAATCCAGTGCTTCGGCAATAGCCGGTGCTGATAGAAAACATCTGCCCCAGTCGTTCGGCTGTCGATGAGCTGCACGCCCGGACCACCCTGCAGATTGCTATAGTTCAGGAGTGAGTAGGAACCGCTGCCGCCAAGGATTGTTCCCGCTCCCATCTGGTAAACCAAGTCACTTCCCGCTAGGTTGCTTATCGTGTTTGCCAGGGGCGTGAGCACCTGCTGGTTCGGTTGCTGCAAAGCGCTGCCTGGTATTTCCGAATTTGAATTCGCCCAGCCATTGTTCGAAGCAATAAATGCGTCGTGAATTCTCCACGTGACATTCTGCGTCAATCGGAATTGTGAATTTAGTCCTGCGTTCTGCGTCTCGTTGTTCAACTCGGGCAATCTTTGGTTCACCGTGAACCCGGGACTGTAGTTGAAGTCGAACAGGCTACGCGTCCGTGCTTCGTGCCAGGCCACCGAAGGAAGAAACGAGAAACTTGCATTCCCGATCTGACGTTCGCTCTGCGTCAGGGTGTTATCGTCGTAGCCGCTCGCTACCGTCATTCCGAAAGAAAGCTGATTGCTGCGTTCGATATCTCCCAGGAGAGATACGGTCTCGCCATTGATCAGTACCGGCAACCACGGTGTGTTTGGATTGGACACGTCCGTGTTTGTCTCGGTCTCCGAGTGGTCCGTTATCGGAATATAGCCGTAGGCCGCAGCCGGCCCGGAAGATAAGGACGTGCCGGACGTACTCGAACCGTTCCCTTCAGACTGTGCCAGTGCGATCGCCCCGCACAGCATCGCCACGAATAATGATGAAAGAAGTCGCATAGGAGTACTCACGGGACGTAGATCGTATCTTTGGGTTGGAGTTCGACGTTTTGTCCGGGATTTGCGCCCTTGACCACGTCTTTGTAGTTGAAAGGCAGGCTGACCTGTTTTCCCTCAGCTTGCTGCCGCAGTATTCGAATGTTCTTGACCTTTGCGAAATCCCGGAAGCCGCCTGCGATCGCGATCGCATCGAGAACCCTCATGTCCCCGTTCAGCGTGTACGATCCCGGACGCTGTACTTGACCCAGGATGCTGAACCTACGGCTCTTGGTCTCTTGTACGATCACCGTGACTTCTGGTTCCGAGATGTAGTCCCGAAGTCCCTTGGCGATTTCGGTTTCAAGTTCCTTGGGAGTTTTACCCGCGGCTTGGACTTCGCCAAGTAGGGGCAAAGAAATCTTTCCGTCGGACCGTACTGGAACCATGCGTGAAACGTCGGGCTCCTTCCAAACGTTGATAGCGAGCACATCTTCGTTTCCGATAAGGTAATGCTCGTTTCCAGCCATCGCGCCGTTAGCGGATGCGACCGGAACTGGATTGTCCGTTCTCAGCCTCGCGTATTCGGGAGCAGCCTGTTCTGCAGAAGTGCCTTTCTGATTCTGGCTCCAGGCGGGAACCAGACAGAGTGACGTGATCCCCACTGCAGCCAATGCCAGGCGCACGCAAAATGGGTTATTGCTTTTCATCGTTCCTCCGGATGCTCTTAATGACGTCCTGTCCAATCATGGGCAGGAGTTGAGTGGTCCCATCCAGACTCCCGTGTAAGGGAGTGCTGACGGATCTTGTACAGTAAGCCCCGATAGCTGATGTTCAGTAGCCTCGCCGCGTGCTTTCGATTCCACTTTGTGTCTTGCAACGCCTGCTTGATCGCTCGGATCTCGGCCTCATTCTTGATGTCGCGTACCAGGGACTTTAAATTGCGGTTTGGCACCTCGTCTTTCACTAGTGGCTTGGAATTGTGAGAAACGGGAGCGCTCTCTTGGGGAGTCCAGCTATTGGCGCCGGAATGCCAGCGATTGGACGGTGAACCGAGCTCGATGTCGGCGAGCGCCTCTTCACCGAGCAACAGATAGCGCTGTACGAAGTTCTCCAGCTCTCGCAGGTTGCCAGGCCATGGGTAGCGGATACACGCATCCATCGCGGCACGTGAAAACGCAACCGGAAGCCTTGAATTCTGCACTGCCAATCGAGCCATACAGTTTTGCAAGAGAGCAGGGATGTCGTCGGAACGCTGCCGCAGCGGAGGCACCTGGATTATGAATGCACCTAACAGGTAGTAGACGTCTTTGCAGATTCTGCCATCGGCCAGGGCCTCGTCGATGTTCGCGTTTGTAGTCGCGAGAACGCGTACATCTGCTCCGATCGCATGCTCCTCACCGATTCGCAAAGGTTGACGACCTTGCAACAAAGGCAGCAACTTCGACTGCAACGTAGCGGGCAGGGCAACGATTTCATTCAGCAGGATGGTGCCCTTGTTGCAGAGTTCGATCTTCCCGGGCTCCGAAACCGGGATTCCGGCAACCCCTTCTTTGCAGCCGAATAGTTCTTTCTCCAATAACTTCGCCGGGAGCGCCGTGCAGTTCACTTCCATGAAACGCTCCCGCGACCGTGAGGAAAAAAGATGGATCAGCCGAGCTACAGCCGCTTTTCCGGTAAAGTTCTCACCAACAAGCAGTACTGGGGCGTCGATGTGGGCCAACTGTTCGGCCTGAACGCAAATCCTTCTCATAGCGACGCTAGCCGCGACAAGCGAATGCCCGTCTCCAAGATCTTCGAGCGGCTTCCTTACCAGAGTCAGGACTTTTGACGCCACTTCCTGGGTGTGCCGCTGAATAAGTCGCTCTAGTTCCTGATCCCCGACTGGGATCGTCAGATAGTCATGCGCACCCATCCGAATTGCTTCTACAATCTGCCGGGTGTTGTCGTGAGCCGAGACAACCACCACTTTGATGCCAGGGCGTAGATTAACCAGATTCCGTAGCGTGCGGAGTGAGTACCTGCCGCCGTGGAGCTCAAGCAGCACGAGATCGGGCGGTGGACTGTGACGAACTCGAAGCAAAGCGTCCGATTCGCTATAGACGATCTCCGGATTGCACGACCTCTTTGCCAAGAATCCGCTCACCGCCTGCGCATTTGCAAAGTTCTCGCTCATCACCAGGATGTGCGGTGACGTCGTCATTCTGTGTTTTCGTTCTTGCCAGACGGGAGTCATCATGCGGTGAAAATCCGGATGGTCGATACAGCTCCGCCCTCTGAGTCACATGTCGTGCTTTGACCCGAGAGGAATATACGCAGCAGTCGCGTTCAGGGGAGATCTGGTGCCGGGGGGAGATGTTGCGAGATTAGCGACAGTTGCAAGTGCCTGCAAGAGGTCGAGCTCCCTAGCGGCAGATGGCTCACGCAAGATACGACCATGGTTCCTTCTCTTTTGGGAATGATGGGACTGAGACACATGTCTCTATCCGTTCGATGTAGAGAGTTCAACGAGCAGAAACCTGGCGTCACGAACAGAATAGGAATGCGCGTTCGATAGAAAAGAAAACAAAGGAGGTAGACGAGGGAGGTTACTTCGGTGCTCCAAGCCGGTTATTGAAGTGTGGCTTCGACTAACTCGGTACTATCGATCGCATCACCAAGTTGTGTCAAACTGTGCAATTGTTTGGTACGGATGAAATGATCTTGTGCCCTGCCAAAAAATTGCAACTCTCCTCCTTGTATTGCGGCGATTTCAATGTTAATATTCGATTAAATTTTGATCGCGCGCGCCACAGGGTCTCCCACACGCGATCCTCCCCCGTAGCCGCAGTTGTCGCTGTTGCCCTGATATTTAGGGTGTCCTATGAACGGCGGCCTAGGCTGAAAAGCTCTCCCCGATTGATGTTCCGCCAGGCGATGCCTGTCGTCTTTTGAGCGCGACGAGCATTAGTTGCGGACTGTTCGCTGAGGAACAGCGCGAAGGGAGTAAACCGTGCTAGCAAGTGAGATTCTGGAGACGCGTCCACTACGCGTCATCGTAGTAGATAGCAGTGAGATGCATAGTCAACTTCTGGCCGAGGGAATGGAACGGGTTGGGCAGTTGAGAGCGTTTTCGGCGTCCACTCCGGCCGATGTTTTCGAAGCGGCAGCTCAAGGACAGATTGATGTAGCCATCATCAGTTCTGGGCTTGACGAACCAGGCCGAGGCTTCGAGGTTGTTCGTAACTTCCGGTCTTTACATCCCGACTTACCAGTAGTGATGCTGCTGGAATCCTCTAAGCGCGACACGGTAATCCAGGCCTTCCGCGCTGGAGCCAGAGGAATTCTCGGCCGACGCGCATCACTTGCGGATCTGTGCAAGTGCATTCGTTGCGTTTCCGATGGTCAAGTGTGGGCCAGCTCTGAGGAGATGCTGTTTGTGCTTGATGTGCTCGCCAATTCACCTGACATAAGCGCGGTCGATCACCAAGGAATGAACCTGCTCTCGGATCGGGAGCTCGAAGTGGTGCGCTCTTTGGCGGAAGGGCTTACGAATCGCGAAATCGGTGAACGCCTAGGTCTCAGCCGGCACACCGTCAAGAACTATCTATTTCGCGTGTTCGACAAAGTGGGCGTCTCAAGCCGGATGGAACTTCTCCACCTGACCATGCGTCAGTCATCCCCCTCGCGAAGCCTGCAGCAGGAGAAAACTCCTTCTTCCGAGTTTGAAAGCTGCCGCAAGGAAGCCGAGGAAGGCTCGCCGGAAGCGCAATTGGCTCTGGCGGAAATGTACGCTAACGGAGAAGGAACCGCGAGGGATTATGTCGAGGCATACATGTGGTGCTTGCGGGCTGAGCATGCTCTTGTGGATATGCGGGAGCGGGTCAATACCGCCAAAGCGCAACTATTCCCGCTGATGAATTCGGAGGGGATTCTCGAGGCTCAGCAGCAAGCAAGCGAATGGCTCGAAAGCGGAGACGATCGGTGCTCGGCTTTGCCTCCGAGACCTGTCGCAGTGGCAAGACAGACTGCAAAATTTTCTACCGCGTAGTGCACGACTTGGCGGGACCCGCTGGTCGAAACACTTTGGGAAACGGCCCAAGGCTAGACGTAGATGACGCCATACGTTGCCGTTCGTCGACTTCTTGTAGCTATTCCTCCTCAATAAAAGACGAAACGATGGATGCAGCGATGTCAATTAAAGATATCGCTAAGCGTGCGAGTCAGGGTCCTCCTGACTCGGAAGAAGAGGAGGCTGTTCCCGTCATCCTGGAACTCAGTCGGCGATTGCGCCTTGTTCCTATCGTTCGCTAGCTCGCTTACTTGTTTAAATGGCCCCACCGAAACGTCGGGCCAAACGAGAAACGGACGTAGTTCTGCCGCGGTGCTAACAAATTAGAGAACAGGTGAGTATTCACCCAGTCAGTGGCGAACCGGACTCCCACCTTCTTCGATACATTCAGATCGAACCCGCCGCCTAATCCAAAGAACACTTCCGTATCACTCTGGTGAGCATTTGGGAGTGGAATCTGTAGGAACGTAAATAACGGGACGAGCGTAGGTGGGAAAGCAATATTCGCGTTCTCATGAATGCCGCCGAAACCGGGGCGAGCAAAGAATGTAACTTTCTCCCACTTCCGCAAATAAAACTGTGGACCTGCCGCAAACGTGTACGTAGTCGACTTGAAAGCCACATTGATCGAGCTGGCTCCTCCGGGTACAAGTCCTGACTGATTTACGGCACCAGCAAAGACGGTTTCGCTACCATTGATGGTCCCGGCACCGCTGATGATGCCGTCGCCCATAGCACCGAAATCGCCGCCCAGTCCTAGCCAGGGTCTCACAATGACGCCAAAATCCGCTTCGAAACCACGCTCGGTCAAATTCCGAGCCGGGCTGATCATGTAATCGAATCCAGTGAATAGTCCATACCGATTGATGTCAGTCTGCTGCGCAAACACCGGTAGACAACTCAGAAAAACAAGGCCGCAAAACAGGAAACGTATTGCACGTTTCATATTCACCTCATAGTGGTTCTCACTTCGATTCCGGGTGGTGTGAAACGATCGCCGCGCGAACGCGGGATGAGGACACCTCATTTGCACAGAAACGAAGGATGCTTGCAGTGATGCCCATCACAGCTCTAAGAAATCAGCGTAAGAAACAAGCGTGACTCGCGTCGCTGCAGCCGTGGAGCAGACGGTTCACTATTTCCTGGAAACGTTTGCCCTTCATTACAGAGTCATCCAGAGACTAAAGAGATGCGTCACCGCGATGGATTGAGACCAGCCTCTTTACACGTCGTTGGTGCATCGCCACCAACCCTACAAGAATGCGACGTTCGAAGTAGCACTAACAGCGGGCAGCATCGGTCGGTACCTTTAGAAGACACGTCGGGCGCCGAGAGTACAAAAGTGATATTTCTCGCCGGAAGCGAGCAGCGAGAAGGTTACCTTTGGGGAGTATGATTTCAGGCATAAAGCGATTAAATTCGCAGGACCGAGTCGACGAAGAGTCTGCCTTCGGTGCGACTCCAGGCAAGCAGGAGAACCGAAGCAGAAGGAGTTGGATCTGATGGTCAAAACCGGCGCACAAATTCTGTGGGAATGCCTGGAGCGAGAGGGAGTCACACACGTCTTCGGATATCCAGGCGGTGCGATTCTGCCCGCGTACGATGCGCTCAAGCATAGCAGGATCCATCATGTGCTGGTGCGTCATGAGCAAGGTGCAGCTCACATGGCAGATGGATATGCCCGCGCCAGCGGCAAAGTTGGAGTCGCGGTAGCGACCTCGGGCCCTGGAGCGACGAATCTCGTGACGGGTATTGCCACGGCTATGTTGGATTCGTCTCCAATCGTTTGCATTACCGGGCAAGTGGGTAGCAAGCTGATCGGCTCTGATGCTTTTCAGGAAGTAGACATCACCGGCATCACGCTTCCCGTCACAAAGCACAATTACCTCGTGACACATCCTGGGGAGTTGGCCCGCACGCTCCGGGAGGCGTTCTATGTCGCGCGGTCGGGCCGCCCGGGGCCCGTTTTGGTGGACATTACAAAGGATGCGCAGCAGTCTTCCTGCGAATTCGATTGGGAAGCCGCCAAGCCGCAACTGCCGGGCTATCGGCCCGATCTTTCTCCGGAGCCGAAGGAGTATCAAGAAGCGCTGAAACTGATTCACAACGCGAAGCGGCCCGTGATTCTGCTTGGGCATGGAGCCATTGTTTCTGCAGCAATGCGCGAGGTGCATGATCTGGTAGAGCGCTCAGGGATTCCAGTGGCCCTCACGCTGCTGGGCCTAGGAGCCTTTCCGGCGTCGCATCCGTTGAATCTCGGAATGATGGGCATGCACGGTGAAGCCTGGGTAAACCACACCATCCAGGAAGCGGATTTGTTGATTGCGCTGGGCATGCGCTTCGATGACCGTGTCACCGGGAACCTCAAGACCTATGCGCCCAATGCGAAGAAGATTCACGTCGAGATCGATCCTGCCGAGATCAACAAGAACGTCAAGGTAGATGTGGCTCTGGTTGGAGATCTTCGCGATGTCTTGCGTGAGCTTCTGCCGAAAATCGAGTGCGTGGATCGCCAGGAATGGATGGACTATATCGATCGCTTGAAGGGCGACTCAGCAGTTCGTGACATTCAGAATCTGCCAGACAGTGGTCATCTTTATGCGGCGCATGTGATCAACGATCTGTGGCGAGAGACCCGAGGCAGCAACACCACAGTTGTGACCGACGTCGGCCAGCACCAGATGTGGGAGGCGCAGTACTACAAACATGAGGAGCCGCGTTCTCTTATCACCTCCGGCGGGCTCGGGACGATGGGGTTTGCATTGCCCGCAGCGATCGGAGCGAAGGTCGCGCGCCCTGAAACTGAGGTATGGGTTGTGGTGGGGGACGGCGGATTCCAAATGACCATGGCCGAGCTTGCCACGATCGTGCAAGAAAGTCTGAAGGTGAACATTGCCATCATCAATAACGGCTTCCTAGGCATGGTGCGTCAGTGGCAGGAGTTCTTTTATGAGAGCAATTACCAGGCGACTCCTCTGCTAAACCCGGATTTCCAGAAAGTGGCCGAAGCTTACGGAATTCGGGGCGAGACTGTCTCACAGCGCTCTCAAGTCGTGCCAGCGGTGCAAGCGGCACGCCAACATGATGGGCCGATGCTGATTAATTTCCAGGTGGAGCAGGAAGACACGGTTTATCCCATGGTTGCGGCGGGAGCGGCGCTGCACGAAATGATTCGCAGGCCCAGCCCGATCGTTGAGACCTCGGCGGATGAGTAATCCTATGCTGAACACATTCGTGGTGTACGTGGAAAACAAGCCGGGCGTGCTGACTCGAGTGGCATCGTTATTTCGTCGGCGTGCCTTCAATATCGACTCGCTCACAGTGGGGCGGACGGAAAAGCCGGAAGTGTCGCGTATGACCATTACGGTGGACGCTGACCAAGATCAGGCACGTCGAATCGAAGCGAACCTGTATAAGCTCGTCAATGTGCTGTTGGTTGAAAACATCACCGCTGAGCCCGCTATCGTGCGCGACCTTGCGATGATCAAAGTGGCGGCCACGCATGAGGCGCGCTCGCATGTGCTGGAGTTGGCAGGTGTTTTTCGTGGGCGTGTGGTCGACGTTGCTCCGGAATCGCTCATCATCGAGATTACTGGAGATGAAGATAAGATTGATGGGCTGTTGGAAGTGCTGCGGCCCTATGGAGTCCTCGAAATGGTACGGACTGGCATTGTCGCGATGCGACGAGGGAGTAAGACGTCTTCCGTGGTCGCACCGGGAGACTCCCTAAGCCAATCTGCCGCGGACGACGATGGCGACGGTGTGCAGTACTCCGTCTAGCAGATGAATGTTCTCGTCGTCTCTCCTCTTACGGACTGGTTGAGGTGCGACTGACAGCGCACGCGTCGGCGTAGATGCGCAGCACACGCCGAATGTGAGATTCGATCATTTGCCTGGGAACGGGCGGCACTTCAGCCGCCTGCATTCCTTCGTATTCCAGCGGTAAGTATTGGCTGACAAGCGTAAGCGGAATGTTTGTTGAGGTGAAGTTGTCCAGGAGTCGCCTTACCTCTTCCTTGACCGCCGGTTGATTCCAATAATAGCGGCAACGGTCGCTGTAGCCGTAGATGCGATCGCGGCGGACCTCATCTTCGTCTCCGTGATAGTACGACCGCCAGTACGATGGATCGCTCAACATTGCCGCGTCCAAAGCTTCACGCACCTGCGAGAAGCGAACGCCTGACTTCTTTCCGAACAACTCACGCTCTATCGCAGACAAAGCCAATATCGCTTCGCGATACGCAAACGTCAGCCAGGGACCTACTTTCAATATTGCAAAATGATCCTCGACCATCCGGGTTAAAGCTTGTGGAGACTGATAGTCGGTCGAGTGCGCTTCAAAGACGATGCCCGAATGTGAGGTAAGTGCAGAAGAGAGAGTCGCCGCTTTCTCGCGCGCATAGTCGAAAATCGAATTGGCTCCGAAGTCGACGCCGGGTTGAACTACGAGGGCGATCACCCTTTCCCAGGCGGACTCCAGGCCCAGTTCCGCGAATGCAGATCGGAATGCTTTGAGCGTTCCATGAACGTCTTTGGTTTTCGTAACAGCGGGTGCTCCGATATCGTTCGATTCTCCACCAGGAGCAGGTACCTCCGTTCCGACCACATAGACAGGTTGGGGCGAGCCCGGCGGTAATTCGCGGTGTGCTTGTTCTGCCGCTTGACACAGAATCGCAGCCCGCGCAGCGATCGTGGATTCAGGGATTCCAGTCTTTGGGTCGTCGGCGCAGGCCATGCTCGCGTCCAGATGAATCTTCTGATAGCCGGCGGCAATGCAATCACGCACAAGTTTGCATGCTTTTTCGAGAACAGAAATGGACGCTTCGTTCCGCCAAGGGAAGGGGCCGAGGTGATCGCCGCCAAGCAGGACCTGCTCCTCGGCCAGTCCGGCATTCTTCGCGGCAGAGTGGATCCACTCCGCAAACTGGGCAGGCCTGACGCCTGTGTATCCCCCAAACTGATTGACCTGACTTGACGTCGACTCGACATGTAGGAGGGATCCATCCGCTTTCGCTTGCTGGACGGCGGCCTCAATCACTGCCGGATGAGCGGAACAGACAGCGTAGGTGCCGCCCTTCGCCAATTTGCGATTGCCTAGGAGTATTTCCTGGAGTCGTGTGGATGCATCGCCACGGAGCTTGGTAGACGTCGGGTGCTTTTGTTGGCTGGTGGGTTTCTGGTGAAATCGCGCCGTCATGCTCTGTCTCTTTGGGTAGGTTGGATGAGATGTTATTTCTGGACTTTGATTAATGGGACGACTTGTGAGGCAACGTCGTAACCTTCGAGCCTGACGACCGGCTTATGGCCAGCCAGCAGGGAAGTGTGGACCAGGGCTTCGATGGTCCGACTCTCGTTCGGAAAAACTGTGATGTAGTTGTCGTCGTAACGAATTGGCAGAACTTCGTTGCCGCTCGTCTCAGCGCTGATCTCGGCGCGCAAGAAGAACGCCACGTGTTTTGAATTGTTCGAGATCTTAATCTGTGCCCGGGTTTCGCCGTTTACGTCTTCATATGTTCCTGTAACGGCCACCTGGGCTGAGGGCATGGTGTTCAGCGCGGTCATGTCGGCCAACCGCTCCCATTTCACCTGGAATTGGACATCATTGCTGGCGGGCCCGACATCATCGCCCGAGGAGGACTCCCAGTAGACGTTTTCTGCCTGCACTCTGCCAGATCCGTCTGTCATTTGGCAGCGCACGAAGTAGACCGGACCGAGGTCTTGGACGCGAGCTACTTGAAGCGCATTCACGGACGAGTTGGCAGGCATGTTCAAATTCTTCACTTCGGCAATTCTCTTTTGCACGCCGTCGAGCCCATAGAAGCGGACAGTCACGTTTACGTTGTTCAGTGGTTGCGACTGCTGATTGACAGCGTAGACGTGGGCTTGGCTACCGTCTCCAGTGGCGTAGTAGTCCCACACCACGCTCACTGGCTGGAGTCCTTTCTTCGCTCCGAAATACCCTCCGCCTTGCTTGAAGTAATAGTCGAAGAGGTGTCCGAAGAACGAAGGCCAATGATTGTTCAGCATCCAGTTGATCGTCATCTTGCGATTGGACCAGTGCGTCGCATAGGCTTCGTACTTAGCGCGTGAATCTTCGTATGCGGCCAACTGCGCCTTCTTCGAAAATTCTTCGGCACTAGAAGACGGACCGTACCTCGCGTCCATTACCTTTTTTGCGTTTTCGAGAGTGGCGTTGCCTTCATTTGCTCCGGCGTGAAAATACCAGGTTTCGTTGATCGGCCAAAGCTTGTCGGCAGGGATGAATTTCTTCAGGCTCTCGAGCGGTGGAATGACTTCGTTGTCGCCTTCCTCGGCGGAAGATCCCCGAGCAGGCCCATATTTTTCGCTAAACCAGTAACTCGGAGGATGCCAAACATAAGGGCCGGCCATGTGAATGCCGCTCCACGTGCGGTTCACATGAGAAACTGTATCGACGACTGCATTCTGCCAGTGCAACTCACGCAGGATGCTGTGATAGTCGTTCAGTATAGGATCTGGCGACAACCCGTCACTTCCATTCGCCCACAGCACAACGGAGGGATGCGACCGCAGTTCGCGAATACGTGCTCGCAGGCTGGCGCGTGCAACCCATTGATCTTCTGCGGACCACAACTTCCATAGCTCCCACTGGCCGCAGCACATCCAGCCGAGCATGACCGGCATGCCTTCCCGGTCAGCACGATCGATCATGGTATCGTCGGCGATCTTCAACTCCCAGCGAAGCATGTTCAATCCCAGGTCTTTGCTGTAGAGCATGACGGCCGCGTCTCGCTGAGGATCGTTTTTGAACAGTACGTCGGGCGTATAAGCGGCGCCGCGAATCAGGTAGTCCTTACCATTTATTTGCAGATAGAAATTGCCACCCGTGCCAATCGCCGGGAAACTCTCGTCGTTGTCGCGATGCTGAGTGATCTTGCGAATTCCAAAATCGATCCCTTGCTCATCGGAAACGTCGTCTTTCACTTTGAATTGCAGTTGCAGGTGATAGAGGTTCGCTGGGCCCCAGCGGTAGGGCCACCATAGATCCGGGTCACGTACCAGCAATTCGGGGAAGGCTTCCGGACTCAAGGAAACCTCTTTCACTTCGTTGCGGAATAACGAAACCGGCTGCTCGAAGCGGATCGTGGGCTTTCCATCACGAATGATCTCTCCCGTCAAAACTCCAGAGACAGGCTGAGAGCTGTGATTCGTTAAATCGCAATAGACCGTGAGTGAAGCTGGAGTTGTCGCAGGCAGCGGCAGATCTGTGGCGACATACGGATTTCGAATGGAAACCGGGCCGGTCGTGCTCAGATAAATACGCTTCCATACACCGGCATTGCGATCGGGAGGAAAGGAGAATCCAGACCCGGTTGCGGGGTCATGCACTCCGATGTACTTCCAGTTCAGCCAGTCCAGCCATGTATCCCCCAGTTCAACAGAACCCTCCATGCGGATGGGATCTCCAGCCACCAGCTTTGGGAGTGCCTGTTCGGGCGTGATCTTCACCGCGAGGATATTTTCCTTGCCGGGCTGGATCACTTTTGAGACGTCGAACTCGAAGTTGTTGTACATGCCAACCAATTGTGATCTCTCGGCGATCAGCTGACCGTTGAGCCAAATATCCGCGCGATAGTTAATCCCCTTGAAAATAAGCGAGTAGACCTCGCGTCCTGTTGGCGCCGTGAACGTTGTGCGATACCACCAATCCTTTTTCCAAAGATCTCCGGGCGTGGCGAGATTCATGCCGTAGTAGAGATTTTTGTAAACGCCTGCGTCCTGAAGGATTTCCAGCACCGTGGCCGGCATGTGCCGAACGTCGTACCAGTGGGAAACATCGAATGTTGGCGACGACACGGCCGCGTCATCGGCCGCGACCTGGTCGGCCGAAATGAGACGCCAGCTCTCAGCCAGTTCGATCAGGTTCGGCGAGGCACTGTTTGCGGGAGAGGATGCAACAGAACGCGCGGGGTAAGGGTTCGTGGCAGCGCCAGCCCGAACCGAAAACGGGATCACCATTACAAGTAGAAGGAACCAAATCTCGACTGTGCGCACGCCGCCTTTGCAGACTGCGACCTCACGCAATCTCGACATAAGCCCTCTCGAACTCGATTTTTGTGCCTGCAATAAACCGCGTTAGAACGAAAGCTTCAGCGCGAATTGTATCTGCCGCGGTGAGCGTGCCGCTGTTAGAAATCCATATTGTGCAGACCCCAGCACCGTGGAGTTATTGCTCTGTTGCGGTCCCGACTTGGACAGCAAAAAGTTCGTGTGGTTGGGTATGTTGAAGAATTCGGTACGAAACTCGAGATGAGTTCGCTCAGTCACTCTGAACATCTTGAACACCGAGAAATCCCAGATCTGAAACCCAGGCCCGAGAACCGAATTGCGTCCGGCATCGCCGAATGAGCCCAGCGAAGGGTCGACAAACGCGCAGGTATTGAAAAACGTTCCCGGTTGGCAGTGTTTGCCGTTTGGGTTGGCCACAACGTTGGGCATCTGGGCCTCGAAGCTGTCGGAGTTGGAGAAATTTCCATCAGCATCTGTCGGTGTAAACCAATTACCTGAAGAAACCGTCGTGATGCCAGCCACCTGCCAACCGCCGACGATTTGTTCCACCACTCCGTGAGCATCGCCCAACAGTGATTTTCCTCTGCCGAACGGCAGTTCGTAGATGTAGCTGGCCGTGAAGCGATGTCGCACGTCGAACGACGAGTTGCCTATCTCCCATTCCGGATGTTTGAACCAACGGAAACCATCATTGTTTTGAGAGCCGAGATTCGCATTCGACGCGTTGTCGATAGCGTGGGAGTACGTATAGGTCACCAACAGCGAGAATCCATGCGTGAAGCGTTTCTCCAATCGGGACTGCAGAGAATTGTATTTCGAACCGCCGTCCGACTTGAAATAGTTGACACCAGTGTCGATGAGAGGTACTGGGCGACGGGGTGCATAGGGAGCGCTCGGATCCGTGGAGGGATCAGCCTGGTTGCCGTTGTAAAAAGTGAACAGCTTTGTTCCCTTCGATCCAGCATAGGTGAGTTGGAGCACTGTGTCGTTGCCGATTTGGCGCTCCACGCCGAAATTCCATTGTTGCATGTACGGCGTTACTATCCCGGGATCGAGAGTAAACAATGTTGGAGTATTGGGGTCGGTCAACGAGGTGGCTGGGAACCCGACGGAGATTCCCGCCGAGCCAGGGATTCCCCCCGCTGCGTTGCTAAGACCTGGTACAGCGCAATCGTTCCCGGAAGCAAATAGTGCCGGATTCGCGGAGGCCGCGCCGCACGGCGCGTTGAAGGACTGGGTCACGAAGAACGGCGGATTGAATCCTGGGCTGGGATTGGAGTACGGGCCGTTCTCCTGTCCACCGTAGAAAAGTCCATACCCACCGCGGAGAACAGTTCCGGGAGTGAGTTGATAGGCAAAGCCGACCCGCGGCGCAACGTTATTCGTGTCCACGGGAATCAAGCCGCGGCTGCCCGTAGGCGAAACTGTAATCTGCGACGCCAGAGTTGGTGTCAGTTGCATTGTCTGGCCCTTGGGAACAATGATCGTGGGCTGGGTTGGGTCCCGCAGGTCGAACGTGCCTTGCTCGTCGTGACGTTCTTTCACTGTCGTGAAGAGTTCGTATCGTAGGCCGAGATTCAGCGTCAGTTTGGGAGTCAGCTTCCAATCGTCTTGCGTGTAGAAAGAATAAAGTGGCCGAAAATAATCAACGTTATGTAGATTGTTGATTCCACCTCCGCTGCTTAATCCAAGCAGGAAGGAGGCTAACCCGGAGCCACCCGTGCCGGGATTGGCTGGGTTATCGCTGAGGGTCGTGCCAAAACTCTCATTTCCACGGGGCGATGCAGGCTGGAAAATGGTGAATTCTTCCCGGCGAATCTCCGCTCCAAACTTCAGGGTATGTTTGCCCTTCACCCAATTCAGGTTGTCGGATAGAACGTAGGTGTTCTGGACCTCGACAGAGGGCAAGTACGTAGGACTGCCCAATGTAGGAGCGCTCCCGTCTCCAAAGGTCAATTGCGGCAAGCCGCCATTAATGTTCGTGAACGGCACCCCGGGGAATCCGAGTTGACCAGATACATTTACGTTGTAGTTGTATTGATATCGGTGGGAATTAATGCGGTTGTAGCCCAGGCGAAACTCGTTGACCACGGAAGTACGGAACATATGACTTTCGCTCAGGGCAAGGCTGCGATAGGAATTATCCTCAATGCCGCTAAAGAATCCGCCGCCGTCGATCAGAGAGTTCGGGAACGGTGGAGGAATAGTGCGCGGCTGGTTTTCGTAGCTAAACCGGTAGAACGAGTTATCCCTGTCCGAGAATCTGTGGTCCACACGAATGTCGAAGTTGGCGCGATGCGTGTTCTCGACAGGATTCGCAATGTAGTTGTACGCAGCATTTCCAGCTACGTTTGCAGGAGGAAGCAATGCAAGGATTCGAGCCGCGAGCGGATCAATTTGGCCAGCGGGGATGATATTTGCAGGAATTCCGGCTGTATATCCGCCGACGGGAATGCCGCATAACCCGGTCGTATTGACGCCACTTGTTTGCGTTAGTCTTGTATCGAAGATTTCTCCCTTGTAGGTGGGATTGCCGTTGCAATCCGTTCCTGTGACCGTGCTGGTATCCAGCAGACTCGAAAAATTGCCGCTTATCTGCGCGGGAGTCGGCAAAAGCAACGTTTGCGTGTCCGCTTGGTGGATGCGTAACCCCTCGTAGTCGGCGAAGAAGAAAGTCCGGTTCTTTCCGTTGTAAACGCCTGGAATGTAGACTGGCCCGCCAAGTGTGCCTCCAAATTGATATTGCTCATAGGGCGGAGCGCCTTTGCCGACCGGATCGAAGTAGTTCCTTGAGTCGAGGACATTGTTTCGCAGAAAGCCCCAGGCACTGCCGTGCAGATCGTTTGTGCCGGATTTGATTACGGCGTTGACGATGGCCCCGTTGCCTCGGCCGAACTCAGCGCTGTAAGCGTTGGTCTGAACCTTGAACTCGGCCAGTGCATCAACCGGAGGCTGGATCACATAGTTCGTCTCGTTGAGCAGGTCGGTCAGGTTCGAGTTGTTGTCAATTCCGTCCAGCAGGAAGTTGTTCTGGAGTGATCGCGCACCACCAGCGCTGAATCCGTAGCCCTGCTCATCGCGTGCGCCTGGTTCACTGGGCGCCGTGCCCGCAGTCAGCAATGCCAATTGTGCGAAGTTGCGTCCGTTTAGAGGCAAATTGGCGACGCGCTGACTGTCGACCACTTGTCCAAGCTCGGAGGTTTCTGATTCCAGAAGCGGCGTTGCGCTGCTGACAACCACTGATTCAGAAATCTGTCCGACCTGCAGAACAATATTGACCGCCACCCGCTGCTGGACGTCGAGGTCGACCGGCACCGACACAGCTTTCTTGAAACCAGTTTGCTGAACGGTCACCGTATAGCGGCCGACGCGCAGCGGACTGGCAACAAATTCGCCGTCCGTGTTCGTCGTAGTGTTCAGCGTTTGACCGTGCTCCACGTCCGTGACGGTGACGCTGACATTCGGCACTACCGCACCGCTCGGATCTTTCACAGTTCCGACAATAGTGGCAGTGTCCTTCTGGGCCCAACTAGCAGGCGTCAGGCTTGCGAACAAGGTGAGAAGGAGGACGATGAAAATCAGGGTGCGAAGGCTGGCGGTTGGCATGGCGGAACGCTCCTTAGCTTGAGGCGTCCGGGGGCGCCTCGTTCTTACTGCTGCCAAACTCCCAAAGTTTACGAATGCTTACTTTTAGTTTCGACCATGTGCGTTTGTCAAGTCGAACTAGGAAACCCGTGGCGAAAGGCAACATTCATCTGGACCAACTCGGAGGTGACCAGCCAAGTGCGAGCTCATTCAAGAAGCACAGCAGCCCGAGTCGCCGGTGCCCGGACAGATTCCCTGTCTCGGCGTAGTCGGTGCACGAACTGATAAGCCCTTACGCGTCCATTTTGCAGCTTTTGCGTTACGAACTCGAACGTCACCACGACATTAAAACGTGAGGTGCGTGGTTCCAAGCTGCTTTTGTTGACACAAAG